>OFHP01000455.1_pt1 | contig 25685 bp, 23 predicted proteins | sample 1521651 | NCBI WGS metagenome assembly OFHP01 (sample SAMEA3504105, study PRJEB24116) | mouse gut metagenome | biome: mouse gut; feature: mouse-associated habitat; material: faeces | place: Denmark | collected 2011 | reverse complement strand
TACTGTTCAATCATTTCTCCCTGTACCTCTCTGGAACCCTCTGGAAACCCTTTAAATCAATCAGGTGTCCACTGTTTCCAATGGACACCCTATAAACTCTTCAGAACCTTATTTCTTTTTCTCTACAGCACCTTTCTTTTCTGTCTGCTTTGTTTCCTCTGCTTTCCCATATTCCAGAGAAGCAAGTTCAATCTTATCATCAGCCCCCAGCCTTGCACCCCCTGAAATTATCCCCAGCCGGATATAAGCCCTTACGTCCGATTGCTCAAAACTTGTCTGCTCGAATTTTGTGGAAATGCAATCGTAGTATGTAACCCCCTTTTCCTCATGACTGCCGATGACAATATAGAATACGTTAGCCGTGACACCCTCACTCTCAAGCATAGGGGTGTAATTCCCACAGTACCGGTGCTCCATGATATTTGTGGTGAAAAATCCCTCTGTATCAGGCACCAGTTCAACCCCCTTTATTGTTAAACCACATACTTTCTGGCCTGACTTGATCATGCCCTTTATCTGATTTCCAGTATACTCCATGACCTCTTTCCCACTCCATACAGACCATGCCTGCTCCCTTGCTCCCAGCATTTCCCTCCTTACTACAATTCTCATTTTACACATAATGTTTTCCTCACTTTCTTAATGTTTTATTGTTTATTTCCTTAACTTCAAATACATCTTAACGCTGATAAACTGATAAATCTATTGACGGAGTGCAAGGAGATAAACCATTATGTGTCACTGATTTTTAGGGAGATTGTAGCATATATAATGATTTATACAACTTTTTCAAATCTCCAACAACATTTAATCTGATGTCTGAAACAGCATTTTTATTACTATGAAATACCCACTACATACCAACTTCATCAGATAATGCAGGAACCACCCCACTGTATACTGACAAGCCAACAATTTCTATTAACTTGTACAACTTGATTTTTTCATAATGCAATACTCGTTTTTACATGTTCATTGTTGCTGATATTCCACATGGAGAAATTTTAGTACGTATGATAAACCCTTTCATGGATATTGATTTTTACACACTGTATTCATTTATGCATTATATATCCATTTTTAACAGGTCTGGTTTTTATGTATATCATTCCTTCTAAAAAGTTGAAACAAACTATACTGCCACCTGTATTGTCCATAGACGAATCTTGTCCAGTTGTATCTGTAGGGTCTGCATGTACTTCTAATGTTTGTGCTGTGAACATTGGAAGTGTCATTGATATGGTGAGTATCAATGATAACAATAGATGTAGAAGTTTTGGCTTCATCTTATGATGAGTTCTATTGCTGAACTTCATATGAAATCCTCCTTATTTCTCTTTAAAATGAGGGAGGTCATCCTTGATTGGCTGACCTCTGTTGTCCTTTTAATTTTTTTGCATGTATTTCATTGGTTACAATGAAATGAATTATGACATTATTTTTAAATGTAGTATGATTTTATCGGAGGTGATTTTATAGAATTTATGATTACAAAAATTATTGTTGGTTTATTTATATTTTATCTATATCCTGTTCCTTCAGTTTAGTTTGTTTTCGCTTTTTGTACATCCTTTACTTTGCTATTGTTTCTTATTATATATATTACTCTAAACTGATTTATCGATTCATCCATGCTTATTTTTCTGATTATTGATATACTTTTATCTAACTTAATATTTTTATCTAATTTGCTTTGCATATATTTTATGTAATCTGGCTTATGTGTTAAATCCAACATATTTGTAGTATCTATTTCTACTGCTACTATTACGTCTCCATTCTTTTTTGGTACTTCATCTGAATATTCATATGCTATTGTATTTACAGGTATTGCTTTGGAAGTTATTATTTCTAGAGCCTTATCTTTTGGTAATGATACAAAACATACTTGTGATGTTTTGGAATTAAAATTAAGCGTTGACATTGGTACTTCCTCCCAATTTTTATATTTTGGGAATAGGTTATCATAAGCTTCACAATTTGTAAACTGATTTTCCATATGTTTGCTCCTTTAAAATGAGGGAGGACAACTCTTAATGAGTTGTCCTCTGATTACTTATTTTTTAAATGTCGTAAGTGTTATATATTAGTTCCAGTTCCAACCTGTTCCACTACCTGTAGATGTATCTGTACCACCAGCATCCTGACTCCATTCATCTAAGAATTTTTGTATTTCTTCATCTGTTATATCACTACTTGGCTGAGTTTGTTGACCATTGGATGCTGGTGGTGTTGTGCTACTACCTCCACCAGAACTGCTTCCACCACTTGTCTGTTGCGTAGAGGGTGCTTTGTCGCCTAATAAACTGCCTGCTATGTAAACAACCCCATCTCCCCATTCTACACGATACCAGTCATTTGCAGTTCTACCTGTTACATGCAATTCAGTATTTATACTAAATGTTGTCACTACTTCATAATCTGTACTGTCACCACTTCTTGCATTTGCAGAGGTCTGAACGTACATTTGCAAATCAAGTTCTTCAACAATTTCTATTCCTGTTGATTCACTTGTATTCTCTGTATTTTCTTCTGTCTCTGGTGTATCGACCTCACTTTCTATATTGTCCTCGCTTTCAGATGAAATTGTATCATCTATACTTTCTTGTGTAGGCTCAACAGTGGGAGAGGGTGTAGGCTCTGTGCTTTCTACGCTTTCTATGCTTTCCTCTGGCTCTGGTGTCTCTACTGTTGCATCCGCTATAACTGGCTCGGTCTGCTCACTGCAACCACCTGCACATCCACTTACGGATAACATGACCGCTGTTATTATGACTGCTGATTTCAACAATTTCTTATTTGTCATTTTGAACCTCCCATAAGTATAGCAATAATAGTAATTACTGAATTTATTATACTTGTTATGTTTGCTACATTAGTTGAAAAGTCTTTTAATATTTTAGTCTTGATTCCATGTTGGTCGGAAATGTACCCATCCAATACTTTATCTTTGTCTGGACTTTCCTTTAACATTTTCTCCAGTTTCTCAATTTCTGTCTGGCCTTTTGGCGTAATGCCCTCGACTTCTGGTATTGGTATCTTTTCGACCGCTTCTAAGGGTTCCATATCTTTAATCGTTTTAACAATCTCCGCTGTTCCATCTGACAATATATAGCCTGTTTCTGTCAGTCTGCATATATCCGTCACAAGCTGTTTGTAGTCCTCGTCCGGCAGATTTTCTTCCAGTTTCCATATTGCTTCACTAAGGCTTGGAAAAGTCTCATGTTTGTCTGCTATAAACTCTTCTAAAGACCGAAGCAATATCAGTGTTTCAAACTGCTCTTTTGTAATATCCCGTATATCCATATATTTTTCCTTTCGTATATAAATTTATTTGGTGTTGATTATATCATCTAACTGCATAACTTTCAATGCTTTTAGAAAACTTTGCATTTCCTAGAGCATATGAGCATCATGTACAATCTTTACATGGAGGTGCTTATATGATAAATGGATTAGGTCAGCGGCTACAGCAACAGCGCATTTTAAGAAATCTTTCTCAAAAAGAAGTTGCTTCATCTATTGGCGTGTCTGCGTCCGTCATATCAAACTATGAAAGCGGAGAGAGGACACCCAGCATTGAAAACCTCATATCACTTGCACATTTATATCACTGTTCCGCTGATTATCTGCTGGGCATTGATAAAGCTGATACTGTTAAACTTCTTGATGTATCTATGCTGGATGATAAACAATACAAGCTTTTACAATCCTTTTTACTAAGTTTACAGAAATGACAAGGCTGTATCTGTATCACATGCCCTGTCATTTCTGTTTTTTATCACCGCCTTTCAACACACCTATGTCAGAGCCGTTCTTTCATCTCTGTCAGCATAGTTTGAATCTTTGCTATCTCCGTGTTATTGATTGTAAGCAGATATTCTTTCAACACAATCACACTTGAAATCTCATATGTGTCCTCTTCTTTATAAAGCCTCTCCATACCCAGCCTTATAAGTTCAAGAAGCCCGGCTGTGTTATGTAGCTTTGTCTGAATGTTATCAACTACATCTTCCAGCCTTCTTAACTCTTTACGAATGTTCTTCGTTTCTTCCATACCGCTCAATCTCCTTTCTTTTTAATGGGTGGAGATTGTAACGCTGAATAAATGGAAAGGCAATAGCCTATCTTTTATTCATAAAGTTATAATAAACATTAAAAATGTAATCTCTTTTAAACAATAAAAAATGTCAGACGCACTGACATTTCTTACAGGTTATATATTTCGTTAATATTGCAATCTCAATCTTTCAAATATACTGACATTTGTTTCATACTTATATTGTTTAGTATAATTCAATCTGCCAATCGCACTGACATTTCTTATGTTGTATAGAGGCTATATTTTTATAGCAGGTGGGGGAAGGTATATTTATTCTTAATTTCTTCATCTATTGTCACTATTGTGAAAGCTCTGTTGCATGTAAATTTTTTATTTAATGAAGAGGTGGGGAAGCTGTTGCTTTTCCTCACCTCCATACTGTTATAATATTGAAACTGGGAACCACCTTCTTCTATGTAATCCATAATTTTTTCCTATTTTCAATGTCTTAATTGGGGGAACTGGGAACTACTTCCTCTATGTAATCCATAATTTTTTCCCATTTTCAATGTTATATTATGAGAAAACAGTAACTACTCCCTCTCTATGCTATCCACACCTTTTCTATATTTCAGTCTAATGTCACCTAATTTACTAGCTGTAAAAATTTTTCCCAAATAGAAGCCATACTCCCCCCAAAACAACCATGCCCTTATCATTTATGCTTTGCAAGGACTCTATAAACTACGCTTTTTGAACATCCGTACATTTCTATAATCTCTTTCACGGTTGCCCCCAATTCATACATCAAATATATTTTTGTTTCATTACATGAAGCCTTTTTTGCCAGCTTTGCACCCTTATTCAGCCTTCCTTTACTATCTCTTTTTATATTTTGTAATTCTTCAAATTCTTTTCTTTTGTCCTCTTCTGATAATGCAGCCCGTTCCTTTTGTCGCTCTATTAACATTTTCTTTTCTTCTATATGCTGCTTTGTCCTGCCTATTACAATATCTTCAATTAACATTCGAAAATAATTTTTTGCCGTTAAGCTATTATCTGGATTAAGGAATGTAAATACTTCTCTGCCCTTCACAGGTCTGTTCTTCACGCTTAATCTATAAAAATAAAAATCACATTTATCCATAATGTCAATATATTCTATATTATCTTCAATATATTTTAGTTTCTCGTGTATGTTTTCCATTTTTTCTCTCTCCATATTTTAATTGTTTTATTATACCTATCCATCTTAATAATGTTATAATCACTGCACCTACTATCATCAAAAGCAATATAAAAATAGGACAGCCCCGTTTTTCAGACATTTTTCCTATCTTCTGGATAGTATTCGTTCCCCATGTTAAGTTCTCCTTTCAAAAATCTATAGGCATATTGTCCTTTTCAAGTTCACTGACTTTTCTGTAGAAAGTACTGCGGCTGACATTTAGCTGTTCACTGGCAAAAGTAGCTGTTATATTTCCAGACTTCCATTGTTGATAAATTTCATCAAATGTATCTAATTGTTTTGCTGGTCTTCCTTTGTATTTTTTCTGTTGTTTCGCTATCTCTATGCCTTCTCTTTGGCGTTGCCTTATGTACTCTCTTTCCAACTCTGCTACCGCGCCAAATATTGTAAGCATGAACTTGCCAGCCGGAGTGTTTGTATCAATGTTTTCTTTTTGGCTGACAAATTGTACATGCTTACTGTTTAACTGCTCTGTCAGTTCTAATAAATCTTTTGTATTCCTTGCGAAACGTGAGATACTTTCCACAACTACAGAATCACCCTCACGCACAAAATTCATCATCTCTTGTAAGAAAGGTCTTTCCATATCCTTACCGCTCATTTTATCAATGTACACTCTATCTACCTTCAGTAACTTCATAAGTTCCTCCTGCCTTGCCGTATTCTGCTCTTTTGTACTGACTCTGACATATCCGATTTTCATAGTGTCTGCTCCTTTCTCAACTAGACATTAAGATGTGAGATATCAAAAATTTTCATCATTCCAGAAAGTGTCACAAAAAGCTATACCCTACCCATGCGAAACAATCATACACTTTTCGCACATGGAAACTGTTCCAGTAGAGCGTATACCCTACTTTTGAAACACTTCTTGAAACATATTTCATTTATCCCCTTTTCTTTTTAGAGCAGAATTAAAAGTACACTTTAAAAAATAAAAATGCCTGTATCCATTTCAATACAGACATTTCTTTATATCAAAAAAGTTGAAACATTTGAAACATTTGAAACTGGCTCTTTTTCACTCACATAGAGGCCCCAATCCTCACCCAACTGTTGGACCCCTCTATAATCCTCTATATTACCCTTAAACTATGTCCAAATATTTCATACAGTATTTATCCCCAGACCGCCCCCAGACCCCTTTTAAAAACCCTCTGGCATACATTATCTTAAATTTTGTTGGAACTTTGTTGGAACGCCCCCTTTTTCAATCCTTGGCACACTCCCTTTTTTCCAGTCAAAAAATCTTCCCCACGCCTAAATCTTCAGTAAAAAAATGACAGCAAAAAAATACGAGCTTTCAAAAAAGCCCGTATTTTCAAGGAAAAATCGGCGTGACAGGATTTGAACCTGCGACTTCTACGTCCCGAACGTAGCGCTCTACCAAGCTGAGCCACACGCCGAAAATATGAAATTTTTACTTGCACCTTGACGTCCCGAACGCCGCGCTCTACCAAGCTGAGCCACGCGCCGGCAAGTGCTGTATCACAACCGCTATTCTATATCATAATCAAAAAAAAGAAAATTGTCAAGTAAAATGCGAAAAAAATCTGTGGGGCATGAAAGGAAAGAAAATGTACCAGACAATTGTTACGTTAAAAAAAGGAGAAGGACGCACCCTGAAGGCTGGCGGTGCGTGGGTGTATGACAACGAAATAGATTCCGTTTGCGGAGATTTTGAAGAAGGGGATATCGTAGAAGTACACGACTTTGATGGCTACTGTATGGGCTGCGGATACATCAATACCAAATCCAGAATTACCGTGAGGCTTTTGTCCCGAAAAAAGGATGCCGTGATAGACGCGGCTTTCATGGAGCGGCGGGTCAGGGATGCATGGGAATACCGGAAGCAGACCATCGACATCGGAAGCTGCCGTGTCATTTTCGGGGAAGCTGATTTTCTGCCGGGTATTGTGGTGGATAAATTTGCCGATGTGCTGGTGGTGGAATCCCTTGCACTGGGAATTGAGAGATGGAAAAACGTGATTGTGGATGCCCTGAAGCAGGCGATGGCCGAGGATGGCGTGAAAGTCCGGGGTGTGTATGAACGAAGCGACGCCAAGGTGCGGCTCCAGGAGGGGATGGAGCGCCGCAAGGGATTTATCGGGGAACCCTTTGACACCAGGGTGGAGATTGTGGAAAACGGTGTGAAATATATTGTGGATGTGGAGGATGGGCAGAAAACAGGATTTTTTCTGGACCAGAAGCACAACCGGGCGGCCATTCAGCCTCTGTGCAGGGGAAAAAAGGTACTGGACTGCTTTACCCACACGGGATCCTTTGCGCTGAATGCCGGGAGGGCAGGGGCGGAGAGTGTGCTGGGGGTGGATGCTTCCCAGGCTGCCGTGGAGCAGGCCCGGGTGAACGCCAGGCTGAACGGACTGGAAGAGAAAGTACGGTTTCAGTGCGCGGATGTCTTTGAGCTGCTCCCGGAACTGGAAAAGGCAGGAGAGAAGTATGATGTGGTGATTCTGGATCCGCCAGCGTTTACAAAATCGCGCAATTCCGTCAAAAATGCGGTTAAGGGATATCGCGAGATCAATCTCAGGGGATTAAAACTGGTGCGTGACGGAGGATTTCTGGCGACTTGTTCCTGCTCACACTTTATGGAACCGGAACTGTTTGCCAAGACCATCCGGGAGGCCGCCGCAGGGGCACATAAGCGTCTGCGCCAAGTGCAGTTTTGTACACAGGCCTGCGACCACCCGATTTTGTGGGCTGCGGACCAGACCTATTATCTCAAATTCTACATTTTTCAGGTGTGCGGCGAACGGTAGTTTGTGAAATAGGCAGAAATGACGGATTTTTAGGGCTTTGTAGCGATTCTGGTAAAAAGAAAGTTATCGTAACTTATTGGAAAATGGTGTAGATCATAGGGTGGATATACAGTCTTTGGGGCGGGGATAAGGACGTTGCACTGAAACAGGGGGCGCTATGAATAAGCGTCACCTGTTGAATATTTGTGTCACAGTAAAAATAAACCACCGGCTATGCCGGTGAGTCCCCAGCTGCTTTAGCTATAAAAAAGAAACCTCCCATGGTATGATAGATATGGGTTTGCCAACCATAAAAACATACAAAGGAGGTATCCAAAATGGATAATAACAGTTTAGCGCATACCAAGTGGGAATGCAAGTATCATTTAGTGTTTGCCCCAAAGTACAGAAGGCAGATTATATATGGAAAGATTAAGGCAGATGTGGCACAGATACTGAGTACGCTGTGCAAGAGGAAAGGAATCGAAATAATAGAAGCAGAGTGCTGTAAGGATCATGTGCATATGCTGGTAAGGATTCCGCCCAAGTACAGTGTGTCGGAAATAATGGGGTATCTGAAAGGGAAAAGCTCGCTGATGATATTCGAGCGACATGCAAACCTGAAGTATAAATATGGGAACCGGCATTTCTGGTGCAGGGGGTATTATGTGGATACGGTGGGAAAGAACACCAAGCGGATTCAGGAGTACATTGCAAACCAGCTGAAAGAGGATCACGAAGCGGACCAGATGACCCTAAACGAGTATATCGACCCGTTCACGGGTGAGCCGGTACAAAAAGGCAGTAAGAAGTAAAGCCCCTGAAAGGGGAAGCCAGTGAAGAAAGCCATCGCAAAAGGCTTTTAAAGCTGGCAGGAAGTAGGAGGCAGTAAAAAAGCCCTTTAGGGCAAGCCTGAGAAAGAAGTGCGGTTGGCAGATCCATCGGGCGCCTTCCGGGCGCAAGTCGGTAAAAGCCCCTTATAGGGGCAGTGCAAGCCACCGGCTAAGCCGGTGGTCTTGACTGTTGCCGGTTTTTGGGAGGAAAATATTGAAACTATACATTTGCCGCGTTTTGGTGTAATGTCAGATTATTCACCTGCCAGGCAGCGGCAGTAAGGAGGTTGGTTATGAAAGGGAAAACAGCGAAGCCTTCCATGACGAAGGAAGAAAAGAAGAAGTACTGGAAAAAAAGCCTGAAAAGGGATAAGTATCTGATTATCATGATTCTGCCGGTAGTGATTTACTACCTGATATTCTGTTATCTTCCCATGACAGGATTGTGGATGGCTTTTACACAGTATAAAATCGGTTCCGGTTTTGAGGGATTGTTTTTCAGTGATTTTGTGGGCCTGAAATGGTTCCAGCAGTTTTTTGGTTCCGTGTATGCGTGGAGGCTGGTGAGGAATACATTTTTGTTATCTTTCTTTTCCCTGATATTCGGCTTTCCGATTCCCATTATCTTTGCCGTCGCGGTGACGCAGTTAAGGGGGAAACGACTACAGAAAGTGATACAGGTCAGTACATATCTGCCCTATTTTATTTCAACAGTTGTGGTCTGCGGTATGATCAACAACTTCCTGTCTCCCTCCGGCGGTATCATCAACCAGCTGCTGGGAAAACTGGGAATCGATGCCATAAATTTTCTGGGCCTGCCCGAATGGTTCCGGCCCATATATGTCATATCCGGTTCCTGGCAGAGTTTTGGGTTTAACTCCATTATCTTTGTGGCTGCAATCATGGGAATTTCGCCGGATCTGCATGAGGCCATGCGGGTGGACGGTGCGAATAAGCGCCAGGTGATCTGGCATCTGATTCTGCCCAGCATCCGTCCCACCATCATCCTTCTGCTGATTATGACCCTGGGAAATATGATGAGCGTGGGTTTTGAAAAAGTATATCTCCTTTATAATCCTTCCGTGTACGAGACGGCGGATGTGATCCAGACCTATGTGTACAGACAGGGTATTCAGAGCAATAACTACAGTTATGCGACGGCGGTAGGCCTGTTTAACTCAGTGGTCAACTTTACGATTGTATTTCTGGCAAACCGGCTGAGCCGTAAAGTCACGGATACCTCAATCTGGTAAAGATAAAAAACCTGGAATAGGAGGACTGAAGGCATGATAAAACAAATCAAAAACCAGACCATAGGCGACAACATATTTGACGGTATTGTGGCAATTCTGCTTCTGCTGGCGGTGCTGGTCTGTGTGTATCCTTTTTTATATGTGGTGAGTGTGGCACTGAGTTCCGGCGAGGCGGTGAACAAAGGACTGGTGACCCTTCTGCCGGTGGATTTGAACCTGGATGCCATGAAGACCGTTCTGAAATATGAGCAGCTGTGGATATCCTATGGAAACACCATATTTTATACCATTGTAGGTACCATATTGAATGTGGCGTTTACCTGCCTGGCGGCATATCCCCTGTCAAAGAGGACATTTTGCTTCCGAAAGCCGCTGAACTTCCTGCTGGCGTTTACCATGTATTTTTCGGGAGGACTGATTCCCATTTATATCGTGGTGACCAGCCTGGGATTATACAACAAACGGCTTGCCATGCTGGTGCCGGTTCTGGTAAGTGCATATAATGTGATGATCTGCCGTTCCGCATTCGAATCTATCTCGGATGAATTGTTTGAGGAGGCAGAACTGGAGGGGGCCAATGATTTCCTGATCATGCATAAAATTGCAATCCCCCTGATCAAGCCCACCCTGGCGGTGCTGACATTATATTATGCGGTGGCAAGATACAATGATTTCTTCAACGCCATGCTGTATATCAGCGACAAGAAACTGGAGCCCCTGCAGCTGTTCTTAAGACGAATCCTGCTGGAAGCGTCCACGGAGATCATGCAGACCACCAGTATCAGTATGGCGGCGGCCAGCCAGTCCACTTTGCAGGTGAGATATGTGTGTATCGTGGTGTCGGTGGTACCCATCATGCTGGTGGTGCCCTTTGTCCAGAAGTATCTGGTGGAAGGAACCATGCTGGGAGCAGTGAAGGGGTAACGGGACGGCGGATGCGCGGTCCGGTACGGGGGGCAGGGCCTGCCCCGGGGAAATAGAAAAAAGGATGTTGCTGTGTGCAAATACAGTTAAAATACATCAAAGGTAAGTTCGGCGGAAACGCCGGCAGAGACGCCGCGAGGCGAGTAAAATAAGGAGGATGGAAAAATGAAGAAGAGAAAATTGCTGGCTCTGGGACTGGCTGCTGCCATGATGGCAGGATGCCTGACAGGATGTGGAAACGATGCCGCAAACGGCAGCTCGGAAGAAAGCACGACGAGTTCCGGGGAATCTTCCAGTGATGCCGGAAGTGAAGAGGGAAGCGAGACCGGAGAGGAAGCGTCAGGAGAAGCTTCTGGGGAAGCATCCGGCGGAAGTGAAGGCGGATTTACTTATACCGGAGAGGCTCCCATCACGGATACGGACGCCACACTGAAGATTCTTGCCGAGACATCAAACTATACTACCGTGGATATCAAGAGCGCTCCGATCGTGGAGACAGTGGTGGCCAACGCCGGTGTCCAGGTGGACTGGGATTTGCATGACTATGGCACCTATGCCGATTCCGTGGGGCCCATGCTTACCACAGGCCAGGCGGATGCAGACATTATACTGCTTCCGGACCAGGATCCCAATCAGACTTACATTAAGTCAGGGATTTTTGAGCCGCTGGATACACATTTTGACGAAATGCCGAATTTCACCAAATGGCTGGATGCAAATCCCGTCATCAAGGCTGAGCTGACGGCAGAAGACGGACATATTTACTATGTTCCCGGAACCAATGTGGGCAAGGACTATCAGCCGGTGCTGATGTACAACCAGAAATGGCTGGACAAGGCAGGCAAGGAAGCGCCTACCACCCTGGATGAGTTTGTGGAACTGCTCCGTTATTATAAGGAGAATGACATGAATGACAACGGGGATGCAAGTGATGAAATTCCCATGAGTATTATGTCGTCTTTCCTGCCCTATATGTTCGGACCTGCTTTCGGACTTGATCTTGTGAGCGGATTCCAGGCAGATGAGAGCGGCAATGTGACCTATGCCGCAGCAGACAGCGAAAAGTATAAAGCATATCTGGAATTCCTGAACGGATTATACAATGAAGGGCTTCTGGAAGTGGAATATACTTCCCTTGACAGAGACCAGATTACCACACGTATTGCAAATGACACCACAGGCGTGACTTATGACTTCAGCTGGTCCATGTCCATGACTTTCAGCCCTGCCCTTCCCGGCTATGACGGAACAAAGGAAACCGCTTTTGTGGGCGCGGCTCCTCTTTCCGGAGATTTTGAAGGATACTATGTAGGACGTGTGGAACTGGGAAATATGTTCGGCGTCAGCTCTAAATCTTCCAACATTGCACTGGCATGCAGATTCCTGGATTATGCCATGAGTGAAAGCTGCCAGACCATGTATCAGTGGGGTATTGAGGGCGAGAGCTACACTGTGAACGCGGATGGATCAAAATCTTTCACAGAGCAGGCAAATGACAATGACTGGCTGCAGCAGCTGGGAATCAATCCTTCCTTCGTATTCCCCGCACAGCAGTCCGTAGAGTCCACGGATGTGCTGGTGGCTGACTGGCACGCAGAATGCAACGCTTGGCAGAGACAGTACGTGGTAGATCCCTGGCCGTTTGTATATGCGACGGATGAGGAGTCTTCCGTAATCAATACTTACATGACCGACATCGAGACTTACGTAAACGAGAACGCAACTGCATTTATCACAGGTACCAAGGGAATGGATCAGTTTGACAGCTATATCACCGGACTGGATGCACTGAACCTGGCAGAGGTACTCACTGTGAAGCAGGGACAGTATGCAAGATATCTGGCAGCATTGAATTAATCGCCGGATCAGACAAAAAAGAACGTTTTTTTGGGGGACACTTCGCGGGAAGTGTCCCCTTTTTCTGCGCAGGCCCGTATACAAAGTGCGACTCTTCGCACCCGGAATTATGCCGCTAAAGCAGCGTACGGGCTGCGCGGCGGGTAGGGGAGAAGAGCATTCCCCTGCTGGATTGCGCCCCTTCTTCCCTGCCCATTGGAAAATATTGTCATATTTGATCGGGACAGCTTTCCCGTGAAATATAGGTGACAGGTATCACTTTGGAGGTTATGCCGCATCCGGAGGCATGCATCTGACGGTGCATGAGCCGGGTACATTCCGAGGCGACCGTCTCCAGGGGAAGATGCACCACGGATAAGGCGGGGGTGCAGACTTCGCTGATGTCCAGGGCAGAGTCCCCGATGGCGATGAATTCCAGATTCCCGGGGAAAGGGATTTTCAGCTCGGAAAAGACCCGGAGGGATCCCAGGGCCAGCCCCTCCCGCATATAGAGGATGCAGTCCGTCTCCGGATGGGCCTTGAGAAGTTCCAGGGTTTTCTCATAGCCGCTTCTGGCGGTAGGTTCACAGCAATAGACCAGGGGTTCGTCCATATCCCTGGAACGGCAGGTATAGGCGAAGAGATTCTGCCGGATGCTCATGCCGCTGAATGTGGGCAGGGTGGTGACCACCGCCGGATGCTTTTTGCCGTGGGAAGCGAAGATTTCCCCGGGTATGGAGCCGATGGAACGGTCATCCATGACCACACTGGAATATTTCCTGGAATACCGGTTGTAGAGGATGAGGGGACGGGGGAAGCTGCCGGCCTCCAGATATTCCAGATCCTCCTCGGCCGCATTGCACACAAGGATACCGTGGCAGGAAAGAAGCAGCTCATCCTTCATGGCAGACCGGAGCGCACCGGGTCTGTAGGACTGGAGCAGAACCTCGAAGGGAAGACTTTCCCTCTCAATGGCAGCCTCGATGCCCCGGAAAAAGCGCAGCATGGTCTGGGCCCGGGTGTCTGCCACCCAGAAGATGAGGATTCGGTAGGAAAACGTGCCTCCCCCTTTTTTCAGGCTTATGGCCTGGAGATTGGGAAGATATCCCAGGCGCTGCGCGATCTGCAGTACCCGCTGTTCCGTCAGGGCAGATATTTTCCGTTCTTTGGATTTATTGTTCAGTATCAGGGAGACAGTGGTGGGAGATACTTTTGCCTCCCGGGCAATTTCTTTGATTGTAACCATAATAACGCTCCTGTTCAAGTGGTCAAAGTAAGGCTTCCTGGCTGTGGTGATGTGTTTCCGGCGGTTCATTCCGGCTGCCGGCCTGCAGAAAGCCAGTGGGAGCAGGACTTTCCGGGAGAGTCTGCGGGAGACGGACACCGGGGATCCGCCCGGCCTTTTGGGAAACGGCCCGGAGACGGCAGGGATGAACGATTGAGCTCTTGTTAGTATGCTACAACGAAACGGAACATTGGTCAAGAAAAATAGAGCCGGAAAAGCAGGGGAAGACATTCTGCCGGGTAATAAGATATCTTTTGACAGTGAATAGGTTAAACGGAAGGATTGACAAAGGGGATATAAAAAGGTATCATAATGAGACAAAAAAACTAAAACGTTAAACCCCCTTGAAAAGAGGAAAAAGATAGATTACACTGTAAGGAGGGCGCTATGGGAAAAGTGATAATCGGAGGAGGACAGGGCTTCTGGGGAGACAGCAATGACGCCGCCATACATATGGTCCGACACAGCAATATCAATTACATGGCCTGCGACTATCTGGCGGAACTGACCATGTCCATTATGGCCAGGCAAAAGAAGAAGAATCCAAAGGCAGGATATGCAAGGGACTTTATCGACATGATGAGGGAGTGCGGAAAAGAGGCCTATGAAAAGCAGATCAAAATACTGACCAATGCGGGCGGCATGAATATCGAAGAGCTGGTGGCGGCCCTGGCGGCCCAGGCATGGGAACAGGGACTGGGAGGGATGAAAATCGGTTATGTGACCGGGGACGAGATTTCGGACCGGATCCCGCAGCTTCTGCGGGAAGGCGTTTCCTTTGAGAATATGGATGATGGGGGAGATTTCCGGGAAATTCAGGACAAGGTTTTTCACGCCAATGTCTATTTTGGACATGAGCCCATTTTGGACTGTCTGAAGCAGGGGGCAGACATGATTGTCACGGGACGTTCCACGGATTCTGCCCTGTTTCTGGCACCCTGCATGTATGAACTGGACTGGGAGGCAGACGACTGGGATAATCTGGCCAGGGGCATCATGGCAGGGCATCTGCTGGAATGCGGGGGCCAGGGAGCCGGCGGAAACTATGACTACGGCTGGAGGGACGTGCCCGGGATGGACGAACTGGGATTTCCCATTGCAGAGGTAACGGAAGATAATTTTGTCATCACAAAGGCCCCGGACTGCGGCGGCGTGATCTGTGAACAGTCCTGCAAAGAGCAGTTTCTCTATGAGGTGCATGATCCTGCCAATTATCTGACCCCGGACGTGACGGTGGACATCAGCCAGGCAACCCTGACCCAGACCGGGGAAAACCGGGTCAGGGTGGGAAATATCCGGGGCAAAGAGCGTCCCGGGATGCTGAAGCTCTCCCTGGGGTACCACGCCGGGTACAAGGTGGCGGGGATGCTGAGCTTTGCCTGGCCGGATGCCTATGAGAAAGCACAGTACGCTGCGGATATTATCCGGAAGAAGCTTGCGCGTAAGAATCTGGCGGCGGAGGAAATCCGGATTGACTATATCGGCGTAAACGCCCTGCATCTGGGGGTGGCGGAGATGGATCCGGAGAAACTGAAAGATTTAAATGAAGTGGTGATGCGTATCGCCGTTCGGACACTGACCAAAGAGGAGGCTTACAAACTGGTGCCGGAGATTGCGCCGCTGCAGCTGAACGGCCCGCCCGGAGCGAGCTTTTTCGGCGGCAGGGCCAAGGTACAGGAAGTGCTGGGGCTGTGGCCCTGCCTGATACCCAGGGACGCGGTAAAGTTAGAGAGCCATATTTTGAAGGTGGGATAGCATAAAAGGAGGTGCAGCCAGTATGGAGATATATCTGAATCAGATTGCCCACGGCAGATCCGGGGACAAGGGGGATACCAGCAATGTGTGTGTCTTTGCCAGGAAGCCGGAGTATTACGGCATTATTGCCAGGGAGGTGACGCCGGAACGGGTGAAGGCTTATTTCGGCGATATGGTCAGGGGTGAAATCATACGCTACGATGTGCCCTCCCTGCAGGGATTTAATTTTGTCATGAAGCATGCCCTTGGAGGCGGCGCCACGCATTCCCTGCGGCTTGACAGTCTTGGAAAGTCCATGGGGAGCGCCTTTTTGCGGATGAAGATTGAAGTGGCAGAAGGAGAGTGCTGAAAATGGCGGAACATGCGGCTTTGGAAAATCTGGTGGTGCTTGACTTGTGCCGTGTGATTGCCGGTCCCTTCTGCGGGGCCATGCTGGCGGATCTGGGCGCCACGGTCATCAAGATAGAGATGCCGGGAAAAGGTGACGACGCCAGGGCCTACGCTCCCCATCTGAACGGGGAGAGCCTGTACTATTCCAATCTGAACCGAAATAAATATGGAATGACTCTGGACATGAAACAGGAAGCGGGAAAAGAAATCCTCCGGGAACTGGCGGAAAAGGCAGACATTCTGATCGAGAATTTCCGTCCCGGCGTCATGGACCGGCTGGGTCTTGGCTATGAGGAACTGAAAAAAGTAAATCCGCGGCTGATTTACGGGGCCGTCAGCGGTTTTGGCAGTTACGGGCGTTACCATGACAGACCGGGATACGACATCATTGCCCAGGCCATGGGCGGACTGATGAGCATCACGGGGCAGAAAGGGGATCCCCCCACCCGTTCCGGCAATGCCATGGGGGATATTCTGGGGGGACTGAATCTGACCATAGGTGTCCTGGCTGCCGTGAACGCAAGGAGCATTACCGGGGAAGGGCAGAGAGTGGACGTGGCCCTGACAGACTGTGTGGTGGCCAGCCTGGAGCAGGCCGTACAGCGTTATTCCGTGTCAGGCCGGGTGCCCGGGCGCCGGGGAAATTCCTATGAGGCCATCGCCCCCTACGATACCTACCGGGCGAAGGACGGCTATGTGGTAATCGGCTGCGGGAATCAGAAACTGTATGAGCATTTCTGCAGAAATATCCTTGGCAGGCCGGAACTGGCGGAGGATGAAAGATTCCTGACGGTACCCCTGCGAGTGGAGAATAATCTGGTTTTAAAGGAATACTTCGAAGAGTGGACCCGGGGGAAATCCGTGATGGAAGTGACGGACATTCTGCTGAAAGAAGGGATTCCCGCAGGGCCCATCTATGACCTGAAAAATATTTTCCAGGATGCCCATATCGCAGTGGACAGGGAGATGCTGGTAGAGACCACCCACCCGGTGATGGGAAAGATTGTGCTGAACGGGAATCCGGTAAAACTGATGGGTACCAGGCCCAATGTGACCAGGAAGCCCTCCCCCGTGCTGGGGGAGGATAACAGGAAAATCCTTCTGGATTTTCTGGGCAAGACAGAAGAAGAATACAAGGCCCTGGAAGCCGTAAAGGTGATATAAAGAGGCGGCATGCTGCCGGGAGGAAAGGTGCCTGCAGACAAAACAGTAACCAAAAACCGGGAAAGAAATCCGGGAAATAACAATATATCAAATATAACAAAACGGAGGCGGTAAGTATGGAGAAAAAATTTATCTATGATGAGCAGACAGCTGTGGTGGAGACCGGAAAAGGAAAAGTGAGAGGGTACTTTTACGACGACATGTATATTTTCAAGGGCATCCCCTATGCAAAAGCCAGAAGATTCCATGCGCCGGAACCGGTGGAACCCTGGGAGGGCGTGTTCCAGGCTGTCAGCTACGGCTGTGTATGTCCCCTTCTGGATCTGCCCAAACCCGGAGGCGAGCTGATGGTGCCCCATCGGTTCTGGGTCATGGACGAGGACTGTCTGAACCTGAACATCTGGAGTCCGGGTCTGGACGGGGAAAAGCGCCCGGTGATGGTGTGGCTTCACGGGGGCGGTTTTTTCGCAGGCTCCTCCATCGAGCAGATTGCCTATGAGGGCGAGAACATGTGTAAACTGGGCCAGGTGGTGGTAGTGTCCGTGAACCACAGGCTGAATATTCTGGGTTATTGTGACCTGTCTCCCTTTGGAGAGGAATATGCCAACTCCGGAAACGCGGGAACCGACGATCTGGTGGCGGCGCTGAAATGGATTCATGACAACATCGAAAGCTTCGGCGGAGATCCGGAGAATGTGATCATATTCGGGCAGTCCGGCGGCGGGGCCAAGGTGACCACCCTGCTGCAGACACCGGCGGCAGACGGTCTGTATGCCAAGGGCATCAACATGAGCGGCGTCATCGGAGGCGCGCTGGCAGACGCCGGGGGAAACGGCGAGAAACTGGTCCGGGCATTGATGGAAGAGCTGAAGGCGGAGGATGTGAAGGCGCTGGAGACGGTGCCCTACGACGCCCTGGCGGCGGCCTACAACAAGGTGAAGCCAGCCCTGGAAAAAGCAGGGGAATATGTGGGCGGCTCTCCTCATCCCAACGCATTTTACCTGGGCGAGCCTGTGGCCAACGGATTCCGGAAGGAGACGGAGCATGTGCCCCTGATGGTGGGCAGTGTGTTCGGGGAATTCGGCTCCTTCGCTCCCACACCCTATAAACGCCGGGAGATGACACCGGAGGCAGGCGCAGCCTTCGTGGAGGAAGAAGTGGGGACGGAAGAGGCCGGGGAACTGATCCGGCTGTTCCAAAAGGCATATCCGGAAAGGAATCCGGTGGACATCATGACCATGGACTTCATTTTCCGGACACCCGAAATCGACTATATCAGGGCCAGGAGCAGCTGCAGCGGCGGCACATGGTCTTATCTTTTCAATCTGGACATGAACTTTGACGGCGGGCGCACTCCCTGGCATTGTGCGGATATCCCGTATTTCTTCCACAATACGGAGCTTGCGCCTTACACCCAGGAGGAAGGCGTCACCGAAAAGGTGGAGAAACTGATTTTCGATTCCGTCATGGCATTTGCCAGGAACGGGAATCCGGAGAATCCGGAAATGCCCTGCTGGCCCGCCTGCACGCCGGAGAAAGAGTACACTCTGGTTATCGGAAAAGACAGCCGGGTGCGGGAGAACTTTGACCATGAATTGATTCCGGTGCTTGGAAAATGTATGGGACCCGTGTACGCCAGAAACATGGAGAAGCGGATGAAGGACGTGCAGCACTGAAAACGGAAAAAAGATAATAAGATGACACGGAAAGGTATGGTTATATTTATGGCAAAATTTTTTGCATCCACAAGCCCGGAAATCAGCGGGCGGGAAAAACGGAATATGGAACGGGCAAGAAAAATTGCCTCCCAGGGCATGGTGCTGTTGTCCAACAACGGCGCACTGCCCCTGGCCGGGGGCGGAAAAATTGCCCTGTTCGGCAATGGCGGAAGGAAGACCGTAAAGGGAGGCACAGGCTCCGGGGACGTGAACAGCAGGTTTGTAGTGAACGTGGAGCAGGGACTGGAGGAAGCCGGTTTTCAGGTGACCACCGGGGACTGGCTGGACCGTTACGACAAGGCGGTGGAGGAAGCCAGGGCTGCCTACGGGGAAGAGATGAGGGCAGCGGTGGAAGGCAGCGGCGTCATGCCCATCCTGTATCTTTTTGACCACCCTTTCAAAGAGCCTGCGGTGCCCCCGGTGACGGAGGAGGACTGCCGGAAAGCCGATACGGATACGGCGCTGTTCATAGTGGCCCGGAATTCCGGAGAAGGGAAGGACAGAAGGCCGGTGGCCGGAGAGTACGGACTGTTCCCGGAAGAGGAAGAAAACATACGGATACTCAGAAAGCATTTCCGGAAAGTCATTATCATCCTGAATGTGGGCAGTGTGGTGGATACCGGATTTCTGCGACGGGAATCGGGAGCGGATGCCATACTGCTGATGAGCCAGGCGGGCAATATCGGCGGGTATGCCCTGGCGGATGTGCTGACCGGACAGGTGACTCCCGGCGGCAAACTTACCACCACCTGGGCAGAACGCTATGAGGATTATCCCGGGGCAGCCAGTTTCAGCCATATGAACGGTGATGTGGATGATGAGCACTATGAGGAAGGCATCTATGTGGGTTACCGGTATTTCGACAGTTTTAATATCACGCCGGCCTATCCTTTCGGCTTTGGCCTGTCCTACACCACTTTCCGGATGGAGACGGAGCGCGTGGAGGCAGATGGGGAAAAGGTATCCCTGAAGGTGAGGGTCACCAACACAGGAGACCGGTATGCGGGAAAAGAAGTGGTACAGGTATACTATTCCGCACCCTGGGGGAAACTGGAAAAACCTTATCAGGAACTGGCGGCTTTCGGGAAGACCGGGGAACTGGCACCGGGAGAATCCCAGTGTCTGGAAATTTCATTTCCCACTACGCGCATGGCTTCCTATGACCAGGAGCAGGCTTCCTGGATTCTGGAAAAAGGAGAGTACTGTATCCGCGTGGGAAACAGCTCCCGGAATACATCCGTGGAAGCAGTCCTTGTGCTGGATGGGGACGCGGTGACGGAGAAGCTTTCCAACCGCCTTGTCCTGGACTGTGACATGAAAGAGCTGTCCGTCAAAGGGCGGATTTCCTACAGCTATGAAGGGGAGCAGGAACAGAGAAAAGCGGCTCCCAGGATTACCATCGACGCAGGTACGATTTCCTGCAGGGAAGCCGTGTACCGGAAGGAAAATCCCCAGCTGCCTCCTGCCCCGGGAGAGAAGATCACCATGGATGACGTGCGCTCGGGCAGGGCTTCCCTGGAGGCATTGACGGCACAGCTGACGGTGGAGGAGATGGCAGAACTCTGTGTGGGAACCGCCAGAGGCGGCATGGGCGGCAACTCCGTCATCGGTGCGGCTTCGGCAGCCTGCCCCGGCGCGGCGGGGGACACTACCTCCAGAATGATAGAGGACCGCAATATCCGGAACATGATTCTGGCAGACGGCCCCGCAGGGCTGCGGCTTTCCAGACATTTTTCGGCAGACAGGGATGGAAACCTGATTCCCGGCAGCGAAGATTCTTCCCTGGCGGAACTGGGAATGCTTGCGGGAGGAAACAAAAAACCCGTGATTCCGGAGGATGCGGTGACATACTACCAGTACTGTACCGCAATCCCCATCGCCACCCTGCTGGCCCAGACCTGGGATATGGAAACCGTTGCGGAGGCAGGGGATATCGTAGGCGGGGAGATGGAAGAACTGGGTGTGACCCTGTGGCTTGCACCGGGGATGAACATTCACAGAAATCCTCTGTGCGGACGAAATTTTGAGTATTATTCCGAAGATCCGCTGATTGCGGGAAGCTGCGCCGCGGCAGACACCCTGGGAGTGCAGAAGCACCGGGGCGTGGGCACTACCATCAAGCATTTTGCCTTCAACAATCAGGAGGACAACCGGATGCATGTAAACGCCCACATCGGGGAGAGGGCCATCCGGGAGATTTATCTGAAATGTTTTGAGATAGCGGTGAAAACTGCCCAGCCCATGTCCATCATGACCTCCTACAACCTGATCAACGGTACCCACACGGCCAACAGCTATGACCTGCTGACTGCCATTGCCAGAGAGGAATGGGGCTTCGGGGGAATCATCATGACAGACTGGGGCACTACGGGGAGCATTGAGATGAACCCCGGACAAAAATTCAAGTACGGCTGTTCCAATGCGGCAGGCTGTGTCCGGGCAGGCAATGATCTGACCATGCCAGGCAGCCAGGCGGACGTGGATGAGATTATCCGTTCCGTGGGTGCGGCAGCGGGAGAGGTGAGCTGTCCCATTACCATGGGGGATCTGCAGGCCTGTGCCGGGAGAATGCTGAATATCATTGCACGAAGTTCCGTTTATGAGGATGCGGCGGCTTATCAGGTGCTCTGATGGGATATTATGAGGAAGCGGACAAGGACAGTGTCCGTGTTTCCCGAATCGCAATAAGGAGTGGCTGCTGTCAGGGCCATTCCTTTTTGCCTGAATGCGTAAGGGCAGGAACAATGCTTTAGCATAGAAGCAGGATGGAGGTACGGGATGAAATTTCAAAACGGATGTTGGCTGTTAAAAGAGGGATTTGCAAGTTTTTCTCCCCAGCAGATATACGACTGTAAAATCACCGGGGAGGAAGTGGTGATCTGTGCCCCCACGGCCGTGGTGAACGGCCGGGGCAATACCATAGACGGCATCAATCTGACGTTGCGGATTACGGCGCCCCTGCCGGAAGTGATCCGGGTGCAGACCTGGCATCACAGGGGAGCCGTAAAGAGGGGGCCGGAATTTGAACTGACTCCGGTGACGGCGGACCAAAAAAGTCCCCTGGAAGTGGAGGAGACGGAGGCTGCCATAACCGTCAGGAGCGGGCACCTGAGCCTGGTGATTGGCAGGCAGCCCTTTGACATGCGCTACCAGCGGGACGGAAAGCTTCTGACCAGGAGTGTTCCCAGGGATCTGGCCTTTATAAAGGAAAACTGGAAGGGCATGGCTTATGACAGGGGCGCGGGGGCTTATATGCGCCAGCAGCTTGGACTGTCGGTGAACGAACAGATTTACGGTCTGGGCGAGCGGTTCGGGGCCTTTGTAAAAAACGGTCAGTCCGTGTCGGTCTGGAATGAGGACGGCGGTACCAGCACGGAGCAGTCTTATAAGAATATTCCTTTTTACTTGTCCAGCAGAGGTTACGGGGTCTTTGTGAACCATCCCCAGCGGGTGGAATTTGAGGTGGGGACGGAGCAGGTGAATAAGGTTGCGTTTTCCGTGGAGGGAGAATGCCTGGATTATTTTGTCATGGCCGGGCCGGACGGAAAGGCAGTTCTGGAACGGTATACGGATCTCACGGGCAAACCCGCCCTGCCGGCGCCGTGGACCTTCGGACTGTGGCTGTCCACTTCCTTTACCACGGATTATGACGAGGAGACGGTGATGGGTTTTATCGACGGCATGCTGGAACGGGGAATTCCACTGTCGGTATTTCATTTTGACTGCTGCTGGATGAAGGAATTTCACTGGACGGATTTCATCTGGGACGAGGCGGTATTTCCGGATCCGGAAGGGATGCTTGCCAGGATCAGGGCAAAGGGCATCAAAGTCTGTGTGTGGATCAATCCCTATATAGGCCAGGAGTCGGCGCTTTTTGAGGAAGGGGTGCGGGAAGGCTATTTCCTGAAACGGCCCAACGGTGATGTGTGGCAGTGGGATATGTGGCAGTCCGGAATGGCGATTGTGGACTTTACCAACCCGGAGGCGGTCAAATGGTACCAGCGGGGGCTGGAGAAGCTGCTGGATATGGGCGTGGACTGCTTTAAAACGGATTTCGGGGAGAGAATCCCCACGGAGGTGGTCTGGCATAATGGGGCGGACCCCATGAAAATGCATAATTTTTATCCCTATCTTTACAATCAGGCGGTGTTTGAGCTTCTGGAGAGGAAGCGGGGAAAGGGGGAGGCAGTGCTGTTTGCCCGTTCCGCCACGGCAGGAGGACAGAAGTTCCCGGTGCACTGGGGCGGGGACTGCTGGTCGGATTACGAGTCCATGGAGCAGAGTCTCCGGGGAGGCCTGTCCCTGACCAGTTCCGGATTCGGATTCTGGAGTCATGATATCGGCGGCTTTGAGAGCAAATCCACGCCGGATGTATATAAAAGATGGTGTGCCTTCGGGCTGCTTTCCACCCATTCCAGACTGCATGGTTCCTCTTCCTACAGGGTGCCCTGGCTTTACGATGAAGAAAGTGTGGACGTGGTCCGCTTTTTCACCGGGCTGAAGGCGTTGCTGATGCCTTATCTGTACCGGAATGCCATAGAGACTTCCCGGACGGGGGTGCCCATGATGCGGAGCATGGCCCTGGAATTTCCGGATGACAGAAACTGTGCATATCTGGCGGGGCAGTATATGCTGGGAGATTCCCTGCTGGTGGCGCCGGTGATGAACCAGGAGGGGATGGCGGAATATTATCTGCCCGGGGGAGAGTGGACCCATTTCCTTACCGGAGAGGCCAGGGAAGGCGGCAGATGGTACAGGGAGAAACAGGACTATCTTGACATTCCCCTTTATGTGAGGGATCATTCCGTGGTGGCCGTGGGTGCATGTTGCCAGGGACCGGTCTATGATTACGCGAAAGACGTGACTTTCCGGGTATATGCACTTTCAGATGGGAGCGAAGCGGGGACAGTGGTCTATGACGGAAAAGCAAATCAGGATACCCTGGTGCAGATAGCGCGCAGGGACAGGGAATATCAGGTGGATGTGACCGGGGAGAAGCCCTGCAGGGTGGAACTGATCAATGCGGGAACCATAGCGGAGGTCCATGGGGCGGAAGCGGTGAACCGGGGCAGGAACATTATTCTTTCCTTTGAAAAGGACGGGCTTGCCACGGTCTGCGTGAAATGAAAAAAGGCCGGCAGGCGCAGGGCATGAAGGGATTTTATGCCGGAAAAAGCAGCAGAAAGGAGAAAAGGATGGGGAACAGGATTTTCGACAGGGAGCAGTATGCCAGGACGGCCAGGGCAGTGGCGGCAGAGGGCGTGGTTATGCTGCGCAATGAAGGAGCGGTGCTGCCTTTGGGGGAAAAAGAAAAAATCGCCTTGTTCGGCAGGGGACAGTTCCATTATTATAAGAGCGGCACTGGTTCCGGCGGCATGGTGAACACCAGTTATGTGACCGGTATCAGGGAGGCTCTGGAGAACAGCAGTTTTGTGCTGAACCAAAAGCTGAAGGCAGTGTATGAGGAGTGGCTGAAGGACAATCCGTTTGATGCGGGGGCAGGCTGGGCCGGGGAACCCTGGTTTCAGAAAGAGATGCCGCTGACGGAGGAAGTGGTTGCCGAGGCCGGGAAAGAATCTGACACGGCTGTCATTGTTCTGGCCAGGACAGCCGGGGAGGATCAGGATAACAAGGCCCAGGAGGGGAGTTTTCTGCTCACCAAAGACGAGGAGGAAATGCTGCGGCTGGTTTGCGGCGCTTTTGTGCGCACGGTGGTGCTGCTGAATGTGGGAAATATTATCGACATGAAGTGGGTAAAGCGCTATGAGCCGTCAGCGGTTCTGTATGTGTGGCAGGGCGGCCAGGAGGGCGGAAACGGTGTGCTGGATGTGCTTTCATTTGATTTGAATGAGATCCTGCTGGAGACAGAGCAGGGGATGATGATGGTAAAGGGGACGGATCTGCATGTGAACCGTCTTAGTGTGGAGAAGGGCGAGGTGGATCTTGCCGGGAATATAGACAGCGTCGCTTATTCGGATGTTCATGGACAAGGGAAACAGCAGGATAATCTGTTGTCTAAGCTGTTCAGGTGATACTATGCCAGGAATTAAAGAAGAGATGGTGGTATTTCTGGTTGCGGTGTTGTCCGGAGCAATCGTGTGTTTGGTTTATCAGTGTATCCGCTGCTTCAGAAGAATTGTTGCGCATCGGCTTGCGGCGATCGGCGCGGAGGATATGGTTTTCTGGATTGGTTCGGCCGTCTATATGTTTGTGCAGATTTACCATACAAGCGATGGTAGTATACGCTGGTATTTTCTACTAGGTGTTGTACTTGGAGTGATTTTGATGTCTGTATTTCTGAATGGCGCCGGAAAACTAATAAAAAAAATCTACGGCAATAAGGAGAAAGATTTATCCTCCAGGGCTTGATAAAAGAGGAGAAAAAAGCTAAGATAAAGAAGATAAGAGGGAGAGTATCTGCCGGGAGTTTACCGGGATAAGGGTGATTGAACATATGAAATATGCAGGAAAGAGACG
>OFHP01000449.1_pt1 | contig 25950 bp, 25 predicted proteins | sample 1521651 | NCBI WGS metagenome assembly OFHP01 (sample SAMEA3504105, study PRJEB24116) | mouse gut metagenome | biome: mouse gut; feature: mouse-associated habitat; material: faeces | place: Denmark | collected 2011 | reverse complement strand
TGCAAAATAAAGAAACCATACACATGTTTTCCATATTCCGGGGCAGATATGTTTGCTCCGGAATATAAAAAAGACAGGAAACAGATGATTCAACAGCAAGGAGAGTCCGGATGAAAAAGAGAACAAATAAATTATGGATCGCCATTTTATTTTTAGCCGGGTTCTCCCTGCTGCTGTATCCGCTGGTAGCAAACGAATGGAACAATTACAGGCAGAAGAAGCTGATCGGCATCTATGAAGAAGAAGTCGCCGCGAAAGAAGCGGCAGGTACGATCGATTATGCGGCGGAAAAACAAGCGGCGGTAGATTATAACAATGCGCTCCTTCCGAGCATTCTTCCGGATTCGTTTGCAAATGTAAAGGAACCGGGCAGGGATGAAGCTTATATGTCCTGTTTAAATATTATCGGGACCGGCGTGATGGGGACGATTGAAATTCCCAAGATCGATATTACGCTTCCGGTTTTTCATACGACGGAAGAAGACGTTTTGGAAACAGCAGCGGGACATTTGGAGGGAAGTTCCCTTCCGGTCGGCGGCAAGAGTACGCATGCGGTGATTTCCGCACACCGCGGACTGCCCAGCGCGGCTTTGTTTACCGACCTGGATAAGATGGAAAAAAAGGATCATTTCCTTTTGCATATATTAGACGAGACGCTCTGTTATGAAGTGGATCAGATTTCCACCGTTGTGCCGGAAGACACAAAGGATCTGGAAGTGGAAGACGGCAAAGACCTGGTGACGCTTTTGACCTGTACGCCTTATGGGGTAAACAGCCACAGGCTTTTGGTCCGCGGGCACAGGGTGCCTTACGAGCCCGAACTGCTTGCGGATGAAAAAATTCCGCTTGGCAATATGAGCCTGCATACGAATTACCTGTTATGGGTCGTTGTGGGAATTCTGGTCACCGTTGTATTTTGTATCTTTCTTTATCGCAGGGAACGCCGCCTGGCGGTAAAATCTCTGCCAAACGAAGCGCCGAATCCGGACGAATCGGGAAAGCCAAAGGAAGAGCCAAAAGAGCAGGCGCCGATTGCATCGGGCGGGGACGGCGAAGAGCGAAAAGAACAGGAAACGGATGCAACGGACAGGGAAGGCGAAGAGCCGAAAGAGCCTGGAACCGGCGAAGCGGGCAGGGCAGTAGAGCCTGGCGTCGGTGAATCCGGCAGAACGGGTGAAGAACCCGAAGTGCAGGAGCTTGACGACTGGCTGAAAGCAGGAAAGGAACCGAGTGAACAGGAGCTTGACGACTGGCTCAAAGAGAGCCGGGCGCTTGGAGAACAGGAAATAAACGACTGGTTGAAGGAAGACGGGGAGGATACGTCATGTTAAGGAAATTATCGTCATTTTTCTTTGGCCTTTTATTCCTTGTAGGATTCGGGATTCTTGCATACCCGACGATTTCCGACCAGTGGAACACTTACCGCCAGTCAAAGTTGATTTCGCAGTACGATTCGGCGGTCAGTCAGATGAAAGAAGAGGATTTCGAAGAAGCATGGGCGGCGGCAAGAGCCTATAATCAGACATTTTCCCAGAACAGTATCCTTACGGATATCTTCGGCATAGAAGATTCCGGCGATATCCGGGGAACGGAATATTTTAAGGTGTTAAACGTCATGGGAGACGGCATTATGGGGTATCTGACGATTCCCAAGATCAATGTCCGGCTGTCTGTTTATCATGGAACCGATGAAGAAGTGTTGAATACGGGCGCAGGGCATTTAAACGGTACAAAGCTTCCGATCGGGGGAGAAGGAAACCACAGCGTTCTTTCCGCGCACCGCGGACTGCCCAGCGCAAAGCTTTTTACCGATATTGACCAGTTAGGGAAAGGCGACAGGTTTTACCTGCATATCTTAAATGAGGATCTGGCATATGAAGTGGACCGGATTCTTCCGATGATCGAAAAAGACGACTTTGATGCGCTGGGAGAAGCATTAAAGATAGAAGAAGGCGAAGACTATGTGACGTTGTTTACCTGCACGCCCTACGGGGTAAACAGCCACCGTCTTTTGGTCCGGGGACACCGGGTTCCCTATGACGGTGAGCTGGAGTCTACGCCTGTAGAGTCTATGGTACAGGCGATCCAAAACTACTATATGCTGTACTTGTTATTCGGTCTTGGCGTGACATTGCTTTTGATTTTATGGATGCGGCAGGTCATGAAAAGGAAGAACAGACAATAAGGAGGGAATTTAGTTGAAGTTAGGGAGAAAAAGAAAGACAGGATATGTACTGGCTCTTGCGGCTGTGCTCTTACTGCCTTGCATCAGCCTGCTGCAGACGCATGCGGCAAATGAGGTGGATAAAAATAGAGCGTGCAGTCTTACGGTTTCAGTGGAAATCGGAGCCTCTTCCGGCAGCAATGACGCATATCTTGAGGATTTTAATCAGATGTCGATTCCGGTGTCGGTATATCGGGTGGCGGATGTGGATATCACGGGACAGCATTTTACATCCGAGGATGCGTTTGCCGGGTTGGATTTGCGCGTAATCGACAGAAAGGGATCGTCCCTTACGGCGGAGGACTGGCAGAAACTTGCGCAGCAGGCGGACCGGATTCGGACGGAGAAGTCTCTTTTGGCGGACCAGACCGCAGTCGTAAAAAAACAAGAGGGCGGCAGCCAGGCGGCATACGGTGTGATTTCCGGTCTTTTGCCGGGGATGTACCTGGTAGTACCGGAAGCTTCCTATAATCCGGATTATACTGTTTTATATGAGTTTTCTCCTTACCTGACGGCGCTGCCGGGCAGCTCGTATACGTCAGAAGGAACGGGAAGCGACGAATGGGTATATGATACGGTAATCGGATTAAAGCCGGAGGCCATACCACAGTTCGGAAAACTGAATATCAGAAAAACGCTTGAAAATTAATGAGACGCTTGGAAAGACGACATTTGTATTCCGGATTATCGGAAAAGATAAAGACGGCGTCATAAAATACGATGAAGTGGAGAGCATGACGTTTTCAAAGGCGGGAAGCGATACCGTTACACTGGAGCATATTCCGGCAGGCCTGACGCTTACGGTAACGGAAATTTATTCCGGAGCCAGCTATACGGTAGTCGGTTCCAAAGAAGGAACGGCGGTCGTCTGGTCTGACGCCGCGGTAGAAGCGGGAGCCGGCAGCGTGGCGCAGGTATCGTTTACCAACCGGTACGACGGCGGTAACCGCGGAGGGTACGGCGTAACAAACCGGTTCCAGTCAGACGGCGACGGCGGCTGGATATGGGAAAACCCGACGGCGGGAGAATAGAAAGGGGCTGTGATGAAAATGAAAAAGACAGACGGCAGGAAACGGACGGCCGCTCTTGCGGCGGCGGCTCTTTGCATGACCGCAGCCCTGACATTGCCGGGGGCGTCGGCATATTTTACAACTTACGTGTCTGCAGGCGGCAGCCAGGTGATACATTTAGGTTCCCAGACAAAGATCAAAGAAGATGTCAGCGATATGACAAAGCATATTTCGATCCAAAATACATCGCAGATCAACGACTGCTTTGTGCGTGTTAAGGTATTTTACGGCGGCGGGTTTGAAATTTCTTACCAGGACAAAAGCGAGAGCGGCAATCTCTGGACATACGACAAAGGAGACGGATACTGGTATTACGGTCCGATTCTTCCGGCGGGGGCAAGCACGGAAATTTTGGATGTGAAGATCGGCGATCTTCCGGAGGACTTTGATAAGGAAAGCTTCCATGTCGTCGTGATCCAGGAATGCACGCCGGTGGTCTATGATTCAGACGGAAAAGCGACGGCGGACTGGAATACGGTCTATACGGATTATGAAAAGATTGCCGACGGACGGGGAGAGGAGGCCGGCGTACGATGAGAAAGAAAAAGCTGACCTATCTGATGTTTACGGCATCCATTTTGCTTCTGCTGGGAAGTGCGGTAGGAAGTACAAGAGCCGCCCTGACGTACTACAGCGACAACTACGTGGCGGAAATTACGGTTTCGCAGATCGGCGTGAGCCTGCTGGAAAACGGAGAGACGGTAAGCAGCCGGGATTACAGCGGAAAAGAGTGGAAGGTAACGAACAACCGCGGCGGTTCTTCCGTAAACGGCGCACTGCTTACGCGTATGCTGGGCGAAGGCGAACAACTGGCTCTGAACAAAAAATACGACGAGAAACTGACGGTAAAAAACAGCGGTACCATCGACGAATATGTCAGGGTGCGTGTCTATCGGTATTGGATGAAGGACGGGAAAAAAATAACCTCGCTTTCCCCGGACCTGATCGACCTGAATTTGGTAAATACCGACCGTTGGATCAAAAGCCCCAATGAGACTGCAGAATGCATGGAATTGTTTTATAGAGGAATTTTAAAGACCGGGGCAGAGACAAAACCGTTTGCCGATACCATCCGTATCGACGGCAGCCTGTCCGCGGATGCAGAGATAAAAACGAACGGAACTACGATCACAACGACTTATAAATACGACGGCGTGGAATTTCATGTGGACGTAGAAGTAGACGCCGTACAGACGCACAATGCCCAAGATGCGATCAAAAGCGCATGGGGCATGGATGCATCCGAGCTTGGTATTCTCTAAAGGAGGCGGAGTATATGAAGAAAATGTGGAAAATCATAAGCCTTACGGCAGTTTCTGCGCTGCTTTTCGTGTCTTCCGCTACGGTGTCCGCAGAAGATCGGAAAGGGGCGTCCGGGTGGCAGGTGACCTTTGATGGCAAAAAAATGGAAAGCAATTTTACGTCGGCAGATATGAGCGACGAAGCGGGAGCCATGCAGCCGGGGGATTCGGTAGAGCTTACGGTGACGATCAAAAACACGTTTGACGGCGAGGCGGACTGGTACATGAAAAACGAAGTGCTGGAATCGCTCGAAGACGCCGGGGACGCGGCGGGCGGCGCGTACGATTATCTGCTGACCTACACGGATACAAGCGGCAAGACGACGACACTTTATTCCAGCGAAAAATTCGGCGGCGAAGGAAAAATTAACGGCGTAGGACTGCACGGGGCGACAAGGACGCTGCAGAATTATTTTTATCTGGACCGGATGAAAAACGCAACGTCCGGCGTTGTAAAGCTGAAAGTCGCGCTGGACGGCGAAACGCTTGTCAATGATTACCAGAATACCCTGGCAAGGCTGCAGATGGATTTTGCAACAGAGCTCGTTTCCGGCGGAGGAAGTACGACGCCCGGAAACCCGGAGAGTTTAAGACCGGACAGAAACGCCGTAAAAACCGGAGATGAAACGGAAATCATGCGGTATATTATCCTGATGTTTGGATCGGGGCTTTTGCTTTTGATCGGCGGCATGCTGCTGCTTTCCGGCAGGCAGGAGGAAGAGACGGCAGAAACGGGAGGAGAGAGATGATATGAAATGCTTCAAATACATTTGCGTTAGCTTTCTGGTCCTTTGTATGACGATTGCCGCAGGCAGCCGGACGGTGCAGGCAGCGGAAGAAGAATATACCTATACGATACGGTTATATGCCGGAAACCAGGGGATTTTGACAGGAACGGGAATTGACGTCGGTTCGGCATCGGCGCATATCGCATCCGGCAGAGACTGTGTTGTGATCAGCGGACTAAAATACGGGGATATGGTGTCGATCCGTCCGCAGGACGCAGTGGAAGTTACGGATGAGCGGTATTATGTCAGAGGCGTCCGAAGATCCGGCAGGGATAATGAGGAAGCGGAATCGCCGGCATTTTACGTGGCGTGCGACAGGGATTTTGTCGCTGCTTACGGGGTAAAGGGTGACATGGCGGCGTATACGGTAAATTACCAGGATACGAACGGAAAAACGTTGATGAAGAGCGATACCTATTACGGAAACGTCGGGGAACGGCAGTTTGTGGCTTCCCGGTATATCGAAGGATACCAGCCGCAGGCGCTGAATATGGTAAAAACGCTTTCTGCAAATGAAGCGGAGAATGTCTTTACGTTCCGTTATACGCCGGTTTCTGCCGGAGGAACGACTTCGGGCGGCACGGAAACGACAAATCCGCCTGCAGGCACGGCGCCCGGGACGCCTGTGACAACCACAACGACGACGACTGCCGCAGACGGCGGGAACGCTGCCGGAGAAACAAATGACGACGGAGCGGACGCGGCGCAGGCAGAAGACGGGGCGCAGGATGATCAGGCTCCGGAGGAAGAGGGGGCGCCGATCGGCGGAGACGCGGATGTGTCTCTTCCGGATGAGGACGTTCCGCTGGATCAGCAGAAACTGGAAAATCTGGACGATGAAGACGTTCCGATGGCGAGGATCAAACCGGAGCAGGCGGGTACTGTGATGGGATATCTTCCGGTTTATATCGGTATCGGCGCCGCAGCCGCAGCGGCTCTTTGTATCGCCGCCGTCTATCTTCATAAAAGAAGGAAAGCAAACGCGGTAAAACCGAAACAAACAAAACCTGCAGCGGACCGAAAGAAACAGCCATGAAAAAAGAACGCAGAAAAAAGAAAACAGCCGTGCGCATCTGCAATGCGGCAGGAACGGCGCTGATTTTGCTTGTGATCGCGCTTTGTTCCCTGCTCGTATTGCCGGGCTGCTCCGGATTTCATATGTATCATGTGCTGAGCGGCAGCATGGAACCAAAACTTCCGGTCGGCAGCCTGATCTATGTCCGGGAAGAAAAACCGGAGGATGTAAAAGAACGGGATATCATTGCTTTTTACAGTTCTAAAGAAGATGCGGGCATTATTACGCACCGGGTAGTAAAAAACAATGTCGTTTCCGGTACGTTTCAGACAAAAGGGGATGCAAATGACGCAGAAGATCCCATGCCCGTTTCCTATGAGAACTATATCGGGAGCGTGGCCGCTTCGATACCGTATCTTGGCAAAGTTATGACCTGTATGACAAGCATGTACGGGAAAGCGGCGGCAGCATGCGTTGTTGCCCTCGGCTTGATGTTAAACCTGATCGGATCAGGAAAACGGAAAGAATAAATATAAGAACACGGACCGTGTCTGCACGGCATAAAAAAAGCGGCATCAAATCGATTCATTTGATGCCGCTTTTAAACTATGCTGTTCATGGGACGGTACCTCCTGTTTTTATTTTCCGGTTTGAGATTCGTGAAATTCTGATCTTGTTTTCACCTGAATCTGCGGTTTGGAAGAACGAGCTTTGTTACCTTTTTTATCAGGATTTTTTGAGGTGTTTCATTAAGTTCTCGGTGGTCTGTACCTCCGTTTCTTAAGATTTTGTTTTGTTATTTGATATGTTTAGTATATCTGAAAAAATATGAAATGTCAATAAAAATTAGAAAAAATTTTAATTAGATATAGTAATAACTGAAATGAAATTTATAAACAAAGAAAAGTCAGATAATTAAGGGGGCAGGAGACCTTATGGTTCTTTCCAGACGCATGATTTTATTGTCCTTTGATCCTGGGACGGTTTTACCGATTGTTCAAGACAAAAAAGCGTGGGTATGCTATAATTGATACAAAATTTAAGAAAATATGGGGGAAGGGTAATATGCGGAGACAAAATCGGAGTATGGCAGGAACCGCGCTGCTTTTGGCTGCGGCAGTGACAGGCATCAGTTTCGGCATGGCGAAAACGGCGGAGCGCACGGAAGTGCGGGCGGCGACAGTGCAGGATGCTGAAGATGCGGTGACACAGTATGAAGGATATGAACTGGTCTGGCACGATGAATTTGACGGACAATATCTGGATGATACGAAATGGAGAATCGGGAATACGCCGGAAAACGGAAGCCATAAGTATAATACAGCAGCAACAGAAGACGGAAAACTGGAAAATGAAAACGTTTTTCTTAAGGACGGTACGCTGCAGTTAAAAGCAACGCCGTTAGAAGAGCCGGAGACGGTTGGGAACAATACATATTTATGCAAGTCGGGAATGGTTGAGACCAAAACAAAAGCAAGCTGGCGTTACGGCAGGTTTGACATCCGCGCAAAGCTTCCGGTGGCAAAAGGAATGTGGCCGGCAATCTGGATGATGCCGGATACGGAGACATATGGCTGGCCCAAAGACGGGGAAATTGACATTATGGAACTGATCTCCCAGCAGCCGGACGTCTGCTATGGGACAGTTCACTGCGGTCTTTACAACACGGATAAATATTGGCATCCGACAGCAACTTATCGCCTGGAAGGCGCAGATTTTTCGGAGGCATACCACTTGTTTTCCATGGAATGGGAACCCGGTGTGATCCGTATGTATATGGACGATCATCTCTATGCCACATTTACGGACTGGGAATCCTGGGTGGTCGAGCGGGGAACCGAAACGCCGCAGATTCCATTGGATTTTCCGCATCCGTTTAACGCGCTTTTTTATCTGAAACTGAATCTTGCGACAGGAAAAACCGGCGGCTGGTGTGAAGCGGTAGATGAAACGACGGACTGGGATCAGGCGGTGATGAGTGTCGATTACGTGAGGGTTTATAAAGCGGTGCACCAGGTGCATCGTTATCGGGAAGAAGCGTTTTCCTCTTCTGCAAACAGGCAGGGACCTCTCTGGTATGCACAGAAGCAGGCAGAGGACGGCGGATGCTGGGAGAATATGAAGACGTATGACGACGGCTGGCAGGAGGACGGGGTTATGATTACAAATGACAGTATCTCCTGCGGATTAAAGGACGGTGCAGCTGCATTTGTGGTACCCGAAGACGGATATGTGGATTTCAGGCTCCCGCAGGAAGCCGTTTCGGACCGGCCGTTTGCATTAAAGCTTACAAAAGGAAGATATTCCAACATAGATTCTTCTTTTTCACCGGATCAGGAGACGCTTGCATCCTGGAACGCCGTGGATCAGGACGGTGGGTATCGTACAGACAATGCGTCGGACGGAATTGTCATTCCGGTATCGGCAGACGACGTTCTGCGCCTGTCGGTACATGCAGAGGGAAATACGGTGATGCATGTGGAGCCGGTCGTTTCCTATAAAAAAGAAGTGACGCTTTCTTATTGCGGAGGCGGCGGAGTGGGAACGCTGCCGGAAATGGTCCGGACGGGAGCGGGCGCATGGGTCACTGTGCCGCAGTGCGGACTGACGAGAGAAGGATATCTGTTTTGGGGCTGGAGCTGCGGAATGAACATATATCAGCCGGGCGATCGTCTGCAGCTTCAAAAAGATGAAATACTGGAAGCGATGTGGATGGAGGAAAGAGAGGCAGTATCGCCTGTACCCGGGAAAACGGAGACGCCAGTGGCTCCCCAAAAGCCGAAATTTACCTTAAAGCGTACCGGAAATAAAGTCAAGCTGACCTGGAAAAAAGTAAATAATGCGGACGGATATGAGATCAGCATGAAAACCGGAAAAGGCAAATACAAAGTGATTGCGCGGAAAGGGAAGTCGGCAAAGCGTTTTCAGAAAAAGATAACGAGTAAAAAAACGGTATATTTCCGTATGAGAGCATATACAAACGTAAAGAACGGCAAGCTGTACGGGAAGTATTCGGCAGTAAAAAAAGTAAAAATGAAATCTGTCTGAACGTCCTATGCGAACCGATCCTGAGATATAACTTCCATAGACGGACTGTCTGAAACAGGGGCAGTCCGTCTGTCTTTTAATTCTTTCCAAAAGGCGGTTTCTTTCATATAGCCAAATTTTTCCTCATCCAAAAATCCCTGAATCAAGCCGCATCTTACTCTTTCAAAGAAAGCGGGGTTCTGGGGTTTCAGGAGTATATGCCGGAAAAGACGGGAATGCGTATAATCGGTCAGCGTATCATAGTGTTTCAGCATTGTTTTCATGATCCGCTCCGTTTCTTTTACATTCTTCTCATTAGCCGCCAGTTCCAGTCCCGGCTCTGCTTCCTGGTAACGGCCCATTTCAAAGAGTTTTGCCAGTCCGCCTTCCAAATCAGCCAGCTTGTGCGCCATATCCGAATCTTGTTCCTGCATGTAGAGGATACGAAGCGCATGCAGTATGAGCTTAAAACGGTTAAAACCTGTAAACAGCAGTTGCTCATACAGCCGGTAGGCGTCGTGGATCCGGTTGGTTTTGCTGTAGAGAGATGCCAGATGTATGGTTTTGTCAGGATCGTTTTCCGAAAAATACGATAAGGCTTCTTCGGCTTTGTCCCACTGTTCTTTTCTGGCATAAAAATGATACAGTGATTCGGCGGAAGATTTTTTTAGAAAGGGTTCTTCAGATTCCAGCGCCTGTGTAAACCATGCGCAGATCTGCGGGTCGTATATGCTGCGTTCTGCAATGCCCTGAAATAACAGGTGGGCTTCCAATACGATTGCCGTATTCCAAATCAGCCTGTGACAGTCGGGATATGCCTGGAGTTTTTCTTTGGCATAGGAGAATGCGTCTGCATAGGGGGCTGTCTGCAGCTTTTGGTCCAGTTTTTTTATAAATAAGGAAATTTCTTCATTCGTAGGATTTTCCCGGTAGGACAGAAGGGTGTCCGTGGAAATATGCAGAAGACGTGCGAGGGGCGCAAGCAGTTTGATATCTGGAAGAGTATGGCCCCTTTCCCATTTATTGACGGGGGGAGCCGTTACGCCAAGACGGTCTGCCAGTTCTTCCTGTGTAAGGCCAAGCTTTTTTCGATATGATTTAATAGTTTCTCCGATTGTCATAAACAGATTCCTCCGATCCGGTTGATTACATCTGACACCGCAGCGTTCCGATCAACGCATTGCCGGCGTTACCTATAGGATAACCGATAACGGTTCAAAAATCTATGGAACAGCTGTTAATTGTCAGGGAGATATTATTAACTGCCGTTCACACAGACCGGCGGATTTATTTTATATATCATAAGAACACGATTCAAAAATAACGGGAAAACTACGCTCCCGTACAGTCACCAGAATCCGGAAAGCTGCATATCATATGATTAAGAAGCAATACGAGGATACAATATGTCCAGACAAAATATCAGGTATCTGCAGAATGACACACCGGACGAAGGAGGACTGCAGATCAATGTGGAAACGCCTTCCGGCAGGCTTCCGATTGAAAATGCGCGGGTAGCGGTTTCCTATACCGGAGAGCCGGAGAGTACGATTGAAGAGGTGAAGACGAATTCTTCCGGTCAGACGGAGCGGTTAGAACTCAGGACGCCGCCGTTGGAATACAGTATGGAGCCGTCGGAACAGCAGCCGTATGCGGAATATACGATTCAGGTCACGGCAAACGGATTTATTCCGGTCAATGTTTCGGGCATCCAGGTGCTTCCCGGCGAAACGTCCGTGCAGCGGGTACGGTTAGTGCCGGAAGAATCGGATATCAATCCGGTCAGCAATATTGTAATTCCTGCCAATACATTATTCGGGAATTTCCCTTCTAAAATCCCGGAAGATGAGATCAAGCCGATCGAAGAAACCGGGGAAATCGTGCTGAGCCGCGTCGTAGTACCCGAATATGTGGTGGTTCACGACGGAGCGCCTTCGGACACTACGGCAAGAGATTATTACGTCACTTACAAAGATTATATTAAAAATGTTGCTTCCAGTGAAATTTATGCAACCTGGCCGGATGCTACCCTGCGCGCCAATATACTTGCGATTCTTTCGTTTACATTAAACAGGGTATTTACGGAATGGTACCGAAACAAAGGATACGATTTCACCATCACATCGTCTACGGCATTTGACCATAAATGGATCTACGGCAGAAATATATTTGAAAATATTTCCAGGATTGTGGATGAAATTTTTGACAGTTATCTTTCCAGGCCGAATGTTCGTCAGCCGATTTTAACCCAGTATTGTGACGGTCAGAGAGTCAGCTGTCCAAACTGGATGAGTCAGTGGGGGTCGAAAGATTTAGGCGACAGAGGATATAGTTTTATCGAAATATTAAGGTATTACTACGGAAACAGCATGTATGTCAATGAAGCGGATGAGATCGCCGGCATTCCGGCTTCCTGGCCGAGGGTAGACCTTTCGGTCGGTTCCAGAGGAGAGAAAGTCCGGCAGATGCAGTCCCAGCTGGCGAGGATTTCCCGGGCATATCCGGCGATTCCGGTAATTTCGGCAGACGGCATTTACGGTCCGGCGACAGAGGAGGCGGTAGAGATTTTTCAGTCCGTGTTCGGGCTTCCGGTGACGGGCGTAGTGGATTATGCGACCTGGTATAAAATTTCGGAGATTTATGTGGGCGTAACCAGAATTGCAGAGCTGTATTAGGAAGATTTGAAATACAAGTAAGTATACAGACGGTGTGGATGTTTCTGTAAATCCTCACCGTCGTATTTTTGTTTGATCTGTCGTTATCTGTGTATCTTATCACGATTGGGGTTGCGGTAAACTTCCAGTTGAGCGTATACTTGCCGAAATGCTTTGGATAGGCTACAATATTTGAAAACGAAAGAATTACAGGGTACCGGGCAAAATCTGCGCCGGGAAGGATCCGCCGTCTTGCATACAGGCGTTTGATCCGACCAACAGGAAGGAAACGGTCATGGCAGTTTTAAAAGAAAAATGGTTTGTAGCAAGTAAAAAAGCGGATTTTTGCGCGATCGGAGCAAGGTACGGCATTGATCCGGTTACGGCTCGAATTATGCGGAACAGGGATATTATAGAAGAAAAAGATATGGAAGCCTACTTAAACCCGAAGTTAACGTTACTGCATTCTCCGCATCTTATGAAGGATATGGATCGATTGGTTGAAGTTTTGCAGGAAAAAATTCAAAACAAATGTCATATTCGTATTATCGGAGATTATGATATCGACGGGGTGCAGTCTACGTATATTTTGCAGAAAGGCATTACACGCGCAGGGGGAATGGCTACGGCGGCGATTCCGGACCGCATGAAAGACGGTTACGGAATCAATGAAAACCTGATCGAACAGGCGAAAAAAGACGGCGCCGATACGATTATTACCTGTGATAACGGAATTGCCGCAGCGGATGCAATTGCGTATGCCAAAGAGATGGGGCTTACCGTACTGGTTACCGATCATCATGATATTCCTTATATAGAAGAAAACGGCGTGCGCACGTATATAGAAAGCCGGGCAGACGCAATTGTCAATCCGAAACAAAAAGAATGCGAATATCCGTTTGACGGGATTTGCGGGGCGGTCGTGGCGTTTAAAGTCGTACAGGCGTTATATGAACGCTGCGGCATTGCAGAAGAAGAAGCAATGGAATTTCTGGAAAACGCGGCGTTTGCTACGGTAGGCGATGTCATGGACCTGGTGGATGAAAACAGGATTATTGTAAAATATGGGCTGGAACAGATGCGCCGGACCAAAAATCCGGGGCTTCGCGCTTTGATCGGACAAAAGGAAATTCTTCCGGAACGTTTGAGCGCTTATCATCTGGGATTTGTGCTTGGACCCTGTATCAATGCGGGAGGCAGGCTCGATACGGCGGTTCGGGCTTTGCAGCTGCTTTTGGCTGAGGATGACGAGACGGCGCAGACGCTTGCCGCAGAACTTTCGGATTTAAATGAGGAGCGAAAAAAAATGACGGCGGAAGGCGTCAATGAAGCGTTCCGCCTGATTGAAGAACAGCGATTGGACCGGCAAAGCGTCATGGTGGTATATCTGCCGCGCCTGCATGAGAGTCTGGCGGGAATTGTGGCGGGCAGGATCCGGGAACAGTATAACCACCCGGTCTTTGTGATGACCGATTCTACAGAAGGCATCAAAGGTTCGGGGCGGTCCATAGAGGCTTATTCGATGTATGAGGAGATGTGCAAATGCCGAGATTTATTTACGAAGTTCGGCGGACATCCGATGGCGGCGGGACTGTCGCTTCCCAAAGAACATTTAGACGCCTTTCGGAAGCGTATGAATGAAAACGCTTCTTTAAAGGAAGAAGATTTTACCGTTCGAATACATATCGATGTTCCTATGCCGCTTTCGTACGTGACGAAAGAGCTGGTACATGAGTGGAAGATTTTAGAACCTTTTGGAAAGGGCAATGGAAAACCTGTGTTTGCAGATAAAAATATCCGTGTAAAAGAGCGGCGTATCGTAGGAAAAAACAGAAATGTGCTGAAGCTTACGCTGGAAGACGAATACGGGTTTTGTTATCCTGCCGTGTGCTTTTCCCATGCAGAACAAATGGCGGATCTTCTGGACCAACAGGATAAGATCTCGATCGTCTATTATCCGGAGATCAACAGTTATATGGGAAGGGAAGAAGTACAGTTTGTGATTTCCAATTACTGCTGACGGTGATGTATTTCAAGCGCATATATGTGGGCAGAAACGGGAAAAACTTTAAGAAAAGCCGCAGAATGCGGTGCAGGAGGGGAATATGATACAGGAAGATTTTCAATTTTTGTCGGCAGATAAAAAAACAACCATTCACGGGATGAAATGGCTGCCGGATCGGGAATGTACGAAAGCGGTTCTGCAGATTACGCACGGGATGCAGGAATATATCGGACGTTATACGGAATTTGCCCAATTTCTTGCAGGTAAAGGGATTGCAGCCGTCGGGCACGATCATCTTGGGCACGGCGATTCCGTAGCGTCGCCGTCGGAGTACGGGTATTTTACGGACAGCCGTCCCAGCGACACGCTGATCAAAGACATGCATACGGTCAGAAAGCAGATACAAAAAGAATATAAAGACCTTCCGTATTTTATGCTGGGTCACAGCATGGGGTCTTATATGCTGCGCAAATATATTACAAAATATCCGAAGCATTTGAGCGGCGCGGTAATTGTGGGAACGGGAAGCATGCCGGATGTTCTGATGAAAGCCGGCATGGGGATCTGCGGATTCCTTGGCAGGGTACACGGCTGGCATTATAAAAGCACTTTGGTCAAAAAGCTTTCGTTTCTGGGATCGTACCGCCGGTATGACCTTACCGGAACGGATGTTGGCAATACCTGGCTGACCAAGGAGACATGTATCGCCGAACGGTATTATAAAGATCCCAAATGCCGGTTTGATTTTACGGTAAACGGCTATTACGGGCTGATGGAGGCCGTTTATTACGATAACCAGGCAAGAAACATTGCAAAGATCCCGAACGGGCTGCCCCTGCTGCTGCTTTCCGGCGATCAGGATCCGGTAGGCGATATGGGGAAAGGGGTAACAAAAGTATATCGGCAGTATCAGGCGGCGGGAATGACAGACGTAACGTTAAAACTCTATAAAAACGACCGGCATGAAATTTTAAATGAGACGGACCGCAGAGACGTCTATGCAGATATTTATACATGGATTTGTAACAGAATATAAGGATACGGTTACGAAATCATGAATTATATCTTAAGTTTTCGGGATTCCTTTGACAAAGCAAAAAAATTGTGCAAAAATGATAAAGCATCCTTGGGAAAGGATGGCTTATGAGCACAGAAGGAGAAGTTCTGTGCATAAAAAGGAGGTCTGGAACATGAAAAAAAGATATATGCGGATCGTCAGTTTATTGCTGGCATTGACGATGGTGTTCGGTTCACTGGTCAATGTATATGCAGGATCTGTGGAAGAACCGGTTGTCAATAAAGCATCGGCAGAACAGGGAGAAGATGCCTCACAGCAGGATCCGGGAACAGGCGGAGACGATGAAACCCCTGCATCCGATGCTTCATCCGGCAGCCAGAATACGTCCGGTAATTCGGATACATCCGGCAATCCGGGAACACAGGGCGAAGGGAACGATTCCAATGAAGAGCCGAAAGATCAGGCGCCGCAGACGCCGTCAACGGAATCCGGCACAGACGATACGGAAAAATCGGACAATACCGATATCAAAGGAACCGTTACGACAGACGATAACTCGGATATCAAGGGAACCGTTACGGTAGAAGAAGATAAAAACGACGATCAGGTAGAAATTAAAAAGAATGACAAGCCGTATCTTGCACTCGGCGAAAACCTGACGCCCGAGCAGAGGTCGACCGTCCTAAAGCTGATGGGGATCGACGAGAGCAAACTTTCTGATTACGATGTCGTATATGTAAATAATTCCGAAGAACACCGGTATCTGGATTCTTATATTGACAGTAGCAAGATCGGAACCAAATCACTCTCATCCATTGTGATTGTAGAGCGGAAAGACGGCAGCGGGATCAATATTTCCACGAATAATATTTCTTACTGTACCGTCGGCATGTACAAAAATGCTCTGGCGACGGCGGGAATCCAGAATGCGGATATTATCGTTGCGGCCCCGTTTCCGATTTCCGGTACGGCGGCGCTGGTAGGCGTATTTAAAGCATATAAGGAAATGACAGGCGACGAGCTGGACGAAGAAAATATCGACGCGGCGCTGCATGAGCTTGTGGTGACCGGATCGCTTGAGTCTTCCGGAGCTGATTCTGATGAAATTGAAGGCATGATGGCATACGTAAAACAGGCGGGCGTAGAACACGACCTTTCCGATGAATCCGAAATCCGCAACGTCATTTCGGAAGGCTGTGAGAAATTTGACATTACGCTGACAGAAGAAGAAAAAGAAGAAGTCGTAAAGCTGATGAAAAAGATCAGCGAGCTGGATCTGGACCTGGACGGTCTGCTGAATGCAGCGCAGTCGATCTACGATAAGATTGCAAATGCAGACGGCGGGTTCTGGGCAAAGATCCGGGAATTGTTCCAGACGCTTTGGGATAAGATTAAAGAATTGTTTTAAAAAAGAGAAGTATAGACGAGTATATAGTGAATGTGAGCAGGAATGAAACATATGCTGTCAGAAAACCATACAAAAAGCAGATGCGGATGTGGGCATCTGCTTTTTATGTGGTGCGCCTAGCCGCACACGTTTCTCAAGGGTTAAGGTCCCAAATCCGCCAGGCAGTGGGAAGGATATAGCCGAGGGCAAAGGAGTCCATTGTGAGGTGGAATCTGAAGAAATGATACAGCATCAAGATAATAAAGTGTTGTTAATTTCGTAAATCTTGCTATAATAAAGACATGGTCACACGATGTGAGAAATTGTAGACAGAGAGGGAAAGCATGGCAATAGAAAATTTAATTGAAAACGTAGATAGTCAGATTATAAAAATCAGAACCAAAAGTTTAGATGTATCATTTAACGAATTGTACGATATGTATAAAAATAAAGAATTGACTATTTCACCAGATTATCAAAGACTTTTTAGATGGGAAGAGGAAAAGCAGTCACGTTTTATAGAGTCATTAATCTTAGAAATGCCTGTTCCGCCGATTTTTGTTATAGAGACAGATGATGGAGTTTATGAGTTAATAGATGGATTGCAAAGAATATCTAGTTATTTACATTTTAGGGGAGAACGTTTAGGTGAAACCGAAGATGATTTTTTAGAGTTGCATGGATGCGATATAGTTATGGATTTAAACGGATTAACATTTGATAATTTACCAAAAGCTTTACAGATAAAAATAAAAAGAAGTTTTGTTCGTATGGAAGTTATCAAGAAAGAGAGCGAGCCTTCTCTAAAATACCATATGTTCAAACGATTGAATACAGGCGGCGAAATCTTATCTGCACAAGAAATACGTAATTGTACAATTAGGTTATTGGGCTCAAAGGGAATTGATTTTTTAGAAGAGTGTAGCAAAAATGAAGACTTTAAGTCTGTGATTAATCGAGTTGCATCAGATAAAAGAAAAACGAAATATGACCAAGAACTTGTTTTAAGATTTTTTGCCATTAAGAATGATATAGAAAACTACAGATATCCTGTAACAGAATATTTAACAAGATATTTAGAAAAAATGACAACAGAAGAAATTCACTTTGAATACCAAAAAGAGAAAAATATTTTTGAACAAACCTTTAAGTTTATAAATGAAAATTGGGGTGATGAGGCTTTTTCGGGAAGAACCGCTAATGGATCTATAAAAAATGAATTTGCGTTATATTATTTTGACGGTATTGCAATTTCGATAGCGTCTTTGGTGGAACAAATAATATCGTATGATTGTGCTAAAACAATTATTGAAGCTATTAATCAAATTAAGTATGGAGCAGAACTTCAATCATATAAGACGGGAAGCGTCAGTGGAGTAAAAACAAGAATAAAGCTTTTTACAGAAGGAGTGAGTAGGATTCTTGACGGCAGATGAACTGAGGGAGGCTCTTGAAGTGGAGTTAGCCTGGAGACAAGAGGAATTGGCCTTTTTCAAGAATCAATTAAACGAGATTGCAGAAGAAAATAAAAATAAGTATAGAAAAAGTTTAGTATTAATACTGTATTCACATCTGGAAGGATATATTAAAATTTGTTTGCAGACGTATGTACAGTATATAAACTCACTAAGATTAAATCGCAAGGATGTAAATACGGGCTTAATGGTAGCAAGTATGCATAAAGAATTTATCGCTTACGAAAATTTGGATAGAAAATGCGAAATTTTTCGTAAGGAATTGCCAGATGACGCCCGCTTACATCGTTTATATCGTCGCGTTGATTTTATGGAGAAGGTTGAGGATTTTAAAGAACAGGAATTAAATATTGATGATCAAATAATAGACACGGAATCTAATTTATGGTACATAGTGTTGCAGAAAAATTTGTATAAAGTAGGATTACCCATAGATTTGTTTGATGATTGTCAAAGCCATATTGATGCATTGGTAAATCGGAGAAACTCTATAGCCCATGGGAATTTTCGTTCAGGAGTGACAGCAGAGGAATTTTCCAATTGGGAAACTAAAGTTTCTGAAATTTTGTCAGCAGTAACAAGATTGCTTTATGACTATGCTAATAATGAGAAATATTTAGCTTAAGCAATGTTCTAAGGATGAGAACAGGTGCAAGATTGGATTTTTTCAAAAGTCGCACTGCAAATTTAATCGGTGCGCAGTATATTTTACTAACGAAGCAGAGAATTGATTACTGATAGTGTGATGTATTCTCTGCTTTGTTTGTATGACGGGTTTATGTTTTGGACGTTTTTTTGCGCGGAATGATGATAAGTCTGCAGGAAAGTGGCATCTCGATTCCTTTCCGGCTGCGGATTATGTAGCTGCACAATGCCCAGAAGTTCTTCTGTTCATAGTAGCTGACCTCGATGTTCCATTGGGGATCATAGCACAGCATGGTGAGAGGACTTTGACACGTCCTTGAGCGAGGGGCTTTCTAAAAAATGAATTGACAATTTTAAATTTTGTTAGAGATGATTTTACGGTATGTAACCGTATCAATGGGAGACCACGGAACAATGGGGCTCCATTTCGTGTGTCGTGTTTGTTCAGAGTAAGAGGGATTGGAGGAGGAATACAAGATGGAACTGGCAAAAATCACAATAGACCCCACGCTGCTTGCCTATGTGGCGCAGGCTCTCGGCAGGGTGCCGGAGAGCCTTTATGACTTACAGAAGATCAAGAGCCTGTCCTGCGGCGGCAGGCCGGTGTACCAGAAGGTGACAGATCCCCTCAAAGACGCCCTGCCTGAGCGAATCGAGCTTGCGGAGGGCGATTTCAGCGTGATTGGAAAGATGGCAAGGCTGAAGAAACTGGCGATCTCCGCGATGCCTGTGAAGGATTTTTCCTTTTTGTCCGCCTGTACCGCCCTGGAGAGCCTGGAGATTTCGGCCTGCGGCGTGGTGGACTGCGCTTTCCTGGGGAACCTGTATAGTTTGAGGAGCCTGAGCCTGCTTGGCTGCTCCGGGCTGGAGCATATGGAGGAGATCCTGAAGCTCTTCCGCCTGGAAATGCTTTCCCTGGAGGGCAGCCAGATTTCCAATGCGGACTGCTTCCTGAACTGCCGAATCAAAGAAGTCCGCCTGCCCGAACATATCCTAAAGGAAAAGCAGGCAGAGCGGGAGAAAGAGGCAGAGCTGAAAAAGCAGGCGGAGCGGGCAAGGAAGGCAGAGCCCTGCCCCGCTGTACCCTTTCAACCAGCGGAACGGGGGCAGAACCAGCATCCTTACGAGCTGCATGACTTCAACTCGCCCCTGTGGGAAAGCTACAGGGGCGCATACGGGAACATAGAAGACTATCTTGTCATCTTGATGGGTGAGAGGGACAAGGCACCCGAAACCTTCAAGCTGCGCCGCCTGGAAAGCATCCCGAAGACGAACTATGAACTTGCCTTTGACAATCTCTGCGAGAACCTGTGGCACCAGATGAGCTTTTATCCGGCCACCTGGCTGGCGCTGCCCTATCTGGCCAGGCTCATGGAGGGCTGGGAAAGGGAGAAGGAGCTGGAATGGATGTTCCGGGGCATCCTGGCGGCAGGCAGCATCCTCGCCACGGACGTATTTGGGGACAGGCCGGGCGAGGAGGACATCTGTGAGAGCTACCGGAATGCCGGACTGCAGATCCGCGCCATGACCATTGATGTCCTGGCGGGGAACCTGGAGGACATCCGGCAGAAGGGCGTCCAGTGGAGGCGGGAATTTTCCATTGCCGTCACGGCGATTCTGGGGGAGCGGAAGCTGGCGTATATGCTTTATCTTTCTGGCTTTCAATCGTACTATATCGTCTGCCCTGCATGCGAAAACTGCGATGAAGAGATGGAAGTGGGCTATTTTGAGCTTTCGGAGCGGATAAAGAAGACGAGCGCGCCTTCCGACAAGTGGGACGGCAAAAGCCTGGAGGACGTCAAGTTGTGGCTGCCCAACCTGCTCCATCTGCTGGAGGACGAAGAGGGGGAGGAGCTCCTTTCCTATTATTTCGGAACCTATGTATGCCCGGAATGCGGGGAGGAAATGCCGGTGCTTGCGGGGATGGAGGAGTATTATTTGGTAGAGTAGGATGCAGGCCGGGGGCTTACAGGGCAGAAAGCTGGCAGAGCAGAAAGCTGGCAGGGCAGAAAGCTGGCAGGGCAGAAAGCCTGCGGCTGTCGGAGCAGCCTTTTCAGCCGAATGGGGCGTGTGGAAAAAGGGAGAAGACGGACAGAGCGGGAATGGGCATGGAAAAGCGAAAGGAACCGGGCGACAGCGTGAAATCTCCCGGCCGGATGATGGGCAGGGCTGCGGTGGTATTGCTGGCCCTGGCTCTGCTGACCGGGTGCAGCAGGGAACGGATGGAGACCCGCAGGGAAATCGCGCGCATAAAGGAAGCGGCAGAGAGCATGGCGGAGGACAGGGCTGCGGCGCATATTCTGGAAAATACGGCATAGAAGCCCTTGCGGAGGGGTACTGGGTTCAGGCGTACGATGACTTTTTTGCCCCCAATGTGAATTCCAACGTGGTGGTCTTCCTGGAACATGGGGACAGGAAATTCTCTGTACTTAAATCTTAAGGAGATAGAGTACAAGGGAATGCTTGTACTTTGGGTATATGTTCCGGTCAGTTCGCAGATTGAAATCTGTTGTGGAAAGATATATGACCGTAACGGAGATGCAGACCAGGATGTGACTACATCTGCGGATTTAGTAGCAAATATTTCTAATAGGAAATCGGCAGCATATATTGAGCGTAAGATATTTCCATATGCCGCAGAAGAAGATTTGTGTATGGATTTAGTCAGGAAAGCCCGGCAGATGGCAGTCAATAAATTTAAAGACCATCCTTGGGGCAATATGACGGACATGGAGCTGTTACGAAGTGCCGGGCTTTATGAAAAAGACATGGAAAGCGGAAAAGAAGGCTTTAACATGGCGTGTATTCTCTTATTTGGAAAGCCGGAAACCATTCAGTCCTGTGTGCCGGGATACAAAACAGATGCCATTTACCGTGTAGAGAACTTAGACCGTTATGATGACCGCTTGATTGTGGAAAACAATTTGATGGAGAGCTATGACCTGTTAATTGACTTTATTAAGAAACACACCGATGATAAGTTTTTCCTGATTGACGGTGTCAATGTAAGCTTAAGAACTGCCATAGCCAGAGAGATTGTCAGCAATCTGCTTGTGCATAGGGAATTTAAGAGTGCGTTTCCGGCAAAGCTGATTATTGAAAAAGACAGGATATGGACGGAGAACTGGAGCAGGACACAGTGGAAGGGGAGAATCAGTCTTGAGAATTTCACTCCTTATCCGAAAAATCCCATAATAGCGAAATTTTTTGTAAACATTGGATATGCGGATTCACTTGGTTCTGGTGTTCGGAATTTGTACAAATACACAAAAATCTATTCCAATGCGGAACCGGATTTTGAAGAAAATGATGTTTTCAGGTTGACCGTGCCTATGCGGCCAGCGGGGGCAACGTTGACAAACAATGGAAAAAGCAGCGAGGTTACAAAAGTTACAGAAAAAGTTACAGATGTTACAGAAAAAAGGATTCTTGAATTATTAAAAGATAACGCAAAATATAAAACTGTAGAACTTGCTGAAATGCTTGATATAAGCAGAAAAACGGTATCTGTTAAGCTTAAAAACTTAAGGGAAAAGGGCATTATAGAAAGAGTGGGGTCTGATAGAAAGGGATATTGGAATATTTATCTGTAACTCTTAGGTTACAGAAATTGAAGAAAAAGGCCCCCCCGCAGGGACTATCAGATCTATTCCAACGGGACATGCGGCATGAGCGCGGGCTATCAGTATGCAGTGGCGGTAAGGCAGGGAAAACAGTAAGGCAGGGAAAACAGTGAGCATAAGGATGGGCTTTCAGCATCTGAAAGTGCATCCGAAGACGCAGAACGCCCCGGAGCCGCCATGGCGACGGCGCACCACAGGGCGCAAATTCCCAGTCCCTTTCCATGAAAAAGCACGGGCGATATAGATAGGAGACCAACTGTTATGAATAAGGATTCTATGGATAATGAAAAATGGTGGAAGCAACTAAAACCTCTTCGTCTCGCACCAAACTGGAAAATGATGTGGAACAAATTGAGAGACATAGAACCAGATAATCTGAAAGAAGACGATGACGCATGGCTCTTTACCTTTGTAGAGGATATGGTCTACATGACAAACGAATACACGTATAAGAACAATAAGAAAAACGTTAAACATATTCTTGCAGTTGACCTGGGCTGGTATCCTGAAGGTGACAGGAATGGCGGCTATCACCTTGTAGCGATTTTAGATAATAACTGGAACGAACCAATCCTTGAGATGAGAACACGAAGCACACAAAAAGTCGTGGATACGATAGAATTATGGTTATTTGAAACACTGAAAAACTGGGAAAACAGGATATATAAGTCTGAATCCATAACCTGAATTTGGACGCATCTATAAACACATTTTTTCATGGCAACAGCGAGGACGCTTTTCATGAAAAGGAGCATCCTAACGGGACATGGGGCATGAGTGCGGGCTATCAGTATGCAGTGGCGGAAAAGCAAGGAGAATACGGAAAATACTGAGAAAAGGGATGGCCTTACAGCATCCTGAAGGAGCATCCGGAGCATCCGGAGCCCCATAACGCCCCGGAGCCGCCATGGCGGTGACGCCCCGCAGGGCGCAGCCTTTTGGCAGGACAGAGACAGCGGCTCAGCGAAACACAGGCCGCCGTCCGGCAGGCCGATAGAGAAGCATGCCGGTTCATACGGTACTGCCGCAGCCTGGATAAAAAGACGGGCAGGGATTCATGACAGGGGGATTTTGCGAAGATGGATGAGCGGAAAGAGCGGAATGAAATGAGAAAGATAGCATTGGAACATGAGGCCTGGAGGCTGGCGGAGGAGCCTTGCATGGAGCCTCCTACCCGAGAACTGGTAGAGCGGTTTCGGGAATGCCCGGATACCCATATGGATTCCGATGTCTTTGCGGAGCTATGCGAACGAATCTGTGAGTCGAATACCATATACCCGGCATTCTATCTGGTCTTCCCCTATCTGGTGGAGATCGCGATGGGACAGCCGCCGGCGCAGGCGGGGGAACTGTGGGAGTGGATGGGGGCATGGATTTCGGAAAGCTATCAGCCCTACGCAGCGGGGATGCCCCGGGAGGTGATGGAAGTGTACCGGGAAAGCCTTTCTGTGGCGGAGACGGCTGTGCTGGATCATATCTGCCGGTGTGGTTTTTCTTCCCATGGGGGCAGCATCCATTATCTGTCAGGGGCGCCTTTCGCATTCGTGAAACCGGAATTCGGATATCTTTCAACCATGTCCGATAAGGAACTTTGGGAGGAAGCGTCCTGTCCAAAAGGACATACGGAAACTTATAGGATTCGAAAGAAAGGAATCGCGGACAGCAGCAACAGGCGCGTTTCCATGCAGGAGACGGCATGGGAAGAAGTGGGGAGGCTGATTGGCAAAATGCCTGCCCGCCATCCGAATCCCTGGGCTGGACTACTGTATGTAGTCGAGCGGTTTGAAGACTGCCGGGAGAAGCAAATGGCGGAAGCTGCCTGCAGAAAGGGAATCAGCCGGGAGACGCCGTTTCCGGTGGCGGTATTTCTGTACCTGTATCTGCTGCAGAACATGGGCAGGGCAGAAGAGGATGCGGAGTTTTCGCAGCTCTGCCGCCGGATGTTCGACAGGATTTCCTGCCCGGCATGCGGTGCACAGTTTATCTTTATGGACGGATGGCTGCATTCCTTTGAATCAGAATAAACATACTATGGAACGGAAGACACAGCCAATACGCAAGAAACATTTCCGGAATCTGCCGGGAGAGAACATGGAAGGAGAGAAAATACGATGCTGGAATTTGCCCCCAATACCAATATGCTGGAATACCGGGACGGCGCCTATCTCTGCAATGGAACGAAGCGGGTAGAAGCGCCGCTGAATCTGGAGACCCTGGAGGAAGCTGTCAGGCAATGCCCGAAGCTTCAGGCGGTCTCCCTGTATGACGCCCCCTTTGGCGACCGGTGCTTCCCCCTTTTGGCGCAGATACCCAGGCTGAACATGCTGGCTCTGCTGCGGGGCAGGGAGATTACCGGACATGGACTGGAACTGTTGAAAGACCTTCCCTTAAAGGATCTGTTCTTACAGCGGACGGCGCTGGATGACGAGGGACTGGCTCAGTCTGCACAGATTAAAAAATTGGAAAATATCTATATAGCCGCCTGCCATCATGTTACCTTTGAAGGACTGCTGGCGGTTTCCTGGAGGGATAAGCTGCGGGTCAGTGATACCGACATGCAGGATGAGGAGGGCCAGGCAGGGCTGTTTACAGAGGCGGAGCGCAAGGTTTATGAGGATGCCCGTACCTATAAAGTCATGAAAAACAGGCTCTCACTGGACAGTCCTGAACTACAGGATGCTGTCCATGCTCTGCAAGAATTCTTTGACGATATGAACCAGTGGGAGCGGATGGCAGAGCAAAAAGGTTACGGCAGCCAGGCGGATATTGATGCGCTGTTTGCCAGACAGGTGAGCTGGACTCCCCGTCCTGGCTGGCGTCCCATCCATCTTTCTTGGAGAAGAGGCGGGACTTATACGGATTATCATCTGGTTGCTGGTGAGCGGGTCACAAAAAGCAAATTCTGGCTTTATGCAGAGCAGGGAATTTTCTATTATCGTTATTTAATGCGTCTGATTGACGGCAAATGGATGATTGATAACGCCCAGTGCTGCCGGGAGGGGCACTGGTCATTTTGCGGGCTGTAACCCGGACGGACAGCGCATGGATTCATGAAAGGAGAAAATTTATGAAATTTGAAATCATTCCAAAATCAGATATTATTCCATCCTATGACCCTAACGCAGTAGCCGTAAAGTACATTGAAGACAATTCTCATGGTGAACAATACGAGGAAGATGAAATTACGCCGGACTTGATCTCTAAGATATTACACGAGGTACCTAAAGGGATCGAAATCATTTTGTATCTGGACCCTGATGGAGAAGGACGCTGTGGCTGCCTGGAAGTAGTATCAGATGGGGATTGGCTGTCTCTTTGCTATGACTATAACGAGACAGAAACCTATTTTTGCTACAATTCGGAGTTTGCTGATACCGTGGCGCAGCTGGAAGAAGTTGATTTGAGAGATGAAAATGTATATAGCCCCATCGACTATGACGGTCAAATCCCCGTTCCAAAATGTCAGGCCATCACGGATATGGAGGCCGGTGTGAAAGCCATTGAGTATTTCATCAGAACTGGAATGCGTTATCCGGGAATTGACTGGGGATATTGTCCTTAATCATTTCAGCTTGTGTGGAAGTTATACAGCAAAAGAGCAACTTTTGAAATGTCACAGACTTGTGACATTTCAGGGGTAAAAAGCCGGCGGCCCGTGACACTTCTGTGAGAATTGGCTGTTATGATAGCTGCATCACAGAAAGGATGGTGCTTACCA
>OFHP01000446.1_pt1 | contig 26052 bp, 21 predicted proteins | sample 1521651 | NCBI WGS metagenome assembly OFHP01 (sample SAMEA3504105, study PRJEB24116) | mouse gut metagenome | biome: mouse gut; feature: mouse-associated habitat; material: faeces | place: Denmark | collected 2011 | reverse complement strand
CCAAACCCCACCCCCTTCTCCCCAAAGACTTTCGACCTTATCGAATCCCCCATCAAAGGCGGGGGGGCGTTAGAGCCGGTTCATTTTGAAGCTGCTCTGGCCACACGCAGGTATGGCCCCCACAAGGTGGTGTGGATTCTGCCAAAAACGACGTTTTGGGGCAGAATGCCAACGTTGATTTTTGTAAAAAGTCACAGTTTATCTGCTCTGAAGCGGCAAGCGGCGGTGTGACGAGAGCAAGGCCGCAGCGGAGAGGACAGCTTTACACGTAGGCCAGAACCGCCGTATGGAGAGAAGCGGAATAGCTGTATGTGAAAGGCTTGGGCGAAAAATTCACCCTGATCCGCTGTGAGGACAGCGTCTTTCGGGACGGGTGCGCCGTTTTTGCCTATTCTGGTGGAATCAAGGGAAATCCAAAAGACAGGAGAGGGCCATGAAGAAAGTAGGTATTATCCGTTGCCAGCAGACCGAGGACCTGTGCCCCGGTACCTCGGATTTTGTGGCTGCGGCCAAGGGAAAAGGCAGTTTCGAGGCATTTGGGGAATGCCAGATTGTTGGCTTCGTCTCCTGCGGCGGCTGTCCCGGCAAACGGGCTGTGGCCCGGGCCAAGATGCTGGTGGATCGCGGCGCGGAAGCCGTGGCGCTGGCCTCGTGCATCGGCAAGGGCGTGCCCATCGGCTTTCCCTGCCCCAATCGGGAACAGATGGTGCAGGCCATCCGCGCCAAAATCGGCGACGTGCCTCTTCTGGACTACACCCACTGATTGTTTCCTTGCGGTGTTTTTGGGAGAGCAGATTAACTTTAACTTTTTACATACCCGCAAGTCGATTCCAGGAGCATTTCCATGACAAGATGCTCCCTCTCATCTGTTACTGTAACGAATAGACGAAGACGCCCAATTTCGGCTGTTTCCCCGCGAAGGCGTGGCGTTCGAAAACGCCTCTATCCGAAGGGCTGCCCACCGTTCCCATCCGCCGTTCCATACATTCCGGGCGCTATGCCCTTGCCTATGTCCGGCTGGGTGCCCGCCACATTGGACGGCACGTTTATTGCCGACCTTAGCGCCTTTCTCAAGGCGCACATTTGAAGAGGCCGGATGATTATTTAGTCATCCGCACCAGACGTAAAACCATCCGCTATCGGGAAGACCTCATGGTGCTGCTCCTCCATTTCTGCGCTACGGCATCAGCCAGCGCTCTCTGTGGAGCTGTCCGAAAGCAAGATACGCTCATCAGCCCCACAGAATATTGCCCAGCATGGGGCCGGAAAACAGAGAATCCTCCGGCGAGAGGGCCGGGGTTTCCAGCAGTTCTTCCACCTTGCCGATCCATTCCGCGCAGCGGGCGGCAAACAGGTTGAGGGCATTGGCTGTTTCCCGCGCGTCCAGACGGGCCGCATCAAGCGACAGGGAATAGGCAAGGACGCGCATCGGCCCATACAGCCCTATATGCCCGCCCGCCGTGCCCGCGCCCAGGAAGTCGGCTTCCAGCAGGGCTTCATACAGGGCGGAAGGAGCGTCTTCCGGCAGCCTGCCCAGGCTGGCATAGAGATAAAGCCGATCCCGGGTTTCGTCGTATTCCACATTGACGGCCACCCCGGCCACGTGGACGAGGGCATAGCCTTCCCCATCCAGAGTGATGGGGGAGGCGTTGTCGTTCAGAGCCTTGTTCAGCAGAGCTTCCATGGTTGCGCGGGACATGTTGGTTCCTTGTCCAGTATGTTGTGTCGTCATTGTTATGTTTGAAAAACGCTTCCAGCCGGGGGCCGCCCTCCGGCCCGCAGCTTTCACGCCGGAAGCCGGGGCTTTGCGCCACACGTGCAGGGCGCATGCGACATGCCGGGGGCGTCGCGGCAGAGCCTCGATCCGCTCGGCTCTGGGAGCATTTTCAAAACGAAAAGGCTCTACACGGTAGCCGGGCGCAGCTCGATGTTGACGGCGTCCATGTTCCGCATGGTATTGGAGCGTACCAACTGCATATGCCCCATACCGGGAGAATAGGACCGGGAAATGGGCGAGGGTTTGCTGGTGCGCACGCTGATGCGGGAGAGTTCATAAGACTCCCGGTCCTTCAGACGCGTATGGATATCGGCCAATATGGCCTTCCCTTCGCCTTCTCCGGCGCGCCGGGCTTCGATGAAACGGCTGCGCAGTTCTTCCAGCACGTCGGGCTTGAGGTCATAATGTGCCACCAATCGTGCCGTGGGGGGCGCCTTTTGCAAAATCCGCTGGAGCTTGTCGTTCAGCTCCGGCTCCTCCAGAATGCGGGCCCGCGCGTCTTCGGGCAGAAGAACGCCCAGACGCCGCAGCGCCAAGTGTTCGCCTCTGCCGCATTCCAGCTCCATGCAGGTATCGGGCATAAGGCCTTTCGGGCCGGTGGACACCCTGAACCGCTGGAGCGCCTCGAATTCGGTCCCCACGCTGCCGGAAAGCGGATTGATATTGCTCATGGTGGCTTTTCTGCCGTCCTTCATGCTCAAACCCAGGCCCAGGCCAAAGCGCACGCTGCCCGAACACTCAAAAATCGCTGTTTCCCCCTGCGTGTTTTCCTCCAGCGTCTGACGCACGGCGCCCGAAAACGCAAGCGATACGGTGCCGGTAAGCGCCAGAGATTTGGCCGCGATAAGTTTCTGTGAAAAAAGGGCATGGCTTGCGGCCAGCACTGCGTTGGCCGACACCTCCCTGCCGTTGACGAAACGAATCTGATCGGCTTTCAGCCATAATTCCCGGGCCCGGGCCTGATCGCCCTTATCCGCAGGGTTGGCAAGTCCGGATTCCGGATTCATGAACGCCTTCAGAAAGGCCCCACAATCTTCCGCGCCGGAAAAACGCAACGCCACCCCCTGCGAACCTTCGCCGCCCCCGCCCGCGCCCACCTTGACGTTAAAGCCCGCAGCCAGGGGAATATTCAGCGCCGCCGCCATATTGATGGCGCTATGCCCCTTGAGCAACACCTGGTACGCACCGTCGCCCAGATTGGAAACGGCCAGGCTGTCGCCGTGCAGGGCCTCCAGTTTCCCGGTCAGCGGGTGGCTCAAGTCCAGCTTGGCTATCAGGTTGGAACCAAAGGGAGAAAACAGGCTGCCCGAATCCAGCGTCAGGCCGCGCGTTTTGTCGTACACAAAACCCTGCCCCGGACGCGATATCCCGGCCAGCAGGCCGCGTACCCCTTCCACGCGGAAGGCCTCACGCAGCCGTTCCCCACCCGAGGCTATCCGGGAGGCCGCCCGCCGCGCGGCGAAACGGTTTTTGCCGTCCTCGCGCAGCGCTTTAGCCTTTTCCCCCCGGGCGGCCTTACCCGCAAGCGCCAGCCCCACATGCCGTCTTTCCTGGCCCAGACGGGCCATATGAATACGGCCCTTTCCCGTAGTCATGTTGCCGAGCACCATGGGCACAAGACCCGCCATAATGCCTTCGTCCGCATCCAGTCCCCAGGTCTTCAGCTGGGCTTTGATCGCCTTAAGGGTGTCTGATTCCTGCACGTTGAACGAGGCGATATCCGCTCCGCCGTCCACGAAGGTCTTGAGCAGGGCCGCCACCACCGTGGTTTCCAGACGCCGGATGATATTGGAGCCGAATACCTTTTCGGCCTGGCCCGCAATAGAGAAAATGGCGAGCTGGTGTTTTTCCAGCGTGGCCATGTCTTGCCTGATGGCTTTCTGATCCGCTTCGGCCTGGCCGTCGGCGAAGTACAGTACGGCCTTGGCCCTAGGCAGCAGGACGGGCAGCACCGTCTCGATGAACGCCTCCGGTTCCGGAACCCCGCTCCCCGTCTTTGCCGTATGACGCATGGTGCGCGGGTCCACATCAGCAAGCCCGGCCAGCAGGCGGTCGCGCTCCGCAACAAGCGCGTGCCGTTCGTCGTTCATCGCCACATCCGGATTGTCCGCGCCGATCCGCTGCAACACTTCGGCCAGTTTTGCCACATCCCGGCATACCGCCTCGCGTTCCCGGCGCTGATGCGGCCAAGTGAACTTGAGCAACGCCTTTTTCGCACTGGCTTTCTCCAGCGCGGCGCGGCGCTCCACGTTTTTCGCGCGCAGTTCAAGGCTTTCTCCCGTTATCTTGGCGAATTTCTGTAATGTCTCCGCGCTGTTGATGAATGTCGCCCGCCTGCGGCGCAGGCCGTGCAGCGTCTCGGCCCGTGCACGTAGCGCCTCTTGCAGCGTCCGCTGGACCTCTCCACCGTCAAGGCCTCCCGTATGGCTTGCCTTCAGCTTCTCCACCTGCTCGCGCATGGCCGCGTCAACTTTGTCGTAATCGAGGTCCAACCCCGTGCCTTCGGCATCCAGGCGTTCATTGGCGTCGATCAGGCCGGTGAGATTGATGATATGCTTGTCCAGCACCTCGCGGGCCAGAAACGCCGGGCTGGTCCGGAACATGGCGCGAAGATGCCGGTCATTGCCCGAAAGCGCGGACATGAAAGCCGTATCCATCACCAGCCGTCCTACGCTGTCCAGCGTGGACGCGCCCTTCAATCCCTTATTAAAACGTTCCCCGGCTTCGAGCAGACGCGCGGTCGTCTCCCCTTCCGTTTCCGGATTTTCCAGGTGGGCCGCGACTCCCGAAGCGTAGGAAACCGTTTCGGCGTCCAGGCCGAGCGAACGGCACCAGTCGCCGAACCTGTCGAGCTTAAGCGGCGCGGGCTCCGCGTTCGTCGTGCCCGGGCCGTCAGGATTCTTAGCGTCAGGCACGGCATTGGTCATTCCTCCGACGTTGAGGAGGCCGTAACTTTCCGCCGCGGCCTGAAGCAGGGCCACATGGGCAATATGATAATTGAGATCGGGAATAGCCACCTTACCGTGATCATTCAGGGCCATCACCAGTTCGGGCGTCAGCAGGAAAGAGCGGGCCGAGGAGCTTCCCGCCGCCCGGCCAATCGCTCCCGTGCGCCCATGCCCTACGCCCCATTCTCCGGAGACGCGTCCCGCCTCGAGAATATCATGTTGAATGACGTGCAGAGACTGCACCAGCTCATGCTGGTAGTCGACGCCTTCCCTGTTCTTCGGGCTTACCACGGCCCGCTTGAGCAGCAGCGCCGCATCGGACCGCTCGGGGTAGGCCCCCTGAAACAGCATGTCCACATATTGCAGGCGGGAGGCGTCCGGGCCTTCGGCCATGCCCTCCAGGGCAGCTTTCAGCAGGGCCGGGCGGGCAGCCTCGCCGCCGGGGATGTTACGCAGACAGTCGGCCAGGGTCCGGCCCATTTCCATCACATCCAGGCCCGCGTCCAGACACAGCTTGCCCAGGCCATGCAAATCCTCACGCTTGAGTCCGGAAAGCACGTCGCTGCCCCGCGCGAATTCCGCCAGCCCCTCTTCCACCGCCCGACCCAGCGCATCTTCCAGCACTCGCGCATCGCGCGGGCTGATATAGCCCCGTTGCTCCAGAATATTCGATGCTTCTGTAGCCTCCGGCCGAGCGGGGGAACTGCTCTGGTCCGAAGCCTCGGCCTGTTCCCTGAACTGAAGCAGTATGCCGCGCAGCCCGGCATTCAGTTGGAGCGCGCGTTCCTCCAGAGGCCGCGACGCCGCATTAGCCAGGGCCGTGAGCGCGGCATTCAGACGGGTGCGGCTTGAGATGGCGAGATCCATCTGCAAAAGTTTCTCCATCAGCGCCCTGCGCACGGGCTGTGAAGCGGCGGGCGTGTCGGGCACAAGGTTCAGCAATTCCTCCAGCCGGGCGCGGGCGTCCTGCATATCTTCCTTCGTCGCGTCGTCGGGCAGGCCTGTGTTTCCGGACTGGAGCGACTCCAGCTCCCTCAGCACTTCGTCAGGGACAATGATTTCCTGCGTTTCGCCCTCCGCCGAAGCTACCACGCCCTCCCCGTATTCTGGCGCGATATCGTCCCCAACGTTGTCGTTTCTTCCCGTATTATTCACGTCCTGAAGTGCTTCCGTTACGGGATGTTCCGTCCCGGAACCGTTTACGGCGGCCGCACACGCACTCCGCGCGCTCTCTATGAGCGCCTGCATTTTATCGGGCTGGGGGGACGGCGTATCGGCTACGAGCCCTTCCACATGCTCCAGCGCGCCGGGCAAGGCTTCCCCACACGGCTCCAAAGCACGTTCCAACTGGCGGGACGCGCCGAGCAACAACGTTTCCTTATTGCGCCGTTCCAGGGTTTCAGTCGGAGGCAGCGCGCCGGCGTCAGGCGACTCGACGTCCGCCCTGGCCATGGCGTCTTCCACGGCAGGCGGCGCTTCGTCCAGGGGTTTCCGCACGGCATGGCGCAACCGGCTCCCCGCTTCCTCACGCTGAAACGCGGAATCCGATACGGTGGCCGGAGACGTGGGCAAAGGCATGGACGGAAGAGGAAATTGATTGGCACTCTCGATGGGCATGGCGCTCTCCAACGATAAAAGACCTGCGGACCCGAAATGGGCTTTGGTATTTTTTACCGCAACGCGGGGCGGACTGTCCATCCTCTTTGCCGTCATCCCTCAAGACGGCCGAACTGTATGTGCCTCTATAATCTTGAGGGATACGCGATTATTTCTCCATACTGACAAATGAAGAGGGCAGTGATGCGTCTCGTTCCGCTCGGCTCCGGGAGCATTTTGATGAGAAAAGGCTCCATGCGCGCGGCAGGCCCGGCAACGCTTTCCACCGGGCTGGTACGCGGCCTCACCAAGCTACTTAAGTGAATTTCAGTGGGTGGGATGGGGTTCTCAATCGCACAACGCCGCTCAAAAGCGCCATGTGAGTCACTGTGATTTTGACATTGTTCTGTCTATAAGTATGTCAATGACTCAAGGACTGTTTTATGCTTTTGTGACATATTCATGTCGATGGAACAATAATGGAACAGTATTTTTATGAAATTTGAACACTTCACCGGCTAAAATCGATGAATTTCTCTTGCGACTAAAGTCGCCGTTCCAGATCAAGCCGGGTAGGTTTCTGCTCAAGCAGACTGGGGGCATCCACCTTCAATCCGAAATGTCTCATGCGTTTCTTGCTGCTGGGGGAAACTTTCTCCAGAAAGTTTCCCCCTCCCCTCCCCAATATCCCTTCCTTCGTTACACCCTCCACTTTCCGCGCGTTTCCAGCCAGCGGCCATAGCGGGCGCAGGCGACGCCGAGGAGGAGATAGATGAGCCCGGCGCTGATCCACACTTCAAAGGTCATGCGGCTGATGGCCATGACCTCAAGAGCCTGAAAGGTCAGGTCAGGGAGGGAAATGAGCGAGGCGAGGGCGGAATCCTTGAAGGTGGTGATGACCTGCCCCACCAGCGGCGGCAGGATGAAACGCACGGCCTGCGGCAGGATGACGAGGCGCAAACGCTGGAAGGAGGAAAAGCCGAGCGCGGCGGAGGCTTCCCACTGGCCGCGCGGCACGCCTTCGATGCCGCCCCGCACGATCTCGGTGACGTAGGCCCCTTCGTAGATGCCGAGGGTGAGCACCGCCGCGGTCATGCGGTCAAGCTGCCCCTCGGGGGCAAAGGCGAAGGCGACCGTCTCCCGCAGGATGGAGGGCGCGGAACGGAGCGCCTGCTCCATATCCGAGACGGGGAGCAGGTTTCCGGCGAAAAAATAGAGAAGGAACAGAAGGACCAGCGGAGGCATATTGCGGACGCCGTTGACGAAAAGCCGGAGGGGGAGAACGGCGGCCCCCTCTTTTCGCGCGGACAACGTCCCGAGCGTGCCGCCGATGAGGAGGGCAAGGGCCATTGACCAGACGCCGAGGCGCAGGGTGACGAAAAGCCCCCGGGCGAGGAGGCCGGGCTCGTAGCCCTCCGGGGTCCGGCGGATGAGGAAATCCGCCAGAAGGGGCCAGCGCCACTGATAGCCCGTCAGAGATTGCGCCCGCCAGACGAACCACGCCCCCGCCGCCATCAGGAGGACGAGAATGTAGGCGTCCCCCCGCGTCAGGACGGGAAAAGGCCGCCCGGGCCGGGAATACTCGGCGTAGGGCGACCATTCGGGACGAGGCCGGGGGCCGGAAGGCTTCATTGGACCTGCGCTTCCCAGTCCGTGGTCTTGAACCAATAGTGGCGGCGATCGGTCAGCCAGCCTTCCTCTTCCACCATGCGTATCCAGTTGTCCAGCACGTTCAGGCTGTCCATGTCGCCCTTGCGGATGGCCATGCCCACGGGCTGGCGGTAAAAGGCCGCCGTGGTCGGCTGGTAGAGCTTGCCGGGATTGCGCAGGACCTCGAAGGCGGGAAGCGGCGCGGAGGAGAACATCACGTCGGCCCGGCCCGACAGCACGTCCTGCACAGCCGGGGCTTCGTCGTCAAAGAGGCGGAAGGTGGCGTTCGGCAAAACCTTTTTGGCTACGGGAACCGGCGTGCTGCCCGTACGCAGGGCGACGACGATCTCCGGCTTGTTGAAATCCTCAGGGAATTTCAGGTTGGCCGTCTTTTCCTTGTTCGCCATGACCTCAATGGTTGCGTAGTCGTAGGGGACCGTGAAATTGACCTTCTGGTTCCGTTCCGTGGTCACGCTCATGCTGCCGATGATGACGTCGAATTTCCCGGCCAGCAGCGCCGGGATGATGCCCGCCCATTTGGTGGGCACAAGCTGGACGTCCACGCCGAGGTCCTTTGCCAGCCGTTTGGCCACGTCGATCTCAAAGCCGACGAAGTCCCCGTTCTTGTCCTGCATGGCCCACGGCACGAAGGACGAGAAGCCCACCCGCAGCACGCCGCGCCGCACCACCTCGTCAATCATGGAAGGCTGGGCGTCCTTGGCCTGCGCCAGACCGGGCAGGATCAGCGCGGCCAGCAGCGTCAATATGGCAAAGCATCGTTTCATAAGGCCTCCTCAAAGAGCTAGAGTTCTTGCGCGACACGCAGGGCGTCCCCGTCCGTGCACGCCGCCGCAAAAGAGGTGCGTCGTCACCACCCGTAACGCCGTTCCAGCCAGCGGGCGGGCACGGCCACGCAGAGGGTCAGCAGCAGGTACAGGGCCGCCACGATGAGCCATATCTCGAAGGCGAGAAAGGTATCCGCGATGACCACCTGCGCCTGCATGGTCAGGTCCGTCACCGCAATGGCGCTGACGAGCGAGGTATCCTTGATGAGCGAAACGAGCTGGCTGGTCAAAGGCGGCAGTATCCGGCGCACGGCCTGCGGCAGGACGACCAGGCGCAGGGTGCCCCAGGCGCCGAGGCCGAGGCTGATGCCCGCTTCCCACTGTGCGCGGGGCACGGATTGCAGGCCCGCACGGAAAAGCTCGGCCATATACGCGCCTTCAAAAAGCCCGAGCGCCAGCACCGCCGCGCCGAAAGGCCCTACGCCGATCATGGGCGCAATAAGAAAATACACGAAAAAGAGCTGAAGCAGCAACGGGGTATTTCGCAGGCAGCCGATATAGGCATGAGCTAGCCCCCGCCCGAGTGTCCACGGCGACAAGCGCAGCAGGGCCGCGCCAAGCCCCGCGCCCACGGCGAGGACAAGGCCGGAAAGGGCGATGCGGATCGTCATGCCGAGCCCGTCCAGCAGGGGGCCGGGGACGAACGCGCCGTCAGTCCAGCGCCCCAGATAGCGCCAGACCCGGTACCACTGCCAGTCGTAGCCCACGCCCTGCGCGCCGGAAAGCACGGCCTGGGCCAGCCACAGGCCGAGAAGCGCGAAAACGATCCCCGTCGCATGGCGTTGCAGGCAACGCCAAAGGCGGTAGAGTGGCCGCGGACGCGAACGTCCGCCGCGCCCTTCCGTCATGCGGCCCGCCCGTCGAGGGCGTTTATGACCGCCTGCGCCGTCTCCCCGATGCCCGTTTCCCCGCCGATCACCCGGCAGGTGCACCAGCGCCGGTAAAGCTCCTCGCGCTCGCGGAAGAGGTCTTCGACGGTCTGGCCCGGCGCGATGGCGAGGCCGCGATCCGGCTTGCGCGCGATGCGTTCCAGAATGATGCCGAGCGGCACGTCCAAAAAGACCAGCGGCCCCAGCGAGGCCAGATAGCGCATGGCCTCCTCGCGGTAGACCACGCTGCCGCCGGTGGCGAGGACGGCCCGCTGCATCCGCAGGGACTGGATGACCCGTGATTCCACGTCGAGGAAGGTTTCCTTGTCCAGCGCGTCGGTGACGTCCTGGAGGCGCGCGCCGTAGGTCGCCTCGATAAGATGATCCGTATCCACGTAGGCCCAGCCGAGCAGATCGGCCACGGCCCGGCCCACAGTGCTTTTCCCGGCCCCGGCCATGCCGATGAGGGTCACACATTGCCCGTCGCTCAGACCGGGCACCGTCACAGATGGAAGCATAGTGTTCTCCCCTACGCCTCGGCCAGCGCGTACAGGGCGGCGCGGCGGGCGTGGATTTCCGTAGTGTCGAAAAGGCGGACGGAGGTATCTTCGGGTCGGACCAGCAAGCCCAATTCCGTGCAGCCGAGGATCACGCCCCCCGCGCCGCGCGCGGACAGCTTTTCGATGATCTCCACAAGCGCCCGGCGTGAGGCGTCCGAGACGACGCCGAGGCAAAGCTCCTTGAAAATCACGTCGTTGACCAGTACTCGGTCCGCCTCGTCCGGCACAAGGACGTCAAAGCCCGCGTCCTCAAGGCGGCTGCGGTAAAAAGGCTCTTCCATCGTATAGCGGGTGCCGAGCAGCCCCACGGCGGACACCCCGGCGGCACGCAGCTCCTCGGCGGTCAGGTCCGCAATGTGCAGCAGCGGCAGGCGCGTTCCCGCGCACACGGCATCCGCTACCTTGTGCATGGTGTTGGTGCAGATGACCACACAATCGGCTCCGCCCCGTTCCAGCCGCGCGGCGACGTCGGCCAGCATCCGCCCGGCGGCGTCCCAGTCGCCGGAACGCTGGCAGGCTTCCACCTCATGGAAGTCCACGCTATAGAGCAGGCAGCGGGCCGAATGCAGGCCGCCGAGCCTTTCGCGCACCACCTCGTTGATGATCCGGTAATAGGTGACGGTACTTTCCCAGCTCATGCCTCCGATGAGGCCGATGGTTTTCATAGCACACTCCCTTGGCAAGCGGTCCACGGCGCGAAAACTATCATACGGCGTCCCGAGGCCGGGCTCAGCCCGCCGTTAAAGCGTCCGCAGCAAGGCTGCCCCTTCTTGAGAGGCCGCCTTGCCGGGAAAACAGGGCATTTCGGCGTGGCGCCGGTTCCGCCGCCCTTCACGCTGGGCCTTGCCGCTTTGGAAAAGCGGTTTTTCTCGGATGGCGCTTGAACGGAGGCCGGGCCTAGAGGGTCCGCTCGTGCCGTTCGCGCATGGCTTCGGGGAAATAGCGGGCGGCCATTTCGCGCAGCTTGTATTTCTGGATTTTGCCGCTCGCCGTGAGCGGGAAGGCATCCACCACGGCCACGTAGCGCGGAATCTTGTACCACGCGATTTTGCCCCGGCAGTAGTCGCGCACGTCCTCGGGGGCCAAGTCCGCGCCTTCCTTGGCAATGAGGAAGGCACCCACCTCCTCCCCATAGCGGCGGCTCGGCACGGCCACCACCTGCACGTCGAAGACGCCTTCCATCTTGAGGAGGAACTCCTCCACCTCGCGCGGGTAGACGTTCTCGCCGCCGCGGATGATCATGTCCTTGATGCGGCCGCTGATGCTGACGTAGCCCTCTTCGTCCATCGATCCAAGATCGCCGGAATGCAGCCAGCCTTCGGCATCGATGGCCTCGGCGGTGGCTTCGGGCATGTTGTAGTAGCCCTGCATGACGTTGTAGCCCCGGCAGCAGACCTCGCCCACGGTGTGGGGCGGGACTTCCTTGTTGGTTTCGGGATCGCGGATGGTCACTTCGATGCCGGGCATGTGCCGCCCCACGGTGGTGACGCGCCGTTCCACGGAGTCGTCCGTCCTGGTCTGGGTCATGACCGGCGAGCCTTCGGTCAGACCGTAGCAGATGGTGATCTCGCGCATCCCGAGCCTGTCCATGACCCGGCGCATGAGCGGCTCGGGGCAGACCGAACCGGCCATGATGCCCGTCCGCAGAGTGGTGAAGTCGAAACGCGAAAAGACGCGGTGATCCAACATGGCCTGAAACATGGTCGGCACGCCGTAGAGCGCGGTGCAACGTTCCTGATCCACGGCGCTCATGACCTGCACGGGAGAAAAGGCTTCCAGCAAGACCATGGCCGCCCCGTGGTTGACGCAGGCCATGACCCCGAGCACGCAGCCGAAGCAGTGGAAAAGCGGGACGGGCAGGCAGACACGGTCCAACTGGGAAAATTTCTGATGAAAGCCGATCCAGTAGCCGTTGTTGACGATATTGACGTGGGTGAGCATCACGCCCTTGGGAAAGCCCGTGGTCCCGGACGTATACTGCATGTTCACCACGTCATAGGGCGAAACGGAAGCCTTGCGCCGCTCATAAGCCTCGTCGCTCACGTCTCCGGCCAGGCTGAAGACCTCGGGCAGGGAATACATGCCCCGGTGTTTTTCGGACCCCAGAAAGAAGACCCGCTTGAGGTGGGGCAGGGATTCCACCTGCAACATACCGCGTTTCTGGCGGCGCAGCTCGGGGATGACCTCATAGGTGGAGGCGATGAAGTCGTGATCCCGCACCCCTTCAATAATGAAGAGATTTTCGGATTCGGACTGCTGGAGCAGATAGAGGAGTTCCGTATTGCGGTAGTTGGTGTTTACGGTGACGAGCACCGCGCCGATGCGCGCGGTAGCAAACATGAGCGTCAGCCAATGAGGGACGTTGGTAGCCCAGACGGCGACCTTTTCTCCCTTCTGTACGCCGAGAGCCATGAGCCCCCGAGCCATCGTATCCACACAGTCGGAGAATTCCGACCACGTCTGACGCAAGTCGCGATCCGCATGGATAACGGCGTCGTTGTCGGGAAAACGGGCGGCGGTATTTTCCAGAAGCTGGCCCAGCGTCAGCTCCTGCACGGCAAACTCTTTCATCGGAAACTCCCTCAGGCGGCATACGGCCTCAACGGAGCGAGAATAACAAACGAAGCTACGGCCTCGCAAGCGGAACAACGCATTCGTCGCGGGTAAAACGCCGTCTGTCACCGCTTCCTTTTGGGGGAGGGCTCGTTTGTACGCCCTGCGGATCGTCCCCTGCCTTCATACCCGGTTGCGTCTTCCCGGGCGTGGCCCTCCCGGAAGGGCAGGGGAGGCGAAGCGTCGGCAAGGGGCGGTACTTCCTCCGGGCGTTGGCCGGGCCTTCACGGTGAGGGGAGGCATGGTTGGGGTCCGGCTGGGACGCCTGCAGCGTCCGCGCTGCCGTGAGCCTATCGAGGGTGCGGCGCCTACCGCCAGCGTGCGTGCCAGCCCTTCCGTTGTTCCGAGATTCCAGAGGGTACGGCGGTTACCTCCCCGGAATCCCTGCGGCCTTGCGGCGTGCCCGACTCCATTGCGGGTGTGGCGACTACCGACACCCGGCAGGTCCTGCGGCAGGCGATGCACTATTCCATCGCGTGCGCGACGACTACCTTGCTGTCCTGCCCGCCAATATCGAGCACGACCTATTCCATCGCGTGCACGGCGACTACCAACACCCGCGAACATGAAGATGCCGCCGTGCTCTATTCTATCACGTACGCGGCGACTACTCGTATGATTGACCTATGTCATGGCCGCGTTCCCTATTCCATCCCGGGCGTGGTAACTACCTTCAGACAGCGGTGGCCAAGGGCGGAGGAAACCGATTCCATTGCGTCCATCGGCTACTCGAATCATCCCTTTTAAATCTCTTTCAAAGGATTTCCTCCTTTAGACACTGAAGAGAGACGCTCCTGTGAACAGGCGGCGGGGGCCGGGCTTGCCCGACGCCGGAGGGAAGGCTATCTTTGGAAGGACATACCTCCGACCGCGCGGCTGAAGCCCCGCGAGGGACGGCGGAATTTCCCTTCGGCGGACGGGCCTCACCTGCAAGCGCAAGGAAAACGTATGAAACGACACGGCTACATCATCGGCGGGCAGGTGCAGGGGGTTGGGTTCCGTCCCTTTGTCTACCGCGTGGCGACGCGGGAGGGGCTGACCGGGCACGTGGGCAATACCTCGGACGGCGTGCGTGTAGAAGTACAGGGAACGCCCGAGGCGCTGGCCGCTTTCGCCCGCGCGCTGGAGCGCGAACTGCCTCCGTTGGCGCGCATCACCGCCCTGCGCCGGGAAGAGCTGCCGCCTGACGAGGGCGAGCGTGCCTTCACCATTGCGCTCAGCGAGGGGCGGCATGGTCACGCCGTCCTTGTCAGCCCGGATGTGGCGACCTGCGACCGCTGCCTTGCCGACATGCGCGATCCTGCCAACCGGCGTTACCGCTATCCTTTCACCAACTGCACGGACTGCGGGCCGCGCTACACCATCACGCGCTCCATCCCCTACGACCGGGCCACCACGTCTATGAGCTGCTTTCCGTTGTGTCCGGACTGCGCCGCGGAATACCATGATCCCCTCGACCGCCGTTTTCACGCTCAACCGAACGCCTGCCCTGTGTGCGGGCCGCACGTCTGGCTGGCCGATCCCGCGTCCGGCGGCAGTCCGGGCGAAGCGATCCGGGAAGGGCAGGAAGCCATTGAACGGACGGCGCAAGCCCTGCGCGAGGGACGCATCGTGGCCGTCAAGGGGCTGGGCGGTTTCCATCTGGTTTGCGATGCCGCCAACGCCGAGGCCGTGGCCCTGCTGCGGGAACGGAAGCGGCGGCCCCACAAGGCTTTGGCCGTCATGGTCCCGGACATGGAGGCGGCCCGGCGCGTCGCCCATGTTTCCGAACGCGAAGCCGCCGTGCTCGTCTCCCCGGAACGGCCCATCGTGGCTCTGGCCTCGCGGGGCGTCCTGCCTCCCTGCATTGCCCCGGATGTGGACAGCATCGGAGTTATGCTCCCCTATACGCCCCTGCACCATCTTCTCCTTGAGGCTTTCGCGGATCACGCCGATCCGCCCGTTCTGGTCATGACCTCCGGCAACGCAGGGGGAGAGCCCATCGCCCTCGGCAATCGGGAGGCCCTTGACCGGCTGCGGCACATCGCGGACCTTTTCCTGCTGCACAACCGGGATATTCTCATCCGCGCGGACGATTCGGTGCTGCGGGTGGAAGGCGAAGGGCCGGAGGACGGTGGAATGCCCGGAGGAGGGCAGGGTGCGGGGAAGGCGGAAACAGGCCCCCTTACGGAGGACGGAAAGCGGGCTAACGGCCCGGTGCGGATGCCCTCTCTTGCGGAAGAAAGCCCGCTTGCGGAGGATGAGACTGTCCCCTTTGCCGGACTTGTGGAAGAAAGGCCGTCCACATCATTACAAAGCCCCACAAAAGGATTGTTGCCCTTTTCCACAGAGTCTTACGCACAGATATATCCACATGCCGGGACAGCCGCCGTTCCCGTGGCGGAAACGGACTGTCCCGTCTCCCCGTGTCCTTTGGAAGGAGAGGAGAGCGGGGCTGCCGGGAGAGCTTCTCGTGCCGTTTCGCTGACCCAAAAGCCCGCCTCCGGTCTTCCCCCGTTCCATTTTTTCCGTCGCGCCCGGGGTTTCGTGCCGAGGCCGCTGGAACTCCCGCGTGACCCGGGCCGCTGCGTGCTGGCGACGGGTGCGGAACTGAAAAACACGCTCTGCCTCACCCGTGGCAAGGACGCTTTCGTCAGCCAGCATGTGGGCGATTTGAAGAACCTTGAAACATTCGGTTTTTTCCGGGCCATGGCGGAACATCTGAGCGGCCTGCTGGAAGTCCGGCCCGAAACCGTGGTCTGCGATCTGCATCCCGATTACCTGTCCACGGCCTACGCGCAGGAAACGGGCCTGCCCCTCTTCCGCCTGCAACATCATTTCGCCCATCTCTACGGCGTTCTTGCCGAAAACGGCGAGAGCGGGCCCGCCCTCGGCCTCGCGCTGGACGGCACGGGCTACGGTACGGACGGCACCATCTGGGGGGGCGAGCTGCTCTACGTCGATCCGGCGCGGGCTACGCCCGAAAACTACGGGCAGCGGCTGGGGCGGCTTTCGCCCTTCCCCCTTCCGGGGGGGGAGGCGGCTATCCGGGAACCGTGGCGTATTGCCAGCGGTTTCCTGAGCTTCCCCGAAGCCGAACCCTGCCGGGAACGCTTTGCCGAAAGCCTCGGCCCGCTGCTTGGCGTAGAGGGCAAACGCCCTGTTCATGATGCCATTCTGGAAATGGCGCGCCGTCGCGCCGCGCCCCTGACTTCAAGCTGCGGCCGCCTCTTCGACGCCGTGGCCGCCTTGCTCGGCCTCTGCCCGGTCATCACCTACGAAGGGCAGGCAGCCATTCGTTTGGAGCATGTACAGGACCGTTCGGTAACGGAAAGCCTTCCGTTTCCCTTGCTGGAACGGGAAGGTCTGCTGGAGCTTGACACGGTAACCTTTTTTCTGCACCTGCTGAAAAGACGGCAGGCGGGCGTTCCCGTTCCCGCGCTGGCCCGGCAGTTCCATCAAAGCCTCGCGGAGGGGCTGGCGGAACTGGCCCTTGCCGCGTCCCGGCGCTGCGGCGTCCGCACCGTGGCCCTCTCCGGAGGCGTGCTGCACAACCGTACTCTCGCCTCCCTTCTGCCTGCGGCGCTCGTCCGGCGCGGGCTCATGCCGCTCACGCACCGCGCCCTCCCACCGGGGGACGGCGGGCTGTCGTTTGGCCAGGCTGCGTGGGCAGCCTGCGTATTGCGTTGAAACATCATTCAAAAGGAGTCGCATCATGGTTCGTCACATCGTCTGGTGGACGCTCAAACCCGAAGCCGAAGGCCGGAGCGCCGCGGAAAACGCCGCTCTCATCAAGGAACGCCTCGAAGCCCTCATGGGGCAGATTCCCGCTTTGAAATCCCTTGAAGTTTCTACGGAATTTCTCCCCACCTGCACCATGCCCGTCAACGTTGTCCTGATGACCACGCATGACGACGCCGAAGGGCTCAAGGCGTATGCCGAGCATCCCAAGCATGTCGCCGTGGGCAAGGAGCTCATCAAGCTGGTCACCGAAACCCGGCAGGCCATCGATTACGTTTTTTAGGCGCTTGCGGGGAGGGGCGTCCTCCGGGCCTTCCTCTCCGTCAGCGTGCCGTTCATGTCCCTTTTCAGGGCGTCCGCGCCCCTGAACGGTTTTCTGCGGGGAGGAAGGATGTTGCCGAACAGGACCATGCTGTCCGATGCCGAAGGAGCGGCCCTTGCGCCCGACGTATCCGGTTTGCCTTCCTCCGCCGATGTGCTCGCCGCCCGCCTTGCCTTTCCCGCCGGGCTGGAACAGCCTGAAGGTTCTTTCCGTTTCAGCGCCGACGCACTTCTTCTCGCCGCTTACGCGAGCCGACGTTTTTCTCCAAATGTTGCCACTCGGTTTATTGATCTTGGAACAGGTTGCGGCATCGTCGCCCATGCCTGTATGTTGTTGAGTGGAAACATGGCTTTGGGATGGGGGATCGACTGTTATCCCGCATTGATAGAAGCAGGAATCCGCAACGCGCAACGCCTCGGACTGGCGGGGTCTCTCCGTTTTCTTTGCGGCGATCTGCGGGACTCTGTCTTTTTGAAACAGATGAGTAACAAGATAGGGCTCGTGGATGCCGTCATCAGTAATCCCCCGTGGCGGCTGCTTGGAAGCGGGCGCTTGCCAGCCGACGAAGCCCGGCGCACAGCGCTCTTTGGAGACGCCTCCACCCTCGGCGTTTTCGCGGCGGCGGCTTCGTCTCTGCTGAAGCCGGGAGGTCGCTTTTTCTGCCTTGTAGGTGCGCACCGAACGGCTGACATGCTCGCCGCCTTGTCGGAAGCACGACTTCGCGCCTCTTCGTTACTATTTGTTCACAAAAAAGAGGACTCCCCTGCGGCACTGTCCCTTCTGGAGGCGCGCAAGGGGTCCCGGGCTTCCCTGGAAGTCGAGCCACCCCTGTTCCTCTACGGCCCCCGGCAGGTTCTCACCCCGGAATCACTGGAATTTTGCCCCTTTTTACGCTAGGTTTCCGCCATGAAACATTTTCGTGCAGACCTCCATGTCCACTCGCGTTTTTCCCGCGCCACCAGCGGCAGGCTGAATATCCGCAATCTTGCGGCATGGAGCATGATCAAAGGGCTTTCCGTCATGTCCACCGGGGACTTTACCCATCCGGCATGGCGCGACGAACTGCGGCGGGACCTCGTCTATGACGAAAACTCCGGCCTTTACCGCGTGCGGGAAGCCACGCCCGTTGAAGAGGAAATCCCCGGTTTCGCCCGGCCCGAGGGGATCAGCGATCCGCTTTTTCTCATTCAGGCGGAAATCAGCTCCATCTATAAAAAGGACGGCGCGGTCCGCAAGGTCCACAACCTCGTATTTATGCCGACGCTCGACAGCGCGGACAAGCTGTCCGCCAAGCTCGCGGCCATCGGTAACATCACCTCCGACGGACGCCCCATCCTCGGTCTTGATTCCGAGCGGCTGCTGGAAATGGTGCTGGAAACCGACGAGCGCGGCGTACTCATCCCCGCGCACATCTGGACGCCGTGGTTCTCGCTTTTCGGCTCCAAGTCCGGCTTCGACGCGCTGGAAGACTGCTTCGGGTCCTTGTCCTCGCATGTTTTCGCCCTTGAAACCGGCCTTTCCTCCGACCCGGACATGAACCGCCTCTGGTCCAAACTGGACGGCTACGCGCTGGTTTCCAACTCGGACGCGCACTCCGGGGAAAATCTGGGCCGCGAGGCGAACCTCTTTGAGGGCGCGCCTTCGTATGACGGCCTCTTTAATGCCCTGCGGCGTACCGCGCGAGGCGAAGCGCCCGAGCCGGGCTGTATTTTCCGCGGAACGGTGGAATTTTTCCCGGAAGAGGGAAAATACCATCTGGATGGGCATCGCGCCTGCAACGTGGTGCTGGAGCCGGAAGAATCCATGAAACTCGGGAATATATGCCCTGTCTGCGGCAAGCCGCTCACCGTGGGCGTGCTGCACCGGGTCATGGCGCTGGCTGACCGCAAAGCGCCCGTCATGCCGAAGGGCGATCCCGGCTTCGTCTCCCTTTTCCCCTTGCCCGAGATGATCGGCGAACTGCTCGGCGTCGGTCCCAAAAGCCGGAAAGTGCAGGAAAAGCAATCCGAACTGGTGCGCCTTTTCGGTTCGGAAATGGACATCCTGCATACCGTCCCGGAAAGTGATCTCCGCCAGCACTGGGACGCGCTCGGTGAGGCCGTGTCTCGGATGCGGCGCGGCGACGTCATCAAGGAAGGCGGCTTCGACGGCGAATACGGCGTAGTCAAGGTCTTCAGTGAGGAGGAGCGCAAAGAATTTGTGACTGGAAGGTATCGTTCTTCATCGCTCCTTGACGTGCTCCCGGAACGCAAAAAGCCCGGACGCAAACCCAAAAGCGCACCGTGCCCGGACCACGCCGCCCGGCAGGTTTCCCTTTTCGCGGCGGTGGCTCCCGCGCCCGCTCCGGCTGTCCCGCCCGATCCCACGGCGTTCCCCTATTCCGCCGCCCAGATGAAGGCCATCAACGCGGGGCCGCATCCTGTACTCGTCTTCGCCGGGCCCGGTTCGGGCAAGACGCGCACGCTCGTGGGCCGCGTGCAGCGGCTTTTGCGGGATGGCGTGCCTGCCGAAAACATCCTTGCCGTTACCTTTACGCGCCGCGCCGCCGCCGAGTTGCGCGAACGTCTGGAACTGGCGCTGGGCAAGGACGCCAGACTCCCGCAGGCCGATACGCTGCACGCCCTTGCCCTTTCGCAATGGTGCCGTTCCGATGACGAGACGCCGCCCGCCGTGCTCCCGGAAGAAACCGCCCGCAGCGTTTTTGCCAAGGCCAATGCCCTTGCCGCCGCCGAAGCGAGGCGAGCATGGGACACGCTTTCCCTTGCCCGCGAGCGTCGCTCGGCGCTTTCACCCGAGCTTGCCGACATGTTGCACCGCTACCGTGCCTTTAAGGAGGAGCGTGGGCTCGCGGACTATACTGATCTTCTCGAACGTTGGCTGGATCGGCTGCAAACCGAGCCGGGACGCCGCTGGCTTGACGTGCTGGTCGACGAGATACAGGACCTTTCGCCGCTTCAGGTCGAGCTTGTCCGGGCTCTGATGCCCGAGGACGGGAACGGCTTTTTCGGCATCGGCGACCCGGATCAGGCCATTTACGGCTTCCGTGGGGCGCATCCTGACGTGCAGGCGGCCTTGCGTGAGGCATGGCCTACGCTTGAGGCCGTGACTCTTGCCGCCAGCCACCGTTCCGCAGCGGGCATCCTGACTTCGGCCTCGGCATTGCTGGGCCCCTCCGCCGCCTGCGGAAAACTGGTGCCTACCCGGGAAACGCAAGCCAGCCTGCATCTTTTCGAGGCGCCCGACGCCAAGCGTGAAGCCGCGTGGGTGGCTGATCAAATCGCCTCCCTCCTCGGCGGCACCTCTCACACGCTGGAAGACGCCCGACGCCGCGATGCCGCGCTTCCCACGCCATGCAGCCCGGGCGAGGTGGCCGTGCTCGTGCGCATGAAGGCGCTTATACCCGTGCTCAAGGCGGCCTTGGAACGCCGGGGCGTGCCCTGCGCCGCGCCGGAGGCCGCGCCTTTCTGGACTGATCCGTCCGCCGCCTTTCTGCTCGAAATCGCGGGCCTGCGCTTCGGGCGGCCCTTTGCCGCGCCGGAAGGCCCGGGCAGGCCGGAGGCCGATGCCGGGCAGGTGGCCGCCTCTATTCCCGAGAATCTGTGGGCGGCAGGCCCCTCAGCCGTGCTGGCTCATTTTGAGGAAGCCAAACTGCTGGCTCCCCTTTTCCGGGATTCGGCGGCCTGTCACGCGCTGTTGCGGGCCTTTGCGGAACAGGGCAAGACGTGGGAAGGGCTGCTCGACTGGGTCTGTCTGCGGCAAGACCTCGATCTGGTGCGCGAGCAGGCCGAACAGGTGCAGATCATGACGTTGCACGCCGCCAAGGGGCTTGAGTTCCGGGCCGTCTTCCTGCCCGCGCTGGAAGAGGGGCTGCTTCCCTTCTTTGGGGCGGACGCCCTCCTGCACGGTTCGCCCGCCGCGCCGGACGCCGAGGCGTTGGCGGAAGAGCGCCGTCTTCTGTATGTGGGCCTGACCCGCGCGCAGGATGCCGTTTTCGTCAGTCATGCGGGACAGCGCCAGCTTTACGGCAAGGCCCTTCAGCTTCCGCCTTCGCGATTCCTCAAGGACCTGCCGGAGCTTTTCCACCGGACCCGGCTTGTGCGTCACGTACAGACTACCGCTACGCAGATGAAATTGTTGTGAAGATTGGGGAGGGGAGGAGGAAACTTTCTGGAGAAAGTTTCCTCCTCCCCTCCCCAAACCCCTCCCCTTCTCCTTCAAAGACGTTCGACTGGTGGGGAGGCTGCGCGCCGGGAGTCCCTGCCGGGCGGGGCGTCCGGGCAGGGCGGTCGTGTTGTGCATTGGGAAGGGAAGGCTCCTTGCGCGGGAGTCCGGAGAGCGTGGAGGAAGGCATCGTGGCCCATTGGGAGGAGGGAGAAAAGAGTTTAGAGGGCTACGAAGAAGATCACCGCGCCGAGGATGAGAGCGAGGAGGATAAAGCCGAAAGAGAAGGCGAGAAGGAGAAAGAGGGCCTGATAAATAAGGATGGGGAACATGAGGAAGGAAAAAAGGCGCGCCAAAAGTGCGTAGGAAGGCCGACCGGAAAAGCGTTTTGCGCTTCTGGCGATGCCTCGGCTGACAAGGTGCGTTGAAGCAGCCATCGCTCCCAAAAGCAGGCTGAACGCGCAGAAGCTTCCCCATGTTCCGAGAGATTGATGGAGAAAGCCGACGCTCCGGGGCGCGAGAAAGACGCCCAGCCCAGTCAGGGCAGCCGTCCAGAACAGGACCACGAACAAGCCGCACGCGCAGCTTGTGCCCAGCGGAAGCTCTCCGGCGGACAGACGCCGTAAGAAGGAACGTTGGGGCGGCGGGGAATCCATACACGTTTTCCTTGTCGTCTGGGGTGGAGCTCTTCAGCGCGGAGGCTTGTCTTTTGCTTTTGACGTGAGGAAGAAGCTTTCGGGAAGCGCTTCAGGAAGGCATCCCCGTCATCAGCAGGATGATGAGAGGGATGAGCACGGCAAGGCCCGCGACATACTGGAAAATGGTTTCGAGAAGTGCCCACACGGGTTCATGGAAGAGGAAGAAGAGAAGCCCGAAGAAGCCGAGAAGAAGGAGAAAGGCGAAGCCGCGCGCCACAGAAGCATGGATGGGAGGCCCCCTGAACCGCCGCGCGCTGGCATGGATGCCTTTCCGGGCGCAGCGGATCGTGTTTCGCATGATCACAGCGTAGAGCATTCCCGCCGCCCACAAGCCCCCTGTGCCGAGGAAAGCTTCAAGAGGCGTGTGGCAAGGCCCCGCAAGAAGGGCCTTCGCCCCGAGACCCGCCATGGTCCAGAAGAGCAGCAGGCCAGCCCCCCAGAGGCAGCTTGTCCCAAGGGGAAGCCATCCGGCTTTCAGGCGCTTCAGGAAGGAGCGCTTTCTGGGCGCGTTGTGTATCACCAGCCTCATGCGCCGACGCTACCATCAGGCGCAGCGGACGGCAATTTTCCGCAACGCGGAGACGCCCGGAAAGGCGGTCCTGCATGGCCGTCCTTCCGGGCGTGGTTGTATAGGGGTATGGTCGAGGAGGCGAAGGGCTTGCCGGGTCACGGATGAACAACCCCGGAAAGCAAACCCTTACGCGGCAGGGTTTAATAGCCGGGCATCATGGGCATGGGTTGCATCATCATACCGGGATGGTGATAGCCGCCCATCATGCCGGGGCCGTATCCGCCCATGCCGTGATAGCCGCCGTAGCCGCCCATCATGCCGCCCATGCCGTAACCGCCCATCGGCCCGTAATTGCCGTTATAGTCGCGCTGGCCGCGAGGACCGCGCATCCCCTGATGCATGGAGCAGCGGGTGTAGCCGTCGGAGCAGGTGCCCCGGCCGATGTTGATGCCGAGTTCGCTTGAGAGCTTGTCGGCCATCGAGTCATGTACCTTGATCATCTGCGTGTGCAGGGAAGCGATTTCCGCCGACAGCTTGGCGATGGCTTCCTGATCCGGGTTGGGCATGGCCGCCATGCTTTGCAGCTCAAGGCGTTTGGCCATCATCTTTTCGCGCAGGGGCAGCATGGCCTCTTCCGTGGATTTCATGATGTCGTTGTATTTGGTCCGTTTTTCGGGAGACAAGCCGCGATAGGCCGCGTTGTTGTCGAAAGAGCTGACGGGCGGCATGTCCGCGTTGTCGTTGTTTTCCGCCTTGGCGAGGCTCAGTGCCCCGCAGGTGAAGGAAGCGGAAAGAGCCAGAACGAGAAAGGTTTTGGAATACAGGCGCATGGCCGTAACCTCCGGTTTTGATGTGTCATTACCGGAAGCATAGGGAGGGGCGGGAGGCGAGACAATGATTGTTTCGCTGAGAGGCGTGAGGGCCGGGGCAAGGGTTGGCCCCCGGAAAAAGGCCGCAAAAAAAGGACTCCGGCAAACCGGAATCCTTCGCTTTTCTGGTCGGAGCGACTGGATTCGAACCAGCGACCCCCTGGTCCCAAACCAGGTGCGCTACCAAGCTGCGCCACGCTCCGCAAGGCTCACGCCGTCTTGCGGGAAGACGGCGTGAGCATCAGGAAAACATCATTACTTCGCGATAACGCGGAAGTCGTCGCGGCGGTTCTGAGCCCACACGGAAGGACCGGTGCCTTCAACGGCGGGACGTTCCTTGCCGTAGGAGATCATTTCCATCTGGTCGGGGTTCACGCCGAGCATGACGAGGTATTCGTAAGCGGCGCGGGCGCGGCGTTCGCCGAGGGCGAGGTTGTATTCCTGCGTGCCACGGGCGTCGCAGTTGCCTTCGATGCGCACGCGGATGCTGGGATACGCCTTCATGAGCTCGGCCTTCTGGCGGAGCATGTCGCGGGATTCGGCCTTGATGTCGGACTTGTCGAAGTCGAAGTACACGACGCCGTCGGAAATGGCCTGAGCGGCGCGTTCGATGGCGGCGGCAGCGGCGGAGCCGTCATCGGTAGCGACGACGGGGGCCGTGTCAGTGGCGGTCTGCTTCTTCGCGCAACCAAAACCGGCGCCCATAGCCACAACGAGAGCCAAAACGAGAGTCAAGCGTTTGAAAGTGTTCATCTCTTTTTCCTCCTGAACGGGAAGTCCCCGTACAGAAAACGGTTGATAAAATTCCTTCTTCCTTGCATGCGCATCCTCGCACACGCAAGGGCTGAAGGTTATTCCGGCAAATCTGTATTGTCAAGCTGGTAAGGGCCTGTTTCGCCCTTTTGCAGCAATCTTTCACGCCTCTCAACGAGCGCGGCGCGGCGATGGGGAAATCCCGCCGCCGCGCCGCAAGGTTTTCGTTGTCTCTGGCGAGGTTAGCGCGGAATGGCTCCCCAGCGCGGGAAGGAGGCGTCGCCGCTGCCGGTGGGCACCTTCTTCGGGTCGCCGCCGTGCCGGGTGGTCAGGTAAATCTGGTTTTGGCCGCCCCTGTTGGAGGTGAAGGCGATGAAGTAGCTGTCCGGCGCGAAGGAGGGCAGGACGTCGTTGCCCGGCCCGAAGGAGACCTGGCGTTCCGCTCCGGAGGCGAGGTCCTGCACGAAAATGCGGTTGCCGTTGGGCGTCAGGCGTGAAAACACGATGAGCGTCCCGTCCGGGCTCATGCTCGGCTCGGTGTTGTAGTTGCCCTGCCTGGTGACGCGGGTGACCGCGCCGGAGGCGAGGTCCTTCATGAAAATCTGCGGGCCGCCCATGCGGTTGGAGGTGAAGGCCATCTTGGTGCCCGCCGCGTCGAAGGTGGGGGAGACGTTGATGGTGCCGTTCGCCTCAAGGGTGCGTTCCTTCTGGAAGGCGTGGTTGAGCAGGAAGATGTCGGGGTTCTTGCCCGTGGACAGGCTCACCGCAACCTTGTTGCCCGGGGTGAAGGTGGGGCCGATGACGGTGTTGCCGGGGAAGCGGATGCGCTGCACGCGGTTGGTGAGGCGATCCCATACGCCGAGGGCGTGGCTTTTGTCGTCCATGTGGCTGAAGACGATGAAGCGGCCATCAAGCGACCACGAGGGCGACATGGCGATGCCGGGGATGTCGGTGATCTTGCGCAGGTTGCGCCCGGTGGGCTTGGTGATCCAGACGTCGCGCTTGTTTTTGCCGCTGTTTTTCACAAAGGCGAGGGTGGCGAGGAAGAAGTCGCCATGCCCGGTGAGCGCCTTCATGAGATCGGCGCAGAAGCGGTCGGCCACGTCCTGCACTTCGTTTTTGGTGACGCCGCTGTAGGCGTTGCCGAAGACGAACTGGCCGGAAAAGGTTTCGTAGACCCGCAGCTCGACGGTGGAGCCGGAGCCGTCACCCTGCGGCCATCCGGCGGTCACGAGCAGGTCCGCCCCCGCGAGCTGGAAGCGTTTGAAGTCCACGTTCGGCGGCTGATAGCCCGCCAGCGTGGTGCCGCCGAGCACCGCCTTGGGATCGGTGAGCTGCATGAAGGGCAGGAAGCTGAGGTTTTCGTTGATGGCGGCGTCCAGCTCCTTGCCGAGCCCCTGTGCGGGCTGGCCGGAGCTGAGGGGGGTCGCCATGGCCAGTTTGACGATGTTCTGGCCCGGTCCGTAAATGTCGACCTGCATGGCCGCCTGAGCGGGCAGGGCGGCGAAGAACGCCGCGAGGCCGAGCAGGAGCAGCGCCTTGGAGAACAGTCGGAATGGTTTCATGATGCCTTTCAGGGGGGTTGAGGTGAGCGGGAAGGCCGCACAGCCTTTCCTGAAAAAGGGGATGGCGGTCGGTTTTTTCGGTAAAAAGGTCTCCCGGAACAAGCCACGGAAGACCTCTTGCAAACGTGGGCGGAGTCTAGATCAATTGTTTTTGAGGGTAAAGAGGAGTCGCATGGTCGTGGGCTGCGAACCCTCGGGACGCGGCGGGATGACGCCCTCCCGGATGACTCCGGTCAGGACGGCGTTGTCAACATCGGGCCTCCCCGACGATTTCGAGACTTCCATCTGCTCGATGCCTCCGGTCGCGTTGATCCGCAGGGTCAGTTCCACGGTGTACTCGCCGTTTGCACCCTGCGGTATCTGAATATAGGGCTTGGCCCGGAACATGATCTCCTCGGCGTAGCTGCGCTGCTGCGGCGCGGCCGCCTGAGGCTGCGCGGGGCCGCCGAAGGCGGAACGGTCCGTAGCGAAGGTCAGGAAGACCTCCGTAATGGCCCCATAGGGCGGCGTGCCGAAGGAACCCGCACGGACCACGGACTGACAGGGGGATTCGTCGAGTGCCGCATTGCCGGACTTGCGGATGGCTTCACAGTAG
>OFHP01000434.1_pt1 | contig 26410 bp, 17 predicted proteins | sample 1521651 | NCBI WGS metagenome assembly OFHP01 (sample SAMEA3504105, study PRJEB24116) | mouse gut metagenome | biome: mouse gut; feature: mouse-associated habitat; material: faeces | place: Denmark | collected 2011 | reverse complement strand
TTCCCTTTACGGTTCATAACCATCACATCACCGATGGTCGGGTAGTGTCCGGTATAGCCTTCCGGGAGGGAAAATGTTATTTCTGTGCGGACGCTTTCCAAATCATCTCCCAGCTTGAGCCTGCCGCCATAGATCAGGGAATAATCCGCACCATCCACCTCTAAACCGTCTTCTTTGATCGTTTCCATACTTAAAAGGAAATAATCCCGGCCTTTCGTATCCTCATTGATCTGAAAAAGAGCGTAACAATCATCTGTACCTGTATATAAAAGCTCCTCATTGGAATGAATGACCACATTCTGTATCCGTTCTTCCAGCTTCCGTTTCTTTTCTTTTGTATTCAGGCTTTCATTGAACGCTATTGCTGATTGCTTTAATTGTTCGATTGTCACCATCCCGCCAGTAAAGTTTAATTCTTCCCCAAGATTCAAATACCTTCTTTCCGGGATAGGCAGATAAAACGAGGACAGGATTGTGCCGGCATGGTTGGCTCCCACATGGTATTCCACAGCGACCGGATCGCCAGGGTCATAATCAGACCCCCGCAAATCATAGCGGTAAAGTTCAGATGGCACTTCTTTTTCCGGTATCTTTCCATTAGAAAATAATGCCGGGACTCCAAAAATCTCTACTTCTTGATATTGGTTTTCTGTATCGCCCTTTTGCGGCTCCTGCAGGCTACTTTCCTGTGATCCTGCTTCTTTTTCCTGCTCTATGGTTTTCTCCTTCTGATGAAAAAATTCCGGCAGTTCCGTATATCCATAAGAATCCACATAATGCGCCGTAATCTCACCGTCTCTTTTTATGGCCACTACATCACTGACAGAGAGGGAATGCCCTTTAAAGTCCAGCGGCTGCCCGATATTGAATTTTTCATACAGGGAATCCAGCGTTTCTTTTCCCCCTAGCACATCACCGTAAACCATCCGGTAATCATCATAATCCACGGAAAATCCCTGCTTTTTCAGATACTCCGTACCCATAAAAAGGTATTCCCGGCTCTTGCTGTCGTCCCGGATCTGGTAGATGGCATAACGATCCTCGTTACTGCTGAAAAGCAATTCTTCGTTTAAATGTTCCTGCTCTGCATTTTCCGCACGTACCGATTCCATCACCTGGTAGCTCTCCCACGCCCTTGCGTCAATGCCAAACATGCCGTCTTCTCCTGTTTCTCTAATATCATCTTCTGTATTCATCAGAATTGAACTTCCGTCTTTCTGTAGGCTGTAGATATGCAGCCCTGCATTGTGCAGCGCAACGGCCCTTTCCATTGTAAGCGGCAGGACGGAATCATTGCGGTAGCCAAATTCATGCATCTGCATAATCCCGACTTTGTTATCAGGCAGAAAATCAATCTCTTCCTGTGCATCCTCCATAATTTCCTGAAGATTATGCATCTTCGGATTTTCCACAGCCTCCGCAAGTTTATTCACCAACTCCCTCGTGTCCCTTGGATTGTCCAGCTTATAGGCATATAAGACAGCCAGGTTATGCGCTTCCTTCCCCAAAGCTGTATGCCCGTACTCCGCACGGCTGATCATCATCTCCACCTGCACCAAAATAGAAAATTCTGCCGCATCCACGATATGGCCTGCATCCATATACAAGGCATCATAGAACTCCGGGATTTCCTGATTCTTCTTTCCATCTTCCGAATCCCGCCATAAATCCAGGTGTACGCCGTGGCTTTTCAGGAACTGCTCCGGATTTCCATTTCCCCCGTCCTGTTCAGCAAAAGTATGTAACAGCCTTAAAAAATCTACCCGCCCGACATTATCTACAAGATAGAACTTTTTTGTATCCTCCCCAAGAGGGGCAAACTGGAATACGAAATCATCTTCTGTCAGCTCCCGTTCTGCCGCTTTTTCTTTCTGCAGCTTCTGGATGTTCTCCACCATGCTGTCAATAAAAGAGCCTGCTGTTTTCCGGATAAAATCCATTGACGTGCGCATCTCCTTCATATCCATGCTGCTTGCCCATCCCGCTAAATATGGGAATGAGTAGTCTGACGTATCTAAATTGAAGAAACTGCAGACAGTAAAGGCTACGCTCTCGGCTTCCGTTTCGATTGTCATCTTGTTTTTATTTTCACCAAGCTCCTCCATCCTATCCCGGTCATGGCACATGGCATGTGTCACTTCATGGACAGCGGTTTTCATGGTCTGCTTCTCGCTCATGCCCTCCTGTATTACGATTTCCTTACTGGCGTTGCTGTAATACCCCTTGGAACTCCCTTCAATCTCCCCATAGCGCATAGGGGATGGGGAAACCATCTGGATTGCTTCCATGAAAATATCAAAATTTTCTACGCTCCCCACTAGCTCCGGCGTGTCCAGTTCCGGAAGCGGATCTCCTTGCGTCTGTGAAATGTCAAATACTGTAGACACACGGAACCGTGGGATGATATGCTCCACTTCCTCCGTTTCCGGCTGTCCGTCCGGCCGCAGCACCGGCTCATTTGTTGCCGGGTCAAATTTCTCTACTTCTTCTTTTTCCCTGATCGGCGCAGGGGCAATAATCTTGATCCCTTTCTCCCCACGCTTTACCCGCCGATTAAATTTCTTATTCCAAGCAGCCAATCCTGCTACCAAAGTTGACTCCGGCTTCTGCGTCGCTATCAAAAGCGTGTTGTTAAAGCTGTAATTATGGAACTGCGACATGGTTTTCAGGTATTCTGTATATTTTTCCGATGTAAATAAATCCTTGACGCCCTGTTCCAGCCGTTCCGTAATCTCCTTCAACTGTTCTTCCCGTTTTCCGGCCATAAATGATAAATTCCCTCCATTCTTTCCCGGCATATGCCATAGAACTATCCTTATAAATATTGAAATAGGTTTCTGGCAGACCCGGCTAATTCCATGCTCTCACTGGCAGGCTCCGCCTGCCCTGCAAAATACCTTGCAGATAAACAGACGGAAAAACTTATCGCAGCTTTCCCATCTGTCTATGCAAAAATAATGCCACCCCATCATCTATTGACGGTATGGCCTCCTGCTTATAATTCCTGCTCCTTTTTCTTTACCGGTTTCTGGGTGTTCCCATGATTCCCCATAAGACGCTCTTTTGCTTCTTTCAGCTTCCCAAGCACAGAAGGTTTCCTTACTTCATCTGCAATCCGTGAAGCATCCGACACCCGGCCTGCATAATTAACCGCTTTCCTCGGACAGTCTGCCACTTCCTGCACATCATCGTCCATGCCCAGCGCTTCCGACGGCCCTTTATCGTCCATGTTCAGCAAGGCGTTTAATTCCGACAGGCGTTCCATCTTCTCCGCCAATTCTTCTTCTTTTGCAAAAGGCTTCTCCACTTCCTCCTTTGCCGTGGCAAGCTGCTGCTGAACGGTTTCTAAATTCAGTTCCGATTCCGTCAGTTTCTTCCCAATCCCGGAGAATACGTTGCTGATACGCTGCAAGTTCCCTAACGGGTCTTTCCCCACTTCAACCTGGTAGCTGCACTGCCGCTTGATAGTCAGCTTATATACCTGGTTGAAGCTGTCAAAATCAGAATACAGCCGGAACCCGCAGAATTCCCCGACCTGCCCGGCCGCATCCACCGCTTTCATTCCTGCGCAGGCTGCAATCAGCGCCGTCCCTGCCTCTTTCCGGTCTGTGTAGGTTTTTCCACCGATCAGCATGGAGAAATTGTCTTTTTCCTTTTCTTTTTCAAGGATTGGCTTCACTGCCTCCGCATCCGCCCGCAAGCCTGCAATCCGCTCTTTTAATGCGGTAATCTTCACCGGGTAATTCCTTGCGATCTCCGTTTCCAGCCGGTACTTCTGGCTGGTATGGTTTGCCTTCAAAAGTTTCAGCTTGCTTACCTGGATGTCGAGATCCATCTTCTCTTTTATGTAGGGATTGCCCGTAGCCAGGGCTTTGATCTCCGCATAGCTTAACGCCGTATCGTCCACGTCCTCGCAGGCCCGTACCGGGGATTTACTGGTCATGATCTGGCTGATGAACTTCTGCTTGTTCTCCAAAATCTGCCACATGTAGGCATCGAATGTATTTTCAGTAACGTACCTGTAGATCTGAACCTTGTCATTCTGGTTCCCCTGCCTAAGAATACGGCCCTCCTGCTGCTCTAAATCGGCCGGTTTCCAAGGCGCATCCAGGTGGTGTAGGGCAACCAGCCTGTCTTGGATATTTGTCCCTGCGCCTAACTTCGGTGTAGAACCGAGCAGAATACGCACCTGCCCGGAGCGCACCTTTGAAAATAATTCCGCTTTCTTCGTTTCCGTCCCGGCTTCATGGATAAACGCCACTTCCTCCCTGGGTATTCCCTTCAACACCAATTTCTCCCGTACATCATCATAGACATTGAATGTGCCGTCGTTTTTCGGAGTAGACAGATCGCAAAAAATTAATTGTGTGCCCTTATCTGCAGAAGTCTTTTCCCAAATGTCAAAGGCATTGTTTACACAGCGGTTGACCTTGCTTTCCTCCGCATCCGGCAGCATATCATTAATCAAACGCTGATCCAGGGCGCACTTCCTTCCGTCGTTCGTAATCTTCAACATATTATCCTGTGTGGGGTCTACACTCCCGGCACGGACAATCTCTGCACGTTCTGCAAAGGAACTAACCAGATCCTGCTGCTCCTCACTGGGTTTCAGCACTTCATTGATGTATTCCGCTTCGGGAATCGGAAGATCCAGCATATCCGCCGTCTGTATATCCGCGCTCTCCTTAAATAGCGCAATCAGTTCCGGAAGATTAAAAAACCGGGCAAACCTTGTCTTTGCCCGGTATCCTGTGCCTTCGGGAGAAAGTTCTATACTTGTCGTCGTTTCTCCGAAAGCCGCCGCCCAGGAATCGAAATGCCCCAGGCCCATCTTTTGGATGGTATCATATTGTAAATACCGCATGATAGTATATAATTCCACCATGCTGTTCGACACGGGGGTACCCGTTGCAAAGGTGACGCCTTTCCCTCCGGTAAGCTCATCGAGATACTGGCACTTCATAAACATATCCGAACTTTTCTGTGCGTCTGTCTGTGAGATTCCGGCTACATTCCGCATCTTTGTATACAAAAACATATTTTTGTAAAAATGGCTCTCATCCACAAACAGCCTGTCCACACCCAACTGTTCAAATGTCACCACGTCATCCTTCCGGCTCTGGTCATTCAGCCTCTCAAGCCTTGCCTCCAATGATTTCCTTGTTTTCTCCATCTGTTTAATGGTATATCGTGTCCCATCTTCCTCTGCCAGCTCTGCAATCGCTATTGTAATATCATTCATCTGCCGCTCTATGGCCGCAATCTGCCGTTCCCTGGAAAGGGGAATCCGCTCAAACTGGCTGTGCCCGATGATCACGGCATCGTAATCCCCGGTTGCGATACGAGAACAGAACTTCTTCCGGTTGGCAGGCTCAAAATCCTTTTTTGTAGCGACTAAGACATTTGCCCCCGGATACAGACGCAGGAAATCACTGCCCCACTGCTCCGTCAAGTGGTTTGGCACCACATAAAGGTTCTTCTGTGCAAGTCCCAGCCGCCTGCTCTCCATCCCGGCCGCAATCATTTGGAACGTCTTTCCAGCTCCCACGCAATGTGCAAGCAGGGTATTATTTCCATATAAAATATGCGCCACCGCATTTTTTTGGTGAGGCATCAGCGTAATTTCCGGCGTCATGCCCGCGAACTGGATATGGCTCCCGTCATATTCACGGGGACGGACACTGTTAAACAGGTCGTTGTATGTCCGGCACAGATCCTCCCTCCGGTCAATGTCCCGGAAGATCCACTCCTTAAAGGCTTCCTTTATCATCTCCTGTTTCTGCTGTGCGATCATGGTTTCTTTTTTATTCAGGACACGTTTCTCTTTGCCATCTTCTGTAATGGTGTCAAAGATTTTCGTGTCACGAAGGTTCAGCGCATCCTCCAACAGACGGTAGGCATTCGCCCTCTGTGTCCCATAGGTAGCAGTTACCAGTGAATTTCCATAAGCGTCCAGATTTTTCCCGGAGATATTCCACTGTCCGTTCACTTTTGCATATTTTACATCAATCTTCTCTCCCAGCAAATGTGCGGGCGTATGGAACAGTTCCCCCATAAATTCTGTGATATATTCCACTTTTACCCAGGTCCGAGCTGTTGACAAACCCCCTCTTTAAAAAGATGAATTGTAATTATAAACAATATATAGAACCTATTTGGATTATAGAAAACAATATATAGAATATTGATTTTGGGGAAAGTACTTTGTCAACAGCTCGAGGTCGCCCCTAGACGCACCTCGATCTCCGAAGCCTCCAGGTCTTTCGGCTGTACCCGTTCTAATGCCTGCACATTGATGTTATATTCCGGATGGTTCTCTGCAAACTGCTTTGCGACCGCCAGCTTGTCACGGACATTGCCGGATAAATATTCATCCGACGCTTCCCACCGGTCGGTCAGCGGGTTCTTGAAGATTACCCCCGCCAGTTCCTCTGTCACTTCATCCTCCGTCTTTCCCGACAGTTCTGCCATGAAAGGCACATCCACCTTTGCATGTTCCCCGATGGAGACGGCAAGGGCTTCACTGGCGGTATCCACGCTTGTCACCGGCACTGCTTTCCGAATGGTGCGTTTTGTAAAAATATCCGCTTTCCGTTTCAGCTTTCCTTCCTCGTCTACTAATTCCAAAGACGCTAACAGGCAGTAACTACTGTCCTGAGAAAAGGCCCTCCGGTTGGCATTGCTGCTGATTAGTCCGTATTGTGCGGTAAAACGGTCATACTGTGTATTCAGCTTCTGCTGTAGCATAGCCACTTCCGCATCATTCCCATCCTCCATCTGGCACTGCAGAAGCTCCTGCGTCAGATTCCGAAGTTCGATCATCCCAAGCACACGCTCTGTTGTCATTTTCGGGAGTTCCATTAAGTTCATCCGGGAATTTTCCCGGTAATACACTTTCCCGTCTACATTGGCAAAACTGAAATTCTTAACAGACGGGTCTGCAAGGATGGAGGTATCTACTTCCTCTAATTCTGAATCTTCAATCTCCGCCTCCGTAATGGTTCCTTTGATATGGCTGACTGCCTCTTTCAACTGTTCGGAAAGGACAGCCCCCTCTACCGGCTTAACCGTTACTTCCTGTTTTCCATACTGTGTGCTTTCTGTGGTAAATTCCCCTAACACCATCTCTGGATGCTGCACAAAATAGGCATTGACGGCATACCCCTCCGCTGTTGTCCCAATCTCCACCCAATCCGGCTGCTCTAAAGACGCCCGGTCACGTTTCTGGAAAAACAAAATATCCGCCACTACGCTTGTCCCGGCATTCCTCTGGAACGCATTATTGGGAAGGCGTACTGCACCGAGCAGATCTGCACGGTTGGCGATATACTGCCGCGCGTTCGGGTTCTGTTTATCCATTGTCCCACTGGATGTCACTACTGCAACTACACCGCCCGGACGTACCAAATCGAGAGACTTCGCTATAAAATAATCGTGGATCATAAAATTATGGCGGTCATACTTCCGATCTGCCACCTTATAAGCGCCGAACGGCACATTCCCAATCACACAGTCAAAAAAGCTGTCCGGGTACTCTGCCGTTTCAAACCCCTGCACGGAAATATGATTTTTCTGGTAGAGCTGCTTCGCAATCTTTCCCGATATGCTGTCCAGTTCCACGCCATACATTTTTAATCCGTCCATCGTGTCCGGAAGAAGTCCCATGAAATTCCCGATTCCGCAGGACGGCTCCAGCACGTTGCCCTGCTGTAACCCCATGTTCCCCAGCGCTTCATACATTGCCTTGATTACAGTAGGAGAAGTATAAAACGCATTTAAAGTGGATGCCCTTGCCTCCCGGTATTCCTCTGGTGTCAAAGCCTGCTTTAACTCCGTATATTCTGCCGTCCATGCTTCATTTTTATCATCAAATGCTGCCGGGATGCCGCCCCATCCAACGAACCGTGACAATGTTTCCTGATCTTCCGGCGTGGCAAGGCGGTTTTCAGATTCCAGTTCCTTTAGCAGACGGATTGCATCCATATTGGCACGAAACTTCTGTTTCGGTCTGCCTGCGCCTAAATCATCGTCGGTAATATGAAAGTTGCTTCTTTTCTGTACTGCTGTTTGATGTACCGACTCGCCTGCTACAGATTTCTGCCCTGTCTGTTTCCCCGGCACCGGCTGTATGCTATCTGTTTCCCCTGTCCCATCCAATGTACCTGCCGCAACAGGCTCTAAAGGAAGGCGGCGGTCTTTTCGGATGTTATTGATCTCTTCCGGGTTCATCACATGGTTTGTAAGCGGGTTGATCTCATTCCCGAACGCCGCCTGTTCATTCGCCGCCATGCGCTCTATTACGTCAGCAATCAACTGCATCTGCTCCGGCGGAAACTCCGGGTTCAGAATTGGCACAAGGTTCAGATCCTTTTCTGCAGTTTCATAGATGACATCCACCTGCTCCGGTGAGAAATCTTCCAGATATACGTCTGCTTCCACCATTGCTGAAAACACTCTGTTCTCGATCAATGATTCTTCCGATTCCTCTACCGTAAGTTCTTCCGGCTTTGTTTCCTCTGTCAGAGGTTCTTCCGCTGTTGGTTTTTCTGTCTTTTCTTCTCCTGATTTTGTTTTTTCCGGCTCCGGAATCTCTGTTTCTTTTTGTAAATGCGGAACCGTTTCCTGCACAAACACCGCAATCCCCTGGTGTTCCGCCTCCACTATTATTCCATTCATCCATTCCGGGGATGACGTTTGATTTTGATGCAAGGCAACCGCATCCCGGCTGTCTGCAACATAATCCTGATACGTCCTCTGGAAAATATCTTCCGCTATCCATTCCCGGAAATTCTCCCAATTCTCATAGGCTTCCGCCATGACAGGGGCATTTTCCCGGCTCTGTATGATAAGGTTATCCAATTCCTTCTGGACAATATCATACGCCATATCTTCATCTACATCCCTGGAACGGATTACATCATATACGGAACTATTACGAACCGCCGTAAGCGCAGTATACAGACATTCTTTGTAAATTGCCCTGCTGTCCCTTTGAAGCGGATTCTCGCCAACAAGCAGATGACGGTTCAGGTTCGGGCAGACAGCTAACCTGCTGTCATAGGATTCCAAGCTGACGATACTTCCTTTATGGCCCGGATGTTCCATATCCTCCAAATATACATGCCGATTCCTTATCCCCTGAATACGGTATAGATGGTCTGTATCCATATAGATAAAATTTCCTATGCCGTACTTATATTTTCCAGTCTTGCTGTGGCTGCCGTTATCTGCCTCCTGTTTTCTACTCTTTTTCTCCGTTTCTGATTTTTTCGGTGTTTCCTTTGCTTCCTCCCGTTTCTCCGTTGTTTTTTCCGAATCCATGAAATCAAATAATGACAACTGTCCGCCGTTCTCAATCTGGACTTCTTCTTTTTTCTTTTCCGGGAAAATCGTATAGGTTCCTTCCACATACCCATGCAGATCCGTAAGAATCTGCACTCTTTGTTCATAATCCTCAAAATCTAATGGAAGTTCAGCGATTGCCTCGTCCATATGCCGCAGCAAGCCTTCCCGCCCATCTGGATTACGAAGCAGACTCACCACATCATCCCGGTGGGTAAACATATCTGGATTTCCTTCCCAGGGACGTATGATATGACTAGGGAGATGGTGATAGAAATGAACAACACGCCCTGCCATAACCTCCCGCTCATAGTCTGGCATACGGGAATAATCAGATGGTTTCAGGTAATTATCGCTCTGTATTAAATACGCTACCCGTTTCGCTACCTTCGGCCATTTCAGCAAAACTTCCGTATCCGGGTTCCCATAACTTCCCCTTGCCAGCTTTAAGCCTTTCCCACTATAATCTGCATGAGAATTGTCAGCGCGGGACAATGCATGGCTGCATCCTCCTATCCCATATCTTTCTTTAATAAAATCTGTTTTTTCCGCATCCGTCTTATCCTGGATAAAAAATGCATACGTAGCCAGCCGTCCGTCAGAGTATGCGCCGCCGCCCTGTAAAAACGCATCAATCTCATCTTCCGTAATGAAAACCGGGTGTTCCTCCCATGTAAACCCTTCCCTTGCCTGATATGGCACAGCTTTTTTTGCAAATTTCTGGAACTGCGCCAATATTTTCGTGGGATTATAATTTTTAAACCGCATGATTGACCGATCTTCTTCATATGCTTCTGCCAAGCCTTCCAATCGCTCCAGTAATTCTGACAAGTATTCCGGCTGTGCGATCAATCCCTTCAATCTTTCAACTGTCTCCGGAAAACCGCCCCTAAAAATCTCCGTATCCTCAAATACAAGCTCTGCAACGCCCTCTGCCATATCATGCTCCATATACGCCAGCGCATTCGCATGTTCTTTCAGGGCATTATCTCTTGCAGCATCTAGCACAACCTGCGGCGCATATTCCCCCTGCTTCAACAACTGATGGATACGCCCGCTCACATCCTCCCATGACAAAAATGCCTTATCCAGAATCCGGTCCGTTACCGTATGCCCAACCGCTATCTGCATCCCTAACTCGTCATACCAGACAGAATATTCCGTGCCGCCTATGTTAAGTCCAATGCCGCCTCTGCCATACTCCCTGCGGACAAACTCTGTGTATTCTTCCGGCGTCTGCTCAATCATAAAATTATAGATCATGCGGAGCTGGCTCCCATTCCTGTTACCGCCGCCCCGTAGTACCTCATCCACCACATCTGCAGGAATCGCAATTTCCCCGGCATACAACGCCTGCATCCGTTCTTCAATTCCCCGTTTCTGCTGTTCCACCGTCGGCAGATCGAGCAAAGATAAAGCAGAGGCTTGTATCTCCTCTGCTTCACTCAAATCTTGTTCTGTTGTTTCCTCATTTAGCTGTATACCAATTCCTTCAAGATGCTCTCTTCCGCCATTGCCGTCAACCCATTCATATGCGCTGCCCACGCCATCTGGTCTTTCTCCTTGTCCGGCGCCGGGTATTTCTCCAACAGCCCTTTCATCAATACTTCCATCCTCTCCGTGGCTGCTTTCTCGATCTCCAGCAGATGATTGTCCAGTTTCCCCGACAGCATCATGCTCTGATACCATCCCTTCCGGTTCTCTTTCAGGTATGTCCGGCGCAGCATCCCGTACTTCCCGATTGCCGCCTCTGGTTTCTCTATGGTCAGGTTCGGGAACAGGTAATCCCCTTTGCGGTGGTAAGTCAGTTCCATTCTCGTTTCCTCCTTCTCTATTTTCACTTTCACGCTTTAATGTGCTAAATTTATTATAACCGATGTCCGTTTCATTTGCAACCGCTTTCTGAGATTCTTCTATTAAAATCCGGCGCACCGTCCGCCCAATGTCTACGAGCACGGGCTCCACAAGCTGTCCCACGGCATTCCCAAGAAATGTCAGCACAGGCAGCGCATTGTAATCGGTAATCCCGGAAAAATCCTCTTCCTCCAGATACTCCATCGGGTCAGTCCCACAGCGGACGGACAGCGTATAAAATGCACTGTTCATCAAAAGCCGCCGGAACTCTACCCGGATCGTATTCTCATCCAGACCTTCCAGAAACGACCCTTCCGTTTCATACAAAAGCCCATCCATTGCTTCATCCAGATTTTCCTCTGTCATCTGGTAAGCGATTGCAGACAATGCGGCGGGAAGACTGGAAGCGTCGCTCTCCGATAACCCATACACATCCGCCAGATGGTCAAGCACTGCTTTTTCTTGTACATCCACCATCCGCCAGAGGTTCGGCGTCCTGCCGCCGATTCCCATATGCGTGTCGGATATGTCAAATACATACCTAAGCCTCCGTCTCGGTCCGGTATCGTCAATCAAGGCGATTCCCTTCGCCCCACGGTTTACCCACCGGTTCATCTTCCCATTCCACAGTTTCAGCGACGCACAGGCTGTCGCATCCGGGCGCTGTGCATGGATCAAAAGCGTATCTGGGAAGGAATAACGGTACAGCTTCGCCGCCGTGTCCAGATATCCCATCCAGTCCCGTGGGGAACTGGTGACTTCCTTTGCCTTGAACTCCGCAAGTTCACGGATTTCATTTATCTTTGCCATGTAAAACCCTCCCTATCAAATTATTTTCCCTTGCCCTTTTTCTTCGGAAATTCCATGCCGAACGTAGTGCGCCCATTTTCTACCGTCATCAATAAATCTGCGGCAAAAGTTCTGCCCTTTTTCTGTGAATACAAATCTTTCACATGGGTACGCCCTTTCTTTAACAAATCTGCCGCCATCTTCTTATCAACCAACTTCTTCATACTGGCAAGATAACGGTTCTCTTTCCATAAAGAAAACGAACACTCCCGGCTCCCACAGTAAAAATTCTTTTTCCCTTCGTATACCGGATTCCCGCACACCGGACAAATGCCGATTTCTTCTTTCCGGTTGAAATGACGCTGCTCCTCACCAGATATGGCGCTGCAATCCTCCAACATTTTTTCAATCAGATCTGTAATCCCGCTCATAAATTCATTGCTGCCGGTCATTCCTTTTTCCATCAAAAGCAATCGGTTCTCCCACTCCGCAGTCATGGAAGCAGACTTTAAATATTCCGGAAGTACCGCAATCAGCTCTTTCCCATCGACAGTCGGGATAATCTGTTTCCCACTCCGTTTCGCATAGCCGGAAGAAACCAGCTTTTCTATGATGGAGGCCCTGGTTGCCGGGGTCCCAAGCCCTTTTTTCTCTGTCTCATCCTCAAATTCCTGGCTTCCTGCCCGTTCCATTGCAGCGAGTAAAGTATCTTCGCTGTATGCTTTCGGCGGGGAAGTAAAATGCCTGCCGTTTTCTGCCGTAACTTCCGGTATCTCCATCCCCTCATATAATCCATCCGGCATAGAGTATGTATCCTCTGTCCTATCCCTATCTGCTGATTTTTCTTTCTGCACAGCATTACGGAAAAGAATCTCAATCTCCTTATAACCAGATTGGATTACGGCTTTTCCTTTTGCAAAGAACTCATGCCCCTCGCAAAGCAGAATTGCCACCGTTTCCTCATAAACACATTCCTCCGATACGGCCTGTGCCAGTCTCTGTCCGATCAGGAAGAAAATATTCCGCTGCTTTTCGGACAGTTCCTCAAAATCCTGCCCCACAGCTTCCTTTGTAGGCAGCAATGCATGATGGTCAGAAACCTTGCCATTGTTGATAATGCGTCCTATATTCCTCCCAATAGATTCCGTCTGCAGGAATGGCAGCATCTCCGGCAGTAATTCCAATAATTCCACAGCCGTCTGCTTCATATCCGCCGTAATATACTGGCTGTCTGTCCGGGGATAGGTGACAAGCCTTGCTTCATATAATGCCTGAAGCTCCCGTAATGTCTCCTGTGCGGTATATCCGAAGAAACGGTTAGCCTCCCTTTGCAGACTGGTAAGGTCATAGAGCTTCGGCGGCTTGTTCTTCTTTCTGATTTTTTCTATTGCGGAAACCACTGCAGGTTTGGCATTGCATTGTTCCGCAAGGGCAAGGCCGGCGGCTTCTTCCCTGATACTTTCCGATACGGCACGAATCCCCTTCCCCTCAACCGTTACTTTGTAATAGGCTTCCTTCACAAACCCGTCAATCGCTTCCTGCCGTTCCACCAGCATAGCCAACGTCGGTGTCTGGACACGCCCTACGGTAAGGCGCTTATAATATTTTGTGGTAAACGCTCTGGTTGCGTTCATGCCGATCAGCCAGTCCGCCTTTGCCCTGCATACGGCGGCATCACTTAAATTTGCATACTCCCTGCCATCCTTCAGATTGGCAAACCCTTCTCGGATTGCGCCATCCTCCATCGAACTGATCCATAACCGTTTCACTGGAATTTTACTACCGGATAATTCATACACACGCCTGAAAATCAGCTCTCCTTCTCTCCCTGCATCACACGCATTGACTACATAATCAACGTCCTTACGGTTCAGCAGTTTTTTCAGGATTGCAAACTGCGCTTTCTTATCTTTTACCACTGCAAGCTGCCAATCTTCCGGAAGGATAGGAAGGTCTGAAAACTCCCATTTATCATATCTGGAATCGTAAGCATCCGGCGAAACATACTCTGCCAGATGCCCCAGGCACCAGCTCACAATACAGTCCTTCCCTTCTAAATATCCATCTTCACGCTCCCCGGCAGAAAGTACCTTTGCCAACGCCTGTGAAACGCTGGGCTTTTCCGCAATCACTAAATACATCATTCTTCCTCCCCATCATCGTCAGAATCTTCCTGGTCTTCATTGATATATGCACCGCCGTCATAAAATTCCAAGTCCTCGCCGTCCGATTCATCTTCGTCCTGTTTCGGCTTCCATACCTTGAAATAATAAAAACCGCCGATGCCGCCAGCTAAAAGCAGGACTATGGCAAACATAGCGCCTGTGCTCATGCCGCCTTTCTCTTCTTCTGCATCCGGCTTTGTTTCTGTTCCTGCTTCTAATTCCGCAGATGCAGACGGCTTTTCTGTCTCCGGGATTACCACAGAAGGCTGCTTTTGTTCCGCTTCTTTCTGCCCGTCACCGATAAATTCTGCCAAATCATTTTCATCTATCATGGACAGCATATAGACATTCTCCGTATTGTTGGAACGGTCTAATACCATGAAAAAAGTATTGCCGTTTTTTGTCTGGATGGTCAGAAACTGCTTTGATTCATCCTCTGATAAATCATCCACCAACTGACCATTTCCCGGAACAGAAAAGGAAGTTCCGTTTACCCTGCCCGGCGCTTCTTCCTCCGTTTCCTCTTCCGATTCTGACGGTTCCTCCGTAATGGGTGCATCCTCTGTATGTCCTGTTTCTGTACTGACATTCCCGGTGACTGTCTCTGCGCTCGAATCTGCTGTCCCCGTTTCCTGCTCTGCCCCTTCTGTATAAGCAAATGTGGGTATGACCGTAGATAAAAACATCCCCACAACCATTATAAGCATCATAAGATACTTTTTAATTTTCTCTTTCATTCTCTAAATCCTCTCTTTCTAATGCTGTGCCTTGCGGCAATCCCTCTCCAGTTTCAAAATCTTCTGCCGTACCTTCTGCTATTTCCGGTTCTCCGCTTCCATCGCCGCCCGGATTGCCCGTCACTTCTGTCTTTTCTGAAAGTATGATTGTTCCATTCTGTACGCCCTCCAAGACAGATAACAATTCCCGGCTTCCCAGCCTCATGGAACGGACGCTTTTTATAATCTCCGCATCTTCTAACATTTCCTTCTGGACATTCAGCGCCCCCAAATGCTCCTGCCATGCCGCAATCTTTTCTTCCGTTTTCTGTATTTCATCTAAAACTCGGTGCAGTTTCCGGTTCATATATACCACCTCATTTCTCCTCTGGTTTTTATCAAACTTTATTGTCACTCCAAAATGGCGTTTTTACGGCAGTCTCCCGAATCCGAGCAGATGTTGCTGCCAGTACGGCGAACTTATGTTTGTATATTGGATTGGGTCGCCGCAGTGTATCATCATATTGTTGCCCACGTAAATTCCTACATGGCTTGCGCCGGATGTAGGATAAGTATTCTGGAAAAATATCAAGTCTCCCGGTTTTGCTTCTGCAGGCGATACATAAGCACAGCACCCTCGCAGTCCTTCCGCCGTCTGCCTGCCTACATTCCATCCATTTCCACAGTGATTGATGACCCAGCTTACAAAACCAGAACAATCGAAACTGGTACTCGGTGAAGCTCCGCCCCACACATAAGGGTATCCCAGATATTTTTCTGCTTCACGGATCATCTTTGCAAATTTTTCATCGGACAATGCCTCTGACGGAATCTCATACCCGAACCCATCCGCACCTCCCGGCAGGCTGTCCACATCAAACAGGTAATTCCGATTGCCATAAGTCGCATTGTAAAGGTCATACCGTTTTTCCTCATTGGCATCCATCCGGCTCCGCAGCACGGTATCCAGGTTATGGTTCGTCAGCTTCACTTCAAGACGGTTGACTACCTCTGTCGTTGTCACTTCCACTTCCTGGCTTCCGTTATCATCCGCAATGAACGCTTCCCATGTCTGGTGTCCGTGGGCGGATGCGGCCGCATGGCTGCCGTAATAAACATCAAACTGTACCCCGTAACGTGCAAATGCCCCGGTATCTTCCACCACATACTCCACGCCGTTCATTACAACCTTCGTCCCCATCGGCACAAAAGGATTGGACGCATCCACCGCAATCGTATGGTTTGCCGTAGGATATGCGCCGCTGGCTGTTGGCCCGCCTGACCACTGCCCACAGCAGATCGAGCAGTTGCAGTATCCGCTCGTGACCACCTGCCCCAGAGATTCCCCTACCCGAACGGTTTTCGTCTCTGTTACTGTATCATTAACTTCATCCACATACAGGCTGTACTGCTCCCGGAAGATTTCCTCCACTTCATCTTTAACCTGACGGTAAGTGAACTCCCCGTATTTTGCAGTAAAATAGGAAATCAGATGATATGGGTTATGGGTAATCTCATCTACCTGATACCAGTATTCGTCGTATCCCGGATGTGTGGATTCCATGTTGTTAATCTGACGGTTTAATGCCGCCTCCAGTTCAGCATAGGCATTTTCCGTATCATAAATATCTTCATCTTTACTAGGATAAGTTGACCCGATGATACTGGATGAAGTACCTTCTATCATGGCGCTGCAGCTTGAAAGCCCTGCCGACAGCATCAAAAAAAGCAGCCCAATGACTGCCTCTGCTCCAAAAATTCCTTTATTATTTTTTATCACCGATGCCACTGTGCTTTTTATTTTGTCAAATACGGACTGTGTGGCCTTTACTGCATCCTTTGTTGTATGCTCTCCCCGCTTCGCCGCCTGATAGGATTTCTTAATCCGCAGCTTCTGCAGAAAATGTTTCCGGGCATTTTTCTCTGCCTGCCTCGCTTCTGCCGCCTGTTTCCCTGCCGTTTCCGCTGTTTCCTGTATTGGTTCAAACTGCAAACGGCTCTTTATACCTGTTTCCGCCGGAGATTCCTGCCACCGGGAAAGCCTTTGCTGTACCAACCGTCTGGAGGAACGCATTGCAGACCGAAGGGAATGTTCCGCCATAATCTCCGCCCGGTGTGCGCCCTCCGCCGCTGAATTTTCCTGTTCTGCCTCATGTACCTTTCCATGTGCATAAGCTGATACGGAATGAGATGCTGCAGACGCAGACTTTTTCGCAATCCCAACTCCTGCTCCACGCACCATGCCGCCGTCCCCGTCATCAAAAGAAAGACGGGATGCCTGCTTTTTCTGTTCTTTCTGTAACTGTTCCCGTTTCCTCTTTTTTCGGATTCCCTCACGGGCAGAATCTAAGGCTTCTCCGGCATCCTCCGGTTTTTCCCGAAAGCGGATATATTTCCGTCCGGAATCTTCCGTATCTCCATGATCCGCTGACAGATCCCCGTCTTCTTTTCTATGATACGCCTGCACCAGTTTTTTCTTCCGGCTATGGCTTGTCTCCAAAGCTGATTCCGCATACTGCCACGCTTTAGAAGGATGCCCCCGAATACTCCCCATGCGTGAGGAATGATCCGACAATCCTCTGGCTGATTCCATGCCGGAGACATCATGTTTCCCCGCCATACCGGAATCCTGCGTTACCTGTGTCCTGTCCTCCGATATATTCTCTACTTTGGATTGTATATTTGTTTCAAGCGGTTTATTTTCTGATTCCGTATGCAGGTTTCCCTCATGCACTTCATATGGCCGTCTCCGCTTCCCTGATTGTATCTTGCGTTGTTTTACCTCCAATGGATTCTGTGTATCAGAGTTACTTTTTCCCACGTCTTTCTGCTCTCTGGCATATGTTCTCCCTTTCTGCAGTTCAAATGAATCCGCCGCCTGTCCGGGCAGATTCAGGCTGTCCAGTTCCCTCTGGCTGACCCTTACCGAATCCTGGCTCTGCAGGTTTTCTTCCATCAGACCATCACGGCTCATTTTCGTTACCGTTTTATCCCTTGCTTTATATTCCTGCTTTTGCATATCACGATTCCTTTCCCTGTCCGGCTTTGCGACACGATGTCGCAAAGTGCCGGGACATATAAGTCTGTTTATTACTGACTGATTTTCTTTGCCATTACCACCATCCTTCCGTTCTTTTGGGAATATTCACAGGTGGATAAGGTCAGCAGTTTGTCGCCGTAGGCTGCGTCAATCCCCGTATCGTAAAGCGCACGGCTTTTGACTGCTTCGATATATTCCTGATAGTCTGCCGCATCCGTTGCTTTTGTGAATGTATAGTAAGGGAAATCGCAGCCTGTATATACCGGAGTGCAGAAAACCGCAAATATCTGATAGGTTTCCTCTCCCCGCAGAGTATTGTAGGAAATCAGGGGATGTCCCTGATAAAATGCACTATCCTTATACTGATCCAGCGCCGCAAACATCTTCCCACTGTTCATATGGTGACCATAGATAATCCGGTTATCGCTTGTATTCGGATTGCATAATTCTGAAAGGAACAGACAGCCGTTTGCAGAATACTCCCCGTAAAAATCCCGGTGAAGGTAATAGTTCTCCTCTGCCGGATGATACATAATCGGATAATCAATCACTGTCCCCTCAATCTTAAGCCAACCGATACAGTCCGGATTTTCCCCATGCAGGGCAAGCAATCCTGGATGGACTGCCGGAGACGCAGGCTTGCCGTTTTCATTTCCCTCTCTTTCCACTGGCATATCTCCTGCTTCCTCTGTATCATTATTTTCATAGATTTTCTTCAATCGTTCCTGCAGTACGTCATCCTTTCGCTCCTGACGGAATATATCTGCTAAAAAATATCCGCTGACACTCAATAATAATACCGAAACAACCAGTATCACTCCTGCAATCCTGCCCCTCATGCTTCGTCTTTCCATACACACCATTCCTTACATCTTCCCGTTTCTATGTCCGCCATATATTTCAAGATCGGATATACCTGTGCCGGTACAACCGCATTCCCTAATGCATGAAGCCTCTTTCCCCTGTCTTTTACATCATGGCATAAACGTGGAATGTCCGGCGGTTCTATGTGCCAGATGGACTTTCCGTCCATCCCTTTGGGAATCCCATCATCCATTCCACCCACTCTGGATTGATCCGTAAATCTGCCGGCGCTTCCTGATCCAGAAAATAAATTACTTCCGACAATAGCGCTGACCATTTGTCCCTGTTTCTCCTCTTCCCGTAGAAAGCACCTCTGGGCGTCACTCCCACTCTTGACACGGCCGCCCTTGTCCCTGTATCGGATGCAAGGGGCGTGGGAAGCATCAATCCCCACGATGAAAGTTCGCTTTCGCTCATGCCACGTGCCGACGGCACAAGCAGGAAATACGAATGTCCACACTTCGTATCCCGCCTTTTCCAAGTCAGAAAGCGTTTTGTCGAGCCCCATATTGACGAAGTTAGCAACATTTTCGCCAAGCACGTAATGGGGCCGCAGTTCCGTAATAACACGGCACATTTCCGGCCAGAGATAACGGGTGTCCGCAAATCCCTTCTTTGCTCCAATGATTGAGAACGGCTGGCATGGGAATCCTCCTGAAAGCAATGTAAGTTCGTTTTCTCCTGTCTGTTCAATAAAATCCTCCTTTGTCACTGTATGAATATCTTTAAAATGCGGTATGTCCGGCCAATGCTTTTTCAATATGGCAGAAGGGTAATCTGCCCATTCGCACTGAGCAACCGTTGTAAAGCCTGCTGCTTCGGCAGCCAGATCAATGCCTCCGATTCCGGCAAACAGGCTGAAATGTGTTAATTTTTTTATATTTCGTCACCAATCCTTTCAAAATTTTTTGAATTCCTATTTCCGTTTTCTCCACAAAAAAAAGCAACCGCTCTTATTACGGTTGCTCTCTTCGCTTATTCACAATATTCCATATCTTATTATTTAATCTTTTATTCTCCGTATTTTCTTTTATTATCTGTAATCCCTAACATATAATCTACACTGACATCATACCGTTTCGCCAGTTTTTTCAATGCCCATATCGGTATCTCCCTTGAGCCGTTTTCATATCTCCTATACACACCCTCATGGCATCCTAAAAATTCAGCCACATCTATCTGCCGTAAATCGTGGTCAGTTCTTAAATCCCTTATCCGCTTATAATACATATCGTCCTCACCATTTGGTTAGATTTATATTTTAAATCTTATCATCTGATAATATGTTTCCCTCAAAACCGAACTATTTGGTTAGGTAATTCATGGATAGGGTATTAGAATAAAATGTGAATTATCATTACGAAACAGAAGAATATAAAATAGGTTATGGCATGAGAAAATCAAGTACCACAACCCTATTCACCAAATCTTCTTTTATTGTCTGTAATTCCAAGCATATAATCTACGCTGACATCATACCTCTCTGCCAGTTTCAGCAACGCCCATAGGGGTATCTCCCGCTGGCCATTCTCATATCTTCTGTACACACCTTCATGGCATCCTAAAAATTCAGCTACGTCCTTCTGCCGTAAATCATTGTCTGTCCTTAAATCTCTTATCCGCCTGTAATACATGTTCCACCTCACCGTTTGGTTCGATTTATTCTTTTAAATCTTACCATTCTATGATATACTTCACTCAAAACCGAACCATTTGGTTAGGCATGTGGAGGATAAGAGTAATGAAACAGTTAGGAACTTCAATTTTAGTATCATGCATCCTGTTATCTGGATGTACAAAAGAATCTATCGAAATGGATATTCTATCATCCCATAATACAACTTCCAGCAATTGGTACGAACTTAGCATCAACATCATTGCTGATAAAGATACCGTATCAGACAGGGATGTCTGTTCCAATGAGATTATACAGCATATACTCGACAACGATTTTCATAGCACACGCTTTTCCTATGACTTAAACGGATATCCGAACAAAGTCACTGTAACTGTCTTTACTTCTGAAAAAAATTTCAAGAAAGGGAATGCCGCTTATTCTTTTGATTATGTTACAGATTTCAATACGGAAAATGTTGACGTTCAAAATAATATCAAAGACAATCCCGATGAATTTGAAATCCAATATAAATAGCCGTAATAAAAGGCAGTTTTAAACTTATTTAACAGTCAATAGGCAGTTTTTCCCGGCTTTTCTCCATCTCAGACGGTTTTGTTGTCATCAAAGCATAGAGCCTTAACGAACGGTCAAACTTGTCTTTGAAAGGAATAATGGTACTCCCATAAAAAATCAGCCCTTCACCCTCTCCACTGTTCGTCACATAGGACAACTGGTGCGGCGAGATGTTAAGCTGTTTCGCCAGGATCTGCCTGTCTCCTGCCGCCTGATTCAGCATATAAATGAAATCTGAGTTTTCAAAGATATTTTCAATCTCACGGCTTGAAAGCAGGTCTTTGATATTCTGCGTAATGCCTGTCGGGATACCGCCCCATTTCCTGAAACGTTTCCAGATCTCAACCGAATACGCCGCTGTCTGCTCTTCTTTCAAGAGCAGATGGAACTCGTCAATATAGTATCTGGTAGACTTCCGTGCGGCACGGTTGACGGTCACCCGGTTCCATACCTGATCCTGGACAATCAGCATCCCCAGCTTTTTCAACTGTTTCCCCAAGTCCTTAATGTCAAAACAGATAATACGGTTTTCAAGCTCCACATTGGTACGGTGGTTAAACACTTTCAAAGAACCATTTACATAGATTTCAAGCGCCGTCGCAATCCGCTGTGCCTGTACCTCCTTCTGTTCTCGCAGGCATTCATACAGGTCACCAAGCACCGGCATATTTTCCGGCACAGGATTCTCAAAATATTTCTGATATACAATCGGCAGGCACCTGTCAATCACAGATTTTTCCTCTGCTTCGATTCCGTTCCTTGCCCCCATGATCAGCTCACACAAAGACAGAATGAAATCACTCTTTACGCCTAACGGGTTATCATCATCCGAATAGTCCATGTTGATGTCCATTGGATTGATATAGTCACGGCTTGTTGCCGAAATATGGATAACCTGACCGCCAAGCGCATGGACAAGAGGATAATACTCGCCCTCCGGATCTCCAATGATAATGTCATCCTGTGTGGCAAAAAAAGCATTGGTAATCTCCCTCTTAGCAGAGAACGATTTACCAGAACCCGGCGTACCAAGTATCAGGCCATTCGGGTTTTTCAGTTTCTTCCGGTCTACCATAATCATGTTGTTACTAAGAGCATTTAAACCGTAATATAAAGATTCTCCATCCATAAATAGCTCCTGCGTGGTAAATGGCACAAAAATAGCAGTAGATGTAGTAGTCAGCGCCCTTTTTATCGGAATCAGATTCAATCCCAAAGGGACGCTGCTCATCAATCCCTGCTCCTGCATATAATCCAGCCGCCGGAGAGAACAGTTATATTTCTGTGCGATGCCCGCCGTCTGGAATACTGCATTATCCAGTTCCTGTTTCGTTTTTGCGGTATTCAGGAAAATCACGGTCACAAGAAACATCCTCTCATTCCTCGACTGCAGATCTTCCAGTAATCGTTTCGCCTCCCCACCATAAGTATTGAGGTCAGAGGGAATGATGTCCATATCATACCCGGAACGCACTGCCTTCTTCTGCTCCTCTATTTTCATCCGGTTAATGTCCGTCACTTTGCTTTTTACCAGCTTGATTGCTTTCATCTGGTCTAAAGACTGGATATGTAAGTTTACCATGAGATTCCTGTCCATATCCAAAAATTCCGCAAGCATCTTGTCCGTCAGTTCCGGAGCCAGTATCTGCAGATAGGACGCCGCACCTATCGTATCCCCCATCTGAAAATCTTTTCCATTCCTGAATACAAAACTGGTAGGCGCAATGAAATCTTTCGTCCCCATCCCGGTGCGCAGCACATTGTCATAGGAAAATTTAAACGGTGTTTTTTCTTCCGGGTTGAATGTTTCATACAATACCTGCAGACGTTCCTCCCCATTTAGCGGATACGCAGATACGCCCAGGACTTTGAAGTTATTCAAAATGTCCGTTTCAATCCGCTCTAACTTCGGCTTTGCCTCCCGGATGTTGTCTGCTTCAATCCCAAACGTGATATATTTGGTACGGACAAGCCCGTTGTTTCCTTTTGCAAGCTGATTTTTCAGCATCTGTGCATATTCCATCCGTACATCATCAAAAGCGTCGTTCTGCGGTTTGATCTGGATAATAGATTCAAATTCCTTCATATTGCTGTGATGGTTGACGAACGATAACTGAAAATGTATCGTGCTGTCAAAATAATTAAGGAAGTCGCACCAGTTTTCAAAGATGGCATTCTTATCCTCATTCTGCGCCAACTGGTAATTGATGTCATAAAAACGGATAGACTTAGAATAATATTTATCCTGAACCCGGCAGATCCCGTCCTTCGCCATTTCCCGGTATGGAATAGACTGCTGTGCGGAAATCTGCTTTTCTTTTGCTTTCTTTTGTTTCTGGCTATCGGCAGGCTTACTGATTCCTGCTTTTCCAATACCGGCTTTTTTAACTGCCGCTCCAGGACATGATTTTTTCTTAGAAACTGCTTTCCTTTTTTCCGCTTTCTTCCTTGCGGCTTCCCTCCTTGCCTCCTTCTCTGCTTCACGGGCAGCTTTGGCCTCTGCTTTCCGGTCTGCTTCCTCCCGGATCTTCCTTAACTTCTCCGCTTCCCTTGCTGCTTTCTCCATTGCTTTTTTCTCACGGCGAGTAAGCTCCCGGTTTATACCCCTGGTGCCTGTGCCAGAATAAGCAGGATGATTTTCAAAATCTATATAATCGTCCTCTGGTTCATCCAGCCAGTCATCCAAAAAAACAGCATCTTCCTTCCCTGTCACATGCCGCTGACGGTCAGTGTCTCTTTTTCTTCCCACGTTTCCCTCCCCCTTTCTTCTGTTTCATTGTTGTGATTTCTTCCAGCTCATAAATATTCTTCACCTCATATTTACGGACTGCCGGCTTTTTCAGCTTTACATTGATGATATTTAATAAAATCTTTTCAAGCGGCATCCCGTCCTTCTCATACATAGCGAATAAAAATGCCGGGAGCATCAAAATCACCATGCCCGTAGCCGCATTGCTTGTCCCGATATAATTCTTCGTGAGGAAATAAAAAGGCAGCCCCACTGCCGCAGCAGCCACAAGACAGATAAGCTGCCGTTTGGTAAGGTTCAATACCACTTTATTTTTTATCTTTGTTAAATCTTTTGGCACACTGACAAATGCCATCTAAACAGCCTCCTTTCTCACAGGCCCATAATCTGAAAAATCTTCCACTGTATAAAAAATCCGTTTATTGTTTACCCATCTCTGTAAATGCCGGGTAATGGGCGGAGCAGTAGGGCGGTCATAAATCATAACATAAGGGTCAAGCCCCATCTTCCGTAATGTATTTACCCGGTACAGATCCTGCTCATGGGTGCTGCCGTAATTAGTCAGCACATAGACACGCCGCCTGCGCTTATCCCTGATTGTGGTCGATTCCAAAAACTTTTGGAAATATCCTGTCAGATCATCCTCCGGGTTATCCCACACAAAATGCACTGTTTTTGTTCGGACTTTATTCAACAGAGCAATATTGTCCGGATTGATTAACCGAATATCCAGCCCCTGCGAAAAATCCACCCATGCCCGGCTGTCTGCAAGCTGTTGGAGCAGTTTTTTATGTTCACTACAGGCCAAAAGGTTCGCATCCATCAATTTAATCTCTTTCTGTCCGTTCCAAAATTCAGACAGATCGGCAACCTGGATACTTTTTCTCCCTTCCTTGCCACTGACAATACAAAACCCACAGTTCCGGGGACATCCACGGCTTAAAAAGCCATAGGCAGTATCTGGAAATTGTGGATATAAAGAATAATCCGGATAACTATGCTCTACAGCATCCGGCAGGTTTTCTTTCAATCCATACCCTGTCCCGCCAAGAATTACCCGCTCCGCATTAGAAACCGTGACCGTATCTTTAGAATACATATCCGTAAACACCCGGCTTTTATAGACTATGTCATATCTGCCCTCCGGCTTCCACCATTCCACCTGATCTCCCTGCACTTTATGGTATGCCGATAATTTCATCAGACACAGATTCGGCCAGTTATGGGAATCCACGTCTACTAAACCAATCTTCAAAAAATCTTCCCTCCTGTAATCTAATGTGCATTGAATATAGCCTTGCTAAGGCCGCTTGTTTTCATCAGGCTGAAGCAGAGCATTACTGTGTATGCCGCCACCCCGAACAATGCAGAGTGCATATTGTCTGAAATCTGTATCGTGGACACCAGCACCGCATAAATGCCAACGCACACCATCATAAAGAACCCCTGGAACCCAAGCGCCAGAAGTCCACGGAAATAATTGTTTCCAACCTGCCCCCATTCCCGGTTGGAAAATGTGGCGAATGGAATTGGCGCAACCGAAGTGTAAAGGTAAATCTCTATCATACGCCCATACAGAAGAACCGTAATCACTACGGACATAATCTTCATACACAGGCTGACCAGCATGGTTTCCAGAGCTAACACTACAAGTTCCCCGACCTCCATTGATTCCATAGCAGTTTCCATCGCCTCTATCATGGAATCTATGTTTACGGCAGTCTGTGAATTGATAGCGCCTCCTGCGGCATTCACCACATGCTGCCCCACATCAAAGACTGCCATTGTTATGGTAAAAGTATTGCTGACCAAATACACAGCCACCCACATCTTGAAAAAATACTTGAAAAACATCCAGGTATCTATCTCATGCATACTGTTTTTATCGGTCATCATGGAAATCAGCTCATAGCAGAGGACAAACGTGATAATCATACCCGCGATCGGTACAATCACCGTGCTTGAAAGATTCTGTATCAGACTAAAAATGCTCCCATTCCACCCCTGCGGCGTTTGTCCAACCTGTGTGGCAATCTCCCCCGTTTTCTCGTTGACATCAGTGAACATTGTTGTCAGGTTGGACGTCACCATCCCGGTCAAAAGCTCCCTCATCCACTCTTCGATTGCTTCAAAAATGCTATCGAACATGAGCGAGTCCCCTTCCTATTAAAACAGTCCTCCGAGAAGCGGGACTAACTGTGTACCGATCAGAACAACCCCGCCTCCGGCCATCAGTTGCTTGATTCCTTGTGATTTTGCGCCAGGGTTGTCGTTTCCGTACCCTTCCAGAAGATTGATTACTCCCCACACTGCAAGTCCGGCTCCGATTGCCACGACCAATGTCTGTAAAATACTAATTGCTGATGAAAAAAATGCCATAAAATATCCTAAAATCCAAATCAGAAATGAACAGGATTCTCTTATCCTGTTTCTGCACAAAAGAAAAACCGCCAGAATACTCTGACGGTCCGCCCTTTCTATTTGGATCTTCCTCCTTCTTTTTTATTTTTTTGTAATGATTGTGCAGTAGGCTGTTTTTTTGCCATATGTAAGGTTCTGCCCGGATAAGCGGCAGAACATGATCCTGCTTTTCCGCTACGTTTACATTTAAACCCATATATACTCCTTCTGGACTTTGCGACATCATCGAGCTGTTGACAAACCTCCTAATTCGTAAATGTCACAAGATATCATGATAAA
>OFHP01000431.1_pt1 | contig 26528 bp, 26 predicted proteins | sample 1521651 | NCBI WGS metagenome assembly OFHP01 (sample SAMEA3504105, study PRJEB24116) | mouse gut metagenome | biome: mouse gut; feature: mouse-associated habitat; material: faeces | place: Denmark | collected 2011 | reverse complement strand
GGCAGCCCCGCTCCACACAGAACAGCACCGCGCCCAGCCCCAGCATCACGCCCCCGGCGATCCGGGCGGCGGGCTTCCAGGGCAGCAGATCCAGGATGAGGAACAGCAGCAGCCCCGCCGCCAGGGAGAACAGCAGGATCCGCAGCAGGGCCAGGTCGAAGAAGGGGGTGCTGCGGTCGAAGGCCCGGAGGAGCAGCTCGTGGTACAGGATGGCGGCGGGGAAGAACAGGGCGGACATCAGCGGGGAGCCGCCGGGGCGGGAACGCCGCCCGGGGAACATGGAGGAATGAGCTATGCGAGGAGTTCACAGCGCGGTAGACGACATTCGCCGCACCGTATTCAAGGAGGTCGCCCGTCTGGCCTTTGAGGGCAGCGATCCCCGGCAGGCCGACCAGATTCCCTTCAAGATGATCCAGGGCGACGTGGCCCACCACCGCCACGACGTGTTCCTGGAGCGGGCTATCGTGGAGGAGCGGGTGCGTCTGGCCATGGGCCTGAACATGCGCTACGCCGGAGACGCCACTCCCATCAGCGAGGATATTCAGTGGGCGGAGAAGTCCAACAAGCACTTTGAAAACCCCCTGGTCAACATCATCCCCTACGCCTGCCACGCCTGCCCCACCAAGCAGTACAAGGTCACCCAGTTCTGCCAGAACTGCCTGGCCGCCTCCTGCGAGAAGGTCTGCCCCAAGGGGACCATCTCCTTCGTCAACGGCAAGAGCCAGATCAACCCGGATGCGTGCATCAAGTGCGGCAAGTGCGTTTCGGCATGCCCCATGGGTCTGGAACCCTATCTGATATCGAAGATGTCGCGCAAGAAGTTGTGGGACGCTGCCGAGGATCACAACGTGACCGACTGCATCGAGTGCGGCTGCTGTTCGTATTCGTGTCCGGCCAACATCCCTCTGCTGGATTATATCCGTCTGGGCAAACAGACTGTCATGGGTATCATCCGTGCGCGTGCGGCCAAGAAGTAAAACGATAAAACAAGAGATATTATGGCAAATAAATTCTTCGTCTCTCCGTCGCCGCACGTCCATGGCGACACCACGACGCGAGGTATCATGGCCGACGTCATTCTGGCGCTGATCCCCGCTCTGGTAGTCTCGACGTGGGTATTCGGATTCAATGTGTTGCTCATCACGGCCATCTCGATCCTGAGCTGCGTCGTATTCGAGTATGCGATCCAGCGATTCATGCTTCGCGGCCGCAATACCGTGGGCGACCTGTCGGCCGTGGTCACGGGTCTGCTGCTGGCATTCAACCTTCCTGCCGGCATCGACTGGTGGATCGTTGTCATCGGCGCATTCGTCGCCATAGCTATCGGCAAGATGACCTTCGGCGGATTGGGCAAAAACCCGTTCAACCCGGCTCTTACGGGTCGTATATTCCTGCTGATCGCCTATCCGGTGCAGATGACAGATTTCTCTGTGGTTCCGGCTCACGGCAGCGTCGACGCCTTCTCGGGCGCCACGATGCTTACGCAGATCAAGGAGAGCGGCATGGCCGCCGTCGACAATGCCGACTTCATGCAGATGCTCGGCGGCGTGATGAACGGCTCTATGGGCGAGATCGGCGCGCTGGCACTTATCCTCGGCGGACTGTATCTGTTGTGGCGCAAGGTCATATCATGGCATATTCCGGTCGCCGTGCTGGCCACTATGGCCGTATTCGCGGCATGTATGGGGCTGGGCGAGGGCGGTTCGCTGGTATATGAGCTGCCGCTGTTCCACATTCTGGCCGGCGGTGCGCTGCTGGGTGCCATATATATGGCCACCGACTACTCGACCTCTCCGATGACGCATCGCGGCATGCTGATCTACGGTGTCGGCGTAGGTGCTCTGACTATGATTATCCGTCTGTGGGGCGCATATCCCGAGGGCATGTCGTTCGCCATATTCATAATGAATGCGACCGTACCTCTGATCAACAAGTACTGCCGTCCGGTTCGCTTCGGTGTAAAACATGTCAAATAGGAGGATTGAGTATGAAAAGTACACTTAGAAATATGGTCGTGGTGTTGTTTACCATTACCGCCGTCTCGGCCTTTCTGGTCGGCGTGGTCAACAACGTCACAAAAGATACTATTGCCAAGACCAATGCCGAAAACAAGTTGAAGGCGTTGACCGAGGTTCTGCCGGCATTCGAGGGCGAGGCGAAGTATGTTCACGATACTATCGCTATCGAGGGTGCGCAGATCGTCGCCACGCGCGTCATGCGCTCGGACGACACGACGGTCGGCTATGCCGTCGAGACTCACAGCCTCGTTAAGACCGGTTATGCCGACAAGATATATCTTATGGTCGGGTTCCTCGAAGACGGCACGATCAACGATATAAAGGTGCTCTCGCAGAAGGAGACGCCGGGTCTTGGCGCCAACATGGTCAAGCCGGGCAACAAGCTCGAAGCGAGCTTCAAGGGCAAGCATGCCGCCGAGCTGGTCTTCGACGTGAAGAAGGACAACAAGGCCGGTTCGGTCGATGCGCTGTCGGGTGCGACGATCTCGTCGCGTGCATACGCCGATGCGATGCAGACCGCCTATGCCGCATTCCTGTGGACTACGGGGCAGCGCGAGCAGTTCGAGAAGGCCGCCGACGCTCCTCAGCAGAGTATGAATACGGGTGCAACCAAATCAACGGAGCCTGAGGCTCGGAAAGGAGAGACAGACAATGAGTAAGTGGCAGCTTATAGTTAAGGGCATCGTCAAGGAGAACCCGACTTTCGTCCTGATTCTGGGTATGTGCCCGACAATCGGCGTTACCTCGTCGGCCATAAACGGCATGGGTATGGGTGTGGCGACGATGGCAGTATTGATAATGTCGAATATCGTTATCTCGCTTATCAAGAACTTTATCCCCGACAAGGTGCGTATCCCGGCGTTCATCGTCGTCATAGCATCTTTCGTTACGATCATCGAGATGTTGATGCAGGCATACGTGCCGGCGCTCTATGCGGCGTTGGGCGTCTTCATCCCGCTTATCGTGGTCAACTGTATCATTCTGGGTCGTGCCGAGGCGTTCGCTTCCAAGAACTCTGCTCTGGCGTCGGCTCTCGACGGCGTGGGCATCGGTCTGGGCTTTACGGTGTCGCTTACGGTAATCGGTGCCGTAAGAGAGATCCTCGGCGGCGGTTCGATCTTCGGCGTGGAGTTCGCTGCGGATGTCATGCCGCTGGTATTCATCCTTGCGCCGGGCGGTTTCATCGTGCTGGGATATCTTATGGTTCTGTTTAACAAAATCGCAAAACGTTAAGGCTTTATGGGAGAAATTTCACAAGAGATATTACAGGCATTCAACAGCGGTTCGGTCAGTGTGCCGACGGTTACGCTGTTCGCGATCGTCATCGGCTGCATCTTCGTCAATAACGTCGTGCTGGCGCAGTTCCTCGGTATATGTCCGTTCCTCGGCGTGTCGTCCAAAGTCGAGACGTCGCTGGGTATGGGCGCCGCCGTTACTTTCGTCATGGCGCTTTCGTCGATCGTGGTGTGGTGCATACAGCAGTATGTGCTCGTGCCTTTCGACATAGCCTACATGCAGACGATCGTATTCATTCTGGTAATCGCCGCTCTCGTGCAGATGGTCGAGATCGTTCTGAAAAAGGTATCGCCTGCGCTCTATCAGGCGCTGGGTATCTTCCTTCCGCTGATTACAACCAACTGCGCCGTGCTGGGTGTGGCCATTCTGATGATCCAGAAAGACCTGTCGCTGTTGCAGGGTGTGGTTTATTCGGTCGCTACGGCCATAGGCTTCGCGCTCGCGCTGGTACTCTTCGCCGGTATCCGCGAGCGTTTGGAGATGGAGGATGTCCCGGGCGCGCTGCGCGGAACTCCTATCGCACTGATTACGGCCGGCCTGCTTGCAATGGCATTCATGGGCTTCGCCGGTCTGGTCGCGCTTCCGTAGTGGAGCCGCAGCACCGTGTGCTATGGCGGACGCAATTCTGCGTCCGCTTTTTTTTTGTGCGATAGAGTATAAAATCGTCTTTTAGGCTCTGCCGTTTGCGGAAAAATGATTATCTTTGAAATTAATTTTATCATCCGATACGCAACAAATTCTTACGGCTATGGCTGACACGGTAAAACTACACGACAAACAGTTCAAGATCATGATTCCCGAGTCGGAAATCGATGCGGCGGTACAGCGCGTCGCCGACAAGCTGAACGAGCGCTATGCCGGCAAAACCCCGATTTTCCTGGGGGTGCTGAGCGGTGCGTTTCTGTTTTTGAGCGATCTGGTTCGCAAGACGACTTTCCCCTCGCAGCTGGCGTTCATCAAGATCTCCTCTTACGAGGGCACGCAGTCGACTGGCAAGGTCGAGCAGCAGTTGGGCATAGATTTCGATATCGAGGGTCGCGACATAATAATCGTCGAGGATATCGTCGAGACGGGGCACAGCATGAACTATCTGCTCAGCTATCTCGAAGCGCGCAAGCCGGCGAGCATATCTATATGCACGCTCTTCTTCAAGCCCGAGAAGTTCCTCTACGAATACTCGATCGACTATGTCGCCATGCCTATCGGCAACGAATTTATCGTTGGTTACGGTCTGGACTACAACCAGCTGGGTCGCAACCTCAAAGATATTTACGTCATAGATGAACAGTAGCATTACGGACGATATGTTGCAGGGCGGTCTGCGGCTGCCTCTGGTCGAGGATTTCTATACTATTCAGGGCGAGGGGCGCCATGCGGGCAAGCCGGCCTACTTCATCCGTCTGGGCGGCTGCGACGTGGGGTGCCGCTGGTGCGATGCCAAGTATACGTGGAATCCCAGGCTCTATCCGCCGACCGACATAAGCACCGTCGTCGAACGTGCCTCGTCGTGCTCGGCGCAGGCTATTGTCATCACGGGCGGCGAGCCGCTTCTGTATCCGCTCGGAGCGCTGACGCGTGCCTTGCACGAGCGCGGTTTGGAGATATTCATCGAGACGTCGGGCACGCACCCTCTGAGCGGCGAGTTCGACTGGGTGTGTCTGTCGCCCAAGCGGCAGCTGCCACCGCTCGACGAGGCTTTCGCACGTGCCGACGAATTGAAGGTCATAATACAGTCCGAGGATGATTTCGCATGGGCGGAGCAGTGCGCTGCACGCGTCGGACGCAAGTGCCTGCTATATCTGCAACCCGAGTGGAGCGTCTACGAGAGCATCATACCGTCTATGGTGGAGTATGCCAAGGCCGATCCGAGGTGGAACATATCTATCCAGACGCATAAGTTCATGCACATTCCCTAACGGTGCCGACCGAGGGTCGCACAAACAGCAACGCATACGATGAAGATAAGGATCACGAAGGGTTTTTGGGTGGTGTTGACGGCCGTCATAGCCGTCTTCACGCTCTATGTCATGATCCGCACCGTGGCGCACATCGCCCGCACCCATAGCCGTATAGCCGAGGTCAGGGTCGAGCACGACCGCCTGCTGCGCGGCATCGAGGCCGACAGTCTGTTTATCGAAAATCTCAATTCGGAGGAGTTCCTCGAAACATACGCCCGCGAGCAGTTCAATCTGCAACGTCCGGGCGAGACGGTCTATATCTTCGAGTAGCGGCTGGCGAAGTCCGATTGAGCCGGACATCGTGGCGCGCTAAGTAGGTATAGGCGGGGTAATACGACGGACGTAGCGCAGCGGCAGGAGCGGTTCGGGTTACATATATATTCGCTCGTTTAACGCGAGATTTCCGGTTCGCAGCCGATGAAAAACTATTCGGACATATATTCCGTTACGGCCGTTACATCGCGCCGTGTGACGCCCGACGATCTGTTCTCGTTTGTATTCGAGTATCGGCCGCTACCGGTCAGGGCGCTTTTCGCAGTCCGCGACCGTATAGCTGCCGTCGCAGGGTTGAAGCGCGGCGGCGATTTCGCCGACTGCATCTGCGAGCGCGACGACAGTCATCTGACCGTGGTAAAGAACGATCGTCATCTGTCGCTCACTGTCGTTCTGCGCTGCGCTCGACGGCGGAAGGCAGACTCTGAGCGTCGAGACCCGCGTCGAGTTCCATAAGTCGGCGGGTAAGGCATATTTCTTTTTTATAAAACCGATACATAAAATTCTTTGCCGCACGGCACTGCGGCGTGCGGCCGGGCTTGCCCGCAGTCCGCGGCGCTGACCGGCAGCCGCCTGCTCGGCGGGGCGACACTGCAATATATCTATACGGCAACGGCACGATACTCCTCCGAGAAGGGTGTCGTGCCGTCGTTTCAGATAGAGTGTTACAGCGTGCGTATCGACGGAAAGAGCATGTGCAGCTGCGACATGAGACTCTCCATGTCGTAGTTCTCTTTCAGAACGCACATTATGGTGTTGTCCCCAGCTACCGTGCCGATGATCTCGCTCACGCCCTTGCTGTCGATCGACGAGGCTGTGGCGCATGCGAAGCCGTGCCGAGTCTGTATGATGCAGATATTGCCCGAAAAGGCTATGCCGGTTATATTGTCTGTAATGTTCGAAGATATGCCTATGTCGTTGCGCGAATTATTGGGCAGGATGTAGATATAGCCCTTCTCCTTGTGCGGAACCTTGGCCACGTGCATGAATTTAAGGTCGCGCGACAGTGTCGACTGCGTGATCGTCACTCCGCACTCCTCCAACCGTTTTATCAGCTCCTCCTGCGAGCAGATGAATTCCGAACGTATTATCTTGCGGATGATCGATAGTCTTTGAGTCTTGTGGTTCATAGCGGCTCTTTGTCTGTCAGTAAAGGTTTTTCGTTTTATTCGTTATTCGAAGTTACGATTTATAATGAAAAAATGCAAGCATTAGATCGAATAATTTTTCGATTCGCCGTTTTTGCGTACTTTTGTAAATAAAACATTAAGCAATGTCCAATACCGAATTCGGATTCATATCCTCCGTCGCGCGTCTTTTCGCCGATATACCGCGCGGCGGATTCGATGCGATAGGCGACGACTGCACCTGTATCGGCATCGGCGGGGGCGAGTCGCTCGTGATCTCTACCGACATGCTCGTGGAGAATGTTCATTTCCTGCGCGACGCCTCGTCGCCTTACGAATTGGGATGCAAGTCTCTGCTGGTAAATCTGAGCGACGTGGCTGCCATGGGTGCTCGACCCGCGGCCTCGCTGCTGAGCCTGTCGCTGCCGCGCGATGCTACGGGCGCGTGGGCAGAGGAGTTCATGCGCGGCTACCACGATATCTCGAAGCGTTGGGGCGTGGCTCTGGTCGGCGGCGATACGACATCGTCCGAGGGCGGCATTGCGGTCAACGTCGTGGCGCTGGGGCGCTGCCCGGCTGGGTCTGTCAAACGTCGCTCGGACGCCGTGCCGGGCGATGCGATATGCGTTACCGGCCGTCTGGGCGCATCGGCCGCCGGCCTTAGGGATATTCTCGCCGGCAGGGCGGATACCGACTATGCCCTCTGCCACAGACTCGGACGCGCGCGCGTCGACGAGGGGGCATGGCTCGGCGGCCGTGCCGAGGTTCATGCGATGATGGATATATCGGACGGCATAGCCTCCGATCTGCGTCATATAATGGAGTGTTCGGGTGTCGGTGCCGAGGTGCATACGGAGTGCATACCGACCGATGTCGACGTAGAGACGGCCGTGTGCGGCGGCGAGGATTACGAGTTGCTGCTGACGGTCGATGCCGGCTGCTGCGACAAGCTGCGCGAAGACTATAATGCGCGGTTCGGCGACGAGCTGCATGTGATAGGACGCATCGTCGGCTCGGCGGACGGGCGGATCGTATGGCTGGATAACGGACGGCGCATTGCTCCCGACTGGCGGGGCTTCGAGCACTACTAATGCCGATATATGCGGCGGACGATCTTTATCGTTTCGAGCATCGCCTCCGAGCGCAGCAGCAGCGACAGTAGCGTGTAAACGGCGGCTCCGGCGGCTATGCACTCGAAAAGCCGCAAGCCGACGCTATGTCCGGCTGTGAGTTTTCCGACGGCCGCGACAGCCGCGAACATGACCGCCGTCGTGGCGATCGTAGGCAGCAGCGTGGTAAATATCCGCGACAGCGGCAGGGTAGTGTAGCGTCTCGCCGCGACGAGGTTGACGGCCAGCTCGACGGCCGACATGGCCGCTACGCCCCATGCCACGGCTTCGATGCTGTGCGGGACGATGAATACGTATGCCAGAATAGCGGTCATGACGATCTTTTTCAATACTTCGAGCCGCAGTATTATAGCTCCGTCGCTGCGTGTTTTGAGAACGTTGTACGCGACCACCGACAGCGGGTAACATAATCCGCACAGACATACGATCTCGAAATACGGCACGGTAGGCATCCACTTCTGACCGAGCAGCAGCCGGAACATGTCGGGCGCTATGGAGATAAGACCCGCCATGAGGGGAAACATCACGAATGCCGTAATCATCAATATCTGCCGGTAGCTCTCGTCGAACTTGCGCCGGTCGCCCTCCAATTCGGCCAGAGCGGGAAACGTCACGTTCTGCACCGACTGGACGGTCGAAGTTACGGGCAGGTCCTTCAACTTCTGCGCCTGCGAGAAGTAACCCAGCGCCGTTGCCGAATAGGTCTTGCCGATTATCAATTGTGCGATGTTGTTGTAGACGGCCGCTATGAGATCGGTGGCCAGAAGCCGCATGCTGTACGGCGCCATGCCTCGCAGGCTTCTTACCGAAAAGTTGCCGCCGGGGCGTCTGCCGACGAGCGCGAAGAGGGCGGCCTTGACGGCCATGGCCGTGAGCCGTTGCGCCACAAGACTCCATACGCCGCATCCGGCCAGAGCCATGCCTATGGCTACCGCACCGCTTACGAACGATGACAGGAAGACGATCTTGGATATCATGGCGAAGCGGAACTCGCGCATAAAGACTGCGTTCTGCACGACGCACATGGCATTTATCGGCAGCAGCAGCATAAGCACCGGTGCTATATCGGCTATGACGGGGTAGCCGTAGAACGAGGCTATCGCCGGCGAGAGCGCTACCAGCACAAGATAGAGTACCGCGGCTGCCGCGATGTTGAATATCTGCACCGAGCGGTATTCGTCGGCCGTGGGCGATTGTTTGCGTATAAGCGTCTGCGAAAAGCCGCTGTCTACTATCGCCAGCGAAATCGACGTGAAGAATGTCATTATGGCCATAACGCCGAAGTCTTCGGGCATCAGCCGTCTGGCGACGATGATGCTGACGACCATTTGCAGGAGCATCGTGCCGGCCTTCTCCGACATGCTCCACACCACGCCGCTGACAACCTTGTTTTTCAAACGCCCGCCTGCCATCGCCTGATTACTCTGCCAGTTGGATCAATGCCTCGACGGCCAGTCTGTACGATTCCATGCCGAAGCCCATGATCGTGCCGCGGCATACACCCGCCAGCAGAGACGTATGGCGGAACTCCTCGCGTGCGAGAATCGACGACATGTGCACTTCGATGACCGGAACGCCGACCGCAGCTACGGCGTCGCGTATGGCGACCGATGTGTGTGTGTATCCGCCGGCGTTGAGAATGACGCCCGTGCGGCGGCCGTCGGCTGCCTGCAAGGCGTCGATCAGCTCTCCCTCGACATTCGACTGGAAAAGATCGATCGAAAGGTCGGGGTAACGTGCGCGAAGAGCTTCGAGAAAATCCTCGAAGCTCGTCGTACCGTATATTCCGGTCTCGCGCCTGCCCGTAAGGTTAAGGTTGGGACCGTTGATTATAAGGATAGATGTCATAGGCATCCGTTGCGGTTAATACTCCTTGGGAACAGTCTCCGAGCGCAGCACGCGCAGTGCGTTTTCGGCAAGCGACTCCAATTCGTTTTCGCCGGGATAGATCGTTATCGGCGCGATGAAGCGGCAGTACTCATCTACGGCGTCGTTGACGCACTGGTTGTAGGCTATGCCTCCCGTGAGGATGATGCCGTCGACCTGGCCTTTGAGCACTGCGGCCATCTCGCCGATCGACTTGGCTATCGAGTAGCTCATGGCGTCGAGTGCCGTGCGGGCAGCCTCGTCGCCCTCGTCGGCACGGGCGGCTATCTCCTGCACCGAGTTGCTGCCGAGGATGTTGACCAGACCCCCCTTGCCTGTGAGCATGCTCTTGATCTGGCTCTTGCTGTACTCGCCCGAGAAACAGAGCTCCATCAATTCTCCTGCCGGAATCGTGCCGGCGCGCTCGGGAGCTATCGGACCGTCGCCGTTGAGCGCGTTGTTGGTGTCGACGACGCGCCCGCGACGGTGTGCCGATACCGATATGCCGCCGCCCATGTGAGCAACGATCAGGTTCAGATCCTCGTATGCACGTCCCAATGCGGCCGCATGGCGTCGCGCCGTGGCCTTCTGGTTGAGCGCGTGGAATATCGATACGCGAGGGCACTCCTTCACGCCGCTTATGCGGGCTACGTCCTGCATCTCGTCGACCACGACGGGATCGGCTATGTAGGCGTTGACGCCTGCTATGCGGGCTATTTCGAGCGCTATCAGAGCGCCGAGGTTGGATGCGTGCTGCAACTTGGGATGCCGCAGGTCCTCGCACATGCGCTCGTTGACGAGATATACGCCGCCTTCGATCGGGCGCAGCAGGCCGCCGCGGCCGATTACCGCATCGAGAGAGGCTATGTCTATGCCGTCGGCTTTGAGAGCGTCGACGATCATGCCCAGACGCCACTGCAACTGGTCGGCTACCGAGTCGAAGCGTGCGATCTCCTCGGCCGAGTGACGCAGCGTCAGCGATTTGGTCTGTTCGAGATCGTTGAAAAGCGCGATTTTGGTCGATGTCGATCCCGGGTTTATGGCCAGTATGTTGTAACTCATAGTCTTCAATTATTAGGGTTGTCTTATCTCGGTCGTGTGCGGTTTATTTTGCGGCCAGACATGCCAGCGCTATCGAATACTTCTTGGTCTGGGGCGTATCGCCGCGCGAGGTAAGTACGCACGGAACCTTGGTTCCCATGACCATTGCCGCCAGCTCGGCGTGTGCCAGATGCGACGCGGCCTTGAAGAACACGTTGCCCGACTCGATGTTGGGGAACAGCAGGCAGTCCGGTTCGCCGGCAACGCGCGAGCCCGTAACCTTCTTGTGCTCGGCGACCTCCTTGTAGAGCGCCACGTCGAGCGACAGCGGTCCGTCGACAATTACCTTGCCCAGCTGTCCGCGGTCGGCCATTTTGGCCAGCAGCGCACCGTCGGTCGACGATACCACCGACGGCAGCAGCTGCTCCGAGGGGGCTATGCAGGCGACCTTGGGAGTGTCGACGCCCAGCAGCCTGGCGGTCTTGGCCAGATAACCTATGATGACGGTCTTCTGCTTGAAGTCGGGCTGCGGGATCACGGCCACGTCGGCTATGCAGAGCAGCTTGTCGTAGTCGGGCAGCTCGATTACCGAAACATGGCTCAGCGTGCCCTTGGGCGGGAACAGACCTGCGTCCTTGTTGAGAATGCCGCGCATGTACTTGTCGGTCGATACCAGACCCTTCATCAGCACGTCGGCACGGCCGTCGACTACGGCCTGCACGGCCAGCTGCACGCATGCCACGTCGCTCTTCTCGTCGACGATATTGAATATCGACATGTCGATGCCGAGCTGGGCGCACGCCTCGGCTATCGCCGCCTTGTCGCCGTAGAGGGTGGGCTCGACAAGCCCCTCCTGATATGCGTCGTATACCGCCTCTATGGTGTGGGTATCCTGCCCGTATGCCACGGCCAGACGTTTCTTGCCTCCGCTGCGGGCGGCTTCAACGATTTCACTCAGATGTCTTATCATGTTTATGAAGTTTTAATGTGTTTCTACAATCCTTTGACCAGACGATAGGTGTCGGCGGCTATCATGAGCTCCTCGTCGGTGCATACGACGGCGACCTTCGTCCGCGACGAGGCCTTCGACAGTATGGCGTCCCTGCCGCGTACGGCCGAGCGGTTGGCCTCCGCGTCGAACTCGACACCCATGAACTCCAACCCCGAGCATACCTCCTCGCGCAGCTCCTTCGAATTTTCCCCGACGCCGCCGGTAAAGACTATCAGATCGACGCCGCCCATCTCGGCCGCATACTCTCCGACATACTTCTTGATTCTGGCGTTGTACATGTCGCGTGCGAGTACGGCGCGCTCCTCGCCGCGGTCGTATGCGGCGTCGATATCGCGCATATCGCTCGATATGCCCGATACGCCCAGTACGCCCGAACGCTTGTTGAGCATCTGGTCGAGCTGCTCGTAGTCCATACCCTCGTGCGAGGCTATGTATGTCGCCGCACTCACATCGATCGAGCCCGAGCGCGTGCCCATCACCAGACCGTCGAGGGGCGAGAATCCCATAGACGTGTCGACCGAACGTCCGTTCTCGACAGCCGTTACCGACGCTCCGTTGCCGATATGGCATGTTATGATGCGCGACGATGCGAGATCCAGTCCGGCCAGCTCGGCGCCCTTGGCGGCGACGTACTTGTGGCTGGTGCCGTGGAATCCGTATTTGCGGACGCGGTAACGCTCGTAATATTCGTACGGTATGGCATACATGTAGTTGACGGCCGGTATCGTGTGGTGGAACGAGGTGTCGAAGACGGCCACCTGCGGTATGCCCGGCAGCACGCTCCCGATCGAGAGTATGCCCTGCATGTTGGCGGGGTTGTGGAGCGGCGCTATGGCGAACAGCTCCTCTATCCTGTGTTTTACCTCCTGGTCGACGATGCAGCTGTCGGCGAAGTACTCGCCGCCGTGAGCCACGCGGTGGCCTACGGCCGACAACTCGTCGAGCGATGCTATCACGCCGTGCCCGGGATCGGTCAGCGCATCCAGCACCAGACGGATGCCGGTGGTGTGGTCTGCGATAGGCAGATGCTGTTCGAACGGAGTCTTGCCGGCGGGCTTGTGTGTCAGATCGCCTTCGGCCATGCCGATGCGCTCGACCAGACCCTTGGCCAGCAGCTCGTGTTTGTTGCAGCGCAGGTCGAGTACCTGATACTTGATCGACGAGCTGCCGCAGTTGAGAACCAATATAATCATTTTCGAAAAGTGTTTAGTATTACAGTTCGGCCGAGAAAACGCCGTTTTGCTTAACAAAGATAAGCATAAACTGCGATTCTGCAATAGATGCGACATATTTCTCGTGTAAAATTTTCAAAGCGGTGTTCGTTCCGGCGCAGGTTGTAGCCGGAATGTCGTCTATTCGAACTTATAGCCGACACCCTTTACCGTCACTATATGCTCGCCGCCGATCTTCTGACGCAGTTTGCGGATATGCACGTCGATCGTTCTGTCGCCTACCACCACGTCCTTGCCCCATACGGTCGAATAGATCTTCTCTCGCGTGAAGAGCCTGCCCGGCGAGGAGATCAGAAGCTCCAACAGCGCGAACTCCTTGCGCGGCAGCGTAAGCTCCCCGTCGGCTGTGCGCACGACGAAGTGCTCGCGGTCGAGCGTTATGCCTGCCGTGGCGTCGGCCGCGGCATGGCTGTCGGCCTCGATGCGCTTCATGATAGCGCCTATGCGGCTGCGTAGCAGATTCATCCTTATGGGCTTGGCGATATAGTCGTCGGCGCCGGCCTCGTAGCCCGTCAGCTGCGCCTCCTCCTGACTCAGTGCCGAAAGAAATACGACCATCGTATGTTTCAGCTCGTCGTTCGACCGTATTTCACGGCATGTATCCACGCCGTTCATTACGGGCATCATCATGTCGAGCAGTATCAGATGCGGTCGCACCTCGACGGCCGTTCTCAGCCCCTCGCTGCCGTTGCAGGCGGTGTAGACCTCGTATCCGTCGCGGCTCAGGTTGTATTTTACAAATTCGAGAATATCCGTCTCGTCGTCGATAATCAGAATGCGGAACATGGGCTTTTCTAACAATTTTGAAATTGTGTGCGAAGATAGCAAATTCCCCCGTCAAAGCGATGAATAGTTGCCAAAAATTGTTATCTTTGCCCGATTTCCGTAGCGAGCCGATGCTCGTGGAGATACGAACAATAAAACTTTGAAGTGATGGCTACTGAAAAAATCGATCTTACGGCTCCCGCGGAGCCTGTCGGCGCTACCGCCGAAGATACGCAGAAGACCGTCGCAGCCGCCGAGGCTGCCGACGCGGATACGACCGAAGATAATCCCGGGCAGGGGTCTATGCTCGCCGACGGTCTCAACGACCGCTTCGCCGACGAGGAGGCGGCTCTGGCGGCCGACAAGGCCGGGCTCGATATGGGTGAGGAGAGCGCCGAGGAGCAGGCTGCCGACGATGCCGCTGCGGCATCGCAGGAGGCTGCGCTGGCTGCAATGAACAAGAACGAGCTGATCGAGCTGTTCGCCTCGAAGATCGAAAACGAACCTGTGCAGACGCTGCGCCGCACGGTCGAAGCCATTAAGATAGCATTCTACAAACGTCATCGCGCCGAGACCGAGGCCGCGCGTCGCGCCTTTGTCGAGGCCGGCGGCGAGGAGACGGAATTTGTCCCTCAGCAGGACGGCTGCGAAGCACGCTTCAAGGAGCTGTTCGCCGTCTATCGCGAGCACCGCGACAAATACATGTCGGAGGTCGAGCAGGCCAAGCAGGGCAATCTCGAAACCAAGCTGGCCATTATCGAGGAGCTTAAAGAGCTGGTCAATTCCGACGAGACGATGAACACTACCTTCGCCCGTTTCCGCGAGTTGCAGCAGCGCTGGAAGGAGACCGGACCGGTGCCGCAGGCCGATGTCAAGGATGTGTGGGAGAGCTACAACTTCAATGTCGAGAACTTCTACAACTTCATAAAGATCAACAAGGAGCTCCGCGACCTCGATCTTAGGAAGAACTACGAGTCGAAGATTTCACTCTGCGAGCAGGCCGAGGCGCTGGTCATGGAGCCGTCGGTGGTGGAGGCGTTCCGCAAGTTGCAGAAGCTGCACGACGAGTGGCGCGAGACGGGGCCCGTCGCCAACGAGTACAAGGAGACGCTGTGGGAGCGTTTCAGGGAGGCGTCGAGCCGTATCAACAAGCAGCATCAGGAGTACTTCGAGGGCTTGAAGAGCGAGCAGATGAAGAATCTCGAACTCAAAACCGAGCTCTGCGAGCGTTCCGAGGCGCTTCTGACCGGAGCATACACCACGCGCAAGGAGTGGAACAAGGCCAGCGACCAGCTGCTCGAAATACAGAAGGTGTGGAAGACCATAGGCTTCGCACCCAAGAAGGACAACAACCGCATCTACGAGCGTTTTCGCACGGCGTGCGACCGCTTCTTCGAGCTCAAACGCGATTTCTATGCCGGCGTTAAGAGCGAGATGGAGCACAACCTCGCACTCAAACAGGAGATATGCGAGCAGGCCGAGGCATTGCAGGCGAGCGAGGATTGGAAACACGCCACCGACGAGCTGATCGCCTTGCAGGCCAGGTGGAAGACGATAGGCGCCGTCTCGCGCCGCCACTCCGACCAGATATGGAGACGTTTCCGCGCCGCATGCGACCGCTTTTTCGAGCGCAAGGCGCAGCACTTCTCGGCCGTCGACGGCGAGTACGAACAGAATCTGCAACGCAAGCAGGAGCTGCTCGCACAGATGCGCGCTGCCGACATACATTCGGGCGGCTTCGATATGATAAAGGATTTCCAGCGTCGTTGGAGCGAGATCGGCTTCGTGCCTATCAAGCAGAAGGAGAGCATACAGAAGCAGTACAAGGCCGTTGTCGACGATATGTTCGCGACGCTGCGTTCGTCGGAGCGCGACCGCTCGATGACGCGTTTCAAGGATAAGGTCTCTGGCATGAAGGGCGACCGCCGTCTGCGCTCGGAGCGTGAGCGGCTCTACAACAAGGTGCGTCAAATGGAGCAGGACATAGCTCTGTTGGAGAACAACATCGGCTTCTTCGCCAAATCCAAGAACGCCGATGCCATGATCGCCGAGGTGCGCAGCAAGATCGAGCGTGCCAAGCGTGAGATGTCCGATACGATCGAAAAGGTGCGCCTTATAGATCGTCAGCAGGCGCAGGAATCGAAACAGGAGCAGGAGTAATACATAGAAGAAATGAAGTTATCTAAACCAAAGTACATTTTCGTGACGGGCGGTGTGGCCTCGTCGTTGGGCAAGGGTATCATATCGGCATCTATCGCCCGCCTGTTGCAGGCGCGCGGCTATTCGGTAACGATTCAGAAGCTCGACCCCTACATCAATATCGATCCGGGTACGCTCAATCCCTACGAGCACGGCGAGTGCTACGTGACCGAAGACGGTACGGAGACCGACCTCGATCTGGGACACTACGAGCGCTTTACCTCGATACAGACCACGAAGAACAACAACGTCACTACGGGCAAGATCTATAAGAGCGTCATCGAGAAGGAGCGCCGCGGCGAGTTTCTGGGCAAGACCGTGCAGGTCATACCCCATATTACCGACGAGATCAAGCGCCGCATACAGCTGCTCGGCACAACGAAGAAGTACGACGTAATCATTACCGAGATCGGCGGTACGGTGGGCGATATCGAGTCGCTGCCGTTCATCGAATCGGTGCGTCAGCTGCGTTATACGCTCGGATATCAGAACACCGTGCTGGTTCATCTCACGCTGATCCCCTATATGGCCGCTTCGGGCGAGTTGAAGACCAAGCCGACGCAGCATTCTGTCAAGGATCTTCTGTCCAACGGTTTGCAGCCCGACGTGCTGGTGCTGCGCTCGGAGCATCCGCTCAATGCCGACATACGCCGCAAGGTGGCTCTGTTCTGCAACGTCACGCCCGATGCCGTGGTCGAGTCGATCGACGTGCCTACGATCTACGAGGTGCCGCTGAGGATGCACGCACAGCATCTCGACGAGGTGTTGCTGCACAAGCTCGGTCTGGAAGCCGAGCAGGAGCCCGACATGGCTGCATGGAGCGCATTCGTCGAGCGCGTGAAGAATCCTTCGCGCAGGGTCGATGTGGCGCTGGTGGGAAAATACACCGAGCTGCCCGACGCCTATAAGTCGATAAGCGAGTCGTTCATACATGCGGGTGCGGTCAACGACTGTAAGGTCAAGCTGCACTATGTCAACTCCGAGAAGCTGACCTTGGAAAATGTCGCTCAGACATTGGCCGGCATGTCGGCCGTGCTGGTGGCCCCCGGTTTCGGCAACCGCGGTATCGAGGGCAAGCTCGTGGCCGTGCGCTATGCACGCGAGAACGATATTCCGTTCTTCGGTATATGTCTGGGCATGCAGTGTGCCGTCATCGAGTTCGCACGTAACGTGCTGGGTTGGGAGGATGCCAATTCGAGCGAAATGGAGCAGACAACGACCCACCCCGTAATCGATCTTATGGAGGAGCAGAAGGGTATCACGGCCAAGGGCGGCACTATGCGTCTGGGCGGCTATCCCTGCCTGCTGGCCAAGCAGTCGACGGCAGCCAAGGCCTACGGCACGCAGAACATCGCGGAGCGTCATCGCCACCGTTACGAGTTCAACAACGACTATCTCGCGCAGTTCGAGAGCGCCGGCATGAAGGCCGCGGGCACCAATCCCGATACGGGTCTGGTCGAGGTGGTCGAGATTCCGTCGCACCGCTGGTTCGTCGGTACGCAGTACCACCCCGAGTACCGCTCGACGGTGGCCAACCCTCATCCGCTGTTCGTATCGTTCGTAGATGCGGCATTGAAGTATGCCGACGAGCACGGGACAAAGTAATTTTTCATTAAAGAGACAGTTTTAGATGGATAAGAAGACTATCGTCGGTCTGATATTGATGGGAGCGATCTTCGTAGGATTCGTTCTCTACAATAACAAGCAGGCCGAGAAATACAACGAATGGAGACGCGAGCAGCAGATCGAGCAGCAGAAGCAGGCTGCTGAGGCTGAGGCCGAGCGTCTGGCACAGGCGGCATCGGAGGCTCAGGATACGCGCAGCGAGGAGGAGAAGGCCGCCGAGCGCGCCGCAGCTGAGGAGCGTGCCCGTCAGGCCGAAATCGCGGCCGTAGGCGAAGCCGTGTTCGCCGCCGCCGAGGCAGAAGCCGAAACAGTGACTATCGAAAATTCGGTCATGGCGATCGACTTTTCGACGCGCGGTGCGAAGGTTACGAATGTACGGCTGAAAGAGTATACGCGCTATGCCGACAAGAAAGAGGAGCGCACCGAGCCGGTGGAGCTGCTGCAACCGCAGAGCGCCGTATTCAATATGGACCTCTCGGCACCTATGTCGGGACAGAAGATAGCGACCGACGATCTGGTTTTCCGTATCGTCGACCGCACCGAGGCCGACGGCGTGACCACGCTCGCGATGCGCCTCTCTATGGATCCGGGCGAATCGTCGTATGTCGAGTACATATATAAGGTCTACGACACGACCGACCCGTCGCGCGACTATCTGGTCGATTTCGATGTCCGCCTGCACAATATGGAGCGCTACATGAGCGGCCGCGACGAGGTTCTGATGCGCTGGCGCAACCGCTCGAACAAGAACGAACGCGGTTTCCAGAACGAGAATATGGCCACCACGATCGCATTCTATCAACCCTCGGAGGGTGATATGGATACGATCGAGCCCGACGGCAGCCACGAGTATCATCGCGATCTCATGTGGCTGGCATTCAAGCAGCAGTACTTCGCGTCGGTCTTCGTCAGCCGCACGCCGTTCAATGCCAACATGGAGTTTTCGACAACCGCGCAGGAGGGTCGCGACTACATGAAGGACTTCGCGGCGACCGTCGCATTCCCCTTCGATAAGAACGTCGACGAATATAACTTCGCATTCTATTATGGTCCCAACGACTACCGCATACTCAAACATGTCGAGTTCGGCGGCGAGACGATCGATCTGGAACGTATGATCCCTCTGGGCGGCTGGCTCGTGGGCTGGATCAACCGTCTGGTAACGATCCCGATCTTCGGCTGGTTGAAGGACTATCTGCCGAGCTTCGGCCTTATCATCCTCATCCTTACATTGCTGGTCAAGGCTGTCATCTTCCCGCTCACGTACAAGAGCTACCTGTCGACGGCCAAGATGCGCGTCATACGTCCCGAAATGGAGGCGCTCAATGCCAAGTATCCCCGCAAGGAGGATGCGATGAAGAAACAGCAGGCCATGATGGAGCTCTACCGCAAGGCCGGCATCAACCCTATGGGCGGCTGTCTGCCGCTGCTGATCCAGATGCCGATTCTGTGGGCGCTGTTCCGCTTCTTCCCGGCCAGTATTGAGCTTCGCGGAGAGTCGTTCCTGTGGGCGAACGATTTGTCGTCATACGACAGCATCATCGACCTGCCTTTCAACATTCCGTTCTATGGCGACCACGTTAGCCTGTTCGCGCTGTTGATGACCATTTCGATCTTCGCGTTCTCATATTACAGCTATAACCAGACCTCGGCCGGACAGCCTCAAATGGCCGGCATGAAAGTCATGATGGTTTATGTCATGCCGATCATGATGTTGTTCTTCTTCAACAACTATTCGTCGGGTCTGTGCTACTATTACTTCCTGTCGCAGCTGATAACCATTACTCAGATGTATCTTATCCGCCGCTATGTCGACGACAGTAAGGTTCGTGCCAATATCGAGGCCAAGGCCGCACGCCCGCGCAAGAAATCGAAGTTCCAGCAGCGTTACGAGGAGATGCTCCGTCAGCAGCAGAACCTCAATCGGGAGCAGCGCCGTCAACGATAACTTTTCGTTATAAGCGGCTTTTCGTTTCCGCACATTTGCTCAAACCCGCCGACGGGACGTACAACGAGTACTACCCGTCGGCGGGTTTTTCGTATGCGGTTTGCAGCGTTTTTTTTAAGCCGAGCGCAGAGCCGTGCTTGCACGACCTGTGCCGGGGCGCGGAAGCGGTGCGCAATAGCTAACCTATGTCTTATGACGAGAAATCGTTGCTTTTGCCTTGAAAAGCGGCATTCTGTTTACGTGCACCCGTGGTGTCGGTAAGCTCTTGTTATCGAGATAAAATTATACTGCCGTTACTTTATCGCGATACGCAGATCGATCGTGTCGTATATCGTTATTTCGCCGCCGTGACTGTCGATAGCATCTTCGATGCGGCGATAAAATTCCGACCGTAATCCCGCTTCGAGGGCTATATGGTCGGAGTAGGTGCCCAGCAGGGCGACATACTCCTCGGCCGATAGCGTCCTCTGCCGGTGGAACAATTCGCAGGCGATATCCCTGAATCCGTAAGGTAGTGCGACTGCCGCTTTGCGCCGGGCGGCTTCGATGTCGTACTCCTTAGGGCGGCAGGCTGAGCCCATATACCGTGCGTAGAGCCGTTGAATCTCTTCGGCAAGCTCGGGGCGCCCCTTATCCTCGAATGGATGATTGTCGAAGCAGGCGAATACGCCTCCCGTTTTCAGCATCGAAAAGACTTTGGCATAGCCTGCCTGCTCCGGAATCCAGTGGAATGCCGATGCGCAATATACCAGATCGAACGTCCGGTCTGCAAACTCCGTCTCTTCGAATCTGCCCCTTATGACCGAAAATCGGGGATAGCCGCTGAACTTACGACGGCACAATGCGGCGAAAGATTCTCCGTACTCCACTGCCGTCAGCTTGCATCCGGTACGTAGCATAGGCAGTGTCGCCTCGCCCGCACCGATTCCTATTTCGAGTACGCTGCTCGACTCGTCGATCGCAATATAGTCGAAGATTCTCCGATACAGCGCGTCGACATATTCCGGACGTGCCTTTTCATACTGCTCGGCTACCGTGTCGAATGTCCATTCCAATCCCTTTGCAGATGTCATACTGCGAGTGTTTTCAATCTCTGCAAAGATACGCGAATTATTTATTGCCGACTACGATCGGGTATAAAAACACAGTTGCCCGCATACGCGGGCAACTGCGGATATAGAATATGCAGCTCGGTTATTTCAATCCCATTTGCTCGATCAGAGCAGCGGTCTTGGGCTTGTGGCCGCGGAAGCGGACGTAGAGCTTCATCGGGTGTTCGTGACCGCCCTTTTCGAGCAGCTCGTGGCGGAACTTGTCGGCCACCTTGCGGCTGAATATGCCCTCCTGCTTGAAGTAAGAGAATGCGTCGGCCGCGAGCACCTCGGCCCACTTGTAGCCATAATATCCGGCTGCGTAGCCGCCGCTGAATATGTGCGAGAACGACGGAGCCATGGCCGTGCCCTTTATCACGGGCGTTATCTGCGTCGGCGCCATTGCCTCGACCTCGAACTGCTCGACATCGCCCGTATAGGGTTCGGTCAGGCTGTGCCATGCCATGTCCGAGATGCCGAACGACAACTGGCGGATATGGAAGTAGGCGGCAAGGTAATTCTTGGCGGCGATTATCTTCTCTACCAGCTCGGCCGGTATCTTCTCTCCCGTCTGGTAGTGGACTGCCCACAGGTCGAGATACTCCTTCTCGGTTGCCCAATTCTCCATGATCTGCGAGGGCAGCTCGACGAAATCGCGGTATACGTTGGTTCCGTTCTGCGACTCGTATTTGCCTTTGGCGAGCATGCCGTGCAGTGCGTGGCCAAATTCATGCAGGAAGGTGGTAAACTCGTCGAAGGTAAGCAGCGACGGTGTGCTCTCCGTAGGCTTGGTAAAGTTCATCACGAGCGATACGAGCGGACGCTGCTCAACGCCGTCGACGGTCTTCATGCCGCGGAACTCGGTCATCCATGCTCCTGCGTTCTTCGATTCGCGGGGGAAGAAATCGAGGTAGAGCACCGCCAGCATCTTGCCGTCGGCGTCCTTTACTTCGTAAGCCGTAACGTCGGGGTGGTAAACCGCAATCTCGCGATTGGGTGTAAACGTGAGACCGTAGAGGCGGTTGGCCAGCATGAACACGCCCTCCTTGACATTTTCGAGTTTAAGATAGGGCTTTACCAGCTCGTCGCTTATGGCATACTTCTCCTCCTTGTATTTCTGGTTGTAGTAGCCCCAGTCCCACGGCATCAGATCGCCTTCGAGACCCTTTGTGCGTGCATACTCGGCAACCGTGCGGTAATCCTTATGGGCGTACTCCTTGGTTTCGCGCAGCAGCTCGTCGAGGAACTTGTTGACCGCCTTCGACGTCTCTGCCATGCGGTCTTCGAGCACGTAGTCGGCGTAGCACTTGTAACCCAGCAGATTGGCTATCTTCAAACGCAGCTCGGTTATTCTCTTGATGTTGGCCGTATTGTCGTACTTGCCGCCCAGCGAGCGCGAGTTGTACTCGCGATAGAGCTTCTCCTTGATGTCGCGCTGCGACGAGTAGGTCATGAACGGACCGTAGCTCGGTGCTTGCAGCGTTACCGTCCAGCCCTGCTCGCCGCGAGCCTTGGCCTCGGCGGCCATGCCCTCCTTGACGAAATCGGGAAGCTCCTCGACCAGTGCCGGGTCGGTAATGTTGTAAGTGAACGCGTTGGTGGCGTCGAGCGAGTTCTGGCTGAATTGAAGCGTCAGCTGCGACAGCTCGGTGGTATACTGGCGGTAAAGCTCCTTGTCGGCCTCCGAGAGTGCGGCGCCGCTGCGAGCGAAGCTCTTGTACGTATCGTCGAGCAGCTTGCGGTCCTCGGCGTCGAGTTTGAGCTTCTTGTTCTCGTATACGGCCTTGACGCGTGCGAACAGCTCGGGGTTGAGCGATATGTCGTTGCCCAGCTCCGTCAGCTTGGGAGATATGCGCATGGCGATATCCTGCATCTGGTTAGACGTATCGGCCGACAGCAGATTGAAGAATACGCCCGATATGCGGCCGAGCAGCTCTCCGCTGCGCTCCATGGCCACGATCGTATTCTCGAAGGTCGCGGGCTCGGGGTTGTTTACTATCGTCTCGATCTCGGCGCGGTTTACCGCTATTGCGAAGTCGAACGCCGGCTCGTAGTCGGCCAGCTCGATCTTATCGAACGGCGGGGTGGCGTAAGGCGTGTTCCACTCCTGTACGAGCGGATTCTCGATCAACGACTCGGGCACCCTCACACCGCCCCATTCGGGCAGCTCGGCACCGGTCGATGCAAGTGTCAGTGCAGACATGATAATTGATGTTGTTGTCATAAAACGTTATTTAGGTTTATCATTTTTAGGATTCGGATTACAGTTTTTCGAAATCGACTGTTTCGATCTCTGCGGTCTGGGCATCGATGTCGAGGGGCGTTTCGCCGGCCAGCGAGTCGGCCGGCAGCTCCGGCTCCTCGTACAGGCCGCGGGCGCGCAGCATAGCCGTCTTGTCAGGATCGGCACCGCGGAACTTGCGGTACATATCCATGCCGTCGTGCTGTCCGCCCTGTGCGAGCAGGTCGTAACGGAAGCTGTGCGCGAGCTGCTTGTCGCAAATGTCGCGCCCCGATTTGAATGCCGCGAAAGCATCCTTGTCGAGCACCTCGGCCCATAGGTAGAAGTAGTATCCCGACGAATATCCGCCGTTGAATATGTGCGAGAAGTAGGGCAGGCGGTAGCGCGGCTCGATCTGCGGTATCAGTCCGCGGCGCGTGGCCATGGCGTATTTCTCAAATTCGGCCGGGTCGAAGTCGGCGTATGTCTGCATCGAGTGGATGTCCATGTCGAGCAGCGCTGCGGCGACCAGCTCGGTGGTTGTGAAGCCCTGATTGAACAGCGAGGCTTTGTGTATCTTGGCTATCAGATCGTCCGGCATGGGCTCGCCCGTCTTGTAGTGCGTCGCATACTGTTTGAGTATCTCCTCCTCGAATGCCCAATTCTCCATGATCTGCGACGGCAGCTCTACGAAGTCGCCCTCGACCTCGGCCAGACCGCGGTAACGCACGTCGGCGAAGAGGAAGTGCAGTGCGTGGCCGAACTCGTGGAACAGCGTCTCGGTCTCGTCGATCGAGAGCAGTGCCGGCGTATCGCCGACCGGGCGCGTAAAGTTGCAGACTATGCCCACCGTCGGAGCCACACGCTTGCCGTCCTCGTATCTCTGCTCGGTAAAGTAGCCGCACCATGCGCCGCCGCTCTTGCCCGCGCGCGGGAACAGGTCGAAATACAATACGCCCAGATGCGAGTTGTCGACGTCGAGCACCTCGAATGCCGAGCACTCGGGGTTGTACTTGGGTACGCTTATCGGGCGGAACGTGATGCCGTAGAGGCGGTTGGCTAGAAAGAATATGCCGTTGCGAACGTTATCCGCCGACAGATATTGGCTTACCAGCGCCTCGTCCAGACGGTAGTTCTTCTTGCGGAGCTTCTCGGCATAATACCACCAGTCCCATGATTCGAGAGTCGCTTCGGGCAGATCCTCGTGCAGCAGCTCGGTCATCTCCTCCATTTCGCCGCGGGCGCGTTCGAGCGCCGGCGTCCAGATCTGGTCGAGCAGCGCATATACGGCCTCGGGCGTGCCGGCCATCTGATCCGATGTGACATACTCCGAGTAGGATTTGTAGCCCAGCAGATGCGCCTTTTCGGCACGCAGGCGCGTCATGTCCTTTATCAGCTGCTTGTTGTCGCGTTCGTTGCCGCGCTCGCAGCGGCTGAGGTAGCCTTTGTAGAGCTGCTCGCGCAACTCGCGCTGCGGCGAGTAGGTCAAAAAGGGCAGCATGCTCGGCTTGTCGAGCGTGAACATATAGCCGCTCTCGCCCGCCTGCTTGGCCTGTTCGGCTGCGGCCGACTTCACGCCCTCGGGCAGATCGGCCACCTGCTCCTCGTCGAGCAGAAGTTTGAAGTCGCGCGTCTCGGCCAGCAGGTTGTTGCCGAAACGTATCGAGAGTGCGGCCAGCTCCGAGTCGATCTCTTTGAGGCGCGCCTTGTCGGCTGTATCGAGCAGCGCGCCGGCACGCACGAAATCGCGGCGCGTCTTCTCCAAAAGACGCATCTGCAACTCGTCCAGCCCCAGTGTCGCACGACGAGAGTACACATCCTCGATGTGTGCGAAAAGCGCGTCGTTGAGCAGTATGTCGTTGTAGTGTGCCGAGAGCTCGGGCATTATCTCGGCCTCGATGCGCTGTATCTGCTCGTTGGTATCGGCCGCCGCCACCATCGTGAATATCAGCGATATCTCCGATAGCTCGCGGCCGGCTCGATCCAGCGCCAGTATCGTATTGTCGAATGTCGGCTGCTCGTCCGAGGCGGTTATGGCCTCGATCTGCTCGTTGTGCATGCGCATCGTCTCTTCGAAAGCCTCCGAGTAGTGCTCGGGGCTGATCCGATCGAACGGCGGCACGCCCATAGGCGTGTCCCACTCGGCCAGCAGCGGATTGCCCGTCTCGGCCGGAGTCTCTTTGCAGGAGTTGCCTGCGGTCATAATAAACATCATTGTCGATAACACTATCAAGCGTTTCATCGGTTACATTATTTTGGTTAACTTTGCAAAGTTAAAAACTTTTATATATTATGCAACTATTTTATGCCCCGGATATTGTTCCGCCGTACCATATTTTGCCCGAGGAGGAGTCGCGCCACTGCGTCCGCGTGCTGCGCATGCAGCCCGGAGACGAGCTTCATCTGACCGACGGCCGGGGCAGCATGTATACCTGCCGCGTGGTCGAGGCCGACGCCCGCCGCTGTTCGGTCGAGGTCGTGGATTGCATCCGTGAATTTGAGAAGATGCCCTACCGGCTCACTATGGCCGTGGCTCCGACAAAGAACATCGACCGTTTCGAGTGGTTTCTGGAAAAGGCGACCGAGGTGGGCGTGACGGAGATATATCCTCTTCTGTGCGAGCATAGCGAGCGCCGCACGATAAAGCCCGAGCGCGAGCAGCGTGTCATCACTTCGGCCGTCAAGCAGTCGCTCAAAGCCTATCATCCCGTGCTGCACGATATGACGCCGCTGCGCAGCCTTATCGCCTCCGGCTTCGACGGCCGACGCTTCATCGCGCATTGCGACCGCTCGCTGGGCGAGCGCCCCTATCTGGGCGATGTGGTGGAAAAAGGCGAGAACGCACTTATTTTAATAGGTCCCGAGGGAGATTTTTCGCGCGAAGAGATTACCTTTGCGCTCGCAAACGGATTCGAGCCGATATCATTGGGGCATCAACGCCTGCGCACCGAGACGGCCGCGCTGGCCGCCACCATGGCGGCGATCATGCCCGTGTCCCCGGTAATGGTGTTGTAGAGGAACACATTGAAATACATGTTCTCCACCACCCAGGCGATCTGGCCGATGAGTCCGAAGCTCAGCAGTGCTGCCCAGACCCGCACGCCCAGGGCGCGCTTTTCCTTCTTCCGTCCCATTGCCTGAACCTCCTCGTCTTTGAAAAAACACCGCAGCAGCCGGCCCAAATTCCAGCTCTGGCGTCCGCTGGCGGCGGGCGGCGCGGCACACGGCGCACCTCCGGCCCGGCGAAAACGCCTCGGAGGCACAAACCACAATATGTTGTATTATACAACCCCGGGGGCTATCCCGCAAGTAGTGTTTAGCGGAAAATGGGAAGAAAAGAAAATTTTCGTTTCTCGACAAATTCCGGCAAACTTCATCCCACTGATTCGCTATACTATGCGACAGAGAGCGACACCCAACGTCCCGATTCTCCAGCATCTGCTTTCCTTCGCCGGACGGGGGCTGGCCCTCTCTTTACATAAAGTCCACCTGCTGAACGGCGGAACTATTTATCCATATGAAGGAGCCATTAAATCATGGATTATCAAAAAGAGTATGCAAGCCTTGTAGGTCAGATCGACCGGGCCATCTCCATCTTAGAGAACTACGCGCCCGGCGACCCCATCGTCCAGAGGGCCGGAGACCTGCTGTTGTCTGCCCTGCGGGATGCAGAGGAACACTATTTGCAGGAATAATTTGCCCTCAATGAGAGAAGGAGGAGACCG
>OFHP01000429.1_pt1 | contig 26653 bp, 24 predicted proteins | sample 1521651 | NCBI WGS metagenome assembly OFHP01 (sample SAMEA3504105, study PRJEB24116) | mouse gut metagenome | biome: mouse gut; feature: mouse-associated habitat; material: faeces | place: Denmark | collected 2011 | reverse complement strand
CTTTTGGCGGCCTCCTCCCCAATGAAGCTCTCCGGCTGTTGGGCTCCGGCGGCAGGGCGGGCGGCGGCGCGTCCCTTTCCGCCTCGCCGGAAAGCATGCCGTCTGCGGGGGGATCGGCCTCCGGCGCGGGCGAGGCGGGAGAAGAGGCGGGGCCTTCCGCCGGGGGCGCGGGGGACGGCGCGGGCCGCCGCTTTTCAGCCTCGTTTGCCGAGGGCGGTGTGGGCCCTTGTTCCTCGGGCCTGTTTTCGGGAGTCTGATTCATAGGGCTTTCCGGGAGCCTTCCGGCTGATCAAGAAAGGATTGCAGGATGCGGACGGCGGCTTGCTGATCGAGGACGGCCCGGCTTTTGGCGGCGGATCGCCCGGCCTGCCGGAGGTCGATTTCCGCCTCGAAGCTGCTCAGCGCCTCCTCCATCCAGAAGATGGGCAATGGCGTCTTTTTTTTGAGATTTTTGGCGAAGTTGCGGGTCTGGCGGGTGGTCAGCGTCTCTTCGCCGTCGAGATTGACGGGCAGGCCGATGACCAGCGCGTCCGGGGCTTCCGCCTCAAGCAGAGCCAGCAGTTCCTCAAAAAAGGCCTCGCGCGTGCGCATCTGGATGGTCCTGCGCGGAAAGGCCATGCTGCCGCCGCTGTCCGAAACCGCAATGCCGGTCCGTTTCTGCCCGTAGTCTATGGCGAGATATTTCATTAATGATCCTTTTTTATGAATAAGTCGAGGCGCATGGTATCCCGTGACGGGGTACGAGGCAAGCCGCGTCGTTGTGAAGTGCGGGCGGGGGTGCTAGAAGAGGGGAGTCTTCCAATCATAACCAAGGAGCCGCACATGGATTTCCTCGAACTTGCGACCAAGGCGCGGACCTGCCGCCGTTTCCGTGAGGAGAGCCTGCCCGCCGGGACCCTCGACTGGATGGTTTCCTGCGCGCGCGTCGCGCCCTGCGGCGGCAACGCGCAGGCCCTGCGTTTTGCCGTGGCCGAGTCGCCCGAAGCCTGCGCCGCCGTCTTCCCCGCCCTGAAATGGGCGGCCATGCTCGCTGACTGGGATGGGCCCGAAGCGGGCGAGCGGCCTTCCGGGTACATCGTCATCATGGGCGAGACGGGCGCACGGGGCCGCCTCAATGCCATCGACATGGGCATCGCCGCCCAGACCATGCAGCTTGCCGCCTCCACCCGCGGCCTTGGCTGCTGCATTTTTCTTTCCTTTGATCCGCGCCTCATCCGTGAGGCCCTCGGCATCCCGGCGGAACTTGAGCCCCTGCTCGTCATGGCCGTGGGGCTGGAAAAGGAAGTGCGCCGCGTGGAAGGCCCGAATCCGGACGGCTCCCTCAACTACTGGCGGGACGCCGAGGGCGTGCACCACGTGCCGAAGCGCCCTCTTGAGGAGCTTCTGATCATCCGCCGTTAGCGAAATCAAGAAAAGCGGCCCTTTACAGATGCCGGGCCGCCCGCTATAGTCAGTGCAGCTAGGGGAGCCCGCAAGGGCTGAGAGTGGGTTCGTCCCAGACCCTTGGAACCTGAAGCAGTTGGTACTGCCGTAGGGAAGCGTCACAATGCCTGATCCTGAACGCCCGTCCCTCGTGACGGGCGTTTGTGGTATGGGCCCAACCGCAACGAGGCTTTTCATGAACATCACCGTAAACGGCAAGGGCGCCGAATGCCCGGACGGGGCGTCCCTCTCGGACCTCCTCCGGCAGCTCGGCCTGTCGCCCGACAGGATCGTGGTGGAAAGGAACGGCGAGATCGTCCCGGCGGAAGCCTTCGCCTCTACGGTCCTCGGGGAGGGGGATACGCTGGAGCTGCTGCAATTCGTCGGCGGCGGCTGATGCCCCGCGCCGTCCCGCCGCTCTGTGCGGGGAAGGGGAAGCGCCGTATCGCCAGCCTTGAGCGTGGCGGACGTCGCCCCGCACGAAGGAGGATTTCCCTCCTGAGGGCCGGATTTTCCGGTCATCCCTTGCCTCAGGCGCGGAGGAAGGAGGTTGCGCCCCGCCTCGAAACGCGCAGGGAGTCTTGCTCTGTGCGAAGGAAGGCGGGATACCCCGGATGCCGCCGCTGCCGTGCAAGGCTGCCTTCGGCGAAGTTCCCGCGGCCTGCGGGCAGGCGCGCCCCGCGCACGGAGGGAGCGGCGCAAAGCCCCGCGTTTCGGGGAGATGGCGGTGTCGGAGGCCGGAACGTTTCTGCGCTTCGGCCCGGGAACGGCGATGGAACGCCTCGCCGCGTGTGGAAGCCTGATCGGGGCTTGAGCCCCCTTGATCTTTTTTCGGAATGTCGAGGACACATCATGAATACGAATACGGATACTCTGACTATCGGCGGCGTGGAGCTTGGCAGCCGCCTTTTCATCGGCACGGGCAAATACGGTTCCGACAGCCTCATCCCCGCCGTGGCTGCGGCGTCGGGCGCGGAGGTCATTACGGTGGCCCTGCGCCGGGTGGACCTCGGCAACGCCAAGGACAACGTGTTGAGCCATATCCCCGCCTCCATGCGCCTTTTGCCGAATACGTCGGGCGCGCGCACGGCTGACGAGGCCGTGCGCATCGCCCGTCTTTCCCGGGCCGCCGGTTGCGGTGACTGGATTAAAATCGAAGTCATTTCCGATACCCGCCATCTGCTCCCGGACGGCTACGAAACCGCCAGGGCCACGGAACGGCTGGCCAGGGAAGGCTTTACCGTCCTGCCCTATGTGAATGCGGATTTGTACGTGGCCCGCGATCTCGTGAATGCCGGGGCGGCGGCGGTCATGCCGCTCGGCGCGCCCATCGGCTCCAACCGGGGCTTGCAGACGAAGGAAATGATCCGCATTCTCATTGAGGAGATTGCTCTTCCCATTGTGGTGGACGCGGGCATCGGCAAGCCTTCGCAGGCCTGCGAAGCCATGGAGATGGGCGCGGCGGCCTGCCTCGTGAATACGGCCATCGCCACGGCGGGCGATCCGGTGCGCATGGCGGCGGCCTTCGGGGACGCCGTGCGAGCGGGCCGCAACGCGTGGCTGGCCAAGACCGGTCCCGTGCTGGAGAACGGCGCGTCAGCCTCCTCGCCTCTGACCGGTTTCCTCGGCGGCACGGAAGCCGCCGAAGGGGGCGCCTTATGAGCCGCTGTTTTGCCGACGTGCTCCCGGAATGGCCGCTCGAAGACGTAGAGGCGGGCCTTGCCTCGGCCACGTCCGGCGACGTCCTGCGCGCTCTTGAGACGGCGCAGGCCGGGGGCCGCCTTGAGGCCCGCGACTATATGGCCCTGCTTTCGCCCGTCGCGTCTCCCTATCTTGAGGACATGGCGCGCCTTGCCCGCGAAGTGACCCTGCGGCAGTTCGGCCGCGCCGTGCAGCTCTTCACGCCGCTCTATCTGGCCAACTACTGTACCAATCAATGCGTCTACTGCGGCTTCAACACCAAGAACCATATCCACCGTTCCATGCTCACGATGGATGAGGTGGAGGCCGAAGGCAAGGCCATCGCCGCCACCGGGCTGCGCAACATCCTCCTGCTGACCGGCGACGCGCCGAAGCTGACCGGACCGGACTACATCGCTGAGGCGGCCCGGCGTCTGCGGCCCTATTTCCCGAGCATCGGCATTGAAGTCTATTCCATGACCGAAGACGAGTACCGGATGCTTGTCGAGGCGGGCGTGGATTCCTTCACCATGTTTCAGGAGACCTATAACGAGGGGCTCTACGCCAGGCTCCATCCGGCGGGGCCCAAGCGCGATTTCCGCTTCCGTCTCAACGCCCCGGATCGGGCCGCCGCAGCGGGGATGCGTTGCGTCAACGTGGGAGCACTGCTCGGCCTTGACCAGTGGCGGCGCGACGCCTTTTATACGGGCCTGCACGCCGACTGGATACAGAGGGCCTATCCCGGCGTCGAAGTGGCCGTTTCCGCTCCTCGGATGCGCCCGCACGAGGGCTCGTTCAACGACATCCACCCCGCCTCGGAACGCGATCTGGTGCAGTACATTCAGGCCCTGCGCCTCTACCTGCCCTCCGCCGGGATCACCCTGTCCACGCGCGAGCGCCCCTTTTTGCGTGACCGGCTCATCGGGCTCGGGATCACCAAGATTTCGGCGGGCGTCTCCACGGCGGTGGGCGGCCACGTCCATGCTGAAAACGGGGAGGAACACGACACGGCGCAATTCGAGATCGCCGATGACCGCAACGTGGATCAGATGATGGCGGCCATCGCCGCGCAGGGCTACCAGCCCGTCTTCAAGGCGTGGGAGCCTTTGGACGAAACCTATGCGTGCGGCCAGTCGGCCTGAGAAACCATGATGCGGGGAGGCTGTGCCGAGCCTCCCCGCGCGGAAACTCCGCCTTCCGTGGCCGCGTGCGGCGGAGAAAAGGCGCGGTTTCCCGGGAGGCGCGGAAGATGGAAAAGGCGGTCTTTGACTGGGGGAGCGTACTGGAAAGCCATCTGTGCGAGGCGCAGCGGGCGCGGCTGGCGGCGGCGCGCGTGGGCGTGGCCGGAGCCGGGGGGCTTGGCTCCAATTGCGCCGTGTTTCTGGTGCGCAGCGGCATCCGGCGTCTCGTCATGGCGGACCCGGATGTGGTGTCCCTGTCCAATCTCAACCGCCAGCATTTTTTTCCCCGCCATCTCGGGCTTCCCAAGGTGGAGGCCCTCGGGGAGGTACTGCGGGAACTGAATCCCGCCCTTGACCTGACCCTCGTGCCGCAGGCGCTGGACGCGGATTCGGCCTGCGCCCTTTTCGCCGGGTGCGACGTCGTGGTGGAAGCCGTGGACGATCCGGCCATGAAGAAGACCCTCGTGGAGGCCTTGCTCCGGCAGGGGCACAGCGTCGTTTCCGCGTCGGGCATGGCCGGATGGGGCGGGCCGCCCATGACGGCGCGGCGGGTCGGAACGCGGCTGACCGTGGTCGGGGATTTCATCACCGAGATCGGGCCGGGCTGCCCCCCGATGGCTCCCCGCGTGGTCATGGCCGCCGCGTTGGAGGCCGATGCTGTGTTGTCCCTCCTGCTGGGGACAGGCCCCGCCGTGGAGGAAGGCCCCGCCCGCTGACTCTTCGCCTTCAACGCCAAGGAGAACGCCATGCTTATTTCCCTTATCGCCGCACATCCGTACAAGGAAAGTTTCAACGCCGCCCTTGCCGCGACGGTGGCGGCTGTCCTGAAAGGCAACGGGCATACGGTCCGTTTCCATGACCTGTATCAGGAAGGTTTTGATCCCATCCTGCCCGGCGAGGAGCTGGTGAGCGACGCCACGCAGGACAGCCTCGTCGCTGTGCATCAGGAAGAGATACGGGAGGCGGAGGGCATCGTCATCGTCCATCCCAACTGGTGGGGACAGCCGCCGGCCCTCATGAAGGGATGGGTGGATCGCGTCCTGCGCGAAGGGGTCGCCTATGCTTTCCCGCAGGGCGACAACGGCGGGGGCCTTCCCATTGGCCTCTTGAAGGCACAAGCCGCTCTGGTGTTTAATACGTCCAACACCCCGGAAGAACGGGAACGGACGGTCTTTGGCGATCCGCTTGAGCGGATTTGGAAGGACTGTATTTTCGCTTTTTGCGGTGTCCATGTTTGTGAACGGAAGATGTTCCGGGTAGTGGCGGACAGTACCCCGGAAGAGCGGGCGGCATGGCTGGAAGAGGCCCGCGCGCTTGCGGACCGCTCTTTCCCCGGCACAGCCTCGTAGGGCGCGTTGGTACGCCTCAGAAGCGTGTCACAAAAATCTTCGTATGGGCTGCCTGCCCCTCCTCCTGCCGGGAAAGCTCTTTTTCCTGAACGCGTCCACTGTGTCTGAGAACATCCGCTGGCTACGTCGGGCCCCGCTTCGGAAAAGGGCCCCAAAGCCCACCCGCCGTGCATGAGGCTACGTGTCGGTAACGTTAGTTTGCGCTGCCGACAGGTGGATTGTCCGTGTGCGTTTTCTCTTTTCAGAAGGCATGAGCCTCCTGTGCTTCGGGCTGCCCTCTCGCGCTCGCTGGTTTTGAGAGAGTCCTCTTTTATTCCCATTCATTTTTTTGCAGCGTACCCCCCACGTGTAACCCTCGACCGTCATCGGCGGCAACGTAGGGGCTGGCGCGTCGAGTCGTAAGAGAACGGCCATCGAAGAGGCGGGACTCCCAAGGCCACGTTTTACCGGGGTGCTGTCCGCCGAAAGGCAAAAAAGAAGGGCCCGGAGGCCCTTCACGTGGTTTAATTGAAAGCGGAGTTGTCGACCTGCTGGATGCCGTCGAGCTTCCACGTCCCCGTACCGTTGGCGGGGCGGGTGAAATGCCAGATTTCGCGCACCTCGGTGGGCGCATCCTGCGTGGGGTCTTCGCGCAACAGGACGTTGAAGTAGACCTGCGCGATCTGTTCCGCGCCGATGGTATCCACCTGCACGAGGGAAGCGTTGACGAGCATGATTTCGGTCTTGCCCGGATTCTTGTCTTCTTCCGCCTGCTGTTCGATTTCCTTCATGAAGGCGGGGGTGGAGAACTGAGCGATATCCGCAAGGTCGCGCTTGTCCCAGGCGCTGTTCAGGCGGGCATAGGCGGCCTTGGCTCCGCGCAGGAATTCTTCCTCATCAAAGTCCGCGGGCTTGTTGGGCGCGTCCTGCGCGTACGTCTGCTGATTGGAGGTGGGCGTGGTCAGCGCGTCCCAGTCAAAGCCCCCCCGCATACCCTGCGGCGTGGCCGTGCGTTGCTGCATGTTGTCCGGCGTGGGCGTAGCGGTGGTGTCAAAAGGCGCGGCATTGCCATGACCGGCGCCCTGCGTGGCCGCGCGGCGACGGGAGAAGAAACGGTAGGCGAGGTAGAGCAGGCCGCCGATAATAATGATGTCAAGGAAACCGCCGCCGTGGAAACCGCCGCCGAAGAGGAGCGAGCCGAGCAGACTCCCGGCAAGCAGCCCGCCGAGCATCCCGCCCATGCCGCCGAACAGCCCGCGCCCGGCGGGAGAGGCGGCGTTGGCCATCTGCTGGCCGGGCCGCTGCGCCTGACGGTTGAAGGACGAGGAGGGGTTGGAGGGGAGGGAACGGGTAAAGGGCTGGCTCATGGACGGACGGCCGCCGAAGGAACGCCCCCCGCCGATGCGGGCGGCGTCGGCTTCGGCATAGGCGAAGGCCAGCATGACCACGACCATAACGGCGCCAAGACCGGCAAGAAGAGATTTGCGCATGTGATGAGTCCTCTGAAAGCTTGTGGTTAGGCAGGGGGCCTGCCGAAAGTCCGGGTTTTGCACGGTACTAGGGTAAGGATGAGCCGCCAAAAAAGCAAGCCCGCCCAGCGTGAGCAAAAGAACGGCTTTTCTTCATAGGCGGGCCCAGTCCTCAACTGTGTTGGCTTGGGCCTGCATGACGTTGACCAGCCGGGATATGTGGTAGCCGTCCGCGGCCGCATGGTGCACGGAAACGGCAAGGGGAAGCAGCAGCTTTTCCCCCTGCCGGAACTGCCTGCCGAACGTGATGAGCGGGGAGAGGAAGGGCGGATGGGCCGCCTGCACGCGGGCCAGTCCCGTGAAGCGCAGCCACGGCAAAAGGGAGAGATGGCAGGCGTTGGGAGGCCGCCCGGCCTTGGTGCAGACGCCTCTGATGTCGCGGTAACGCTCCATGTCCTCGATCACGCTGGCGTAAAAGACGGGGAACGCCTCGTCGTACTCGCTCCAGATATCGGAAAAGGTTTTGTCGTCCGTATGAAAGATCGTGTAGGAAGGGTGCACGAAATCCCAGTAGCCGGGTGCGCCGTCGGCGTCAAACCCCATACGACATTCCCGGACCCGGTTGACGGCGCGGCTGGCGATGTGGAGCAGGGCGGGATAGCGCCGTATGCGCCGGGCCCGCAGCACCGGCAGCAGGCGGCTGACGTCGAGATGGACGGTGATGTCGCAGCGGGATTTGATCGTCGTGACGTAATAGTCGAAATGCTCGCTGCGGGGCCATGTGGCGCGGTCGAGGCGGTGAAAGCTGGCCTTTTTCATGCGCCCTGCTTTTTGCTCGGTTTGGCGGGCGTGCAGTCGTTCAGGTAGACCCAAAAGATGGTCTTGATTTCCAGGGGCTTCTGCTTTCCCTCCGGGTCCTGGAGCGGATCGCCCGCCCGGCTGGCCGTAAAGGCCCACCAGCCCGGCAGAGGGCAGACGAAGGTGAAGACGCCCTGACTGTCGGTCTTGACCTGCTGCACGTCCCCAAAGGCGGAAATAGGCTGCGGCATGGGCTGCTTTTCCGGCTTTTTGGCCTTTTCCTTGCCCGTCGGCGTCTCGTCGGGCAGCGCGTTGGGGTCTTCCGGTTCGCGGATGTCCGGCTTGAGGGCGGGATCAAGGCGCGCCACGTCGATGACGACGCCGGGAAGGGGCTTGCCGTCCGCGAGGGCCTGTCCGGTAAAGGCCATGCCCGTGCACAGCCCGAAAGGACGCGAGAGGGGGACGATTTCGAAGTCGAGGCCCGCCGGCCTGTCCCAACCTTCGGCGGAACCGTAGGCCGGAATCTGCACGGTGGCGAGATACTGGACGAACCTGTCCTCTTCCGGCACCCAGCCCGTTTTGGACTGGGCCACAAAGTGGTAGGCGCCGGGACGGGGAAGGACGATGGAGGTCCTCCACGCCCGGGCTCCGAAGGCGTTGATTTCCTCAAGCACGGAGAGGTGGTCGCTGCGTTCCGTCTCTTCTCCGGAAGAATACAGGGCCGTGAAAGCCTGTGGCCGCTCGATGGGGATGCCTTGGCCCGTGGAGGGCTCCACCGCGCCCACAACAATCTCGATGGTGTTTTTTTCCGGGTCGTCCACGGCGGGCCGGTCGGGAAGCAACAGCCCCAGACCAGCATAAGCGGGGGCCGCCAGCAGCGCGGTGAGCCCGAGCGTCAACAAGGTTCGTCCAAGCATGAAGCGCCTCCGTTATGATCGGCTTTTTTCGGCGGCGAGGCCGCAGGAAGCGGCGAGGGCGTCCGAATAATCCTGATTGTCGCGCGGGGTGCGCGCCACGACCGCCACGTCCACGGCGGCGGCCCCGCCGTGCGGATCGAGCAGGGCGATGGCGGCGCGGCGCAGCGTGGTCCCGGTGGTGGCGGTGTCGTCCACAAGAAGGATGCGTTTGCCGCGAACCTGCGGGCTGGCGAGGAAGGCGCCCTCCAGATTGGCGAGGCGTTCCGCTTCGCTGAGCCCTACCTGATGCCGGGTGGGATGCTGGCGCAGGAGCAGATCGGGCCGGAGCGGTGCGCCGAGGGCATGGGCCAGAGGCCGGGCCACTTCCTGACACTGGTTGAAGCCCCGCTCGCGCAGGCGGGTACGGTGCAAAGGAACCGGGACGATGGCGTCGGGTCGGGGAAGGTCGGCGCACGCGTGGGCCAGAAGGCGTCCCAGCAGATGCAGGACGGCGGGATCGGCCCCGAATTTGCCGCGCAGGATGAGCGTTTTCAGTGCCCCGCCGTACAGTCCGTAAAAGCGGAAGTGCTCCCACGGCGGCGAGGTCTTGCGGCAGGCGTCGCAGGGAGCGGGCCGCGCCTCGGGCTGGAGGGCCGGTTCCCCGCAGAGCGGGCAATAGCCGCTTTTGCGGGGCCGCAGAAGCGTGCGGCAGGAAGGGCACAGGGGGATGCCTATGCGTGGGACGGACTCCGGAGGCATCGCGCCGCGATCAAGGGGGCTGAAGGGAATATGGCAGAGGATGCAGCGCCGCTCGTCGAGGGAGACGGCGCGCAACAGGTCCCGCAGGGGCTGGAGAAAACGGAAAGGACGTTCATTCATGACGCAAACGGAGGCCTTCCCCGGCGGCTTCACAGCCCATGGCTTCGATGCGGGCGAGGGCCGGGGGATGCAGGATGTCGGCGGGCCGCTCCGCCCCCCGCAGGAGCAGAGGATCGCGCATATCGAAACCCAGCGTGTCGAGAAAGCAGCGCAGAATAAGCAGGCTGGCTTCAAAGAGCCGTTCGCCGTTAGTGCGGGCCGCACAAAGGACGGCCCGGGCCGGACGGCGTGGCCGGGCGGGGGCACGGCCGCTCTCGCGCAAGGCCCAGCGGCTTTGGGCGCGGTCGATGAAACCCTTCAGGGCGGCGGGGGGGCCATAGAAATAGACGGGGGCGGCGACGATGAGCGTGTGGGCCGCGTCGAGCCGTTGAAAGAGCCGGGCCGCCTCGTCGTCAAAGACGCAGGTACCGGGATGATCGGAACAGAAGCCGCAGCCGATGCAGGGGCGGACGTCATGGTCCCGCAGCCGGATGGTTTCGGCAAGCCCACCGTGGGCCGAAAGGGTTTGCTCAAGAACCCGGGCGACGGCATCAGTCGTCCCGCCCGTGTGCGGGCTGCACGAGAGGATGAGGACGCGCGGGTTGGGAGGTTCCTTCTCGGCGGGGGCGTCGGCGGATGACGTCATAGAAAGTTCCTTTCCTCAGGCCGCAAGGGGCGGAAACACGGCCTGGGCAGGACCGCCCGCAGCGGGCCGGATGATCCGGCCCGCCGGGGAAACGGCCCCGTTTTTATTCGGAGAAGACCCATTCCAGAATGGCTTTCTGGGCGTGCAGGCGGTTTTCGGCCTCGTCCCAGACGATGGAGGCTTCGCTTTCCATGACCTCGTCGGTCACTTCCTCGCCCCGGTGCGCGGGCAGGCAATGCAGGAACTTGACGCCGGGCGCGGCGAGGGACATGAGTTCGCTGTCCACGCAGAAGCCCTTGAAGGCCTCCTCGCGCTTCTTCTGTTCGCTTTCCTGCCCCATCGAGGCCCAGACGTCGGCATAGATGTAGTTTGCGCCGTCCGCAGCCACCTTGGGATCGTGGGTAAGGAAGATTTTGGCTCCGGACTGGAGGGCGAGAGACAAAAGCTGCTGGTCGGGCTCGTAGCCGGGGGCGATGGCCATGTTGAGCTGGAAGGGGAAGTACATGGCGGCCTCGATCCACGAGTTGGCCATGTTGTTGCCATCGCCCACCCACGTCACCGTGACCTTGGAGAAGTCCGGGGTACGCTCATAGATGGTCAGCAGATCGGCCATGAGCTGGCAGGGGTGCCCTTCGTCGGTGAGGGCGTTGACCACCGGGATGGAGCCGTACTCGGCCAGTTCGTCCAGCTTGACCTGCCCGAAGGTGCGCACGATCATGCAGTCCACATAGCGGGAAAGGACGCGGGCAGTGTCGCGCAGGGGCTCGGAGCGTCCGAGCTGGCTTTCGTTGGGGGTCATGAAGATGGTGGTGCCGCCAAGCTGACGGACGGCCACGTCAAAGGAAACGCGGGTGCGCGTGGAGGCTTTTTCGAAAATGAGGGCCGCGATCTTGCCGTCCATGCAGTGTCCGCGATAGTTCGTCTCTTTCATTTCCTTGGCGCGGCGGATGATTTCCCACGCCCCGCTGTGGCCGAGGTCGCGGATTCTCATGAAATGCTTGGGCATAGTCTTCTCCTGTATGGACGCGTTGAAAAAATCCCGCCGGGCGGGAAATCGACTTTGGGAAAACATTTTTTTAGAATCATTCGCACCAAATGTAAAGGATGGGCCTGATCGTGAAAGGGATACACCTTGATCCGCGCCGGGGGTACCGGGAACGCTGCGCGCCGCGCGAAGGGGAGCGCAGCTTCCAGCTTGTGATTGAGGAAACCGATTTGCGCGTGACCGCCGTCGATCCCTTGCCGGAGGGCTTTTTCGACGTGCTTTCCGCCCGCGTCCGGGCCCTGCGCGGCGACTTGCAGGCGTGGATCGTCCTCCATCCCGATTTCCGGTGCAGCCTCGTCCCCGTGCCTCTGCCCGGAGAGGGCACCCCGCCGGAAATCGTGCGGCGCATGTCCCTTGCGGCGGCGACGGCGGGCGTGGGGCCTTTCGCAGCCGTGGCCGGGGCCATCGCCCAGATGACGGCGGAAACGCTCGCGCCGCTGTCCCCTGATCTGATCATCGAAAACGGCGGCGACATTTTCATGTATTCCCGCCGCGACCGGGTGGTGGGCCTGCTGCCCGATCCCGAGTCCGGCGTGGTCATCGGGCTTCGCGTGGCCGCCTCCGCCTGTCCGCTGGCCCTGTGCGCCTCGTCCGCCACCATCGGGCATTCCCTGAGCTTCGGGCAGGGCGAACTCGTGCTCGTTCGCTCGCCCGACGGCGCGCTGGCGGACGCGCTCGCCACTGCCTTCTGCAACCGTTTGCAGGGCCCGCAGGACGTGCGGCGTGTGGTGGAGGAGGCCAAACGCTACACCCGGCACGGGCTCACGGGCATTTATGCCCAGTGCCGGGGCGCGGTGGGTGTCTGGGGAGACATGGAACTGACAGCGGTGGAATGAGGGGCTTCCAGAGGCGCGGGCGGGTCGGCCCCAAGCGGCTTGCCCGACGGATACGTTTCTGGAGAAAAGGACTTGCCCGCACTCTTCATCCTTGAGGGCGCGGCCGGAGAGAAAGGGCGGCGGCGTCCGTCACGACGCCGGGAAGGGCCCGGCCTTGGGAGGGGAACGATGACGGTTTACATCAGGCGGTTGGAGCGTTCCGAGCTTCCGGCGGCGGGAGATGTCATCCGGGCCGCCTTTGGGACGGTGGCGGAGGCGTTCGGGCTCACGGAAGAGAACTGCCCCACAAACGGCGCGTTTTTGCGCGACGGGGCCTTGTTCGAGGAAGCGGCGGCGGGGACGATTTTTTACGGCGCGTTCGAAGGCGGAGAGCTTGCGGGCGTGGCCGCGCTCAAGCGCAAGGACGGGGCGCTTTTCTATCTTGAAAAGCTGGCCGTGTTGCCTCACGCCCGCAGACGCGGCCTTGGCCGGGCTCTGGTCGAGCACTGCGCGCAGGCGGCGCGGCGGGCCGGAGGGGAGCGGCTTTCCATCGGGGTCATGTATGAAAACCGCGCCCTCGTGCGCTGGTACGAGCAGGCGTCCTTCGTGCGGGTCGGGACGCGGACCTTTCCCCATCTGCCTTTCGTGGTCTGTTTTATGGAACGTGATCTGAAGGAATCGGCTTGAAGCAGGCCAGCTTGAGAAAAGGGGCGGTAAGCGGCCGGGAAAAAACTTTTTCCTCCCGGGTGATTGAGCAAACAGTGCGGGATTGACCGCTGCCGCAAGGGTACGTAGATGATTCTCATGGAAACGCAACAAACGGATACGACGTGTTCAGCGCAACGCCCGGCGGTTTCGCTGCGGACCGTCATCATCTCCGTCGCGGCCGCTCAGTTCATGCTGCCGTTCATGCTTTCCGGCGCGGGGCCGCTCCTGCCCGCCATAGGCCGGGACCTGCACGCGAGCGCCATGCAATTGAGCCTCATCAACGCGGCCTACACGCTGTCGCTGGCCATCTTCCATCTGGTGTCGGGCCGGGTGGGAGACATGATCGGCAGGAAACGCCTCTTTTTGACGGGGCTCATGCTCTTCGTGGTCATGTCGGCCCTGCTGCCCTTCGTGCCGGACATCTGGCTCTTCCTGCTCTGCCGTTTTGTGCAGGCGATGGGCACGGCCATGATGAACACCTGCGCGCTGTCCATTCTCGTGAGTTGCGCGCCGCCCGAGCAGCTTGGGCGCGTGCTCGGCCTGACTTCCATCGGCGTCTATACCGGGCTTTCGCTTGGGCCGGGGTTGTCGGGCCTGCTCGGGACCGCGCTCGGTTGGCAATTCCTCTTTTTCAGCGTGGTGCCCATCGGGATCATCGCGTGGCTGCTCATGTACTGTACGGTGCGTTGTGACTGGAAGGACGCGCCCGATGATCCCTTCGACTGGAAGGGCAGCCTTTCCTACACGCTGGCCGTGAGCCTCATGTCCATCGGCGCCATCTGGCTGCTTGAGGGCGCGTGGGCCCTCATGCTCTTCGCCGGGGGCATCGCCTGCCTTCTCCTCTTCCTGTGGGCGGAGCGGCGCTCGCCCCATCCCATCCTCGACGTGGCCTTTCTGGTCCGTAACCGGGCCTTTGCCCTGAGCACGCTGGCGTCCTTCATCAATTATAGTTCCATTTTCGGCGTGACGTTCTATTTTAGCCTTTATCTGCAGGGCGTACACGGGCTGTCGCTGCTGGAAACCGGGCTCTTGCTGTCCGCGCAGCCCGCGATTCAGGTTTTCGTCTCTCCCTTGGGCGGGCGCATGGCCGACCGCCACGGCGCGGACGTCATCGCCACCATCGGCATCGCGGTCTGCGGCGTGGGGCTTTTGCTCGGCTCGGGCGTGGAGGCCGGGACGTCGCTGTGGATCGTGGCGCTGGTGCAGCTTGTGATCGGGGCGGGCATCGCCCTTTTCGCCTCGCCCAACACCAGCGCGATCATGAGCAGCGTGGATCAGGCGCATATGGGGCAGGCGTCCGGCCTCGTGGGTACGGCGCGGACGCTCGGCACCCTGTCGAGCATGGTCGTCATTTCCCTGACCATGAACGTCTTTCTTGGGGACGAGCCTCTCGGTCCGACCAACATCCCGGCCTTTCTGGAGGCCATGCACGTCAACTTCACCCTCTTCGGCATCCTCAACCTGCTCGGCATCTTCTGTTCCATCGGCAGGATGGGGGGCCGTTTCCGGGGCCTTTCGCACAGGTTCCTTCACCTGTGGAACCATCACTAACGGTATGTTACGACAATGACCAAAACGCTTCTTCTGGATTGCGGCAGCGGCGGCAGGGCTTCCCAGCGCCTTATCAACGAGCTTTTTCTGGAGCATTTCGACAACCCCATCCTGCGGACGCTTGACGACGCCGCCCGGCTGGAGCTTTCCGGCCCCGTCGCCATGAGCACGGACGGCTACACCGTCACCCCGCTCTTTTTCCCCGGCGGCAACATCGGCACGCTGGCCGTGCACGGCACGGTCAACGACGTGGCCATGCTCGGCGCCCGGCCCCGCTATCTGACCTGCGGTTTTATCCTTGAGGAGGGGCTTGATCTTGATCTGCTGCGGCGGGTAGTTGAAAGCATGGCCGAGGCCGCCCGCAACGCCGGGGTGCTCATCGTTTCCGGCGACACCAAGGTCGTGCCGCGCGGGGCCTGCGACAAGCTTTTCATCACCACGGCGGGCGTGGGGGACATTTTGGCCGATCCCTCGCCTTCCGGCAGCCGCGCCCGGCCCGGCGACGCCATCCTCGTCAGCGGGGCCGTGGGCGATCACGGGCTGGCCGTGCTGGGCCAGCGGGAGAATCTCTCCTTCCTTCAGGGCGTTGAGAGCGACAGCGCCGCGCTCAACCGCATGGTGGAACGCCTTATGCTTGAAGTGGGGGACATCCACGTCCTGCGCGATCCCACGCGCGGCGGGCTCGCCACCACCCTGAACGAGATCGCCGGGCAGTCCGGGGTCGTCTGCGCCGTAGAGGAAGAGGCGATCCCCGTCCACGAGGCGGTGCGTTCCGGCTGCGATGTGCTCGGCCTTGATCCCCTCTATCTCGCCAACGAGGGCAAACTCCTCTGTTTCGTGCCCGAGGCCAGGGCCGAGGCCGCTCTTGCCGTGCTGCGCGACGAACCGCAGGGCCGCGAGGCCGCCCGCATCGGGACCGTACTCGAAGCCGCGCCCCCTGCCCGGCCCGGTCAGGTGGTGCTGCAAACGCCCATCGGGGGCAAGCGGCTCCTTTCCATGCTGGAGGGCGATCAGTTGCCCCGGATTTGTTAGGCTCGGACGCCTTCAACCGTTTGCCGCAAAGCCGCCCTTTTCCAATGAAGGGCGGGGCCAATGAAGCGCGTGGCAAGGGAACAAGAGCATCTCGACGGAGTGCCGCTTTCGTCGTCCTTTTCTCCTTGCGCCTTGCTCTTGGAAAAAACGGCGTTTCGCGAACGGCACATTCATGCGGGCTGGGCTCAGGCGCGGCCCACGTGTAGGCATCCTCCGCGCGGAACCCCTGTTTCCAACGGCAAGCGGGAAAAGTGGGGTAGGCTGTCTCGGACCTCTCCGCAGGGTGTTTCCGAGGGCAAGGGAAAAAGGGCGGAAAAGGTACGGCGCACCGTTGGAATGACTTTCTCCGTTTTGCTTTCCCGTGTCCCGCCGTCCTTGAAGAAAGGGGGCTGTGCGGCGTGCGTCTTCTTAAGGACTGAGCAGGCCGGGGCCTGCGGAAACAGGGACAAGCGGCAACCGTCATCTGAAGGGCTGAGGAAGCCGTGCCCCGGGCTCCGCGTCGCCGCGCCCCGTACTTCGCCCGCCGTGCGCCGGAAGCTGAAGGGCCGATAGGCCGTACCTCGTCGAGCCGTGTGGAGCGGGCCTTGCGTTCCGGTGGGCCGGAGAGGTCGCGTTCGTGGAAAAGCGCGTCTTCTTTTTGAGTTCTAAGGGAAATCGGCCTCCCGTCATTTGCCAATCGATGCGGCATGTCTTATTAATGGGGGATACGGCCGCCGCCGTGCATCCTCTTTTTTGGGAGTTTTCATGATAGGTTTCCTTGTACGCAAGATATTCGGCAGTAAAAACGAACGATTTTTGAAAAAGCTCCGGCCCCAGGTGGCAAAAATCAACGCGCTTGAGCCGGAAATGCAGGCCCTTGCGGACGAGGAACTCCCGCAGCGCCTGTCCGTGTACCGCGAACAGGTGCAGTCCGGCGAGAAGGACCTCGACGCCGTCCTGCCGGAGGTTTTCGCGCTGGTCCGTGAGGCCAGCCGCCGCGTCCTCGGGATGCGGCATTTCGACGTGCAGCTTCTTGGCGCGATGGCCCTGCACAAGGGCAAGATCGCGGAAATGAAGACCGGCGAAGGCAAGACCCTTGTGGCGACGCTGGCCGTGGTGCTCAACGCGCTGGAAGGCAAGGGCGTGCATGTGGTGACGGTCAACGACTACCTCGCCAAGCGCGACGCCGAATGGATGGGGCAGCTTTACACCTTCCTCGGCCTCAGCGTCGGCATCATTGTGGCGGGCCTTAGCGACGAGCAGCGCAAGGCGGCCTATGCCGCGGATATCACCTACGGCACGAACAACGAGTTCGGCTTTGACTATCTGCGTGACAACATGAAATTTTACGCCGAGCAGCTTGTGCAGCGCGGCCATCATTACGCCATTGTCGACGAAGTGGACTCCATCCTCATCGACGAAGCCCGCACGCCGCTCATCATCTCCGGCGCCTCCGACGAATCCACCGATCTGTACCAGAAGGTGGACGAGGTCGTCTGTCAGCTTGAGAAGGAACGCCACTACACCGTGGACGAGAAAGCCAAGACCGCCTCGCTCACCGACGAGGGGGCGCAGCGCGTCGAGGAACTGCTCGGCATCGACAACCTCTACGATACCGCCAACATCACGGCGCAGCACCACGTCTTGCAGTCCCTGAAGGCCCATACCGTGTTCCGGCGCGACGTGGACTACATCGTCAAGGGCGATCAGGTGGTCATCGTCGACGAGTTCACGGGCCGCACCATGGAAGGGCGCCGTTTCAGCGACGGGCTGCATCAGGCCCTCGAAGCCAAGGAGCACGTCACCGTCGCGGCGGAGAACCAGACGCTTGCGAGCATCACCTTCCAGAACTACTTCCGCATGTACGACAAGCTGGCGGGCATGACCGGCACCGCGGATACGGAAGCGGTGGAATTCGCCCAAATCTACGGCCTTGAGGTGAGCACCATCCCCTCGAACCGGCCCATGATCCGCAAGGACATGCCCGACCTCATCTACCGCACCCGCCGCGAAAAGATGCAGGCCATTGTCGAGGCGATCAAGGAACTGCACAAGACCGGCCAGCCCGTGCTGGTGGGCACCATTTCCATCGAGACTTCTGAACTTATTTCGCAGCTTTTGATGCGCGCGGGCGTGCCGCACAACGTGCTCAACGCCAAGCATCACATGCAGGAAGCGGAAATCGTCGCGCAGGCCGGACAGGCGGGCAAGGTGACCATCGCCACCAACATGGCGGGCCGCGGCACGGACATCAAGCTCGGTGAAGGCGTCATCGACCTCGGCGGCCTGCACATCCTCGGCACCGAACGCCACGAAAGCCGCCGCATCGACAACCAGTTGCGCGGCCGTTCCGGGCGTCAGGGCGACCCCGGCTCCTCGCGCTTCTACCTCTCGCTCGAAGACGACCTGATGCGTCTCTTCGGTTCGGACCGCCTTTCCGGGCTGATGCAGAAGCTGGGGATGCAGGAAGGCGAGCCCATCGAGAACAACATGGTTTCCCGGGCCATCGAAAACGCCCAGAAGCGCGTGGAAGGCCATCACTTTGAAATCCGCAAGACGCTGCTCGACTACGACAACGTCATGAACCAGCAGCGTACCGTCATCTATTCCCTGCGCCGCGATCTCATGCGCGAGCCCGATCTTGATCCCATCCTCAACGAGTACATGACGGACCTGCTCGACGACATTTACGCCTCGGTGGAAATCTCGCGCGCGGCCCGCGATCCTGAAGAGGAAAAGCCGGTGCGGGCGCGGCTGTCCGATGTCATGAACATCGACCGCGTGCTCCCCGCTGATGCCCCTCTGCCCACGCGCGAGGAGGCGCAGGAACTGGTGCAGTCCATCCTCAACCAGCTCAAGGAGGAGGCGGGGCCGCTTTACGGCGATCTGTTGCGCTACTTCCTGCTGGAGGAACTGGACCGGGGCTGGAAGGAACATCTGCGCAACATGGATTTCCTGCGCGACGGCATCGGCTTGCGCGGGTACGGCCAGCGCGATCCCAAGCTCGAATACAAGCGTGAAGGCTTCAATATGTTTCAGGAACTGCTCATCCACATCCGCGAGGGGGCGTTCCGCGCCTTGACCCGGGTGCGGGTGGAGCAGCGTCCCGCCGAGGCAGAGGCCGAGGAAGAAGTTACGGCGCCCGCCCCGGTAGAGCCCATGTTCCAGCACAAGGAGCCCCCGCAGCAGCTTGCCTATTCCAGCGAGCCCGAGGATGTCGGCACTCCGGGACAGGCCCGGGCCGAGAACAAGCCCGGCCGCAATGATCCCTGCCCTTGCGGGAGCGGCAAGAAATACAAGAAGTGCTGCGGCGCGAACGACCGCTAGACGCTTGATGGGGAAGGGCCTGTTTTACGGGCCCTTTCCCTTTTTTGCACGGTTCCGGCCTGACGGCATGTTGCTCGGGAAGGTCGTCTTCTGGCGCAGGATGAGACGCCCTTGTGCTTGGGCAGCCGACAGCCGGACGTTCGCTAGCTGAAGCCTTCCTCTTGATGGCGGCTGGACGCCTTTTTCGTATATCGGCTGTGGCGGCCTGCCATGCGCCTCCTTCATAAACAGGCCCGATTGAATGCGGAGTTCTGGCCGCAATCTGTCATTCGCTCCTTCCATGATGGCTTGTGAGGTGGCCGTCCTTTGTGCCGCCGTCTCGGTATGCTCCTTGCATAAATATAGACGCCGACATGACGCGGCGAGGTGGGGCGCTTCGGCCTGTGCCGGAAAGCGCCCGGGACTGGAAACGGTGATGAAGCGGCGTGAAGGCCGCTCCTTGTGGCATCAAAGATGAGGTGAGTATGCGAAAATATGCAATGTTGCTGGCTGTGGCCCTGTGGTGTCTCCCGAACGCTTCGGCGCTGGCGGAGACGGAGGTCGTCCTCTATCCTTCGGGGGCGCAGGTGCGGGTTGAGGAAACCCTGCCCGTCAGCAACGGTGAAATTTCCTTCCTGCTCCCTGTGGATACGCGCGATCTGCGTATCGCCGTGGACGGTGGGACGGTGATCAGTCAGGAGGAGCGGCCTGAAACCCTGCCGGACAACGCCTCCCTCGCGGCCTTGCGGGAACGCTTGCAGAGGGCCCGGGCAGAGGCCGCGGCGCTGGAAGGGGAGCAGGCTGCGGCCCAGAGCCGTCTTGACCTGTGGACGAAAGGCGGGCTGACGCAGCAGGCCACGGTTGAGGAACTGGAAAAGCTGGACGCCGCCGTTGCCGCCCGCGTAAAAGATTTGTACGTGCGTCTGAACGCCTTGAGGCCGCAGGTCGAAAAGGCCCGGGAAGAGGTGCTGCGCCTTGAGCAGGAAGTGGAGCGCACCGGTGCGGATGCCGCAGGCAGGCGGGTGATCGCCCGGGTCAGCGCGGACGGCGGGAGCGTGCTGGTCCGCTACGCCTACGCGCAGGACAAGTGCGGCTGGGAGCCCGTATACCGTCTGGACGCGGAACCGGAAAAGGGCCTCGTGCGCTTTGTGCAGGAAGCGGAAATCCGGCAGGGGAGCGGTCAGGACTGGAAGGGGGTCCGGCTTACGTTGGCCTCCGTCAATCCGCAGCAGGGCATGACCCCGGCGCCGCTTCCCCCGTGGAAGCTGAGCCTGTGGAAGGTGCAGCCCCGCCAGATGGACATGGCCGCGCCTATGGCTGCCGCTCCGGTCCTGGCCGAGGCGAGGAAGGCCGCGCCCAATCTCGCGCCGCGCGAAGAGGCTACCTTTACGGCGTGGGATTTGGGAACGCGTGACGTGCCCACCGGAAAGCCCGTGCGCCTCGAACTGGCGCAAGGCGAGTGGAAGGCCGACTTTGTACGTCTGGCCCGGCCCGGTTACGGCCAGCGGGCCGTGTGGCTCATGGCTGAGGTCCGTTTGCCCGAGGACGTGGATTTCCCGTCTGGCGAGGCGCAGTATCTGGTGGACGGGACCCCGGTCGGGGCTTCGATGTTTTCGCTGCGGGGCAAGAAGGCCGATATTTCTTTCGGCACGGACAGCCGCGTGCGCGTGGAGATGAAGCAGGATGTGCGGCAGAGCGGCAGCAAGGGCTTTGTGGGTAAGCGGCAGACCCGTCTGTGGAAGTGGGAGATTGAGGTGACCAACGGTCATACGAAGCCCGTTGTGGTCCGGGTGGAAGACCCCGCCCCGCAGGTGGGGGATAAGGCCATTGAGGTCAAGGTCAGCGCCGAGCCCGCACCCGTGGTCAAGGACCATGTGAACACATGGAACCTTGAGGTGCCCGCCTCCGGCAAGCGTGTCATCAGCTACACCGTCGAAGCCTCCGCACCTCAAGACACGCCGCTGGTGGAAGGTCGCTAGGCCGAGGACGCTTTTTCCCCTATACAAAAGAAAGGCTCTGTCATAGCAGTCGATTGATGTATTTCCTCTGTGATTTCAGAAGAATGCGGACGGGAGTTTTCGCATTGTGAAGCCTCTTGCCTCAACAGCTTGAAAACCTCTGAAATTCCGGGGCGCTAAAAAACGGTCAATCATTGCTTCTGACAGAGCCACACGAAAAAGACGCTTTCGGCCTGAGCCGGAAGCGTCTTTTTTGGCGGTGTGCAGCCGGGCCTTTCGGGGCAGGGATTCCTTTCCGTTCTGATCCGCTTCGGGAGGCAGCCGCGTACAGACGTGTTTGGTGCGCGCCGTGTCCTTCGGCCCTCCTGAAAGCGCCTGCTGCCGGGCCGCCTCTTTCCCTGCTGTCACCGAGCCTTTTCTACGGGTCACGTGGCAAGGGAAAAGGCCATCTCCCCGAAACTCCGCTATGCTTCCGCCTTCCCTTGCCCTGTGAAAAAACGACTTGTTGCGGACGGCCTTTTCTGAGGGGCTGAGCCTTGTTGTGCTTTGCGGCCTTCCCCGGCGCGTTTCACCGTGCCGGGAAGAGGGACTGGCGGGTAAGCGTGCCGCCCTGCCCATATCGCTGCGTTCCCGGTCCGTTCAGCCTCTTGTTTTTCCTTGGCCTCAGCCGTTGCGTTTGAACATGCGGTCAAGATCGGCGGTTCCCCATTGAAGGACGCAGGGCCGCCCGTGCGGGCAGAACTGGCGATCTTCGGTAACGAGCCACTGGGCGATGAGGTTGACGGCCTCATCCGGGGCCAGCGTGTCGCCCGCCTTGATCGCGGCCTTGCACGCCATCGTAGCCCACAGCGAGTGCAAATCCTCCTTGCGTCCGGCGAGCACTTCGCGGATGAATTCACCGGCGGCGGCCCGTTCGAGCAGCGGCGGCACGGCGCGTACTTCCAGCACCGCGCAGGTGCCCTGATCCCGCAAGGCCAGGGTGAAACCGAGCGCGGTCAGGGAGTCGTGGAATTCTTCCAGCCGTTCGCGTTCGGCGGGGTGCAGGGTGTATTCGAGGGGCAGGACCAGCGGCTGGGACATGCCTGAAAAGCCTCCGGCCTGAAGGCGGGAGATGAGGACGCGCTCGTGGGCCGCGTGCTGGTCGAGGATGAGCAGGGAAGCGTTTTCCCGGCTGTTGCGCGTATCGCGCAGCACGAGATAGGTTCCGCCGATCTGTCCCATGTAGACGTAGGGCCCGACGCGTACGTGCCCTTCTTCCAGCCGTTCAATGGGCGGTTGCTGCGGCTGCACGGGCTCGGGCATCCGTGCCGGGACCGCCTCCGTCGCCTGAGGCGTGGGGGCGCGTTCGGGCTGGAAAGACCGTGCGGCCTCATGCAGCGAGGAAGACGGGGGCTCATCAGGCACAGCGTCCCAAGGCAGGCCAGCGTCTCCATAGAGGGCGGAAGGTTCGGGCTGCGGCTCAGGGTCGGGCGCAGGCGGGATGGGGTATTCCGTTTCCGTCGGGGCGGAAGGGCGGCTTTCCGGGCGCATGATGCGCTCGCGGTCGGCTTCTCCCCAGAAGCCGAGCGGTTTGGGCTGAAAAGGTGCCTTTTCCGGGGCGGGGGCTTCTTCCGTCGCAGCGGGCAAGTCGCGCAGGACGGCCTCTTCAACGGCGTGCAGGACCGCCCCGAAAACCGGGCGCTCGTCGCGGAAGCGCACTTCGGTCTTGGCCGGGTGCACGTTCACATCCACCTCTTCGGGCGGAAGCTCCATGAAGAGGATGATCTGCGGGTATTCTTTGGAGAGGAGGCGGCCCTTGTAGGCTTCGCGTACGGCCCGCAGGATCAGCTTGTCATTGACCGCCCGGCCGTTGACGTAGAGCAGCATCCGGTCGCCGCGCGGCTGCGCCTGCCCGGGGGGGGAGGTGAGGCCGTGCACGCGGAGGCCGTTGGTAGTGCGGTCGAAGGGCAGGAGGGTTTCCGTCACCGCTTCGGGCCAGATGATCGAAAGGCGTTCGAGAAGGGATTGCCCGGCGGGGAGGCGCAACACTTCGCGCGTGCCCGCGAGGAAGACGAAGCCCACTTCAGTATGGATGAGCGCCAGCCTGATAAGCAGTTCCTGCGCGCGTTTCAGTTCGGTGGCCGGGGCCTTGAGGAACTTGAGCCGGGCGGGTACGGAAGCGAAGAGGTCGCGCACCTCGACCACGGTTCCCTTGTGCAGGCCGCTCGGCCCCTGCTGCGAGAGCACGCCGTGATCCATCTGGATGAAGGCCGCTTCGGGCGCTTGGTCGGGGGCGGTCTGAAAGGCCGATTCCATGCGGAAGCTCGATACCGAGGCGATGCTCGGCAGGGCTTCGCCCCGGAAGCCGAAGGAATGAATATGCCACAGATCGTCCATGCTGGTGATCTTGCTGGTGGCGTGGCGGGTGACGGCGAGTTCGAGTTCCGCCGCCGGGATGCCGCCCCCGTTGTCGCGCACGCGGATGAGGCTCTGGCCGCCGTTTTCAAGCGTGATCTCCACCAGCGTGGCCCCGGCGTCGAGACTGTTTTCCACAAGCTCCTTGACCACGCTGGCGGGCCGTTCCACCACCTCGCCCGCCGCGATCTGGTTGCGCAGTTCGGGTGAGAGGAGGCGGATGCCGTTACGCTGGGACAAGGGGCCGTCATGAGGGGCTGTTTTGTTCATTTCTCAATAGTAGTGTCTTGCGGAAAAAGGCGCAAGGGGATACATTCAGGACAAAAGGCGCGTTGTTTCGCGCGCGAACGGGAGGCTGCGGGCAAGCCCGCGCGCAGCCGCAACAGTGGGAGGTTTTCCATGCGTCGTGTATTGTTGTCCGCCTTGATGGTTCTGGCCTTTTCCTTTACCGCCTTCGCCGCCGTGGACGTGAGCAAACTCCAGCTTCCCGGCGACATCACACAGGAACAGGCCGATGCGGTCGTCAAGGGCGCTTTGGCCAAGGCCAAAGAGCAGGGTGTGCCCATGAACATCGCCATCGTGGATGCCGGAGGCAACCTGAAGGCCTTTACGCGCATGGACGGCGCTTTCCTCGGCAGCATCGACATTTCCATCGGCAAGGCCCGCACCGCCCGCCTCTTCAACATGCCCACCTCCACCCTCGGTGCCGCCGCGCAGCCGGGTCAGGAACTCTTCGGCATTGAAGTCACCAACAACGGGCTGGTCATCTTCGGCGGCGGCGAGCTGCTCAAGAACAAGGACGGCGTCATTGTCGGCGCCATCGGCGTGAGCGGCGGTTCCGTGGCGGAAGACACCAACGTCGCCAAGGCTGGCGTGGCTACCATGGACAAGCTCATGTCCGCCAAGTAGATCGGCGTCCTCTTCAAACGTTGTTCACAGGGAAGGGGAAAACCCTTTCCCTGAGCGAGCCAAGCGCATCCGTTCCCCGGGTGCGCTTTTTTCGTGGTGGAACGCAGGCTTTGGAGAGGCGGCGTTTTCCGATACGCCATCTCCGCCAGCCGGGTGCGTCAGGAGCTTTTGACGGCAGGTTCTTCGTCCCAGCAGGACACGATTGCCGCAGGAAATCGTTGCCCTGAAAGGTTCCGCCCGTAGTCCAGAGTAAGGCGGCGAAACCCGGCGAAGCCTTCCTGATTATGCTGGGTAATGCTTTTCGCCTTTTCCAACGTCTTGATGAGCCCTGTTCCGGGCGGGGCGTAATCGTCTTCCCACAGCGTCAGCAAGAAGACTCCTTGGCAGTAAGGAGACTCCTTCGGCTTCGGCAAAAGGCAAAGGCTCAACGTCCCGCCGTATCCTCGGCCTGCAGACAGGGCAAGGGATCGGCCAACAGGAGGAAGGGCACGAACCTTTTCTCGTGCCGGATGGTCTGGAAAACGGCCCCTTCTCGTTATGCAAGGTTTTTGCCCCCGTCGAGGGAGGATACGCGATCCAACAAAAAGGACGCCTGCGGCGATTCCGTCAGGCGTCCCTTGTCTTGCATGTGGAGAAAGGCGGCTCAGGCCAGAGCCAGCGAGCCTTCGTAGGCGGGAACCTTCTCACGGGGCTTGCGGGTGCGCGCCTCTTCGAGGGAAAGATCGATGAGCTGAAGCACCCGTTCCTCTTCCGCCTTGCGGAGGAAAGCGTTGTTGAGCTGATGCCCCGAGCAGCAGACATCGAAGTGGCCCTGAATGGGCAGGCCGAGCATGGCCATATCCCCGATGAAGTCCAATACCTTGTGACGGACGAACTCGTCCCGGTAACGCAGCCCTTCGGGATTCATCACGCCCTTGTCGTCAAGCACGACCACGCTTTCGAGCGAGCCGCCGCGGGCGAGACCGTGGCTATGCAGGTATTCAACATCCTTGAAAAAGCCGAATGTGCGGGCGTTGGCGACGCGGGCGAAGGTTTCGGGGGTGACTTCCATGCTCATCTGCTGGCGTCCGATGGCCGGATGAGGAAAGTCGATGGTATAGTCGACGCGGAATCCCGCATAGGGGAGGGCCCGGATATGCTTTATGCCGTCGTGCAGTTCCGTGGGGCGGCTGACGCGCATGACCTTGCGCGGGGCGTTCAGCCGGCGGATGCCCGCTTCAGCGAAGAGCTTGACGAAGGCCGCGGCGGAACCGTCCATAATCGGGATTTCGCCGCCTTCCACGCTGACAATCAGGTTGTCGATGCCAAGGCCCAGCACGGAGGCCAGCAGGTGCTCCACCGTGGATACGGTAGCGTCCGCCGTGCCGAGAGTGGTGGCCAGAGCGGTGGTCATAACGGCTTTGGGTGTGGGACTCACGCGACGGATGCCATCCTGCGTATGGATGTCAAAGATGATACCCGTATTGGCGGAAGCGGGACGCAGGGCAAGATAGACCTTCTTGCCGCTGTGAAGGCCAATGCCGGAGCAGGTAACGACGCGTTGAATGGTGGTCTGGTTCATGAAATCCCTCCGCCGTTCTTATAGCAAAAAGCGGGCCAAAGTCTTTTTTATTCCTATCACCCTTGTATATCAGGTAAAAAAGAGCATTGTGGCGAAAAAGCCATCGTGTCTTTTGCGCAACACTGTGGCTCCTATGACGCGGGCCTGCGGGCGCTCACCAGACGATCCCGCCCTGCTAAGTCTTGATAAATAACAACATTTTCCCATGTGTGACTTTCCAGCAACACTTTGAGAGCGCTGCCTTGCTTCCAGCCGTGTTCCATAAGCAGCAGCCCCCCGGGTTTAAGGGCGGTGAAGGCTTCCCCGGCTACGGCCTCAAGGTGTTCGAGTCCCTCGGGTTCCGTGTCGGGGCCTGGCGCGGGCCCATGATGATGGTGGCCGGGGATTTTGTCCGAGTCCACGAAGCCCGGTACGAGCGCCGTGACCGGCTCGAAATCCCGGACTTCCGCCGAGAGGCCCTCATACTCCCTTTGTCCCACATACGGCGGGTTGCTGACGAGCAGGTCCAGAGAAGCCGGGCGGAGGAGGGGCCGGGTGAAATCGGCACGGACGGGCAGGAGCCTCTCCCGTACCTTGTGGCGTGCGGCATTCTGGCAGGCGACGGCCAGCGCGCGGCCGGAAAGATCAGCCATGATCCCGCGCCACTCGGGGCGCTCGGCGCAGAGGGTGACGGCAATGCAGCCGCTGCCCGTGCCCAAGTCCGCGAAACGCACGGCCCCCTGACAGCTTTTGAGGGCCGTTTCAATAAGGAGTTCGGTTTCGGGGCGGGGGATGAGCGTCGCGGGCGTCACCCGGAAGTCGCGGCCATAAAATTCACGCTGACCGATAAGATAGGCGGCGGGCTCGCCTTCGGCGCGGCGGCGTAAAAGGCCGCTCATGCGGGAAAGCTGCTCCGCCGTCAACGGCGTTTCCGGCCGTGTGGCGAGTTCCACCCGGCTGATGCCGCAGACGTGGCGGAGGATGAGTTCAGCCGAAAGGCGTGGCGAGTCTACGGCGGCTTCGGTCAGGGTGCGGGTCGCTTCGCGGACCCATTCGGCGCGGGACGTTTCGAGCATGGGCGATCCTTTGGGTATACGGCGGGGGAGGGGAGAAGGGGCCTTTCTGGAGAAAGGTCCCT
>OFHP01000400.1_pt1 | contig 28387 bp, 15 predicted proteins | sample 1521651 | NCBI WGS metagenome assembly OFHP01 (sample SAMEA3504105, study PRJEB24116) | mouse gut metagenome | biome: mouse gut; feature: mouse-associated habitat; material: faeces | place: Denmark | collected 2011 | reverse complement strand
CAGGATATAGTATGTGAGGGGAAAAAAAACCCTATTTTCAATAAAAGAGGGAAAAAAAGAAACAAAAAGGTCATAAAGCATGATTTTCTTTTATTAAAAAAAAATAAAAAGCAGAGTTCATGCAGTCATGATTTAAGGTATTGCTAACATCAGGGAGGATGGTTGATGTGAATTTTTTATGTTTTTAGTGCACATTCTGACTGTGGGATGATGCAAGGTATGGACGATTTGAGTATTTTTGCGGAGATTAATTTTTAGTAATGTGTGTCATGAATGAAAAATTTGAGAATTCTCCGGCACTGATAGTCGGTATCGGGGAGTTGCTGTGGGATGTTCTGCCTGACGGAAAGAAGATAGGTGGTGCGCCATGTAACTTTGCTTATCATGTGTCGCAGTTCGGGCTGCCAGCCATTGGGGTGAGTGCAGTAGGCAATGATGATCTGGGCGAGGAGCTTAAAGCTGCGGTCCTGGCAAGGGATATAGAATGTAATATTGCGGAAGTGGACTATCCCACCGGCACGGTACAGGTGAGCCTTGACGCTGCCGGTGTGCCTTGCTATGATATAAAGGAGGGTGCTGCCTGGGATAATATACCGTTTACTGATGCGCTCCGTGACATTGCGTCGGTGACGCGTGCTGTGAGTTTCGGCTCCCTGGCTCAGCGCAGCGAGGTGTCGCGTGCTACCATAAAGGCATTCCTGGACGCCATGCCTGACGGAGACGGACAATATAAGGTGTTTGACATAAACCTGCGGCTCAGTTTCTATACACCGCAGGTGATATCCGATTCTCTTGCACGCTGCAATGTGCTCAAGATTAATGATGAGGAACTTGAGGTGGTGAGCGGGATGCTCGGCATCAGCGGTGGCAGCCAGCAGGAAAGATGCATTGCATTGCTTGAGAAATATGGACTCAGGACATTGATTCTCACATGCGGAGTGAACGGCAGCTATGTGTTCACCGGTAAGGAGGTGTCGTTTGTGGAGACACCACGTGTGGATGTCGTTGATACCGTAGGTGCCGGCGACTCATTCACAGGGGCGTTTGTGGCAGGAATGCTGAGCGGAATGCCACTGAGAGAAGCCCACAGGCTTGCAGTAGACACATCGGCATATGTGTGCTCGTGTGCAGGTGCCATGCCGAAACTTCCTGACAGCCTTGTAGGAAGGGTGCCGAGGTTATAGACCAGAGGTCTTTCCCCAAGAGCCACGGTCGAGAGAGCGGTAGGCGAGGGCTTCGTAAAGATGATCGCTGAGGATCGGTGATGAGGCTGCCTCCGATATGCTTTTGGTGTCGGTCGGGTCAAAGTGTTCCCGCGTGGCATAGTCAAGGTCGGCTATGGTACGTGCCACTTTCAGGATGCGGTCGTAGGCTCGCGCCGACATGTCGAGGCGGGTCATTGTATCCCTTAGCAGCCGTGTGCACTCCCCGTCGAGTGTGGTGTGGACTGAGAGCAGACGATGGGTCATCTGGGCATTGCAGTGGATATGCCTCTCAAGGGAGAATCTATGGTCCTGGAGCAGTCGTGCTCTAATAACGCGGTCCCTTATGTCGGCACTTGTCTCCGCTGGGTTCTTGTCGATAAGGCTGTCAAACGGCACTGGAAAGATCTCCACCTGTAAGTCAATGCGGTCAAGCAGTGGCCCGGATATGCGGTTGAGGTACTTCTGCACCGCTCCAGGGGAGCATGTGCACTCCTTTGTGGGGTGGTTGTAGTAGCCGCACGGACATGGATTCATGGATGCGACAAGCATAAATCCGGTCGGGTAGTCGATAGTGTATTTGGCGCGTGATATGGTTATGTGCCTGTCCTCCAATGGCTGCCGCATCACTTCGAGGACCTGTCGGGAAAATTCAGGGAATTCGTCCATGAACAGCACGCCGTTATGAGCGAGTGAGATTTCGCCGGGTACAGGGTTGCCCCCTCCGCCGACGAGTGCTACAGGTGATATGGTGTGATGTGGCGACCGGTAAGGGCGTGATGTCATGAGCCGCGAACCGCTTTTGAGACGTCCAGCCACAGAGTGTATCTTGGTGGTCTCAAGAGCCTCGGAGAGAGTGAGTGGCGGCAGTATGGTAGGCAGCCGTTTTGCCATCATTGATTTGCCTGACCCGGGAGGTCCGACAAGCAGTATGTTGTGTCCGCCGGCACAGGCTACCTCAAAAGCACGTTTCACTGGCTTCTGTCCCTTTACCTCGGAGAAATCGCAGTCGAATATTCCGGACGAGCGGGTGAATTCCTGCCGTGTGTTCACGACTGTCGGAGCCAATGAGGATTTCCCTGTGAAAAAATCTATGACTTCCGATAGGGAGCTCACGCCGTAGACATCCAGGTTGTTTACTACAGCAGCTTCCGATACATTTGCCTTAGGGACTATCATCCCTTTGAAGCCGAGTTCACGTGCCTTGATTGCCATGGGTAGCGCACCGCGTATTGGTAGCACAGAGCCGTCCAGTGACAATTCCCCCATTATCATGTAACTTTCCAGCGGGTGGGAGCATCTTATCTGCTCGGTGGCTGCAAGTATGCCTATGGCGATGGGAAGGTCGTAGGCGGCACCCTCTTTGCGCACATCTGCCGGTGACAGGTTGACCACTATGCGTCGGCGCGGCCAGGAGAAGCCGCATTGAGTCATTGCCGATACCACACGCTCGTGGCTCTCCCTGACGGCTGTGTCCGCCATCCCGACGAGCGAGAATGACACCCCTTTGTCGGACGCTACTTCGATGGTTACGATTATGGCGTCTATGCCTTGCACGGCGGCTCCGTAGGTCTTGATAAGCATGTTTGTGTGGTATTAGGTTTGTGTGGTAATTGATATGGCGTATAGATGTGCCTGGTCAGGTAGCTTTTTCCTCTCCGATCACTTCCTGTAGGATTGCGACTGCGGTCTCTACGGAAGGGACATTTAGGAAAGCGAACGACTTCCGCTCATTCCTGTCGCGTATCTGCACACGTCGCGGATGGGAAGTGAGGTAGCCTATGAGGCGTCCGAACATGTCGCTCTGATAGTATGCCTTGTTGCTGTCGTCAACAAAATAGGTGAACATCTTTCCTTGTTTCAGAGCCACTTTCTCGATGCCGAGGCGGCGTGCGAGCCTGCGTAGACGCGGTATGCGGAGCAGTTCGAGAGTCACGTCAGGAATGTTGCCGAAGCGGTCGGTGAGGCGTGAGCGGAATGCCATCAGGTCGCTCTCACGCTCTATGCCGTCGAGTTCCTGATAGAGTGCTATACGCTCGCTTTCTGTCGGCACATAATCGGCAGGCAGGAGGAGTTCCATGTCGCTTTCTATCACGCAGTCGGCTACATATTCCTCATCCGCGCTCTCCAAAGTCTCAGCCTTGTCGAGCCCTGCAAACTCCTGTGTGCGGAGCTCTGTCACAGCTTCCTTGAGAATCTTCTGGTAGGTTTCATATCCGAGGTCGGCAATGAAGCCGCTTTGCTCCGCGCCAAGCAGGTTGCCCGCACCGCGGATATCAAGGTCCTGCATGGCTATGTGGATGCCGCTCCCAAGTTCGCTGAAGCTTTCTATCGCCTGGAGGCGACGTCGGGCTACAGGTGTGAGTGGTATATGAGGCGGCACAAGCAGATAGCAGAAAGCCTTGCGGTTGCTGCGCCCTACACGTCCTCGCAGCTGATGGAGCTCGGATAGTCCGAAGTTCTGAGCGTTGTTGACTATTATGGTGTTGACGTTTGGCATGTCTATGCCGCTCTCTATTATAGTGGTGGCTATGAGCACATCATAGTCATGGTTGGCGAAGTCGATGATGACCTTCTCAAGCTGCTCGGGGGGGAGCTGTCCGTGTCCCACTATTACACGAGCATCAGGCACGAGGCGTTTCACCTGTGCTTCGAGATCGTAGAGCCCTTCGATGCGGTTGTTGACTATGAACACCTGTCCGTTGCGTGACAGCTCGAAGTTGACAGCCTCGCTTATGATGTCGTCGTTCCCGGCGTTGACCGAGGTGATGATCGGATACCGGTTGGGAGGAGGGGTGTTGATGGATGATAGGTCGCGGGCACCCATCAGGGAGAATTGTAGAGTGCGTGGAATCGGTGTCGCACTCATGGTGAGGGTGTCGACATTTGTCTTTAGCTGCTTGAGTTTCTCTTTTACGGCAACGCCAAATTTCTGCTCCTCGTCGATAATAAGGAGCCCGAGATCTTTGAACCGCACCTCCTTGCCTATTATCTTGTGGGTGCCTATCAGTATATCGATCTTTCCTTCGGCGAGATTGCTTACTATCTCTTTGACCTGTTTGGCTGTGCGTGCGCGTGACAGGTAGTCCACTCGCACAGGCAGTTCCTTGAGCCGTTCGGAGAATGTCCGGAAATGCTGATAGGCAAGTACGGTTGTGGGGACGAGCACTGCGGTCTGCTTGCCGTCGACCGCAGCCTTGAATGCGGCTCGTATAGCCACTTCGGTCTTTCCGAATCCAACATCGCCGCATATGAGACGGTCCATGGGTTTCGGGCTCTCCATATCGGCTTTCACGGCTCTGGTGGCAGTCAGCTGGTCAGGGGTGTCTTCGTAGATGAATGAGGCCTCAAGCTCTTGTTGCAGGTAGCTGTCAGGGGCGAAAGCATGCCCTTGCTCCTCTTTTCGTGCGGCATAGAGCCGGATGAGGTCGCGGGCTATGTCCTTCAGCTTGCTTTTGGTCCGTTCTTTCAGCTTGTTCCATGCCCCGGTGCCGAGTTTGTTGATTTTAGGGGGCACACCCTCCTTGCCACGGTATTTGGCAAGCTTGTGCAGCGCGTGTATGGATACGAAGATTATGTCGTCGTTGGCATATACGAGCTTTATCATCTCCTGTGTGCGTCCGTTGACATTTGTGCGTAGGAGTCCGGCGAATCGGCCCACGCCGTGGTCGACATGCACTATGTAGTCGCCCGGCTCTATCGCACTCAGTTCTTTGAGCGACAGAGCGAGCTTGCCCGAGCGGGCGCGGTCACTTTTAAGTGTGTACTTGTGGAAACGGTCGAATATCTGATGGTCCGTGAACACGCACATCCTGAGCCCCTTGTCGCTGAACCCTTCATGTAATGTGGGCAGGACAGGGGAGAATGATATGGTGGAGTTGCCCCGGTCGGCAAATATTGCATTGAGACGTTCGATCTGTTTCTCGCTGTCGCTTAGTATATATATAGTGTAGCCGTCATTTATGAATTGTGTGAAGGAGTCGGCTATGAGGTCGAAGTTCTTGTGGTAGATAATCTGGGGAGAGCATCCGAAGTCGATGCTTGCTCCTGCCTCGGTGTCGGGGCGGGCTCCGAATGTGAATCGCAGCTGACGGAATCCTGCAAACTGACGGCTGAACTCATCGGCGTCGACCACCTGGTTCATAGCCGCAGAGTCACCTTCGCCTGCTATAAGTGCGCTTTGTGAGAAGTCTTCGCCTGCGATGGCACGTATGCGGCTCACAGTATAGTCGGCATCGCGCACCACAAACAGTGTCGAACTGTCGATGTAGTCAAGCAATGATCCGCCCGACGAGCTTTCCGAGGCTATGCCCGAGGTGATCGATACCTCGTTAAGTTTCTGCTCCGATAGCTGTGTCTCGATATTGAAGAGACGGATAGAGTCAATTTCGTCACCGAAGAAGTCGATGCGAAGCGGGAGTTCATTGCTGTAGCCGAATATGTCGAGAATGGAGCCTCGGGAGGCAAACTGTCCAGGCTCATACACATAGTCCACTTCGGAAAAACCGTTGCCTCTCAGCCATTTTATGATGTCTGTGAGGTCATATTCCCCTCCCGAGACAAGGTGGATGGTGTGCTCGTCGATGGTCCTGCGCGATGCGACCTTCTCAGCCAACGCCTCGGGATATGTGACCACATATTGAGGTGCTGAGTCCAAGTGCCAGCGGTTGAGAGCTTCGGTGCGGAGTATCTGTGAGGGAGGGTCGACCTGTCCGTACTTTATGTCACGCTTGTAGCCCGACGGGAACATAGCCACCTTTTCTTCGCCTATTATTCTCGTTAGGTCGTGATAGATATAGCCGGCATCGTCGAGCGAGTCAGCCACGACAACAGTGGGAGCTTTGCGGGCAGGCATGGCTCCGAGCATCATAGCGGGAGCTGACCCGGCAAGATTGTATACCGAGATTATCCTGGTGCGGCTGCCGAGGGCTTTCCTGAGGGCTTCGCCGCGAGGTGAGGAAAGGATTTTTTCGCTGAGTTCCTGGAGGGTCATTGTGTTTGCCGGAATGGCAAATTACGGGTGAATTATAGAGTTGTAGCGAGGTGTGGTTAGCACCGTTACGGCGGTATCGACGGTCTGGTCGTTGCGGAGCGAGTTGATGATCTCGCCTTTCTGATGATAATATCTGCTCACGATTTCTCCTGCAAGATAAGGGGAGATGTTCTTGCGGTTGATGTCAAGGTCATGGTTGAGGTCATGTTTCATCATTCCGGCAAGCACATCGAACTGAGCTTTGGTCGAGTCGTTCATGTATCCTTCTGCTTCGGCTATCTTTCGAAGCTGGTCTACCGCGCTTTCACACACCTTATCGTAGTTGAAGCGTGCAGGGTCGATGAATTTTTTGAACTCCTCGTAGATGGTATCGGTGATCTCGAATTCCTCGGGAGCTGGTATGCTGCTATGGGTGGCGGCATAACGGTTGGCGAAATCGAAAGCCCAATTGTCGCGCACCACATTGTAGGTGAGACGGTTCACTTCGGGCAATTCAATCTTTATGTCGGGTGTGATGCCTCCGCCGTCACGCACCTCTCGTCCGCCGGCTGTGTGGAACACGGTGGTCAGCGAGTCGGGGATTCGCGCCACTGTGCCGTCGGGGTTGCGGTGGGAGTAGTCGATCGCCTGTATGAGCCTGCCCGAGGGTATGTAGTATTTTGCTATGGTGACTTTGAGGAGGCCGTCGTAAGGGAGCTGGCGGGTGGATTGCACGAGTCCTTTCCCGAACGAGCGGTTGCCTATCACAACACCTCGGTCAAGGTCCTGGATGGCTCCGGTCACGATTTCGGAAGCTGATGCCGATGCGCCGTCAATGAGCACGGCAAGAGGAATCTTAGTATCCACTGGAGCCACAGATGTCTTGTAGACCTTCTCGTTAAGCACACCTTTGCCACGAGTGTTAAGCACGGTGGTCCCTTTCGGAAGGAAGAGTCCGAGTATCTGCACCGCGCTTTCAACGAGTCCGCCACCGTTGCTGCGGAGGTCGAGAACTATGCCTTTGGCTCCGTCCTTGATGAGTTTTTCGAGGGCTTCCCGCACTTCGGGATAGCTTTTCTCGGAGAATGTGTTGAGGCTTATGTAGCCCACATTGTCCTTGAGCATACCGTAGTAAGGCACGGACGGTATCTGAATCTTTGCACGCTTGATGTCAAACGAAAGTATGGAATCCTTTACATAAGGGCGGTTGACCAGTACACGCAGCATGGTGCCGTTCTGTCCCTTAAGATGCTCGCTTACCTTGGAGGATTTCCATCCTGCCACCGAGTCGGAGTCGATCATCACTATTAGGTCGCCCGGACGGAGGCCTGCGCGCTGTGCCGGGCTCCCCTCGTAAGGGTCGGCGATTATCACGCCTCTGGGGGTCTCCTGTATCACCGAGCCTATGCCGCCGTATTCGCCGGTGGTCATGGTGCGGAACTGTTCCTGCTCCTTGGCGGGGATGTATTCAGTGTACGGGTCAATGTCGTTGAGCATCGCAGCTATGGCTGTGTTGATGGACTTCTCGGCATCGATCGAGTCGACGTAGAAAGTCTGCAACTCTTTATACAGAGAGTTGAAGATATCGAGATTTCGCGATATATCGCTTTTTTTGCTACGTGTTGCAGCCGAAGCGAGCATGGACAGCACGATGAGAGCGGCGGCGAAAAGGGTCAGTTTCTTCATAGGGGATATTATGGTCGTTGAAAACGTGGGTATAAAATTACTCAATTTCTATTACTTATATAACACGCCACGAGTCAAAAAGTCAAAAAATCACTTTAAAAATTAAATTTTTTGCGAAAAGGTTGCACATTTCAAATTTTAGATGTAATTTTGCATCGCAAATGCAGAAAGAGAGTTTTCAGCGGATGCAAAAAATGCTTCAGTAGCTCAGTTGGTTAGAGCACCTGACTGTTAATCAGGGGGTCGTTGGTTCAAGCCCATCCTGAAGCGCAAATCCCCTTCCCCCCGAGGCGTCTTGCCCTGCTTATGCAGCCAAGGCGCCTCACCTTTTTATATCCCGTGGGCTAATTCAGAATGCGCCATGGCCGCGTAGAGACGGGATAGCATCCCGTCTCAAAACCAAACAGGGATTGCTATGTAAACACGCCCCCCTTCACAAAACATCCCCTTATACGGGGCACTATACTTCCTGAGACGGGATGCTACCCTCTTTGAAACGGGCATCCTCTTTGAGACGGCTACCATCCTCATTGAGACGGGATGCTATCCCGTCTCTACCGCATATGATACACATACAATAGGGAAAACGCAAACCGCCGGGGTGCATAGCACCTCGGCGGTCGGAGCAAAGTAAGTAAACGTGTTTATTATTTAACGAGTATCTTACTATTCTTTAACGCGGATAACCACGGTTTATTTAGCGGATAACGATTTTTTCAACCTTGCTGCCCTGGCGGCGGATATACAGGCCGTTTTCGGGATTGGAAACGCGCACACCCTGAAGGTTGAAATATTCAACGGGGGCATCGGCATCCTCAACTTCCACAACTGCAACCGAGCTGCCGTTGCCAAGCTTGTAGAGAGTGGGGAGCACATAAGTACCCGCCTCGGCAGCTTCTTCAGCGGTATAAGCTCCGAAAGAGCCGTATTGCGGATCCTGGTAAACAATCCTGCCGGTAGCGACATTGGTGATAGTCGCCAAGCCGTCAGCAGCGATTTCAACCGACCATACACGGTTGGCAGCGCTGTCGTCAGTGGTGTCAAATGTCTTATAGTCAGCTTTTGCACCGAGGAATTTGCCGTTAAGGGTGGCAATGTTATAGCCGCCGTCAACAGCAAGGAATGTCAACAGCGATTCCTCATTAGCCTCAAACGAAGCCTCAGAGGCATCAGCGGGCATATCGGTCACGCTCATATATCCATAATTCTTATCGAAAAGCTCATTGTATTTGCCACCGGCCACAAACACGAATTCCCCTGCAGAAACGGAAGTCGCCTTCGTAACAGTCACAAGCTTGATTACATTGATGGTGTAAGAAGCCGAACCGCCATAGAATTCGTCGTTTTCAGCTGCCGTAGCGGTGATAGTAGCGCTGCCGAGACCTACGATGTCAACCTTGCCGGTAACCTCGTTAACCATTGCGACATCCTCGTTTGAAGAGGCATATTCCACAGCTGCCGTGGTAGCCTTGGTCAGTTCGGGAGCGGTGAATTCGTCGCCGAAGTTCACGGTAAATTCCGAAGTTTCGAATTTCATTGCAGCAGGTTGCTTGGTGACACCGCCTTCTTCATAAGTTATAGTGATTGACAAAATCTGATAATTCGGATTAGCACCGGCCACTTTTGCCGTCGGCAATGTCATGACAAATTCACCTTCGGCAGCACCAGTAAAAGTAACGGTTTTCGCCGTCGCATCATACGCAGCTTCAAAACCAGGGGCAACAGGCAGGTTTTCGGCACCTTCCGCAATACCCTTAAGCGATTTTGCATTCAAAACAACTTCTTTGGCATTTGCAATCTGGCCTCCGGAAATTGTCATTTTACAGCCGATATACATACGCAACGTATTGTCTTTCTTCCAAAAGGTCGGCATCTGTGTGGGAGCAGGATTCTCCTGTACCGACTCAAACGAGAACTGATAATCCCCGACCTTCATTGATGTCATAGGCTGGATATTGCCATCCTTGGTCTCAGTACCTTCGATTTCCACGGCATCGGCCATAGTCAATGTAACGGTTTCCGCATTTGCAGCAAACCCGGCGCTGCACATCACAGCTAATGAAAGTAAAAATTTCTTCATAAAATATCAGTTTATGGTTAATGATTTATCTAAGGTAATATTACTTATCTGCACACACCGCTCCCCTCCTGCAACCTGCCGCCGGGCGGAGCCTGGGGGCAGGGACACGATGAGCGGCCGCTCATCGGAAGCGTTCGGGCGCTTCACGGTGTAAAGTTACGCAGAATTTCCCGTTACAACCCCATCACTCCACAGACATTTAGCCCCGACACCGCGTTAAAAAACGCTAATACGTCTCACCAATCCAGACATGTGGTCAAAGCATCCTACATGTCACCTATTAAACAAAAGCGCTGTGCCAGCGATTTGGCACAGCGCTTCTGTCATCTAACGGTTATGTATTTGTAACCGAAGGGTTATTTTGCCACGGCTGTGACTTTCGGACGATTGCCGGAGAAGTCGACAGTAATGTGATACATTCCTTCGAGGCCGGCAAAATTGCCGCCGTTGAACACTGCGGCTTCCATGTCGCCGCCATAGTTCATATCCCAGGTGCCGTTCATGCGGATTTTCCATTCGCCTGAAATCTGCACGTCGCCCTCCCAAAGGAGCTGGTCGTCGGAGGGGATGAGATTCCTTTGGTTATCCCAATCACCGCCGCCGATTACGCCGAGGGTTTCAATCGGGGTAATGGTGTAGGTCATGTTGACGGTGCTTACAGTGAACCAGTAAAGGGCTGTGGCATCGGCAGGGGCAAGGATATTGCCGGGAGCGGCAGCATCGATTTTGCCGTCGGCACCGCCATACCAGGCGTCATCCCAGATGAATTTGAAACCACCGTCGTTATTGTTGACACGTGCGGCGCCAATGAACAGGGGATCAGCCTCATTGCCGTTCCAATACAGGCGCGGGCCATCCTGTCCCCATCCGTTGGCATTGCTCGGCACAGCCACGAAGTCAGGGCGCGTAAGCATCTCGATTGAGTAGGTCATCTCCTCCATGTTGATGGTGAAGCGATATTTGCCCGGCGCTGTGAGTTTGCCGGCCTGAGCCTTACCGTCGCCTACCAGCATGCCGTCGAGGTTTTCATCGCCGTCATCCTCGGGACCGTAGACGTTAGTCCATTCGCCGGTTTCCACGGCATCCGACGAAGCTATCTTCCAGTAGCAGCCGCCACCGTTGGCATCGAGAACCTCCTGGGTTACTTCGACAAGATAAGAGAACACAGGATCATCGTAAACATCCTTGTCGCTATGTTCGAACCGGAAGTCGGCAGCCTGGGCCAAATCCCATGTGGTGGCATTGCCGAGCATATAATATGCATCGTAGATTACGAAACCGGCATCCATGCAGGTTTCCTTCACAGAACCGCTGGCAGCATAATAAGTGGTGCTGTTGTAGCGGTAGGAAGTTCCGTCGAGGTTGATGTAGACAGGCACACGCCAGTAGGCAGTCTTCTCTTTGGGGCTTTTGCCGAACAGGGCGATGTGGGCATCGTTCCATTCAACGGCGTTGACAGTAGCCACGCCGTCGGTCATGGTCACCGGGAGGTTTTCGATACGGCCGAAATCCTCGCTGTTCGACAGTTCGAGCTTGCAGGTGGCAACAGCGCCTGCGGGCAGATCCTTGAGTTCGGTGAATTTGAAAATCTCGATTTCAGGCTCAGCCTTGGCGGCTTCGAGGTTGAGCACGCTTTCAGAAGCCAGCGCGCCTGCAACTTCACCCTTCACATCGCCCTCTGCCAGAATCGTTTCCTGGGGATTTGACTGCATGGGGGGTGTTTCGGGAGCCTCGTCGCACGACACCGCACCCATTGCAAGCGCCCCAAGCAGGAATATGCTTAATTTTTTCATTTTGTTTTTGAATTGACTTAGTTAATCATTTGGTTTCCTCTGCAATCAGTTGGCAGGGGTGAGAAGCAGGGTGTAAGCCCCGTTTTTCAACGTCAAGGTAGCCTTGCCCTTGAACGGAGCCTTGACGGTGATGTTGCCGGGATTGTCGCCACCGAAGAGCACATAGGGTGTGCCGGGCACGATTTCCGCCTCACCTGCACCAAGGTTCACCGCACCCCAGTTGGCATCGGCAACCTTGAATTCATATAATGGCTTCCCTTTATCCTCTTCTTTCTCTGCATCCGGGTCATACGGCAAATTAAGTTCGGAGATTTCCCATACGTTCTTTTCGTCAGTGGTAAGGAAGTTATATTCCGGCATGGCATCCCAACCTTCCGACCAACTTCCGCGCATATAATAAACCGACGGCTGACCGGGTACTATAATTGCCAGGTAACTTACTTTGACATGTTTGAATTCCACCACGTTAGAGATGTAGGTAGTGCCGGGGACGATTGCACCGAGGTCGGTGTAGATATCCGCTTTCAGGCGCACATACAGGGGGGCATAGCCCACATTGGCAAGGTCTGCCTCGGTCTTTACGCCGTAAAGCTCGCAAAGCGCCCCTGCAATATCACCATTGACGGGGTCGATGGCAGAACACAGGCGGAACGGCTCGCTGACATTGCGGAAATCGGCAAAATCCTTTGTGAGCGACACCTGCACCTGGTAGCGTGCCGAAGCAGCATAACCATAACCCTCGGGTTGGGAACATGTGAGGTGGAGCGACCCTGCGGCGTCAGCTTCCGTGAAGTCGATGTATTGGTTCTGCATCACCGGCTCGTTGAGGAACTCAGCCTCGATTGCCTCTTCGTGGGTTGCCAACACGGGATTATCATCCTTGGCTTCGTCGCAGCCGGTAAACACGAAAGCGGCGAGGGCGGCAACCAATATAGAAAGTTTTTTCATTGTTTTGTTCATTTAAAAGTTAACTGAAAGAAACCTTATCAGAAGCCGGGGTTCTGTTTGAAATCGGGCTGGGCTGCAAGGATGTTGGTAGGAATCGGCATCAGTGCATAGCGGTCGTTGATGGACGAGCCGCCGGGGGCATTACCCTTCCACGACCATACGGCCTGGGCAGGACCCACATATTTGCCGAAACGGATAAGGTCGGTGCGGCGGGTCATCTCGTAATATAACTCACGCGAACGCTCCTCAAGAAGGTTGTCGGCGGTAAGCTGGCCGAGCTGCCATTCGCTCACACCTGCACGTGCGCGGACCAGATTTACACCTTCAAGAGCCTCGGTGGGGTCACCGACGCCATTAAGCCAGCATTCTGCACGCATCAGATAGATGTCTGACAGGCGTATCCACGCGAGGTCAGTCGAGGCAAAGGTGGTAGAAGTAACGGTTTCTGACCATGCCCCGCCAATAGCCTTCGTAAGGCCGTTCCATTTAAGAGCCTGATAACCGGCGATACCGAAATCAAGGAATGCCTCGTTCTCGATGCCACGACCCTGGGCGTCTGTTTTCCACAGGCTCCAACGAACATCGTTGGGTTCCTCAAGGAAGCGCTCAGAGAGCTGCTTACGTGCAGTCATACAGCTCCATGAAGCCTGCGAGCCAAGGTCGCCCTCGGAAAGGGGTGCGGCGATAAGCCATGTGGTGCCGCCGTAGCTCTGCATCTTGTCTGCATCATAAGGCTGCCCCCAAAGAATTTCGTTCTCCTGCGCATTGCCGCCACCGGGCATATATTCGCTGTTGTTGCGGCAGAACAGATAGAGGAAGTGTTCGGCAAGACCCGAATTGCGGAAGCCGCCACCCTTGTGACGGTTGATGATATTGTTGCAACGACGGAGGCATTCCGCCCACTTGCCGGTACCGGCATAAACCTCATAGTTAAGATAGAGACGTGCCAAAAGTGCCTCGGCGGCATCCTTGCCTACACGGCCATAGGCAGGCACATCCTTCAGGTTGCTGTTCTCGACCAGGTCGATAAGCTCGGTTTCAAGCCATGCCGCGATTTCGGCACGCGGGGTCTGAACCGGCTCGGTCCCGTCGGGAGCGCCGATGGTGAAACCGCCGTTACCGAAGATATCCACAACCCAGTAGTAGCTCATGGCGCGAAGGGTGCGCACCTCGTCGCGCATCACCGCGATTTCAGGATCCGCAGCGTTGTCCTCGGTTTCCGAAAGGAACGAGTTGCATATGGCTATATGCTGGTAAAGACGCGAATAGCAGATTTCAATCTGCTTGTTCGAGGCAGAGTAGTTGTTGGTGTTCATGTCACGCAGACCGTTGTCTTCCCAAATCCAGAAAGCCTCGTCGGTGGGGAACTCCTGCATTTCGAAAATCACACGGTTATAGACCGACGCACCTGCATCGGGTACCGACAGGTTGGCATCGCCGGGACCGGCCGTACCGGCAAATCCCATAATGGCGTAGCACTCGGCGAAAGCATTGCCGACAAACTCCGGATCGGCGGGGTCGGCGAAAATCTTGGTGGGATCAATCGGTTCGAGGTCGAGATCGCCCACACACGACACCGACGACAGCCCCATTGCCAGCCCTACGCCGCCGAGAATCATATATTTCTTTATATTCATTGTGTTGTTCTTTTTTAATGTGAGGGATTAGAATGTTGCAACCACGCCGAGCGAGTAGGTGGTAGCCTTGGGATAAGGAGTGTTCTCAACACCGCTTGCCACTTCGGGGTCGATACCGTTGTATTTGGTGATTACGAACGGGTTTTGGACACCACCGAACAGACGCAGACGCAGGTTGTCGTTGAGCAGGTTGTCCCAGGTATAACCGAGGGTGATATTGTCGCAACGCAGGAACGAGGCATTGTGGAGGTAGTAGTCGCTCATGCTCTGGCTCTGCTCGAAGTAATAATCGGTCTTTACAAGGTTGTGAAGCCCGTAGGTGAACATGCGCGAGTAGCTGCCGTTGCTCGACTCGATGTTGTTGTAAACATAGTTACCCAACGATGCACGGAGGCTGAAACCGAGATCCCAGCTCTTGTAACGGAACTGCGAACCGAAAGTCATCGTTACCTTGGGGTCTTTCGAATGATGGAACACGCGGTCATACTGGTCGATTATGCCGTTGCCGTCCTGGTCTACATAAGCACCTTCGATAGGCATGCCGCTTTCATCGTAAACCTGCTGAAGCAGATAGAAAGAACCTGCGGGATAACCCACGGCGTTATAAACAGCCTTCAGACCTTGCGAACCAATCGAGGGGGTATCCTTGTATTCGTAAACAGCATCCGGGTTGTTAAGCTTGGTAACCTTGTTCTTGTTCCAGCCCACATTATAGCTCAGGGTCCAGGTGAAATCCCTGGTCACCACAGGCTTGGCAGCGATGTTGAATTCCACACCATAGTTTTCGAGGTCGCCGATGTTGCAGTCGAGCATATTGACGGTCGAAGAACCGGCAGCCACATTGATATACGACAGAAGGTCGGTGGTTTTACGGTAATATGCATCGATGCTACCGTTGATGCGGTTGTTGAGGAACCCGAAGTCGAAACCGCCGTTCCATGTCGTGGTGGTTTCCCACTTAAGGTTGGGGTTGACACCATTTGGGAAAAGAGGGTTATACCATCCACCCATGCCATTGGGATAGAGCGATGTGCCCTGGCTCTGCTGGTATGTGGTGGTGTAGTTGTTCGACGAACCCACTTCCTGCTGACCGGTCTTACCCCAGCCAAGACGGAGCTTGAAATCGCTCAACCAGCCCGAAGCGCCCTGCATCCAGGCTTCTTCGTTGATTTTCCATGCAAGTGCCACAGAGGGGAACACACCCCAGCGGTTATTCTTCGAGAAGCGCGAGGTTGCATCGCCACGAACGGTGAATGTCAACAGGTAACGGTTCATGAACGAATAGTTAAGACGTCCGAAGAACGAAAGAAGCTGCAAGTGGTCTTTCTCATAATACAGGCCATCTTCCGACAATGGAGAGGGGAAGAAAGGCACACCGACTTTATCAACGGTTTCGGGCATGACATCCATGATATAACCGTCGGCACCCATATAGGGATAGTAATATCCTGCAGTGGTAGGAACCGAACCGGCATTATGCTTTTCCGAATAGAAACGCTGCCATGAGTAACCTGCCGTTACATCAAGCCCCGAATTGATGGCATCAAAATCCTTCTTATAGTTGAGGTAGAAATCGAGAAGAGTGTTGCTCTTGAACTGGTACAAGCCGTCGCTGTCGTTGTAACCGCCGCCATATTGCTCATTACCGTTTTTCCATGAGATACCGGAGTTTGCCGCAACCTTGTTGGTCTCGTTGGTCTTGCTGACATCGTAACCGAGGTTGAGGTTGGCATGAAGTTCGGGGAGGAAGTGGAACGAATAATCCAACTGCAGGTTACCGTTGCTACGGTAAACGTTAGCATAATTGTCGCGCTCCATAAGGTTCGAAACCGGGTTGATGTCGGCATTGTTCATGAAACCGATACCGTCGCGGCCACCCTTGCTGTTAGGCTGGGTGTGCTGATAGAACCCGTTGAAAAGCATGGAGTGTCCGGCATTGCCGCCTACGATAGGGATATTGCTGTAGACAGGCTGGGTCGGGTTATACGAAATCGCCTCATAAACTGTGCTTTCTGCACCGAAATGGTTGCGTACGTAATAACCTTTCACATTAAGGCTGACACTAAGATGGTTATCGAAGAACTTGGGTGTGAGGTTGAAACCGGCCACCACGCGGTCCATCTTGGAAGTCTTGATAATACCGTTTGAATTGGTGTAGCTCACCGATGCACGGTAAGGAAGCCATCCTGCCGTACCACCTATAGAAAGGTTATAGTCGGAGCTGACTGTGGTGCGCAACACCTCGTCCTGCCAGTTGGTGTTTGCATCGCCAAGGAGGGCACGGTTTTCCGACCCTTCAGGCGAGCGGTCCATAACGGCACGGCGGAACTCGTCGGCCGACATCGTTTCAAATGTCTTGCGGGCTGTGTTGACATACATATTGGCAGAGAAGCTGACCTGGGGCTTGCCGCTCATACCTTTCTTTGTGGTGATGATGATGACACCGTTCGAGGCACGCGAACCGTAGATAGCGGTAGCCGAAGCATCCTTCAGCACCGTCATGCTTTCGATATTTTCAGGCGAAATCATCGACAGGGGGTTGACCATACCCTGTACGCCGCCGTTATCCAAAGGCACTCCGTCGATAACGATAAGGGGGTCGTTGGAAGCCGACAGCGACGAGCCGCCACGGATACGGATCTGGGCACCGCCTTCGGGGCCGCCTGACGTGGTTACAACCACACCAGGGGTCTGACCCACGAGCATGTCCTGGACGGAGGTTGCCAGACCGGCCTCGATTTCGTCGGGCTTGATTACGGCTACCGAACCGGTGGCATCGGATTTCTTCACAACGCCGTAACCGATGGCAACGACTTCGTTAAGCATAACAGAATTTTCCTGCAGGGTGACGTTGATGGTCTGACGCCCTTCAACGGCCACCGTCTGTGTGTCGTAACCCACATAGGAAAACACCAGTTTGCCTGTAGGGGCTACATTGATAGTATAAGCACCGTCGATATTGGTCGACGTGCCTGCATTTGTACCCTCGGCAAGGATACTTGCACCAATCAGCGGCTCACCGGTGGGATCGGTAACCACGCCGTGCACGGAGATTGTCTGCGCCTGCACCGTGAATGCAAAAAGCAGACCTGCCAGGAGAAACATCAGTTTCCCGGCAATTCCTGTTTGTGAATGTTTCATTTAATACTAATTTGAAATTTATGATTTTTCATGATGTTTAAAAGACAGCTATTGCATATCTGTGCTGCCGACTTTCCGACGTTGCGCATTGCTGCCAGGCAATGCGCAACAACCCCATGGGGTTGTTGAAACGCGACAAACGCCACGCCTTCTCTTACGCGTTTATCTCACTCTGTAATCATTAAAGCCAATCCGGCAACAGGGGCGTGCTGCCGCCTGTTTCCCCGGGATTTAAGGTAATTGAGATAGTCGTCTACACATTTTTTAATAGAATCACCCGCAAAATTATTTAAAATCCTTAACACTCCAATAAATTCAATTGCAAAAATAACCGCCATGACAGTTAAATATAGTTAACAGAATAAACATCCACGTTGTTTCATACGTCATTTAAAAGATATTACGGATTATATGAGACGGTAAGCGGCAACTCACCCGGCCGGCGTTCCGATGCACAAAAATCAGCCGGTTTCGACGTTAAAGGATGTTTCAACCCCGACCGGCCTGGCAAAAAAGTGTTTTAAAACATTAAAACCGTGCCACCAATGCAAAAGGATGCAAACATATAATTAACTTCTTCACTAAATTTGCATCCTAATTCAAGTAAAGGCGCACAGGGCTGCCCGCCTGCGCCACACATAAAGGATTCTGCCTGCACATCTCATAGGCAGTAGCATCCGATCACCGATAGGTTCAACTATTTTTAAGTAAAAAAGATGAAGATAACACGGCGCCAGACGCTGCTCGCGGCAACAGCCGCAACCGCCATGGCCGCCCTGGCATATAACGTGACCGGCACGGTCACCGACAACCAGGGTGAACCGCTGACGGATGCCACCGTGCGCATCCTAGCCGCCAAGGACAGCTCGTTTGTAAAGGGATCGATTGCCGACCTCGACGGCAACTTCAAGTTCACAGGACTGAAAAACGGCCGTTACCTGGCTGAAACAACATATATAGGTTATAACAAGACCCTGACCCCCTTCCGCATCAGCGGTGCCAACGCATCGCTCGACACGATACGGGTCGACGAATCGTCGATCGTGCTACAGGAAGCAACCGTAATCGGTGTCAAGACCCCGGTCAAGGTCATGCAGGACACAATCGAGTTCAACGCCGACACCTACAAGACCCCGCCGAACGCCGTGGTCGAAGACCTTTTGAAACGGCTCCCTGGCGTGGAGGTCGATTCCGACGGCAAAATAACATCCAACGGCAAGGAGGTGACGAAAATACTCATCGACGGCAAGGAATTCTTTGCCGACGACCCCAAGGTGGCATCAAAGAACCTGCCGGTCAACATGATTGACAAATTGCAGGTGGTTGACCGCAAAAGCGACCTGGCACGCCTCACCGGCGTTGACGACGGCGAGGACGAAACCGTGATCAACCTAACTGTAAAAAAAGGGATGAAAAACGGATGGTTCGGCACCGTGGAAGGGGGCTACGGCACCGACGAACGTTACCAGGCCACGTTCAACATCAACCGCTTCTGGGGCGACAACCAGATTACCTTCCTCGGCTCGGCAAACAACACAAACGAACTGGGCTTCACCGACGGCAACGGCAACCGTTTCCGCCGGTTCGGCGGTGTCGACGGCATCAACAACTCGCAGAACATAGGCATGAACTTCAACGTGGGCAATGGCGAGATACTGCGCATAGGGGGCGACGTGATGTATTCACACACCGACCGCGACACCCGCAAACGGCAGGAACGCCAATACCTATTTGCCAACGACCCCACATTCGAACGCTCGAACTCCGAGGCTCGCGACCGTGGTCACAACCTCCGCGCCGATTTCCGTGTGGAATGGAAGCCCGACTCGTTCAACTCCCTCGACTTCCGACCCAATTTCTCATTCAACACCAACAATTCCACATCGGCCAGCACCGACGAGATGTTCGGAGCAAGGGTGGCCGACGGGATAAACGTGTTCGACGACCCGATCAACAACAGTCTGAACCGTTCCGACTCCCACGGCAAATCATATGAGGCCGGAGGCCGGTTGATTTACAACCATAATTTCGCATCACACCGTGGCCGCTCGTTTTCAGTCATGGCCAACTACCGATTCTCGAACGTGCGCGAATATGAGAACTCACTGGCCTACACATTCTTCAACAAGGCAACGGAAAATGACGAAATCCAGCAGGAAGAGGAGGACTTCTCAGCCGAAACCTACGCCCCGGTGAACATCAACTCTATCGACACATATAAACAGTACACCTCCAACCACACATGGGCAAACACCGTGACAGCCCGACTGAGCTGGACCGAACCGCTGGGCAACGTGAAAAACGGGAACTTCCTGACCACAAGCTACCGCATACAGTACCGCTGGAACAATGCCGACAAAATAGTTGACCGAAGCCTGCCCGATTTCGAAGCATCAGCCCTCAATCCCGGCTATCCCGCACCGGAATCGTTCGCATATCTGCCCTGGGAATACCAGCCCGACCTTTCAAACCAGTTCCGCAACGACTTCATGACACAGGACCTGCGTATAGGCTATAAGAAAGTCCATGCCAAATACAACCTCGATGCAGGTGTGTCACTCGTTCCATCGATGAGCAAGAGCGAGAACCTCATATCCGCCGATAAAAACATCCCCGAACGGTGGGTATGGAATTTTGCCCCGTTCATGCGCTTCCGCTACCGCATAGATAAGCAAAGCTCCTTCAACATGCACTACATGGGGCGCTCGTCGCAACCCTCGATGACCCAGTTGCAGCCGGTGGCCGACTATACCGACCCGCTCGACGTGGTGAAAGGTAACCCCGGCCTGAAACCCTCGTTCAGCCACAACATACGGTTGCGTTTCCAAAAATTCTCACCCGAGAGCCAACGCTCCATAATGACGATGGCCGACGCCAGCATCACGCAGAACGCCATAATATCGCGCACCACCTTCGACAGCCAGACCGGCGGACGCTACACCACCTATGAAAACGTGAACGGAGTGTGGAATGCACGCGTGATGAACATGTTCTCACAACCGTTCGGTTCGCAGAAAACATGGTCGTTCAACAACAACATATTCATGAACTACAACCGCCAGGTGGGTTATAACAACGGGCTGCCCAACCGTTCGGGAACCTTCATGATTGCCGAATCCCCCTCGATTGCCTTCCGCCCGCAGAGCCTGGAGCTGGAACTGCGACCCACATGGCGTATGCAGACCACCCACAACAGTCTCGAAAGCATAGGCAACTCCACGGTGCATAACTTCGGAGGGATATTCAATGGCTCATGGTACGCGCCATTCGGCCTGGTACTTGCCACCGACCTGAATTTCACCGCCTCACGCGGATATAGCGCAGGCTACAACACCGACCAATGGATGTGGAACGCCTCAATCGCCTACCAGTTCCTCCACGGGCGCTCGGCAACACTGATGCTCAAGGTCTACGACCTCCTGCAACAGAAAACCAATATCCGCCGCACAATCACAGCCAACTATATCGACGACATAGAGTACAACTCGCTCACCCGCTACTTCATGCTCACCTTCACCTACAGGTTCAACACCTTCGGCAAAGGCAACGAGCCTCAAGGACGCAACAACATGCATCGCGGCTTCGGCGGCCCCCCTCCGGGCATGCGCCGCTAACACTGTGATGTATCAAAATGAACTGCACCCCAAAAGTTTTCTGTCTGACTTTTGGGGTGCAGTTCATTTTAGCACACAGCTGTGGTTTTCGCCCTGATGGCGAGGGTGCTGTCAGAATGGTTCAGCCTCACCCGCAAGCGACGATCCGGCTGAGCCGTTATGCCCCCCTATTGGAATGCCTTATCCCTTTCCCTGCACTAATCAAGCCTGATTACCATCCCCTCGTTGGCCGCATCAGTGGCGGGAAAAACGGCACGGGCTTCGGCAAGATGCCTCTTTTCGTCGTTATAGGCTTTTGAAAAGTGGCCGAGAAGCAAACGCCCGGCATCTGCGGCACGGGCTATGCGGGCAGCCTCTGAAGCAGTGCTGTGGAACCGTTCACGCGCCTTTGCGGCTGAATCGTCGGCATAGGTGGCTTCATGATACAAAAGGTCGACACCCTTAACCACCTCCGCAATCCCCGGCATATACATCGTGTCAGAGCAATAGGCATAGCTCACCGAGCGGTCGGCAGGGGTTGTGAGGCGTTCGTTAGGCACAACCACCCCTTCGGGGGTCACAAAATCGGCACCATCCTTTATATCCTTCAACCGCGACACCGGGATGTTATGGAACTTCGCCATGTCGCCACGCAGGTGACGCGGTTTCGGTTTCTCCCGGAACAGGTAGCCCACACACGGCACCCGGTGCCGAAGCGGGAAAGCCTCCACCACCAACGAATCGTTTTCCCATGCAACCTGCCTCACCTGCGGGTCGATAATGTTGAATTCCAGGTTATAGGTCTTCTCCCTGCAGAAAAAATCCATCATCCTGCCTAGCAGCTCCGCCCCCTCGGCAAAGGTATGCACCGTGACCGTACCACCCTTCTGCTGCAAAGCCAACGTCGACAGCAAACCCGGCAACCCCAGGCAATGATCGCCATGGAGATGACTGAGAAACACATGGTTAAGGCGTGAGAATTTCAATCCCATACGCCGCATCGACAGCTGTGCGCCCTCGCCGCAGTCAACCATCATCAACCCTCCCCTGTAATCAATCACCTGGCATGCGGGCAAATGCCTCAGCGACGGCGTGGCCGACCCACACCCCAATATATTCAACGTAAAATCACTCATGTAATTATAACGACCGCATGCCCCTGTTTATTGGGAGGGGGAGGTGTAAGTCATAAGTTGTAAGTCGTAAGTCGTAAGTTGTAAGTCGTAAGTTGTAAGAGATAAATGGGGAGGTTGGGGGAGGTGAAGTTTTGGGTGAAGTTAAAATAAATGAGGGCAGGCTTACTGTGCGTCAAGACCTACCATACACCTATTATTTTATTCCACAGGTTCTTTTATTCCACAGGCATCCTGCCTGTGGCGTCAAGATATTCGTCAAAGGCCACGCGGTAGGCACCGTAAGCAGCCGTGAAATCATCAATCGCCTCCCGGTTAAGAGCTTCCGCATCAAGCATATCGGTTACCGTACTCATCCCGGCATCGTAATAGGCGCGGTTAAGCCTGAGATTCTCGGCACTTTGCCCGATAGCCTCGACCGCTATAGCCATCTTGCGGTGGGCGGAGGTCAGGTTATTCCATTTGTCGTGCATTTCGATTTCAAGCTTCTGGCTAAGATCCGTAAATTCGGTCTGGGCCATCTCCACCGCCAGCTGCTTGCGGCGGATGGCATGGGAACCGCCCCACCACCCCGACAAAGGCACGTTGACCGACACCATCACAGCGCCGAAATCATGGTTCTGGCCTAGCACATCATGATAAAACCACCCGGCGCCCACAGCCACACTCGGCAGATTCTTTCCCACCTCTATCCGTTTTTCAAGCTTTTTAGCCTCTATGTTTTCACTCAGAAGCCGGTAGCCTACAGTCTGAGGCAAAGCCTCGGCAGGATGTATGAAAAGGGAATCGGGAATTGACGGCAACGCGGAGGGCACGGCTGCATCAATGGCAGGGCGGACATTCTCCGGCAAACCGATATACTGCCCCAAAAGCGACCCGAACAGCTCTATGCCGTTATCCAGGTCGACCATATCGGCACGGTATTGGTTTCGCCTTAGCTGCACCTTCAGGAGGTCGTTGCGCGTGGCAATCCCCGCATCTACGGCAACCTGCACCTGGCGGTCGAGCGAGTCGAGTGTCTGGAGCGCCTTCTCAAGCGTCCGGCGCGACGCCTTCAACGTTGCCAGCTGCCAGTAATAACTGCGGGCCGTAAGCCGCACCTGGTCGGCGGTCTGCCTTCCCTGCAACTGCGCCACCACCTCGCCCACCTTGGCCAGTTTGTTGCCGTTAACAATCCTGCCCCCCATAAAAACGGGTTGCAATGCCTGTATCCCGGCCATCTTGCCTTTATTTATCAGCCCCACGGTGACAAGGTCGAAAAAATCATATTCCAACACATCGTTATGGGTCTTGAATGCCGTGAACGAGGCCGATATCTGCGGGAAATACTTTGTAAATGCCTCGCGACGGGTTTCACCCGCCGCCTCGATGTTCCTGGCGGCATTACGCACGGCGGCATTGTTGGCGATAGCCATTTCGGCACACTGCCCCGCCGTAAGCAGCGTGTCGCTGACGGCAGGCGACTGCTGCAATTCCTGCGCAGAGGCAAAGGCCAGCGACAGGACTATCACAATCAAAGAAAACAACTTTTTCATACCAGGTGTGTTTCAAGAGGTTCTTCCAACGGTTTGTCGGCATTTTTTGATTTTGCCTTCATTTTCCAATATGCCACGGGGATAACCGTCAGGATAAATATCATCGTAATCGGGGTGCCGTAGAAAATCACCACACCCATAGGCTGCCACAAGGCGCTGTTGCCTATAACCATAGGGAGCACACCCATGGTGGCGGCGGCTGAGGTGAGAAAGATAGGCCGCATCCTCCGCTTGGAGGCATTCAGCACGGCATCCTTCAGTGTCTGCCCCTCGTTGCGCAGCTCCTCGGCATAGTCAAGCAGCACGATGGCGTTGCGCACAAGTATCCCCATCAGCGACACGATGCCAAGCACACATGTCAGCGAAAGCACCGTTCCTTGCAGCCACATCCCTATCCCCGCACCGGGAATGCACAACAGCAACGAAAGGAGCAGCAACACCGCCGTGTCGGTTTGCGAATAGTGGAACAGGATAATAAAGAATATGATTGCCACAGCCATGGCAAGAGCCGACAGAATCTGTGGCAGTATGCTCATGGAGGTATCCCACTCGCCGCCACGTTTCACGGTCACGCTGTCAGGGATGTCGATCTTGTCAAGCCTGTCCATCACGGCCTCCGTGCGGTCTATCACATTCACGTTCCGCTCCACTTCGGCGATAAGCGATATTTCCGGAATACCGTTGCGGTGCTGCAACACCCCTTGGTGCCACTGCGGGCGCACATCGGCAATCTGTCGCAACGGCACACTCGTGGCGCCCGTAAGCCCCACAGGTTCCCCCATCAGACGGGTGATGCAGGCAGAATCGGCCGATGCGGTTTTAAGTACCACCGGGATGCCGTAGTCCCCCTCCCACATCGTTGCAACGGGCAGACCTGTAGAATAGCGGAGAGCCAGTGTCGATTCCAGAATCACACTGTTCAGCCCCAGGCGCGATGCCGCAGTCCTGTCAGGGTCCACAACAACCGACACCATCGGGTTATCGAGCGACGACCTGACCGACCTCAATCCCGGCACTTTGCGCATTTCCGTCAGGAACGTGTCGGCCACAGCTTGAAGCTGCGCCATGTCATGCCCCGACAATCGGACCTCAATCGGATAAGCGGCATTGGAATAACTAAGCTGCTTGAACCTTACGAACGCATCAGGGAAAGCCGATTCATAACGGTCGGTGTATTCGTCGAGCACGTCGACCGTGGCCTCGTCACTCTGTGTGTTAACAATAAACTGGGCAAAGGCAGGTCCCCCCACCTGGGGCGCATAGGTGGCCTGGAAACGGGGTGACGAACACCCGTGGAAGGATGCTATCGACACCACCCTCTTATCCTTCGAAAGAATGCGTTCAAGCGAATCGGCAACCTGCGTGGTGCGTTCCACCGATGTGCCGGCAGGCATGAAAATCTCCACGGCAAACTGGTTGCGCTCGGCAATAGGCATGAGCTGGAACGGGCGCGACAGGAAAACCCAGGCACCTACGCCTACGCTCACAACGCCGAGAACGATGGTGAGGACAGGCCGGTTGAAACAAGCCGTTATCACACGGTCGTAGACCTTCTGCATCGACACGAAGAAACTGAACTTCTTTTTACCCGATGCCACCGCTTCCTGCTGCAGCTTGTAAATAGGTTCCTTTATAAGCACATATTGCAGGAACGGCACAAGCAACTCCGCCACCACAAGCGACACGAAAAGGATTATGGTCATGCCCCACGGGAAATCGGTAAGGAAGTCGCGGAACATCCCCGTCACCGTAAGCAGGAACGGGAAGAATGTTATGGATATAGCCAATGTGGCCGAGAAAATTGCCTTGAAAAATTCCGTGCCGGCACGCAGGGTGGCCGACATATGGTCCATCCCCTCTGAAATCAGCTCCACATAATCGTCGATTATGACCACCGAATTATCCACAATCATGCCAAGCGACACTATCAGACAGGCCAGCGTCACGGTGTCCAGCTCTATGCCGAAGGCATAAAACAATCCGAGCGATATGAATATGGCGACAGGAATCGTAGAGGCCGCGATAAGGGCTACCTTGAGCGGCAACAACAACATTATCACCACCACCACGGCCACGATGGCGATAATAAGCTCCACCAGGAAATAGTTGACGGAGCTGTTCACAACCACAGGCTGGTCGGTTATCTTGAACAGGGTCACACCCGACGGGATTTCCTTCTGGAATTCGTCGAGCTGCCTGTCGACCTTGGCACCCATATCCACAATGTTGTGGCCGGGCTTCATCTCGACACTAAGCAGGATGCATTTCTCAAAATTATTGGTGATATAACTTGCAGGCTGCGGATATTCCTTCTTTATCTCTGCGATATCGCCGAGACGGACAATCGAGCCGCCTGGGGTTGCGAACACAACCATATCCCTCACGTCCTCAATCGAGTTGACAGCCCTTTCCACCAATATCGGGCGCGTGTAGACCCCGTTGCGCAGCTCGCCTCCCGACGTCTTGAACCCCTGTGCCAGCAGCGTGGCTGCCACGGTTTTTTCCCCAAGGGCGTAATGACGCAGTTTCTCAGGGTCGAAACGCACGGCAATCTGTTCGTTCTGCTTGCCGAACACCTGCATCGTGCCCACACTCTCGATGGTGCGCAGCCTGTCTTTCAGGTTATCCATATATTCGCCAAGTTCCCGGTAAGTCTTGTCGTCGCTCTGCATGGTTATCAGCAATGCCGAGGTGTCACCGAAATTACTCAGCGTCTCCACACCCAGCACCCCCGGCGGAAGTTTGGCCTTGATCCCCTCCATCCCTATCTTGAATTCATTCCAGAACGCATCGGTATCCTCAACGTTATCGTCAAGCTCCACGAACACGATGAGCGTACCCGCCGTAATCTGGCTGTGGGTCTTAGCCTTGTCGACCTCCTTATATGAAAATATATAATCCTCGAGCGGCTTGAGCACCTCCTCCTCGATTTGCTCCACCGTCGCACCGGGGTATATCGCCCCGACCACACCCTCGCGGATGGTGAAATCGGGAAACTCGTTCTTGTTCATCACTTTCAGGGCATAGATGCCGAAAGCTATAAGCACCGAGGCAAGAAGGATTATCTCCTTGCGGTACTTCACACCGGCCACCACTATCGGCGATGGCTTTGGCTGCAATTTGGGCGTATCGGGTTGGTTTGCCATAGCTCGTTATGTTATTGGAGGTGCTCTGCAACAGGTTCCACGGAAGTGCCAGTGCTCACTTTGCCCATACCGGCAACAATCACGCTGTCGCCTCGCGATATGCCTGATTTCACAGCTATCCCCCCGTCGGTTATGTCACCGGCGGTAACATAGCGGCGTTCGGCCTTACCGTTATTTGCGACCCATACAAAATTGCGGTTATCCCAATCCAACAGCACCGCCTGCGACGGGAGGACAATAGTCCCGGCACTGTCAGCAGCCGTGGCGGCACCTGCAACCCTGACTGTCCCTGTCATTCCCGGCAGGATTCTGCCTCCGGGATTAGGAATGGCGGCTTTTACGGCATAAGTGCGGGTAAGGGGGTCGGCAACCACGCTTTTCTGGACAACCTTCCCTTCGACCGAAGCCCCGGCCAGCACACCGAGTTCAGCCGTGACTGCATCGCCAACGGCAATCCCCCCGATTTCCTCCTCCGGCACAGGTATCGACATCTTTATCTCGTCTACACTGACAATCATCAACACCGGCACACCCGCCATCACGTTCTGTCCCGGCTCGGCCAGTTTCTGCGCCACAACCCCTGACCCAGGTGCGTATATCGCAGCGTCCGACACCTCACGGGCAGCTATTGCTGCGGCGTTTGACGCCTGTTTGAGCTTGCTTTGGGCTTCCACCCACTTGATTTCAGGCAAGGCATCCGCATCGTGGAGTTTTTTCAGACGGTTATATGCATCACGTGCCTCTTCAAGGGTGGCCTGTGCGATATTGTTGGCATTAGCAAGGCTCTCGCTTTTAACACGGGCCAAAAGCTGCCCCTTGTCAACGCGCTGCCCCTCTTCAACATAAATATGACTGATTGTGCCGGGCACTGAAAAGCTGACCGCCGAATTGCGGTCAGACTCCACCGTACCCGAATAAGTACGCTGCCCCACTGCCCCCTGCGTCCCGGCAGGAACCACGACACTGACGCGAACCGGGCCCTGCCCGGTAACAGCAGTTTCCTTATGACAAGAGGTTATTACACAAGCCGAAAACACAACTGCCGACATGGGGATGATAAAGGGGGAACGGTGTCTCATAAAGTCCGGGAATTATAGGTTGAAACGTGAATCATCACATGATGATACATTTAAAACCACCTTTGAACCTTAAAAGTTTACGAATCATAACAACGTGGTTTCAACCGAATCAGCCACTACCCGGCACCTTTATTCAATGCCGGTCATAAACAATAAAAAATATGGGGATTTAAAAATTTTCACTAAATTTGCATTCGGTATTTATTACGCTATAGCATTTTTCGGCTCAAGCCGCATTTTATATTCATATCATACTTACATTCATTACCACTTAATTAAATTCAATGATTCGGTAAAAATTACCGAAGTGGTTGAAACTTAAGTTAATATATCGAATTGTCAAATACAAATGAATCGCCAAAGCGTTCATTATAAAAATCTTAGCGTATGAACGTATTGGCGATTCTCAAAGACTTCACCTTTCGGTGTAAGTCGGTATTTG
>OFHP01000351.1_pt1 | contig 30996 bp, 21 predicted proteins | sample 1521651 | NCBI WGS metagenome assembly OFHP01 (sample SAMEA3504105, study PRJEB24116) | mouse gut metagenome | biome: mouse gut; feature: mouse-associated habitat; material: faeces | place: Denmark | collected 2011 | reverse complement strand
GTCATCCGCGCCCGGGTGTTCCACGCACTGATTGAAATGACTCCCCCGAATGAAAACCCATGAAAACATAAATCTTTGCCGCCTCTGTGTTGGCGGCGATGAACTGGAACACTGAAAAAGAAAACCGTGGCAGCCCCGATAAAAAAGAAGTGTGCCGCAATGACGAGGATCTGCAATACCCGGCATTGCGACACTGTTCTTTTCGGTGGCTGCTGTTCAAACGGCGAGTGGCGGAGCGGTCGAAAAATAATTACTTTCATCGCTAATCTTCATACTCATCTTCCACAATCTGCTTTTTTCTTGGATAAATCATCAATTCTTCTGCTGAACCATCTGTAAATAAGATAGAATCCAATTACCAGCAAGGCGATGAGAACGGATTTACTTGTCGGCGAAAGGAGGTCATGACGTCGTAAATACTGGTTGCAGAGAACTATGATCGCTCCATAGAAACCCGACATCAGCAATAACAAAAGGATTGCTGATCTAGTCTTTTTCGCGGTTGTGCTCAGTTTCATTATTTTGCGACCTCTTCCTTGAAGGTGTTGGCGGGTTTGAATGCCTGGATATTGCGGACCGGTATTATTACTGTGGCAGACATGCCAATATATTATTATCCAGCTACTTACCTTCTACATAAGATTTGTAGGGTGATACATAAAAGCATCCTAACCTTATGCCATCTGAAACGAGAGACGAAAAATTTCATGTTAAGACAAAATCTTCGTAACTATCAGCATTTCAGTCAAATAAAACGCCTATTCATTGTTAAGATGAAAGGCGTTTTATGTACTTGTTGCCTTGGAAAGACTCGAACTCTCACAAACGGAACCAGAATCCGGTGTGCTACCATTACACCACAAGGCAATTTTTTCGGCGGCTCTATTGCCGCTCTGTCACTACGTTTCCGTTTTGACACTGCAAAATTAGTGCTATTTTGCGAATCCACCAAATTTTTTCAGAACTTTTTTCAAAAAAAATATCATTATTTTCTTATTTACTTATTTTTCAGCTATTTCCTCAAGCCATTTTTTATTAGAAAATAAATTGATTGCTGCCCCTATCCTATCAGGCAGTCGGATAAACCGTCCTCAGTAATACAGATAAAAATCGCGGCACAGCGCGCGATGCTCGTCTGATGGTATTCCAGGCGATATTTCCAGGATAAGACTGTTATCGGTCCCGGGAGACATAATCCGCAAAGACTCTTTTATGTCGCAGCATACGCCGAATTCGAGGAGAATTCTTTTTGGAGGTTTGGCAGGAGTGCCTTTCACATACTGATATCGGAGCAGGCATAATCCATTTTTATTTGCGAGTTCCGCAAGCGGTGCTCCTTTATCAGCGGTAGTTATCATCGAAAGTCTGCCACGATCGGCAAGAAGCGGCCTACAGTTTTCAATAAGGGTAGCCGGCGAAAGTATCCCCTCATGCCTTGCAATGATGCGCGGAGTGTCGGCCGATGATATTCCGGATGAAAAAAATGGAGGATTGGAGACAATGAGATTGAACTTGCGCTGCCCGCCGACCGAAAGCGATAGAAAATCGGCTTCCCTCGCCTCGAGCCGGCCGCTCCAGAGGGAATTGCTGAAATTGCCCGCAGCCTCCTCGACAGAATCGCGATGAATGTCAATGGCAAGCACTCTCGCCGTCGGATTACGCTGGGCGCACATCAATGCGATAAGACCGCATCCCGTCCCTACATCGAGGATATCGGAGCACCCGGACACATCGGCCCAGGCACCGGCGAGAACACCGTCGACACCTATTTTTATGGCGCTGCGGCCATGACTGCAACTGAATTGTTTGAACCGAAATACATTTTCACTCATGGCCGAGGGAATATGTAATGAAAAATTGCTAACTTTGCACCTGATTTCCCGGAATCCGCGCGACAGGCGATATTTCCGGATGCCGCAAATTTACATAATATATGTCAACAAAAAAAGATATAGACAATTTTTTCAAAGATATAGTCGATTCCCCTTCCATTTATGCGAAGGACCACCGTAGCCGCCGACGGATGCGGGTTCTTGATGACGCCATCATTATCCCCCTGGAGAATGAGGCGTATCTTCCGTATATGAAAGTAGGTATCGCGCTGGACAATCCGTACACCCAACAGATGGTGATTTATGCCCACAAGAACAATCTGCCAGTATTTATCACCTCTCTTCCGGAATCCACCAGGCCCGACCAGGAACTCACGGAAGAGGAAGAAACAGCGGAATGGCAGGAACTCGTGGGGCGTACCGGATGCATCGCCATGATTGTCGATACTACTGGTGCTGATTCCGAAGGGGTGCTCCACGCACTTGTCCACACCGGCTTCCAGGCGACATTGAAATTTCTCGAACATATCAGTATCGGAGATAATGACCTGACAGTCGGAACAGTTGAGGAGGATGCGCTGAAATACGTAAATGTAGATATTGTGAGTGACCAGGCCATCAACGAACTGCTTGAGTCCACCTATCTCTCAGCAGAGCATTTTCTCAACGAGCAGGACCGCAAGAATCTTCATTCAAATCTGGGAAAGATTGAAAAATATACCCTTCGGTGGCTGCATTTCATGATTCAGAACTCTCCGGTGAACTGGAGCAGTCAGTACGACCTGCTATGCATCAGAGACATAGAGAAGCGCCGCGAACGCTTTCTTGAATTGCTGACCCTTGAGATGCAGAAGCTTATGGTGAAGGAGGAGATGCAGCGCCGTACGGCCTCGCAACTGTCCAGACGGCAGAAGGAGGAGTTCCTGCGCTCGCAGATCCGCACCATGCAGGATGAGCTCGGAATGGATCAGGATGACGACGAATTGGCAGAACTCCGCGAGCGCGCCTCCAGAAAGGAATGGTCGGAAGAGACCGGCAAGGCATTCGAGAAGGAAATGAGGCGTCTGATGCGCTACAGCATGAACTCGCCTGAATACGCATTGCAGTATTCCTATCTGGATACATTCCTCGATCTGCCGTGGAATCACTGCGACAACGAAGTGTTCGACCTTGCCGATGTCGAAAGGGTGCTCGACCGCGACCATTACGGACTTGAGAAGGTGAAGGAGCGGATAGTGGAACAGATGGCGGTAATCAAACTCCGCAACGACCTGAAGGCCCCCATTCTCTGTTTTTACGGTCCTCCTGGAGTTGGAAAGACATCTCTCGGAAAATCTATCGCCGAAGCTCTCGGCAGAAAATATGTCAGGGTGGCTCTCGGAGGAATCCATGACGAGTCGGAAATCCGCGGCCACCGCCGCACCTACCTCGGCTCAATGCCCGGAAGAATCATAAGCGCCCTGGAAAAATGCGGCACGAGCAATCCGGTGATGATGCTTGACGAAATCGACAAGATAGGAAGCGACTTCAAGGGAGACCCTTCGACAGCATTGCTCGAAGTGCTTGATCCGGAACAGAACTGCAGGTTCCATGACAATTACATCGATCATGACTATGACCTGTCGAAAGTACTGTTCATTGCCACAGCCAATAGTCTTCAGACCGTGTCGGTGCCTCTGCTCGACAGAATGGAACTTATAGAGATAGGCAGTTATGTAGAAGACGAGAAAATCCAGATAGCGTTACGACATCTGTTGCCAAAGACTCTGGCGGACCATGGTTTCGAGACGGACGAGGTGAAGTTCACTACAGAGGCTGTGGCCGAGATCATTTCCGAATATACCAGAGAGAGCGGTGTGCGCCGGCTTGAGAAGAGAATTTCGGACGTGTTGCGCAAGATAGCGCGTCTGAAGGCTTCCGGCAAGGATTTCCCGCATGTTGTGGATGAAACGCTTGTCTGCGAATATCTCGGCAAGCCGGATGTCATACCCGACAGTTACGAGAACAACGACAAGCCGGGAGTAGTGACCGGTCTGGCATGGACCCAGGCCGGAGGTGAGATTCTTTTCATTGAATCCGCACTCTCGCCCGGCAAGGGAGACAAGCTCACGCTGACAGGTAATTTAGGCACTGTCATGAAAGAGTCGGCCATGATCGCACTCCAGTATCTCAAGAGCAACGCCAAGCGGTTCGGAATCGACAGCAATAAATTCGAGGAGAACGACGTGCACATCCATGTTCCGGAAGGTGCCATCCCCAAAGACGGTCCTTCGGCGGGCATAACTATGCTTACATCCCTCGCATCAACGTTCACAGGACGCAAAGTCGCCGCACGCATTGCCATGACAGGAGAGTTCACACTCCGCGGCAGAGTACTGCCCGTAGGCGGTATAAAAGAAAAGATCCTGGCAGCAAAACGCGCCGGGATCCATACCGTGATTCTTTGCGATAAAAACCGCAAGGACATCGAGGAAATCAACAGCCGATACCTCGAGGGAATGAAATTTCACTTCGTTGAATCGGCATCGGAAGTGCTTGAGCTTGCCTTGCTCGACGAGACTGCCGACTGACCGGATTTCCTTCTGCCGCGTCCGCGGTAGTTCTTCCGGTTCCGGTCTTTGGAATCTTTCCGGTCTTCAGTTTTTTTCCGGTCTCCGCGATCCTTACGGCCACGTCCTCTGCCCTCATTACCTCTTTTACGCCCCCTGCCCCTTTCGTGCGAATCTCCGCCGCCGGGTCGGGGGGCTTCTCCGAATTCGGCAGGGACTTCCTCCCGGGGAATTTCCTTTTCGAGAAGTTTCTCAATCTTGCGCAGACGGAACATTTCGTCGGGCGAGACGAACGTCACCGCCTCCCCTTCCCTGTTGGCACGCGCGGTACGCCCTATCCGATGTACGTAATCCTCCGCCTCGCGCGGCACATCGAAGTTGATCACCATCTCGATGTCATCTATATCTATGCCACGGGCAAGAATGTCGGTGGCTACTATCACATGGGTCTTACCCGACTTGAAATCAAGCATGACATTGTCGCGCTGCGTCTGGTCGAGATCGGAATGCATCTCGGCGATCCTGTATCGTGACTTCCTCAGCTCCCTGGCAAGATTTTTTACCTTAAGTTTGGAGGATGAAAATATTATGACGCGTTGCGGAGGGGTTGTCTCGAATATTCTCTTGAGAACAGGCAGTTTCTGTGGCTCATAGCATATATAAGCCGACTGCTTGATCTTCTCGGCAGGCTTCGACACCGCAATTTTCACTTCAACAGGATTCTTAAGAATCTTGTTGGCCATCTGCTGTATTTTGGGAGGCATTGTGGCCGAAAACATCAGCACCTGCACATTCTTGGGCAAATGGGAATAAATCTGCATGATGTCGTCGTAGAATCCCATGTCAAGCATCCGGTCGGCCTCGTCGAGAATAAAAAACGACACCTTCGAGAGGTCCACATATCCCATGCTGAGATGTGCGAGAAGTCGTCCGGGAGTGGCGATCACCACATCGGCTCCCGATTTGAGTCCTTTCCGTTGCTGGTCGTAAGCGAAGCCATCGGTACCGCCATATATAGCTATGCTGCTCACCGGCATGAAGTAGGCGAATCCCTGAAGCTGTCTGTCAATCTGCTGGGCAAGTTCTCTGGTAGGAGCCATTACCACGCAGTTCACGGCATCAGAAGGAAAACCGCCATCGGCAAGCCTGTTGATCACGGGCAGCAGATATGCGGCAGTCTTACCGGTGCCGGTCTGTGCGCAAGCGAGCAAATCTTTCCCCTCCAGCACCGAAGGTATGGTCTGTTCCTGAATCGGGGTGCATTCGTCGAAATGCATATCCCAGAGTCCGTCGAGAACATCATCGTTGGTCAGTATCTCATCAAATCTCATTGTCTTGTCTTCTTCTTTTTTTATTTCACATTGAACTCTGGCAATTGATTCTGCCGTTCAATGGCGGCAGGAACGCGTCGGGATAATGATCAAGTTCATAGTTGCCGCGCGTTCCTGTCAGGGTTATTATGTCGAAGCGGTACTCATAAATATGCGGCTGAGCCTTCAGATAGGCGTTGGCGCCGATAACCATTTTCGACCTCTTTTTTCTATCGACAGCTTCAACCGGGTCTTTACTCTTCCGGGCTTTGACTTCTACGAACACTATCACGTTTTCCATCTGCGCGATGATGTCGATCTCAAGTGCGGATCCGATTCTCCAGTTCATTTCACGGACAGTGTATCCCTGCGAGATCAGATAGTCGCGTGCAAGCATTTCCGCATCATGCCCCCAGTCATTCGCCTCGGACCCCAACTGACTTTTGCCACCTGCCATCCATCAATATGCCTTGAACGACATGTCGAGCCCCTTGACGCTATGTGTAAGGGCACCCACGGATATAAAGTCCACGCCGGTCTCACCGTATGCCCGAAGATTCTCTATAGTTATGCCTCCGGAGGATTCAGTCTCGACTTTTCCGTCTACGAGCAACACGGCCTCCCGGGTAAGTTCCGGAGTGAAATTGTCGAACATAATCCTGTCCACGCCGCCATGCGCCAGCACTCTCCTGATATCGTCAAGACTGCGTACCTCCACTTCTATCCTGAGTTTCTTTCCGGTCTCCCTGCAATACTGCTGTGCCCGGGATATCGCTTTCTCGATACCTCCGGCGAAATCTATATGATTGTCCTTGATCAGTATCATGTCGAAAAGTCCTATCCTATGGTTGGTGCCACCACCGGTAGCCACGGCCTCTTTCTCAAGCATCCGCATTCCCGGAGTGGTCTTGCGGGTGTCGAGCACACGCGTACGGAGACCCTTCAGCTGATCCTGATATCGGCGGGTCATGGTCGCCACGCCGCTCATACGCTGCATTATGTTGAGCATGGTCCGCTCCGCTATGAGCAACGACCGCACAGGACCTTCGGCCGTGAATGCCACATCTCCTTTATTGACTTCGGCACCATCACCGATCATTACCGTCATCTTTATGGAAGGATCGACGCGATGGAGCACCTTCTCGGCCACTTTCACCCCCGCCAGTATACCGTCTTCCTTTATAATAAGTCTGGACCGACCCATCGCATTCTCCGGAATTGTGGAGAGCGTGGTGTGGTCACCGTCTCCCAGATCCTCTGCAAACGCCAGATCAAGGAGATCATCGATAAGCTCATCTTTTGTTTTCATATCAGTATATGTATTGACCAATATAAATGTAAAGGGAGGGGGACCAAGCCCCCTCCTCGTTGTTAACTAACTAAGGATTTTATTTTTCAGGAATTATACCGTCGCGTTTCAGGAGTGCGTCGGCCGTGGGCTGCTTGCCTCGGAATTCCACATAAAGTTCCATCGGGTCGCGAGTGTCGCCGGCCTGGAGCATCTTCTTGAATTTCTGCGCGGTCTTCTTGTCAAAGATGCCGTTTTCAAGGAATGCCGCGAAAGCGTCCGCATCAAGAAGCTCCGACCACTTGTAACCATAGTAACCGGCTGCGTAGCCACCGGAAAATACATGGGTGAAGGCCGGAGAAATAAGACAGCCTTCCTCCATGGGGAATATTTCAACCGGAGCCAGAGCCTTCTCCTCGAAGGCGGCGATATCGGCCGAGGCGCGGAGCGGTTCCTCAATGGTGTGATACGCCATGTCAAGATATCCGAAACCGAGCTGACGCATCGTGGAGTATGCGGCCGCGAACTGCGCCGCCTTAACGAAGCGGTCTATCAGGTCCTGGGGCATTTTCCTGCCGGTCTTGTAATGCTTTGCAAAACCGTCGAGATACTTTTTCTGAGTGAGGAAATTCTCATTGAACTGCGAGAACAATTCCACGAAATCATGGTCCACATTGGTACCGCTCAGACTCTTGTACTTTGCCTCGGCCGACAGACCGTGGAGAGCGTGACCGAATTCATGCAGGAACGTCTCAACCTCGTCGGAATTGAGAAGCACCGGGTCGCTGCCTGTAGGTTTCGAGAAATTGCAGACAATCGAAATCAACGGTATCGACTTGTTACCCTCGTCATCTTTTGTCTCGGTACGGAATTCAGTCATCCAGGCACCCGAACTCTTGCCGGGACGATAGAAGAAATCGGCATAAAGGATACCGAGAAGCTTTCCGTTATCCTCGTACACATCGTAGACTCTCACATCGGGATGATATTTGTCTATCTTAGTGTTCTCCTTGAACTTGTAGCCATAGAGTTTGGTGGCGAGCCCGAACACTCCGTCAATCGTGTTGTCCAGTTCGAAATATGGTTTCAGCTCCTCCTCGTCGAACGCATAGCTGGCGTTTTTCAACTTGTCGGCCCAATAGGAATAATCCCATGGTTTTAGCATAAAACCTTCACCCTCGCTTTTACGGGCGAACTGCTCGATTTCGGCAATCTCGGCCTTCATCGGCGCGGTATAGTTCTTACGCAGGTTCTCAAAGAACTCCATCACAGCCCCGGGAGTCTTGGCCATGGTGTTCTGCAACTGATACTCAGCGAAATTCTTCTTGCCCATGAGCTGTGCTATCTCAAGACGGATATTTGCGATATCCTTGAGTATCTGCAGATTGTTGAGCTCTCCTTCGGTATTTTTCGAAGCGTTCAGCCTATAGAGCTTCTCGCGGAGGTCCCTGTTCTCCGCATACGTCATGAAGGGAGCGTAGGAAGGTCTGAAAATGGTGACGAGATAGAGACTCGGATCGTCCGCCTTACCCTCATCTGCAAGAGCTTCGGCCGCAGCCGCGCGATATGCCGTCTTGATGGACTCAGGTATACCGGCGAGGTCGCCTTCATGCAGCCAGAGTCTGCGCGCAGGATCCTTCATGGCGTTGGTGGCGTTCTGCGCGTAACGCACGTTCAGGTCGGAGAGTTCCGCATTGAGGCGGCGGTATTTCTCACGCGCCTCACCTGTGAGATTTGCTCCCGAAGTCAGGAACGCATCGTATGTTTTCTTTATGAGCCGAAGGTCCTCTGAAGAGAGCGACGTGTCCTTCCCGCTGTTGTCGTACACGCTTTTTATGCGGTTCCAGAGGGCCTCGTTGAGGATGATGTCAGTGTTGTGGCGCGAGAGTTCCGGAGTGACTTCGGCAAGCACGCGCATCATCACGGTGTCGCCCATCGCATGCTCGAGGTTGCTTAGAGCGAGCACGGAGCGGTCAAGCACCTCTCCGGAGCGGTCGAGAGCCACGATTGTGTTCTCGAATGTGGGGATACTGCGCTGGTTCACGATTGCCTCCACCTCCTGATTCTGGAGACGAATGCCTTCGAGGACACCCTCTTTGTAATCCGCCGGCGTAAGCGAGGTGAAAGGTAATGTGCCGTATTGACCTTGGGGACCGCTTATCAGCGGATTTGTCCCGGCTGCCGATGATTCAGTTGAAATTGTCATAAGTGAAAGGGCTGCAACCGAATGCAACAATAGTTTTTTCATACCGTCTGTTTATAGCTCGTTTCTTATAATAAAAAAAGCCCCTGACATGAACATGCCTGTTGATGTGTTCATGCCACGGGGCGCTAATAATTTAAAACAATGTCATTCACCGAGATAACTCTTGAGAAGTCTGCTTTTCTGGCCTTTCAGCCTTCGAATGGCCTTCTCCTTGATTTGCCTGACACGTTCGCGAGTCAGGTCGAATTTGGCTCCGATTTCCTCAAGAGTCATTTCCTGACAACCGATTCCAAAGAACATTTTCAGAATTTCCCTCTCGCGGTCGTACAACTGACGGAGCGCGCGGTCCACCTCTTTCGACAGCGATTCCTTATTGAGATCGGAGTCGGCGAGCGGACTGTCGTCGTTTGTAAGCACGTCAAGAAGAGAATTGTCCTCACCTTCCACAAAGGGAGCATCCACCGATATGTGACGTCCGGAAACCTGAATGGTGTCCGAGACCTTGTCGACCGCCATATCGAGGCGTTCGGCAAGTTCCTCAGTGGAAGGACGACGTTCATTCTCCTGCTCGAAGCGCGCCATTTCCTTGGTAATCTTGTTCAGGGAGCCAACCTGATTGAGCGGCAGACGCACTATTCTCGACTGCTCGGCAAGCGCCTGCAGAATCGACTGGCGGATCCACCACACGGCATACGATATGAATTTGAATCCTCGCGTCTCGTCGAACTTCTCGGCCGCCTTGATAAGACCGAGATTGCCCTCGTTGATAAGGTCGGGCAGACTCAATCCCTGATTCTGGTACTGCTTGGCCACAGACACGACGAAGCGCAGGTTGGCCTTGGTCAGTTTCTCCAATGCCTCCTGATCGCCCTTCTTGATGCGTTGAGCCAGTTCCACTTCCTCTTCGACGGTTATAAGCTCCTCCTTGCCGATCTCTTGCAAATACTTGTCGAGCGATGCGCTCTCACGATTGGTGATCGACTTAGTAATTTTTAATTGACGCATAAACTTGTGTTCTCTTACAACTATTGTTCCTAACCTGTTTTTTCGACAGTCATTTTATATTACGCACCGACTGCCCTATTTGTTTCACGCGGCGGCGAATTTATTTTCGGATTCTGGATGTCCGGCTCCGCCGAGTTACCATAATAACGAATAAAGCGACGAAAAATTTTACACGCGGCGGCTCTCCGACAGTCGGCAGCATGCCCCCGGCACTCCGGCCGGACGTGCATAGACGACGAAAAACGGAAGCTGCATCTGCAACTTCCGTTCTGACGGGTGGGAGATGGGGTTCGAACCCACGACCTAAGGAACCACAATCCTCCACTCTAACCAACTGAGCTACACCCACCGTATGGATTCCTCTCGGAATCGGTGTGCAAATATACGTCGTTTTATCGGTTTATGCAAGGGTTTCACGCAAAAAAAATCTCGCGACGCCACGTTTTCCCGCCCGGCAATGGCGCCGGCGCTACTCCACTATCCCCAGCTCCACCGACGACGGATAACGCCGGCTGTGATATATCGATACGCGGCACGGCACGAAATCATGCTCGCCGCAACGATATATGTCGATCATCTGCTGCGGATTGCGGTCGAACAGAGGAAACCACGTGCTCTGAATCTGCACCATGATGCGGTGCCCTTCGAGAAACGTATGGGCAATGCCAGGCATCGTCAGACGCACCTGCTCGATACGGCCGGCCTCGAACGGCTCGCCCTGCGTGAAGCCGTTGCGGTAGCGGCCGCGGATGATGTCGCCGCGAATGAGCGTCTGCCGGCCGTCTGGCGAGCAGTCGATGAGCTTGACCACGAAATCGGCATCGGTCGTCGAGAGCGAGGCATAGAGCCTGACACCGATCTCCCCAGCAACGCTTATCGGTCTGTCGAGCCTCTCGCCGCAGAATGTCAGCACGTCGCCCCGCTCCGAGGCAAAACGCTGGTCGGCATTCATATATCCCTTGGGGATGCTCCTGCCCACGGCCGGCATGTAGGGCACCGGATCGGCCGGATCGGATATATAGCTCGTACAGCCGCCCGAGCGTGCCGGCCGGTGTCGGCTCAGAGACCCGTCGGCGTCGAGATATAGCGTCATGCGACGCCCGGGCTCGCGCCAGCGGTCGAACGAGCGCCAGCGGTTCTCGCCCGAGAAGAAGAGCATCGTGCGCGGCAGAGAGTCGAGGCAGCCCTTGTCTTTGAGGTAGAAGTTGAAGAAGGGCACTTCGATCCTCTCGCGATACATATCGCCTATGCCGCTGCCGTAGACTATGTCGCCGACGGCATCGGCCCTCTTGTGCGACTGCCAGGCCCCGTGCGACCACGCCCCCATGACCAGCCGGCAGTCCGCCTCGGGGCTCAGACGGCATATCGCGTCGTATGTCCTCCACGCCCCGTAGCAGTCCTCGGCATCGTACGTTCCGCCGACGACCAGCACGGCGGCCTCGATGCCGCGGCAAGCGCGCTCGGCGCAACGCTCGAGCCACCAATCGTCGTAGTCGGGGTGCTCCACTATCTGCCGCCAGAACTCGAAGTCGCTGCCGAGCATATCGGTAAAGCCGGCCACCGTGTGCGAGAGATAGTACTCGAACGTACCCTCGTCGGGTATGGCGAGGCGCCGCGGCCGAAACGAGGGCGTCGGCTCATCGCGCGGCGTCGACACCGTAGGCGCGAACTGCACGGCCGGTTGCAGCGCCAGCGCACCGTTATGGTGGAAATCGTCGCCCATGTACCAGTCGTAGACCGGCGCCTGCGGCGAGACGGCGCGTATGGCAGGGGGCGCCTGCCATAGTCGAGTAGAATCCGTTGTAGGAGTTGCCCTTGACGCCGACGCGGCCGTTGTTGTGAGGAATATTCTCCACGAGCCACTCGACGGTATCGTATACGTCGCTGGCCTCGTCGACCTGTCCCGGTGCTTTGTTCTCTATAAAGGGGCGTATGTTGACGAACTCGCCGCCGCTCATCCAGCGGCCTCTGACATCCTGGAATACGAGTATGTAACCCTCGGCGGCGTATGCCGATTCGAGCTTGCTGCGCCACAGTGCACGCACACCGTCGCCGTAAGGGGCACAGCCGTAAGGGGTGCGGGTCATAAGTATCGGATGAGCCTCGGTCGTGTCGACGGGCGAGTATACGGCCGTATGCAGCTCCGTGCCGTCGCGCATGACGATGCGGTGCTCGGTCTTGCGGTAGTTGCGCACGAACCACCCCTCGTCGCCGTACTGCGCCGCGGCACCTGCCGTCAGTGCCGACAAGAGGATCGAAAGCAGAAATCGTTTCATTCGATAAATATATTACTATGCAAAGTTAACCGATTTCCCCCACACGGCTGCCCTGCCGCCACGAAAAACGCGATTTTTTCACTACCTTTGCCGCAAACCGAATCCAAGCATCATGGCAGACGACTACATAGGACGTAAAATGGAGGATTTCCGCGCACGTGCCGCAAAACCCGCAGCACGCCCCGCCGCCTCGCTCACGAAACTTCTCAGGCGCAACCGCAGCCACCGCGGATACGATGCCGGCTTCAAGGTACGTCCCGACCAGCTGCGCAAGATCATCGAGGTCAACACGCTCACGCCGTCGGCACGCAACGCCCAGTCGCTGCGCTTCCTCCCCGTGCTCGGCGACCAGGCCGCGAAGGTAACGGGCTGCATACGCCTCGGCGGAGCGCTGCCCGAGCTGCAACTGCCGCTGCCGGGCACCGAACCCAATGCCTATATAATAGTATGTTCGGTGGCCGAGCAGAGCGCCGATCTGTTTATCGATCTGGGCATATCGGCGCAGAGCATGTTGCTGCGCGCCACCGAAATGGGGCTCAACGGCATCTGCATAAGGGCTTTCGACCGCATGCGCATCCGCGAGATCTTCTCGCTCGATTGCGAGCCCCTGCTCATTCTGGCCATAGGCCGGGGCACCGACCGCATCGAGCTGGTCGACATACGTCCGCAGGACGACCGCCGCTACTACCGCGCAGACGGAGTGCACTACGTCCCGAAACTGACAGTCGACGATCTGATAATAGAATAAGAATTAAGGGGCATTATACCCTACCTGATGATTATTATGCTGGCCTCGTAGAGCATCCACATGGGCAGAGCCACGATAGACAGCGTGAAGACATCCGAAGTGGGAGTTATGACCGCCGCGACGACGAGAATCGCGACTATGGCGTGTTTGCGGTAACGGCGCAGAAACGCGGCAGTGACGAAGCCCAGCTTAGCGAATAGCCACGCCACGACGGGTATCTCGAACACGATGCCCAACGCCAGAGACATGACCGCCAACGTCGACATGTAGGAGTCGAGCGAGATCATGTTCTCTATATCTGCGCTTACCTGATAGGTTCCCAGAAAGCGGAACGTAAGCGGAAATATCAGAAAGTAGCTGACCAGCACGCCCGCCATGAACATGACATATCCCCAGCCGGCCACACGAACCACGTAACGACGCTCATCGGCGTATAGTGCCGGCGAGACGAATCGGAATATCTGGTATACGGCATACGGCGACGCGCACAGCGCACCTGCGCACAGCGCCGCCTTCATATGCACGACAAACTGCCGCGCAAGCCCCGTATTGATGAGTCTGACGGAGAAGTCGCCTACGCTCGTCGTATCTCCTCCCCATGCGCCTACCGCCGAGAGAAGTCCGTATGTAGCGAAACCGGGGTCGGCAGGCGCCAGGACGATACCGAAGAGCACATCCTTGAAGACGAATGCGACGATGCCGCATACGACAGTCAGCGCGAGCGTCCTCAGCACAGCCGCGCGCAGCTCCCCCAGATGATCCCAGAACGATGCCCTATCCTGCGACGAAGACATGCCCCGCTATCTCTGTGACGCGTTGTCGTCCTTCGGTTCCTCCTTCGGCTCGTCGCCGTTCATCCCCTCCTTGAACGAGCGCACGCCCTTGCCGATACCCTTCATCAGCTCGGGTATCTTCTTGCCGCCGAAAAACAGCAGCACCACCAGTGCGATCAGCAGTATCTCCTGCATGCCTATGCCGCCCAAAAACAAAAATTCCATATCTCGAACAGTTAATTTACCTAATATATTATCTTATGGCTTTACCTGTGCAGCCCACGCGAAGCCCTCCCTGCCATACGCCACGCGCATAGCGGCAGAACCGTATCCGCCGACGGCAAACCGTCTGACGTTCGACCGGGCGGATAGCCCTCTGCGACCGGTCAGAACTCCCTGCCCTGCTTCAAGTCCTCGACGAAGCGGTCGATGCGTCGCATCTGCGCCGGGATATCGATCCTCTGCGGACAGTGGCGCACGCACTCCTTGCAGCCGATGCAGTGGTCGGCCTGCCGCAGGCGCGGCACCGAACGATCGTACCCGATCAGAAACTCCCGCCGGGCACGACGGTAATTCTCATCGCCCGACGACGAGGGCAGACGACCCTCGTTGACGCATCTGTTGTAGTGCAGCAGTATACCCGGTATGTCGAGGCCGTAGGGGCAGGGCATGCAATACTTGCAGTCGTTGCAGGGTATGGTCGGATAGCGCAGCAACGCCTGCGCCATACGTTTCAGGAATTCCGACTCCTCCTCCGACAGAGGCTCCAACGGCGAGTATGTCGCAAGGTTGTCGCGCAGATGCTCCATATAGGTCATGCCGCTCAGCACGGTCAGCACGCCCTCGGGCGAGGCTGCGAAACGGAACGCCCACGAGGCTACGCTACGGTCGTTGCGACGCTCGCGCAGCTCGGCGGCTATATGGTCGTGCACGTTCGAGAGCCGGCCGCCCAACAGCGGCTCCATGATGATGGCCGGTATGCCGCGTTTTTGCAGCTCGCCATAGAGATACTCGGCGTCGTTGCTGCGCGGATCGAGCTCCCTGCCGTGGCGCCAGTCGACATAGTTGAGCTGTATCTGCACGAAGTCCCACTTGTATTTGTCGTGCTCGGCCAGCAGGCGGTCGAACACGGCTATGTCGCCATGATAGGAGAAGCCCAGATTGCCTATGCGTCCCGCCTCGCGCTCCGACAACAGGAAGTCGAGCATGCCGTTGTCGATATAACGCGACTCGAACTCGCGCATGGCATCGCTGCCCATGCCTACGGCGTGCAGCAGCATGTAGTCTATGCGGTCGACCTGCAACTCCTTGAACGAATTGCGGTACATGGCCATCGAAGCCTCGCGGCTCCATGTCGACGGCGCGAAGTTGGAGAGCTTGGTGGCCACGACCCACTTATCGCGCGGATGACGGCTCAACGCAATGCCCGTCGCACGCTCCGACATACCCTTGCAATATGCCGGCGATGTGTCGAAATAGTTGACGCCGTGAGCTATGGCGAAGTCCACCAGACGGTTGACCTGCTCCTGATCGATATCGCCGTTCTCGTCGGTCGGCCAGCGCATGCAGCCGTAACCCAGAATCGACACCCTCTCGCCGGTCTTGGGGTTGATGCGGCAGGTCATCTCGCCCGCAGGCATATCTCCGCCCTCGGAGATCGTCGCCGCGCCGCCGCCCTTCGGACGGCAGCCGGCAAACGAGATTGCGGCCACGGCAGCCGTGCCGGCGCCGAGGCGTTTGAGGAACTCGCGACGGTCGAGGCCGTCCTTCATATCGTTTTTCATAGTGGTATGCGCATCAAATGGTTCTGTGTTGTTCGTGTCCCTCGACGTAGATCGCACTGAACGGACGTGCCGGGCACAAGCTCTCGCACGCACCGCAGCCGATGCACCTCTCGACATTGACCGAGGGTATCTTCGGCGCATCCCGCCTGCCGCTCTGCGCTATCATCGTAATGGCTCCCGCAGGGCAGTGGCGGGCACAGTTGCCGCAGCTCACGTCCTCGCTCGCCGGCAGACAGTTCTTCATGACGAGCACCGCATGACCGATCTGGGTCGACGACTTCTCGCCCCGCGTGACGGCACGTATCGCCCCCGTCGGACACACCTCCGAGCACTTCGTGCACTCGGGGCGGCAGTAACCGCGTTCATAAGACATGCGCGGCTGCATAAGCGTCGTCAGATCGTCCGACGGCCGCAGCACGCCGTTGGGGCATACCGACACGCAGAGCTGACATCCCGTGCAGTGCTGCGTCAGATGCCGCAGGCTACGCGCCCCGGCCGGCACTATCGGCGTGACACGCGAGGGCGCCTTCTTGTCCGTAATGGCGGCCAGACCGCCGTCGACAACCTTCTCCTGAGCCTTGACGGCACCCGTGGCCACGAGCAGCCCGACACCGGTCAGAAAGTTGCGGCGCGACGCGTCGGCAGGCTCCGGCGACCGTCCGGCGCTCTGTGCGACGCCCTTTCTGCGCAGCACATAACTTATCGCACCCTTGTTGCATTTATCGATGCAGTCCATGCAGACGACGCATCGCGAATAGTCTATCGTATGGGTCTTGCTGTCGATGCAGGCCGACTTGCAGTTGCGTGCGCAGAGGCCGCAGCCGTTGCACTTCGACGTGTCGATCACGGGCCTCAGAAGCGAGAAGCGCGACAGCAGACCGAGCACCGTTCCCACTGGGCATACGGTATTGCACCACGTGCGCCCGTTGCGCCATGCCAGCACGCCCACGACGACCAGCGTCGCGACGGCAACACCGAGCGTCGCCCAGCTCTTGACCCACACATCAACCGTATAGAAGGCATAGCTGTCGGCACGCTCGGCCATATAGGCCAAAGCGTTGTTGCCCCACGCCCACACGGGTGCCAGCAGCGTAGAGGCTATGCGGCCGTAAGCGCTGTACGGTGCGACGAGCGCCGCCAGCGAGCTCAGGCCGACCGCAAGCAGTAGGACGAACAGCGCCAGCATGCCCCAGCGCAGCCACCGCCGCTCGGGAGAGTAACCGTAGCGGTTCTTCCTGGCGCGCCTGCCCAGCCGTGCGGCGATATCCTGCATCACGCCCAGAGGACATATTACCGAGCAGTACACACGGCCGAGGAGCAGCGTCACGAGCGCGAGAGCCGCCACCACGGCGGCATTGACGGCCAGCACTGCCGGCAGCAGCTGGATCTTGGCCAGCCACCCGAACCACGCATGCGCCGTACCGGTAAAGTCCAGAAAGAGCAGCGTCACGAGCGCGAAGCAGACGACGGCCGCCGCGATTCTTATTTTTCTCAACATACGATATTTATTTTCTTCCGGCAGCGACACGCCGTATGTCGACGCCGAAAACACACATCCGCAAAGATAATAAATCATTTCAATAACCGAAATACCCCTGTCTACATAAAGAAACATCCGGACGACAGATTATCGTCCGGATGCGTCATGATCGTACCGCTCGGGGATTACTCCACCGTGAAGGCATGCGGCTCGCCCGAAGCCGAGTCGCCGGCAACCCACAGCTGGAACTCGCCCGGCTCGACCTCATACTTCATGTTGCGCGTCCAGAACGCCAGATCGGCTACCGGAATCTCGAAGCGCAGATGCTTCGTCTCGCCTGCGGCCAAAGCCACGCGCTCGAAGCGCTTCAACTCTCTGACAGGTCTTACCACCGAGCCCACCAGATCGCGCGTATAGAGCTGTACGACCTCCACGCCGTCACGCTCGCCGGTATTGGTCAGATCGAACTCCACGCCGAGCACACCGTCCTTGGAGAGTGTCGTGCTGTCGAGCGCGATACCCGAGTACTCAAAGGTCGTGTACGACAGACCGTAGCCGAACGGGAACAGCGGACCGTAACCCGTGTCGAGATAATACGACGTACATCCGAGCGAGGTCTGTCCTGCCTGCATCGGTATATCTTCGAGCAGCGTCTCCGTGCCGTTGCACGGACGTCCCGAGTTGTTATGGTTGTAGTAGAACGGAGCCTGACCGGCATCGCGCAGGAACGTGATAGGCGTCTTTCCCGACGGCGAGATCTTGCCCTCGATGATATCGGCCAGCGCCTCGCCGCCCATGGTTCCCGGGTGGAACGAGTAGAGCATCGCGTCGCAGTTGGCCAGGTCGCGCTCGATAGTGAGCGGACGGCCGGCCATGACCACCACGACAACAGGCTTGCCGCTCTTGGCCGCCTCGGCGATAAGCTCGCTCTGTGCGCCTTGCAGGTTGAGCACCGACAGCGAGTGCGCCTCGCCCGAGAGGATAGCCTCCTCGCCGACGAAGGCCACGACGGCCTCGGCACGTGCGGCTGCCGCGCGCACCTTAGCCAGATCGGCCGTATTGCGGTCGCGGCTGTAAGCCAATCCCGGCTCGTAGATAACGTCGTAGCGCTTGCGCAGGGCTGCCAGAGGCGTTACCGTATGCTCCGGCTCGCCGTCGAAGGCCCACGTACCCAGCTGGTCGTAGGGCGCATCGGCCATAGGACCTGTAACCAGTATAGTGCGCACGTCGTCCAACGGCAGCACGCCGCCGTCGTTCTTCAACAGTATGGCCGACTCGGCCGCACTGCGGCGCGCAGCTTCGAGGCTCTCGGGCGTATAGGCCGCCGCACGCGTCTTGGACGCGTCGACATACGGGTTGTCGAACAGCCCCAGACGGAATTTCAAGCGCAGGATGTTGCGCACGGCATCGTCTATGGTCGTCTCCTTGATCTTGCCCTCGGCGACAAGCTCCTCGATGAAGTTGATGAAGCCGAACGACATCATATCCATATCCACGCCGGCATTGACCGACTGCTCGGTCGCCTGTTTGAGATCCTTGGCAAAGCCGTGGGCGATCATCTCGCCCGACGAGTTCCAGTCGGTAACGACCATGCCGTCGAAACCCCACTCCTTGCGCAGCACATCGCGCAGCAGAAAGTCGTTGCCCGTCGAGGGTATGCCGTCGATCTCGTTGAACGAGGTCATGAGCGTCAGCGCACCGGCATCGACACACGCCTTGAAAGCGGGGAAATATGTATTTCTGAGCGAACGCTCCGAGATCATCGTCGAGTTGTAGTCGCGACCGCCCTCGACGGCTCCGTAGCCCACGAAGTGCTTGATGCACGCCGCCATGGCCGAGGCGTCGGCCAAGTCGTCGCCCTGATAGCCCCTGACCATAGCCACGCCCATCTGCGTATCGAGGTAGGGGTCTTCGCCCGAGCCCTCGGCCACACGTCCCCAGCGCGGGTCGCGCGCGATGTCGAGCATCGGCGAGAATGTCCACCTCACACCCGAGGCCGTAGCCTCGACGGCCGCCACGCGAGCGCCCTGCTCGACCAGCTCGGGGTCGAACGTGGCCGCCATACCCAGCGGTATGGGGAATATGGTTCTGAAACCGTGAATCACGTCACGGCCTACGATAACGGGAATGCCCAAACGGCTCTGCTCGACGGCCGCACGCTGCACGGCATTGATCTGGTCGGGATCGACACAGTTGAGGATCGAGCCTATCTCGCCCTTGGCGGCAGCCTCGGCCAGGTCAGCTCCGCCCGAGACTTGGTGCATCTGGCCGATCTTCTCGCGAAGGGTCATCTTCGAGAGCAGCTCGTCGACCTTGCGTTCTATATCGTCCTTCTCGGCACAGCCTGCCAACAGGATGCAGGCAAGGGCGCCGAGTGCGGTTAGTTTTAAGTTTCTCATCGGATAAAAAGAATTTTAATGCTACTCTATCTTCTTGAATACACGTACATAATCAACCTCGTAAACGGCCGGCAGACAGCTCTCGTCGATGCCTTGGGCACCGCCCCAGTTGCCGCCCCAAGCCAGATTGAGTTTGAGATAGAAGGGGTTGAAGAACGGCCAAGTGTTGTAGTCGCCCTTCTTGTCGTTGGTAAATGTAAAGTGCAGCTGACCGTCGAAGTAGAATTTGAGATAGTCTTCGGTCCACTCCACAGCATAGGTGTGGAACTCCGTCTGAGCCGTCGCGATGAGTATCTCGTTGGTCTTTTGCGTACCGATACCGTGGTTGTAGGCATTGCAGTGGATGCTCGACGATACGCGGTTGGGGTTGTATCCGACCTCCTCCATGATGTCGATCTCGCCGTCGCCCGGCCATGTCTTGAAGTTTTTGGGCATCATCCAGAACGCAGGCCACGTACCCTTGCCGGCAGGCAATTTGAGACGGGCCTCGAAATATCCGTAGGTCCAGCCCTCGTTGGTGTTCATGCGTATCGAACGCACCTTGCCGTCGATCTTCTTGGCCGTGATCTTCAACGTGCCGTTCGATACGAGCGCGAGTCTCTCGCTGCCGTATTTGCCCGACACGTAGTCCTGCAACTCGTTGTTGCCCCAGCCGCCGTCGCCGGTCTCGTACCACCACTTAGATGTCGAAGGCATAGTCTCGCCCGCCTCGTTGAACTCATCCTGCCATACCAGACGGTAGCCGGCCGGAGTCGGAATCTCGGGCTCCACCCACTCGGCCAAGTCGGGTTTCTTGAAGCCCGCCGCGGGTTTGAAGCCCGACCATACGTATACTGCACTCAGATCGGGGTTCGACGTGGCGTCGAACGTCGTCAGCGACTGCTGGTTGCGGATGTCTATCGTGGTCAGGCGGTTGCCCGAGCAGTCGAGATGAGTCAGCTTGGTAAGCTCGGTTACATCAAGCTCCGTCAACTCGTTGTCCGAGCAGTCGAGATAGGTCACGCCGCGGAAGAAGTCGTTGAGCTCGGCCATAGACTTTATGCCCCTGCCCGAGAGCTCCAAACGCGTGACGGCCGCAGCCTCCTTCGTGCTGAACACGCCGTCGCCGTCGGTATCGTACTGCTCGACGAGAGCCTTGCGGAACGCCTCGTCGGCGATCTCGACGGCCTCGACCTTATAGTTCTGCTTGACGGGCAGCGCCGTCTGGCCGGCTGCCGTGCGGAACACCACCTCGGTGCTGCGCGCATCGCCGGTCTTGTTCTCCGCGACCGTGATCTTCACGGTCGACTTGCCGGCCACGCCGCCGCTCGGCGTTACCGTGCACCACGACGTATCCTTCGATAATACGCCCCAGTCGCCCGCAGCCTCGACCTCGACGGTCTCGACGGCGGCATCGCTGGTAAGCGACAGCTCCTGCTTCGAGAGCTTCACGCCCTCGCCGCCCGGTGCGGGTTTGTCGCCGCCCGAATCCGAGCAGGCACCTAAAAAGAGTGCCGATGCGGTTAAAAGTCCCAATAACATACGTTTCATCTCGTAAGTGTTTAAGCATTAAAAAGCGGGGGCGGAGCCTGACAAAGCTCCGTCCCCGCCTAAACGGAAATTTCTACTCTTCGCGATGCTCCTGGAACAGGATATCCTTGATATTGATCTCGGTTCCGGCCACGTTGCCGCCGAAATCGAGGAAGAGGTTGATCGAGGCCATGTCGATACCGGCCATGTCGGGCACCTTGTAAACGAACTCCTCATAGGCCTTCAACGGATGACGGTCGAGGAAATAGAATGTATCGTCGTCGCCCTCCTTCACGAGCTTGACCGTAACGCCGGGATGATCCTCCGTCGAGGTCATTACCAGATAGAAGTCGTAACGCTTGTCGGCACTCGACGACATGGTGGTCTTGAATGCCATCTGTGCCTGCCACTGATCCGAAGTCGCCTCGGGCAGAGTGACCGTATAGTCGTTGCCGTTCTGCACCAACTCGGGATCGGCGATCTGCGCCCAGCCGGGAGCATAGTAGTAGAACATACTGTTGACGGTCATCGACAGCCACATGTTCTCCGGAGCCGTGGGATCGTAGATCGTGGTATCGCCGACCTTGGCCTTCACCACCGACATATCGAGAATGCCGCCGTTGTCGACGAAAGTAAAGGTGTAGTAGCCCGGCGTAGCCGAACCCTCGATGGTCTTGATGTTGCCGTCGGCATCGGGGATGTTGAAGAAGCCGTTGTCCTCGACAACGCCGTACTTGTCCTTGGTCCACTCGACGCCCCAGTTGGCCTGGCCGAATACCTTGACGCTGCCGCCCTCGGCCTTCATGTAGAGCGTGATGCGATACGTATTCTCATCGATGCGTGCGCACGGAAGAGCATTCTCCGTAACCCAGCCTATGAGGTTGTTCACGTCGGGCTTGCCGCCGCCGTCGCCGATGATCCACAGCGCGCCGGCGTTGTCATAAGTGGCGGTCTCGCCGTTCTTCAACGGCAGAACCTTGAACCACTTGCCGTCCCAGATCACACGATAGTCGCCGCTCGCAGCGTTGAACCTGAGCGTCTTGGCATCGACCAGAGTAAAGAAGTCGGGATCGATCCACGCCTTGTCAAGCTCGATACCCTCGACAGCGATGTCGCCGCCCTGCGTAAGAGAGGTCTCGACCATGCCGCCGACGAACTCGACGCCGTCGAACGTAACCGCACCCGCGACGATTTCCTTATAGGGGACGAACTCGTAGTGCCATGCGATACCGCCGCCGCCATTCTCCGTAGGAGTATCGATGACCAGCTTCATCGTCTTCTTGATGCTGCCGGCCGAAGTCTCGATAAAGCGGAAGCGAGGCTCGGCGTAACCCGTCGGGTTGGGGATATACGAGAGGTTGGTGTTGGCCGGAAGCACGAGGTAGATCTCCTCGATGCCGGCGTCGTTCCACGCATTCTCGATCGTATATGTCGTAGTGAACTTCTCGATAGGAGCCATGTAGTCGTTGCCGTCGCCGAGGTTGTACTCAGGCTTGTAGCCCGAATCCTTGTTGACGTAAACCTGACCGTCGACCGGATCGTAGGTGTACTTGCCATCGATCGTAAAGGTCAGTCTGTCGTCGTAGAGACTCCAATCGGCCTTCTCGCCGGCCTTGGCCGACCACCAGTCCAGACCGTCCGAACCGATCGAGCCGCATCCGAAGTGGCCGTCGACGGTCGAATTCCACATCCACTCCTGCGAGCTGCCGTTCGACAGAGCCTTCATGTAGGGCTCCGGATCGAACGGATCGCGATAGTCGTTATCCATAGTGAATTCCACCATCTTCGAGCCCATCGAAATGCCGTTGACGTTGTAGGCTTTCAGCTCGACCTGATGCACGCCGGCCTCGCGTATGCGGAGCTTGATGCCGTTCTGGGCATAGGCGTACTTCTTGGCGGGTTTGCCGTCGACCTTCTCCTCGCCGAAGATCCACATGGGCACCACACCCTTGTTGTCGACCGATAAGGTAACGTAGTTCGTCTCTTGGTCGATCTCGATTCTCGGAATCAGCTCCGATGCCTGAGGCAGACCGCCCTGATCGGGTTCCGGATAATCGGTCGTACAACCGACAGCCAGCAGAGGCAGTGCCAGAGCGAATGCTATATCTCTAAAAATTCTTTTCATAATTCTGCTTTTTTACACTCCGTTAGTAGTTGTTCTGAACGATGTTGGGATCCTTGTCGCACTCCGACTGAGGTATCGGCCAGTACTTCTTCGACTCGGTCCAGTCTGTCTGGCGATATTCGTGGTTGGCCGCCGTAAGAACGGTCGGAGCCAGACCGCAGCGCACCAGGTCCCAGTAGCGCTTACCCTCGCCGACGAACTCCTTGTGGCGCTCCTGGATGATATCCTCGCGCGAAGTGCCGGTATCGGTGCAGTGTGCGCGGTCGCGCACCTGCTGCAAGTACGACGATCCGTCCTGACCGAGCAGCACCGACAGCTCGGCTGCGTTGAGCAGAGTCTCGGCATAACGGTAGATACGGTTGTTGTTGCCGTGGTTCATGTTCGGGTCGCCCAGATAGCCGTGGTTGCCGTTGACGCGGGCGATGTACTTCAACAGGAAGTAGCCCGTATCCTGCCAGCGCGGAGAGCGCGTAGCACCGGTCTCGGCAGCGAACTTGTCCCAGTTGAGGATACCGCCGTCGCGACGTATATCGCCCTCCTCGTACATCTCGTAAGCCGAAGCTGCGACAGGACCGAAGCCCCAGCCGTCCGAGAAGGTCGTCGAGCAGCCGGCGATACCGATCAGGATAGGATATACCGTACCGCCGGTGGCAATAGGCGAATCCCACGAGCGGACGCCGCCCTCGGAAGTGTAGTTGATCTCCCAGATCGACTCTGCGCACCACTCACCCGATTCGAGCCAGATGCCGGCGTAGTCGTCCACCAGTGAGTAGCTGCCCGCCGATATGATCTCCTTCATATAGTCCAGAGCCGTCTGGTAACGGGTCTGGTCGTTCTGGTACATTACCGCCTCGGCATAGAGCATGTAGGCCATCGCGAGCGATACGCGGCCCTCCTCGCCTGCTGCGACCTTCATCGGCAGGATGTTCATGTCGATAGCCTCCTGCAAGCGGGTAACGATCTTCTCGTATACCTCGTCATGACCGAGCTGTGCGGTAAGATAAGGCGTTTCGAGGTTCTTGTCATAGTAGGGAATATTACCCCAGAACTTCCACAGAAGCGTATAGTAGTAGGCCTTCAATACCGTAGCCTCCGCCTTGTAGCGGGCCTTGGTCTGATCGCTCATGCCGGGAACGCCGTCGACATACTCCAAGACCACGCAGGCGCGGTTGATGCCCGAGTAGGCGATAGTCCATATCTGGTTGCAGCAGTCGATCGAGGTTGCCGTAAAGTAGTGGGTCTTGACCAGAATGGGCTGGTCTCCCTCGTTCGAACCGCCGCAGTATATGTCGTCGGCCATGATATCCGATACGAAGTTGAGATTATTGTACTGGTAGAAGTAGTCGAACCATTCGAGCGGGTCGTAAGCGGCCATAAGACCCTGATACATACGCTCCTCATTGATGAAGTACTCGGCCAACGGCTCCGAAGAGTTGTGTCTTACGGTAATGAAGTCCTTGCCGCACGACGAAAGCAGCATGACTGCCACCGAGCTAAGTGCTATAAGTATGTTTTTCATAATCATCTTTCGGTTTTAAGGTTAGAACGTGAGGTTTACGCCGACCGAGAAGGTGCGCGACTGCGGATATACGCCGCGGTCGACGCCGACCTCGGTACCGTAGCCCGAGTTACCGCCCGTAACCTCAGGATCGCAACCCGTGTATTTGGTAAGCGTGAAGAGGTTCTCGGCCTGCAAGTATACTCTCAGACGAGAGATGCCGGCCTTCTTGGTCCACTGCTGAGGCAGCGTGTAACCCAGCTGCACGTTACGTGCGCGCAGGAACGAACCGTCTTCGAGCCACATGTCCGACACGCGGTAGTTCTGGTTGGCCGAATCGAACGTGAAGCGCGGCTGCGAGTTGGTCGTGCCCTCGCCCGTCCAGCGGTTGAGAATAGTCTTGGGAAGGTTGATGTAGTAGAGGTCGGTACGGCGCGTCACGTTGAACACCTCGCAGCCGGCCTGGCCCTGCAACAGGATGTTGAAGTCGAGACCCTTCCACTCGAAGCCGAAGTTAAGACCGAACGTCCAGTCGGGCATACCCTTGCCGATCATCGTGCGGTCGTCGTCGTTCAGCACGCCGTTGTTGTCGAAGTCGACGAAGCGGACGTCGCCCGGCTCGGCGTTGGGCTGCAACAGCTCGCCATTGGAGTTGACGTGGGCATTTACCTCGTCCATGTTCTGGAAGATGCCGTCGGTCTTGAAGCCGTAGAAATAGGGGAACGGCAGACCTACGATACCGCGCGAGAGCTGTCCGATCTTGTGGCTTGAAGCGTAGAGCGCAGCCGAGTCGTCGCCCAAGTATGTAAGCTCGTTCTTGTTGTAGGTGGCGTTGGCCGAAATGTGGTAGTTGAAGTTACCTGCCTTGTCGCGCCAGCCGATCTCGAACTCGACGCCCTTGTTGACCATGTCGCAGACGTTGCCGATCGGAGCCGAGTCGCCGGCATATCCCGGAACGGGCATGTCGAAGAGCATGTCGCGGGTCTTCTTGTTATACCAGTCGGCCGTGAAGGTCAGGCGGTTGTTCAGCACTGCGAAGTCGATACCGACGTTGACCTGACGCGACTCCTCCCACTTGATGTCGGGGTTGGCCAGTCCCGAAGGCTTGGTACCCGTCTGAATGGTCTCGCTGCCGTTGGCACCCGAACCGAGGACGTAGTTGTTGCCCGAGTTCATGTATACGGCATAGCGGAAATCGCCGATCGCGTCGTTACCGTTAAGACCCCACGATCCGCGGAGTTTGAGCGTCGACAGCCAGTCGACATTGCGCAGGAACGACTCGTTCTTGATGTTCCAGCCGAGGCTGACCGAGGGGAAGTTACCCCACTTGTTATTGTCGCCGAAGCGGCTCGAACCGTCGCGGCGGAACGTAGCCTCGATCATGTAGCGCTCGTCGAAGTTGTATGATATACGACCGAAGTAAGAGGCCAGACGATACGGGATCGAGTTCCAGCTGCCCCAGCCGTTGCGGTTGCCGTCCTGCTGCAAGCCCAGCGTGTTGTTGACCGATATCTTCCACGTGTCGTAGGGGAATTTCAGCCCCTTGGCCGAAGCGCCCACGTTGGCCGACGACGAAGAGATAGCCGACTGACCCAAAAGCACGGTAAGAGAGTGTTTGCCGAAGGTCTTCTCGTAAGAGAGGACGTTCTCGACCTGCCACAGCAGCGAGCGGTTCATCTCCTGCGATGCCGACGTAGCGTAGTTGGGCTTCGTCGTAACGGTCACGTTACCGTCCTTGTCGTATGTCTCGTTTTCGGTAACGGTGTCGTAAGCGTAGTTCTTCGACGAAAGGAAGTACTGCTGCGTGTAGCTGTGGTTGCCCCAGAATGCGAGGTCGAGACCCACCGACGAGCGGAATTTCAAGCCGTCGAAGATCTGCAGCTCGCCGACGAAATTCGATACGAATTTGTCGGTGTTGTATTTGGCTCCGGGCATTTCGAGCGATGCCAGCGGGTTGGTCTGCTCGTTGTAGATCGAACCGTCGACTACGGTGTAGGGACGGCCGTTCTTGTCGCGGATGATGTGCGCGTATCCCTCGGGATAGAGCGTCTTGTAAGACTCCTCGGTCTCGGCGTCGGCGAAGATCGTCTCCAACGGCGACATGCCGATGGCCGAACCCAGCGGCGAGCCGTACTCCGAGTTGGTCGAGATGCCGGTCGAAAGGATGCGGGCATACGAGTTCGATGTCTGTACGGTCAGCTTGTTGAGCCAGTCGCGCTCCTTCGTCTTGTCGAATATGGTCACACCTATATTGGCGCGCACGGTGATACGCTCGTAGTTCGAACGGCCGAAGTTACCGCCGATCGTACCCTCGCGCGTGAGGTAACCTGCCGACAGCGAGTAGTTGACCATGTCGGTGGCGCCGCTTATCGTAAGGTCGTGCTTCATCACGGGGGCGTTGTCGTTGAATACGGCGCCTACCCAGTCCGTACCCTCGCCGAACTCGTAGGGATTGTCGTACTTGGGACGGCTGCCCTGATTGATGTAACCTTCGTTCATCATTATGGCGTACTCGGTAGCGTTCAGCACCGAAGGCTTGCGCCACGGATTCTGCCAGCCGTACGAGAAGTCGTAGTTGACGCGCGCCGAACCCTTCTCGCCGCGCTTGGTCGTAACGAGGATGACACCGTTAGCTGCACGCGCACCGTAAACTGCACCCGACGCGGCATCCTTCAACACCTCGATACGCTCGATGTCGTTGGGGTTGAGATAGTCGATACCGCCCGATATGGCCAGACCGTCGACGATGTAGAGCGGGTTGGAGCCGTTGATCGAGCCCACACCGCGGATACGCACCTGCGACGAGGCGTCGGGAGCACCCGACGACTGGGTAATCGTAACACCCGAGGTCATACCCTGCAACACGTTGTCGATACGAGTGTTCGACTGCGTTTTCAGGTTCTCGGCCGTGATACTCGAAATCGATGCCGTCACGACGCTCTTCTTCTGAACGCCGTATCCGACGACGACGATCTCGTCGATATCGGTCGTATCCTCTTCCAGTACGACGTCGAAAACGGTTCTACCCCCCCCCCGTCGAAATTCTCTGGGTACGGTATCCGAGGAACGAAACGACCAGCGTCGCATCGCCCTGCGGAACATTGATAGCGAAAGAGCCGTCGATGTTGCTCGTCGTACCGAGCGAGGTACCCTCCACTGCGATAGACGCTCCGATAACCGGCGCGCCCGTCGTATCCTTGACGGTACCTGTCACTTGTCGGTTCTGCGCATAGGCGCTTCCCGCCATCGCCATGATCGCGAAGATCAAAACGATCTTGAAAGTCAAGTTTTTCATAGGCTTTTGTTAATTGTTATTGTTTAGGTGAAGATTTGGTTTCCGGTTTCTGCCATAGGGTCTCGACTTGCCGGGACGCGATGAAGCGCTTTTCCGATCGGGTCGAAGTTCGGATCATTAGTTTGCTTTTCGAGAATTTTGTTATTATTTAATGGTAGTCCAAAGTTACTCAAAACCGCCATACCTTACAAATATAATTTCGACGATTTTGGCAGAATATAACGCATATCGAAGTCTTTCATAAGATAAAGCTCTTATTATCAACATACAACCGAAATCCTGCGGCGCAAAAAAGTGGATTTTGAAAACGAGGACTCGCAACCGCTATCGAAGCACAGCCTTAAAAGTGGAAATAAAAATTTTTAGTTATCTGATTATCAATACTCAATTCGTCATCTGCAATGATTAAAAAGTGGAAGCATCGGCCATTATCCGAGCGTCGTAAGGTTTCGTTGCGGTTTCGATTTCACACAAATCGCCGGTTCCGCAACCCGCATACCGATAACGCAAAACGGGACGGGAGATCGGATCTCCCGTCCCGTTCATATCGATAAGTATGCACCGCGGCGCATGGTCGGCGCACCCGGCCGCCACAGCCCGCACAGATCCGTCCGGCCACCGGCCGCTCCGCAGCTGCCGTCCGTCAGCGATCACTTCATAGCGCCGATAGTCTTGATGCGCTCCTCGAAGTCGTCGCGGTTGCCCGAGGCGGCATTCTTGATGCGCGCACGATAATTATATATGGTATTGACCGAGTATCTGAGCAGCGAGGCTATGCGCGACGAGTCGTTGATGCCCAAGCGGATCAATGCGAATATGCGCAGCTCGGTATTGAGCCGCTCCCCCTTCTTCAACTCGATGCGCGAGCCGGGTTTGAGCAGCTCGTTGAACTCCTCGACGAAGCGGGGATAGAGTTGCAGAAAGGCATTGTCGAACATCTCGTAAAACCCGTTCAGCTCTCCGGTCATCATCTCCGACGAGGCACTCTCCTGTTTCAGCTCGTCGATCTTGCCCGCCGAGAGCTTGCGGCGCACGTTGCGGCGGTAGGAGTCGAGCTTGTCTATATAGCTCGAACACATCGTCAGGAACAGTCCTATATACTCCTCCTTGACCCTGTTGGCCTCGACAAGAGCGATATTGACGCTGCGCATGCGCTCGCTGGCCTCCACGAGCGAGGCATTGTACTGGTCGATCTGCGCATTCATCGACTCGATCTTTCGACGCGACAGATGCGCCCGGAAATAGAGGTAGACCACCATAAGGCAGATGCCCAACAGCACCGTCGCCAGCACCGATATTACGATGAGCAGGGTCTTGGTATGCCGCTCCTGCTCGGCACGCACATCCTGATACGACTTCTCGATCATCGGGATGACATTGGCTATCTGCCACGGACGCAGCTTGGCATTATAGAAGAGCGCGTCGTTGAGCGATATGGTAATGTAGCGGAAGGCGCGGTCGATCTGCCCCTCGTGAAGCATCGCCTGCGCCAGACAGCACAACGAGGCGTTGTCCTTGGTGGCGCACTTCACGTCGGCCGCCGCCGAGCGCGCATACCACAGCATCTTCTCGTCGGACAGCTGCAAATTGTCGCATATCACGGCCTGGTCGTAGGCATGCACGGCGTAGCTGTGGCTGCCGGAGTCGAACTGCGACAGCAGTTTGAGGTTTAGCTCGTAGGCCGATTCGTAGTCGCCGGCATCCATGGCATCGCGTATTACGATGTGCTGATGCGTCTCGGCATGGCAGGGCGTGCATTCGAGTATGCGGTCGCGGTAGTACCGCACCTTAGCCTTGGATATGCGCGCCATGTCGGGCGTCTGCGTGTATTCGTTGTAGTCGTAGTAGAAGCGCTGCTGGGTATTGTAGTAGTCGACGAGCTGTTCGCGGCCGAGCGACAGCGTATCCAGCGCCGAGGTCAGCAGCACGCTCGCCTCGAAGAACATACCCGACGTGGCGGACAACATCGCACGCTGCAACGTCACGTCGGCCATGCGTTTGCGGTCGGCAAGCTCCTCGGCGATAGCCATACGCTTGTCGAGCAGCGACATCGCCTCGTCGAACTGGTACGCCATATATCCGTCGTACATCTGCCCGTATATCTCGTACTGCTGTTCGCGCGATACGCCGCGCGAGTGCAGCATGTTCTCCAAGGTCATCATACGGAGCTTGTGGTTCGACTCATAGTCGGCGGACATCTCCAACGCACGGTCGAGCCTCTCTATCTCGGCATCGATTTCGGCCGGCGAAACGGCATGCGACGGCGCGAGCGACAGCGCGGCCGCGACGAGGGCGAGCGAAAAGGGGTTTGCAGCTTTCATGATGCGAAGATACGCATTTTTTTCGATAAGCCATAATTCGACCCCACTTTTATACGATGATAATTCTTTGTCGCATAATATGTTCCGACCTAACGACTCTACATTTTAACCACTGCGGCGGCACGGCACCGGAGTTTTTGCTAAATTTGTGTAGAAATAATTTCAAGGTTTATGATACGAAACACTCTCGCCGCCATGACGGCATGTATGCTCGCTGCAATCGGATGCGGATGCGGCAGCAACTCGGGCAGCGTAACGCCCCCGGACGACAACACCAGGATCTCTCTCTCGCAATCGGCCTCGACCGACACTTCGGTCACGGTCGACGTCGCTCTCGAAAACGCCGATGCGGCCTACTGCACCATAGCCGCGGCCGGAAGCGCTACGCCCTCGCTCGCGGAAATGCGCAAGGGCACGAGCCTGACCGCCTCGGGCAGCGTCGTCTTCGACGACCTCGCACCCGGCACATCCTATAAGGTATTCGGCGTTGCAGGGCGCAACGGCGTATACACCGGCATCAAGAATCTGACGGTAAGCACCTCGGGGCTTTCCCACAGCCGGGTGGTTACCGATCCGCTGCGACTCAGCCAGGTACTTG
>OFHP01000349.1_pt1 | contig 31054 bp, 23 predicted proteins | sample 1521651 | NCBI WGS metagenome assembly OFHP01 (sample SAMEA3504105, study PRJEB24116) | mouse gut metagenome | biome: mouse gut; feature: mouse-associated habitat; material: faeces | place: Denmark | collected 2011 | reverse complement strand
CAGAAGGAAAACCCTGCCGGAAAGGGATGGGCGACAGGCACTGGCTATGGGGAGAAGATCCTCACGATCCTAAAAGGCATCCTCGGCACGGTGGGAGGGGCATCTGCCTCCGCGCCTGCAGAAACGGAAGTCTGGTACCGCGTTCGGAAGACCTGGGCAGATGCATCCTCACAGAAAGGGGCATTTAAAGTATTAGAGAACGCAAAGAAATGTGTGGATGAGAACCCCGGCTATTCCGTTTTTGATGAATCCGGGAAAGCGGTGTACACCAAGGCGGCAGCGTTCAAGCCGTATCTGGTGCGGGTATCCATCCCCGATTTGAACATCCGAAAAGGTCCTGGCACTGACTACGGCAAGACCGGGAAATATACTGGAATCGGCACCTTCACGATTGTGGAGGAGGCAGACGGCAAGGGCGCATCCAAGTGGGGATTGCTGAAGTCCTACCAGGAAAAGAGAAACGGATGGATTTCGCTGGATTATGGCAAAAGAGTGTAACTGAATATTAAAGGAAAGCAAAAACGGCCCGCGGCATTTTCAACGATGCTGCGGGCTGTTTTTGCGTTATGGCTTTTCAATCTGTTTTCTTTTGTGTGCCGGTAAGATGCAGCGGCTTTGCCATCAGTTCCACGCAGTCCGAAAAGCCGAGCAGATAGGCAAGAGCGCCGTACCGTGCGCCAAGGGCGTTCTGTTCGCTGACATAGTGGTCAACCAAATCCATGACTTCCGGCGGCAGGTGCATGGCATCCAGCTTTTCCGAATATTCACCGGATTTCTGAATGATCTCCTGGTATTCCGCATCCCTTTCCAGAATGCGGTCCAGTACGCCGTTTACCCGCATATCCATCAGCAGGTACAGTACGGAATCCTTATCCATGGCAGAATCCCTCCTTTCCTCAGTGGTGCATATTAACTCTGAATCCGCAGGTTATCAACTTAATTTTCGCATTGAGGTGGCTGTTTTTCTATAAGCGGCGTATTGTGACAGGACTGTGATAAGGCTGTGGTCAGAGTCTGAAAATTCTGCGGATCATTTCCTATCCTATTGACAAAAGCAAGGCATAAGAGTTATACTTAAAATCGAGTTAGCGGCTACTAACACAAAACAGCCGCATTTTTTAGAGACGAAAGTTAGCCTTTGCTAACTGTGATTAGAGGAGCGATGAGGACATCTTATGGTGAAGATAACAGTGGGAATAGAAGGAATGGCCTGCGGTATGTGCGAGGCGCATATCAACGAGGCTGTAAGGAATGCCTTTCAGGTAAAGAAAGTGGCAAGCTCCCATACAAAGAAGCAGACGGTCATCCTTGCGGAGAAGGACATCCCGGAGCAGGAACTGAAAAGCGTGGTGGCAAAGGCGGGATACGATGCCGTATCCGTAAGCAGTGAGCCGTATGAGAAGAAAGGGCTGTTCAGAAGGTACGGGAGGTGACGCCATGCAGACGGAAGTGTTTCAGGGCATCCTGATACCGTTCCTTGGAACGACGCTCGGCTCTGCCTGTGTGCTGTTCATGAAAAACAGGCTGAACCAAATGGTGCAGAGGGCGCTGACGGGATTTGCGGCGGGCGTCATGGTGGCGGCTTCCATCTGGAGCCTGCTCATCCCCGCAATGGAGCAGTCGGAGCCTATGGGGAAGCTGTCGTTCCTCCCTGCTGCAGCGGGTTTCTGGCTCGGTATCTTGTTCCTTCTGCTGCTGGACCGGGCAGTCCCCCATCTCCACATGAACAGCAGCAAGGCGGAGGGCCCCAAAAGCAGCCTGCAGAAGCAGGTCTTATTGGTGTTGGCGGTGACGCTCCACAACCTGCCGGAGGGCATGGCGGTGGGTGTGGTCTATGCAGGGTGGGCATCCGGCGACACAGGAATCACTGCCCTGGGTGCCCTGGCGCTGTCCCTGGGCATTGCCATACAGAACTTTCCGGAGGGCGCGATTATCTCCATGCCCCTGCGTGCGGAAGGGGTGAGCAAAAGAAAAGCGTTTCTCTACGGGGCGCTTTCCGGCGCGGTGGAACCCCTGGGAGCGGCATTGACCATACTGGTCGCCGGACTGGTGGTGCCGGTACTGCCGTATCTTTTAAGTTTTGCGGCGGGAGCCATGATTTATGTGGTGGTGGAGGAACTGATTCCGGAGATGTCGGAGGGAACCCATTCCAACCTGGGGACAGTGTTTTTTGCTTTTGGATTTACGGTGATGATGGCCCTGGATGTAGCGCTGGGATGACCGGCGGATGAGGCCAAAGGAGGGGACCATGGACTATATCCGGTTTTATAATTCCCCCATGGGGGAAATTCTGCTGAGAAGCAATGGGGAAGCCCTGACGGGACTGTATCTGAGGGGACAGAAATATTCCGGGGAATATTTTTCGGAAAAACAGGAAGAAAAGGAACTGCCGGTATTTGACCGGACAAGTCAGTGGCTGGACATCTATTTTGCGGGAAGGGAACCGGATTTTACCCCGCCGCTGTGCCTGAAAGGGACTCCCTTCCGGGAAGAAGTATGGAAGATTCTTCTGCGGATTCCCTATGGGAAGACTGTGACCTACGGGGATATCGCCAGGGAGATGGCGGGAAAGAGGGGAGTCGGAAAAATGTCCGCCCAGGCGGTGGGCGGGGCAGTGGGCCATAATCCGGTATCCCTGATCGTTCCCTGCCACAGGGTGGTGGGGGCGGACGGCAGCCTGACGGGATACGGCGGGGGCATCGACAAGAAAGTAAAACTTCTGACCCTTGAGAAAGCGGACATGTCAGGTCTTTTTGTTCCCCGGAAGGGAACCGCCCTGTAGTGCCCCGCGCTCTGGTGCTCCGGGCGGGGTATCCACGCCCATCATAAGCATATCGCCGCATATCTGTGCCATTTCCCTGGGGCAGGGCGGGGAAGGCTGGTTCAGCCAGGTCTCTATGACGCCGATACAGCCGGAAACCGCGAAGGATTCCGCATAGGGACAGACAGTTTCCTTCTCTCCCGCGGATAAAATACTGGAAAGACGGGTGCTTACCAGGCTTTTCAGGCGGTTCACAAAAGTCAGGTCTCCGTGGGGGCCCATCATGACTCTGGCCATATCCCGGTGGCGTTCCAGAAAAGTAAAGATCTCAAAAAGCGTGGTGCGGTGAGAGTGTGTCCCTGTGTCCTTGTTTAAAGTACGGTCCAGTATCTCATGAAATTCCGTAAATAATTCGTCTTCTATCTGTGCCAGCATATCATGAATATCACTGTAATGAAGGTAGAATGTTCCCCTGTTGATATCGGCCAGGTCCGACAGTTCCTTCACGGAAATATCGTTGATGTCCTTCCTGGCCATAAGTTCTATCAGTCCCTGCAGCAAAAGGGCTTTTGTACGCCGCACTCTGCGGTCTTCGTTGTGATCCGTCATAGACACCTCCCAAATTATAAACTGTAAATGGATGCAATCTAAACATTTTCTAAATCGTCGACACAATATTTGTGATGTGTTCAAAATCCCACATTCCGTCAAAATCTGTGTATTGCGTTTTCCCATATCTTTATTATAATAGCATGTGAAAAGAAAATCAACAAAAGTTGATTAAAAGACAGGTTTATCAATAACATGCCTGAAAATAGGAAGGATATGGGAGGTTCTATGGAAAAGGAAAAGAAAGACGAATCTTTTATGATGAAGCTGTCCACCCTGATCGTGGATAAGCGGAAAGGATTTTATCTGATTTTTATCATGCTGATTCTCTTCAGCATTGCCTCCATGAACAGGGTAAAGGTCAACAATGACCTGACATCCTATCTGCCGGATACCACGGAGACCAGGCAGGGACTGGACCTGATGGAGGAACAGTTTCTCACATACGGCACTGCCCGTATCATGGTCTGCAATGTGACTTATGAGGAGGCGGAAAAACTGGCTGACCGGCTGAAGGAGATGGAAGGTGTCAGCATGGTGGACTTCGACAACACCGAAGACTATTACCATGACATGGAAGCGCTTTTCAAAGTCACCTTTGACGGGCAGGCGGATGACCCGGCAGCGCTGGAATATCTGAACCGGGTGCTGGAAGAGCTTTCCGGGCAGGATGTATATTACACTTCCGATATCGGCCAGGAGGAGAGGGACGCCGCAGACCTGAGCAATGATATGATTATCATTCTGATGCTGGCAGGTGTGGTCATTGTGGCGGTGCTTTTGTTTACTTCTTCCACCTACGCGGAAATACCGGTGTTTCTGATGACTTTTATTGTGGCTGCCATATTAAACAAGGGCACCAATTACTGGTTCGGCACCATAAGCTTTGTGACGGACTCCATAGCGGTGGTGCTGCAGCTGGCACTGGCAGTGGACTATGCCATCATTCTGTGTCACCGTTTCATGGAGGAGCATGAGGACAAGGACGCCAGGGACGCGGTGATCGTGGCTTTGAGCAAGGCCATCCCGGAAATTTCCTCCAGCTCCCTGACCACGGTTTCCGGTATGGTGGCCATGATGTTCATGCAGTTCCGGATTGGTTACGATATGGGTATCGTTCTGGCAAAGGCAATTGTCATGAGCCTGGTGTCCGTGTTCTTCCTGATGCCGGGGCTGCTGCTCACCTTTGCGAAGGCCATAGACCATTCCCATCATAAAAGCTTTGTGCCCAGGATTACCGCAGTGGGAAAATTTTGTGTACATACCAGGTTTGTGGTGCCGCCCCTGCTGGTGGCAGCGGTGATTGTCAGTGCCATCCTTTCGGGAAAGGCCCATTATGTGTATGACGTGAACACGCTGGAATCCAAAACCATGAGCGAGAACAAGTTCTCGGTATCCATGGTGAACCGGGAATTCGGAACCGTGAACCAGCTGGCGGTCATAGTGCCTAACGGTGATTACGAGAAGGAGGCGCAGGTTTTAAAAAGTCTGGAGAGAATGGAGGAAGTGAACTCCTGCATGGGTCTGGCCAATATCGAAGCCATGGACGGATATATCCTCACACAGCAGCTGACACCCAGGGAATTCGCGGAACTCATCGACCTGGACGTGGAGGTGGCAGATCTGCTGTATTCCGCCTATGCGGTAAACCACAGCAATTACGGGGCCATTCTGGGGGGAATCGGCGAGTACAGGGTGCCGCTGATCGATATGTTCCTCTTTATATATGACCAGAAAGAAAACGGGAACATTACGCTGGAGGAGGAACTGGAGGAGACGCTGACGGAAGCATATTCCCAGATCAGCATCGCAAGGGACCAGCTGCTGGGAGAGGACTGCAGCCGGTTTGTGCTGGAACTGTCCGTGCCGTCCGAGGGGGAAGAAACCTATGCCACGCTGGAAAAAATACGGAATACCGTTGCAGGGTATTACAATGCGGAGGATATTTACCTGGTGGGAAATTCCACCAGCAACAAGGACCTGAGCGATTCCTTCAGCATGGATAACAATATCATCACGGTGCTGACGGCATTGTTTGTAATGATCATTCTGCTGTTTACTTTCCAGTCAGCCGGCCTGCCGGTGCTGCTGGTACTGACCATTCAGGGCAGTATCTGGATGAATTTTTCCCTGCCTTATCTCACGGGGGAAGTGGTGTATTTCCTGGGATATCTGGTGGTTTCGGCCATTCAGATGGGCGCCACCATCGATTATGCCATTGTGATCACCAGCCGGTATATGGATATAAAAACTTATATGCCCATCAAAAAAGCCATTGTGGAATCCCTGAACCAGGCATTCCCCACCATTGTCACCAGCGGTTCCATGCTTGTGGCGGCAGGCTTTATCATCAGCAATGTGTCTACCAATGCAGTGGTGGCAGCCATAGGGCTGGCACTGGGAAGGGGTACGCTGACGTCCATTGCGCTGGTACTGCTGGTACTGCCCCAGACATTGCTGACAGGCGACATTATTATAGAAAAAACAGCTTTCACTTTAAAACGGGAAGTGGGCAAACCCCTTCCCGCCGGAGGAAGAATCCGGATGTCAGGCCATATCAGGGGCTATGTGAACGGGATTGTGGAAGGAGACTTCAGCGGTGTCATTGACGGCGAGATGGGGGCTGTGGTGAGAGCCAGGGATGAAGTGGAGCATTTGAGAACTTATCCGGGAGAAGATATGGTGCCGAGGCTGGAAACGGGAGAGGCGGTGCAGGATGCCGCCGGGCAGGGGAAAGAAGAACCCGGGGCCGGGCCGGAACGCCATACGGAAGAATCATGGGAAGAAGTGCCGGAAAGCCGTACGGAAGGGATACGGGAAAACATTTCAGAATGCGGGCGTGGAAGTGCCCGGGAAACAGTGCCGGGAAGCCGTACAGAAGAAGTGCCGGAAAGCCATGGGGAAGAGCCATGGGAAGAAGTGCCGGAAAACACCATGGAAGCAGTGCCGGGGAGTGCTGGGACGGCGGTGCAGGAGGATGAGGCCGGTTCCGGAAATATGGGGAAGCGGGGAAGAAAGAAAATCAGAACAAGGAGGCGCAGAAATCATGAAGAAAAAGATCAATCCAGGTAAAAAGGCTTTGTCCGTCATGCTTGTTTTGGTTCTGGCTGCCGCAAATGTGCTTTCCGCCAGTGCGGAAGAATATCCTGTCTACGGACAGTTCCTTTCCGGGGAGTACAGAGAGGATACCCCGCTGCCGGAAGAAGCGTATACGGTGCTGGGGATATCCTCGGAGGATGAACTGGTGCAGCTGGCTGCGGACTGCCAGGTGGACGCCTGGTCCAGGGATAAGTATGTGACCCTGGAGAACGACATTGTCCTGCGGGAGCACCGCGGCCTGACCATCCCCAGCTTCGGCGGCATCTTCGATGGCGGGGAGCATACGGTTTCCGGTCTGGAGCTTGCTGCCGATGGCTCCGCGGTGGGGCTGTTCCGCTATGTGCAGGAGGGCGGCGTGGTGCGGGGCCTTGCCCTGTCAGGAACGGTGGCTCCCGGCGGCAGCAAGAGCCAGGTGGGGATACTGGCCGGGATCAACTACGGCAGAATCGAGAACTGCAGCGTCTCCGGGAACGTGGCCGGGGCGGAGGATGTGGGCGGCATCGCCGGGGCCAACAGGGCCACGGGGGAAATCCGCCGCTGCCAATCCGCGGCCTATGTCACAGGCGACCACTGCGCGGGGGGCATCTGCGGCAGCAACCAGGGGACGATCAACAATTGCCAGAACCTGGGCAGCGTCAATACCCACAGCACGGAGGTGAGCTATAGCATAGAAGACATCACCATGGAGGGGATTGAGGACATTAACAGTGCGAAAAATGTGGCGGTGCACACGGACACGGGAGGGATTGCCGGTTACTCGGATGGAAAAATCTATTATTGCGCCAATTCCGGCACGGTGGGCTACCAGCATGTGGGCTACAATACCGGGGGCATCGTGGGCAGGCTCCACCAGGGCTATCTGCAGAACTGCACCAACACGGGGCATGTGCTGGGCAGGAAGGACGTGGGCGGCATCGCGGGGCAGCTGGAGCCTTTCCTGGAGATCCAGTACCTGAACGACAAGCTGGGCGAGCTGGACAGGGAGACGGAGGTGTTCTTCAACCTGCTGGAGGCGGCCCATGAGGACATCAGCGGCTATGGCGAGGAGGCGGCGGAGCTGTCAAGGAGCATCAGCGGCCATCTCAACACCGCTTCCGCGGCGGGCGCAGGCCTCACCGGGACGGCTAATGAGCTGTGGTACATCTACAACCAGGAGCTGACGGGGATAGGCGATGATTTGAGCCGTTTGAACGGGGAGTGGAGGGGCCAGGCACAGAACGACAGGGACCAGGCGGAGGCCGGGACGGCAGGAACAGCAGGAACAGGGACGGATGAATCCGGAATAGAGGAATCCGGGACGGAGGCGTCCGGAATCAACCTCACCGGAGAGGTGTACATCGGAGACATGCAGACAGAGCAGGAATCCGGAGAGGGGAATCCGGCCGGTCAGGAGGGAGCCGGAGGACAGGATTCCGGGGAAAGTGCCGGGGTACCGTCTGAGGGACAGGCGCAGGAGGCTTCGGCTGCACGGACAGAAGCGGAGGATGCGGCGGAACAGGAAGTTAAGCCAAAGGATTCGTCAGAAGGCGAAGAGGCCGGAGGGCAGAATCCCGACGGAGGCGCTGACGGAAGCCATATCTTTGAGGGCGATGCAGACCGGCCCGGCGCTGACGAAACAGATCCTGACCGGCCGGATTTCGACAAACCGGACATTGATAAGCCGGATTTTGGCTTCCCCGATTTCGACAAGACAGACATCGACAAGGCAGATATCGAGAAGCTGGGAAAGGACATAGAGAGCTACATGGCGGCCCTGCGCAGGTTCGGCGAGGGCGTGGGCACCCATCTGGGCACCATCACCTCCGCCACCAGCGACCGCAGCGGCGGCATTGGGGACAATCTGCAGACCCTGAACCAGGAGCTGGAAGCGGCGGGGAATGACCTGCTCCGGCTGGCGGAGGGGCTGCAGCAGGGCGGGGACAGGACTTCCGCCGATGTGGACGCCCTGCTGGCCCAGGCCAAGGTGGTGCGCCGCTGCATCAACGAGCTGCGGGACGACCTGTTCCGCTATGAGGGCATCACGGTGGAGGACGCCTCGGACGAGGCCGCAGGCGGCGACCTGGAGAACCTGGGGGCGGAGCAGCCCCAGGAGGCCTACTATGACACCACCTCTTTCCAGCAGGGGAAGATCACCCTCTGCATCAACCAGGGGACAGTGGAGGCGGACACCAATGTGGGCGGCATCACCGGGCTGATAGCCACGGAATACGACTTCGACCCGGAGGACGACATCACCCTCACCGGAGCGGAGAGCTTCCGCATCGAGCAGTCCGTAAAGGCCGTGGTGCGGGAGAGCCGCAACCTGGGCACCATAACGGGCAAGAAAGACTACGTGGGAGGAGTCGTGGGCAAGGCGGATTTCGGCGCGGTGGTCTCCTGCGAGTCCTACGGGGCGGTGGAGAGCACGGGAGGGAGCTTTGTGGGCGGCATCGCCGGTTCCTCGGACTACTGCGTCAGGAGCTGCTATGCGATGGGCCCTGTGTCCGGGGAGACCTATGTGGGCGGCATCGCGGGCCGGGGCTGCGACATCTTCTACAGCTATGCCTACCCGGAAATCGATTGCTCCGGAGAGAGGGCAGGCTCTGTGGCAGGGTGGCTTCGGGAAGAGGGAATCCTCTGGGGGAACTATTATGTCCAGGGGAACGTGCCCGGCGTGGATTCCGTGGGCTACGAAAGCGGCGCTGCGCCCCTGCCTTATGAGGAGTTCTGCCGCCTGGAGGGCGTGCCGGAGGCGTTCTCGGAATTCACGGTGAGCCTGCAGGCGGATGGCCGGGAGCTGGCCTCGTTCCGATGCGCCTACGGCGATGCCATCGACGGGAGCCTGATTCCCCAGGTGCCCGAAAAGGAGGGATATTACGGCACATGGCCTGATTTTGACTGGGATTTCGTCACCGGGAACCAGGTGCTGGAGGCACGGTACGAGAGATGGGTCACTTCCCTGGCCAGCGAGGAAAAGGATGCGGAGGGCAGGCCGCTGGTGCTGGTGCAGGGAGAGTTCCTGCCGGAGAGCAGGCTGAAGCTGGAGCAGGGGCCGGAGGGCGGCACGAGGCTCTCCGTGTGGCTGGACGGCCGGGAGCCTGACAGCGTCTACGAATCCGGGCTTCTGGTGCGGGCGCTCTGTGAGGATGCGGAGCATACTACAGTGGAGCTTTGGACAGGGAACGGCTACCAGGCGGTTGAGAGCAGCACGGTGGGAAGCTACCTGGAATTCCCCATGGAGGGAGGACCCGCCCTGGAAGGAGAATCCTCCTCGAATGCCGAGAGGGCTTTCCGTCTGACTGCTGCGGAGAAGGACAACGGAAAGCTTGTGGCAATCGCCTGCGCCGGAGGATGCGCGGCAGCCGCAGCGCTGTTGATTCTGCTGATTGGAAAAGCCAGGAAGCGCCGCGGGAAGCCTGGGAGAAAGGGGATGGAACAGCAGGAGAAATCCGTGAGGAAGCGGAAAAAGCGCCGGCAAAAGCCTGCGGGAAAGAGGAGGCGGCAGACAGGCGAAGAAGCGGTTGAAGAGGAGGGCGATGACAAGGACAATATATGAAAATCCTCAAAAGAGCAGTTTCCATTTTCCGGAATTTACTGTATAATGGATCTTAGACAATAGAATCCTGCATTTGGATTCTATTGTAGAATTTGGTTAATAGAATCCTATTGAACTTAACTGGAGGACCATCTTCGTGAGGAAAAAGAACACCCTGCTCCAACTGTTCCTGAATATGCTCTATATCAGCGCGTTCACCTTCGGAGGCGGCTTCGTCATCATCACCCTGATGAAGCGGAAATTCTGCGACGAGCTGGGGTGGCTCGAGGAGAAGGAGATGCTGGACATCACGGCGCTGGCCCAGTCCTCGCCGGGGGCCATCGCGGTGAACGCTGCCATCCTGGTGGGCTGGAAGCTGGCCGGGGCAGCGGGCATGGCCGTGGCCGTGACGGGGACCATTATCCCGCCCATCGCCATCCTGTCGGCCATTTCCTATATCTACGAGGCCTTTGCCTCCAACGTATACGTGGGCTACGTGCTGAAAGGGATGCAGGCCGGAGTGGTGGCCGTGCTCTTCGATGTGGTGTACACCATGGGGGCCGGGGTGGTGAAGGCCAAGTCCTGGCTGAACTATGGCCTGATGGCAGCGGCATTCCTGGCCACGGCAGTGTGGAAGATAAATGTGGTATACATCATCCTGGCAGCGGTGGCCGTGGGCATCCTGTCCCGGGGATATGCGAAGTGGAGAGAAGGAAAGCCCTGAGCCGGTGCAGGGCAAGGGGCGCGGAACGGAAGCCGTGCCCCTTGGCACGCCGTGAGGCGGCTGCCGGGGTGAAAAGCGTTCTGCATCGGTCCTGCCGTATGTGCCGCTGCAGACGGCAGGACGGGAAGTCTGGAAAGGAGAGTCATGGGGATTTATTTAGAGCTGTTCTGGAGCTTCATCCAGGTAGGGATGTTCAGCATCGGCGGAGGCTACGCGGTCCTGCCTCTGATACAGAGCCAGGTGGTGGAGCGCCACGGCTGGCTCACCGCTGGCGAGTTCAATGACCTGATTACCATAGCCGAGATGACGCCGGGGCCCATGGCCGTGAATTCCGCCACTTTCGTTGGGATACGGATCGCTGGGATTCCGGGGGCGCTGGTGGCCACCTTCGGGTGCATCCTGCCCTCCCTGATTCTTGTGTCGATTCTGGCAAAGCTGTACTTCAAATACCAGAACCTGGATGCCATCCAGAATATCTTAGGCCGCCTTCGGCCTGTGATTATCGCGCTGATTGCAGCCGCGGCCCTGTCCATTTTGAAGACGGTAGTGGCATCGGAGGGCGGTCTGTCCGTGAACGGCATCAACCTGTCCGGAATCCTTCTGGCCGCTGGGGCGTTCTTTGTGCTGCGCAGGACGAAGAAGAGCCCGATCCTGATCATGGTGGCCTGCGGCGGCGTGAACCTGCTCCTGAATCTCCTGATATAGATGGAAATCCCTTACAGATGTCTCATTGCTTTGCGGAGATGGCTGGACAATGACCAGGGATGTGTCAGCGCTGGGATTCGTGCTGTGGCAGGAAATTTAGAAATCTGAGAAAATAAGGGAAAGCGCTTGCCGGGGGTAGGCGTTTTTCTGTCTGTTTTGTCAAAAAGATTTTGCCGAAAAACAAAAATGATTTGCAAAGTGCCTCATCCTGTGTTATGCTAAATACAGAGCAGATTTTCTTTCGGTAAAAGTTCTGAATGCAGTTTCGGCTATTCTTGTAAATCGGAAAATTCCTGCTTGTATATCCGGAAAAATAGTGGGAGTTTCCCAGGAACCTCCCCAAAAATCGAAGAGGGAGGTATGGCATAGGTGGCGGAGAAAGACATACTGGAGAAAATCCTGATGTCCCATGCGGATGTGTTCGCGGACTGTGTGAACGCGCTTGACTACGGCGGGAGGAACAGGGTTAAGGCCGGGGACTTGTGCCCCGCGCCCACGGAAAGCTTCTACCGTGGCAGAAGGGGGATGCGTAATCAGTTCTGCGATGTGAGTTTCTATCTTATGGAAGGAGACAGAATAGCCCTGCAATATATCATAGGGAACGAGACCAGGCTGCGAAAAAGACAGATTCTGCGCAAGGCATCCTATCAGGGCGGCATCTACAGACTGCAGATGGAAGGGCAGGGAGAGGTATATCCTGTGATAGGGACGGTGCTGGACTGGACGGGGAAGAGGAGCCGGATACCCTTAAGCCTGCACAGGCTGCTGGCTCAGGGAGGTGCGTCCCGGGAGGATCTGGAGCTGGTGGATGAGATGAAGCTGGCAGTCTGGCATATGCGGAACCTTTCCCGGGAGGTAAGGAATAGATTTGTCAGCGACTTGGGCTTTGTAGTGGACTATCTGAATGAGGGTAATTTTGAAGGCCGTAGAGGGCAGCGGATCTGCCATGGGAAGGCGCTGTGCGAGATGATGGAGGCCCTTACTGGGGACACAAGATTCACGGATTTGGTGGAGGAGCTGCAGGACAGACAGGAGAAAGGGGAGGAGATTGTCATGTGTGAGTATATTGATATGCTGGAGGCACGGGGAGTGATAAAGGGTGAGAACAGGCTGGCTGCACTGCTGACAAAGCTGTATTCCCTGGGGCGGGACGAGGACGCAAGGCTGGCCCTGGACGACAGACAGGTGAGGCTACGGCTGTATGAGGAACTGTGCATCGGGTGAGGAGGGGACATCGCGCCGGGATGCATGCTGTGGCAGAAAAGGAATCGCTGAGAGAATGCGGAAGGAGAGCTTAGGCCATCCGGTTATTCGGATGGCCGTCGATTGCGCAGGCAGGTTCCGCTAAGCCGTCTCCACAGCCCCCTGCCCCTCGAACTGGGAGTTATACAGCTCCGCGTAGAAGCCGCCCTTTCCCATCAGCTCGTCATGGCTGCCCTGTTCCACAATGTCCCCGTCCCGCATGACCAGAATCACGTCCGCGTCCCGGATGGTGGAGAGCCTGTGGGCGATGACGAAGCTGGTGCGGCCCTTCATCAGGTTGTTCATGGCCTTCTGAATCCGAATCTCCGTCCTGGTGTCCACGGAGCTGGTGGCCTCGTCCAGGATTAATATGGGATTGTCCGCCAGGATGGCCCGGGCGATGGTGAGCAGCTGCTTCTGGCCCTGGGACACATTGGAGGCGTCCTCCCCCAGCTCCATCTGATAGCCGCCGGGGAGGGTCTGGATGAAGCGGTGGACATGGGCAGCTTTGGCCGCGGCGATGACTTCCTCGTCCGTGGCATCCAGCCTGCCGTAGCGGATGTTCTCCATGATGGTCCCGTGGAAGAGCCAGGTGTCCTGCAGCACCATGCCGAAGTTCTCACGCAGCTCGCTGCGGTTGAAATTCTGCACATCATGGCCGTCCACCTGTATGGAGCCGCTGTCCACGTCATAGAAGCGCATGAGGAGCTTCACCATGGTGGTCTTGCCGGCGCCGGTGGGGCCTACGATGGCCACTGTCTGTCCCGGCTTCACTTCACAGCTAAAGTCGTGGATGATCGTCTTGTCCGGCCGGTAGCCGAAGCGCACATGGTGGAAGGATACCGCGCCCTGCATCCGCCCCGGGGCAGGCGCATCCTTCAGGGAATCCGGCACTTCCGCGTCCTCCTCCGGCTCCTCCAGGAACTCGAATACCCGTTCCGCCGCCGCGGCCGTGGACTGGAACATGTTGGAGACCTGGGCCACCTGTGTGATAGGCTGTGTGAAATTTTTCACATATTGTATGAAGGCCTGGATTTCGCCTACATCGATGATGCCCCGGATGGCCAGCATGCTGCCGCTGACGGCCACGGCCACGTACCCCAGGTTGCCCACGAAGGTCATGATGGGCTGCATCATGCCGGAGATGAACTGGGACTTCCAGGCGCTGCGGTAGAGGATTTCATTGGTCTCGCCGAATTCCGCCAGGGCGGCCTCCTCCCTGTTGAAGGCTTTGATGATGTTCTGGCCGCTGTAGACTTCCTCAATCTGGCCGTTTATCTTGCCCAGGTAGGTCTGCTGGTCCGTGAAATATTTCTGGGAATGTTTCACCACCACGCCGATGAGCCCGCCCGACACCGGCAGGATCACCAGGGCGATCAGCGTCATCAGGGGGCTGATGGACAGCATCATGATCAGGATGCCCACAATGGTGGCCACCGAGGTGATCAGGGTGGTGATGCTCTGCCCCAGGCTCTGTCCCAGGGTGTCCACGTCATTGGTGATTCGGGACAGCACTTCGCCTACGGTGCGGGACTCGAAATAAGCCATGGGCATGCGGTTGATTTTCTCCGAAATCTCCCGGCGGAACCGGAAGCAGAGCTTCTGGGAGACCTCGGTCATCAAAAGCCCCTGTACGAAGGACAGTAGGGCGCTCAGGGCATAGAGCCCCAGAAGGAGCAGCAGGATCTGGCCGATGCGCTGGAAATTGATGCCGCCTGTGCCCGCGAACTTGGCCATCATGCCCTCAAACAGCTCCGTGGTGGCTTTTGCCAGCACCTTGGGGCCGATGATGTTGAAGACTGTGCTGCCTGCCGCGAAGATCATGACGGCGATCAGTGCAATTTTGTACCTGCCCATGTAGGACAGGAGCTTCCGGAAAGTCCCCTTGAAATCCTTTGCCTTTTCCCCCGGCATCATGCCGCTGTGAGGGCCATGGGGCCCGTGGGGCCGTCTGCCTGGCCTGGCGTTCTTGGCCGCATTGCCGCCAGTGCCAGGGTTTTCAGCCTGGGCCGCATTGCCGCCAGTGCTGGAATTTTCAGCCCGGACAGCATTGCTCTGCGGCGCGCTTTTTCCGCTCCGGGCCGCGCTGTCGGCCGCAGCGCCTGTGTTCGTCCTCTTTTCATCGCTCATACTGTAGCACCTCCCTTCAGTTCCGCCTCGGACAACTGTGACCTAGCGATTTCCCGATACGCCTCGCATTCCCGCAAAAGCTCCCTGTGGGTGCCCATGCCGGCTATTTTCCCATCGTCCAGCACGATGATCCGGTCCGCGTTCAGGATCGTGCTGATGCGCTGGGCCACGATGATTACAGTGGCGTCCCCTGTCTTCTCCCGCAGGGCCCTGCGCAGGGTCACGTCCGTCTTGTAGTCCAGGGCCGAGAAGCTGTCGTCGAACAGATATATTTTGGGCGACTTTGCGATAGCCCGGGCGATGGAGAGCCGCTGTTTCTGCCCGCCGGACACATTGGTGCCGCCCTGGGATATCTCGCTGTGGTACTTCTCCGTCTTGCTCTCTATGAATTCCGTGGCCTGGGCTATCCTGGCCGCCTCCTCCATGCTGCTGTCTGTGATGTCCGAAGCGCCGTCCTGCCATGTGCCGCCGAACTTCAGGTTGGAGGCGATGTCCCCGGAGAACAGCACTGCCTTCTGGGGCACATAGCCCAGGAGGCTTCGGAGTTTGTGCTGGGACAAATCCCGGATGTCCACGCCCCCCATCATCACCCGTCCGGCATCCGGCTCGTAAAGCCCGCACAGTAGCTTCACAATCGTGGACTTCCCAGCCCCGTTTTCCCCCACAAATGCCACTTTCTCCCCGGCCTTTATCCGAAAAGTCACATTTTTCAGTACTTCCCGATCCGAGCCCGGATAGGAAAAACTGACATTTTCAAACACAATGTCCCCATGGGACAGGGTATCCACATTCCGGCGGTCCCTGCGCGCCGGAATTGCCAGAAACTCCCGGTAATATTCCATATCCAGGGCATTTTTGAAAGTATTTGTCACATTCCAGGACGCATTTTGTATCTGGCCTATGACAGTGCTCAAAGATCCTATGACTGCGGCATATTGCCCCACAGTGACTCTTTCCTGCAAAAACAAATATGTCATTGCGACAATCATAAACACAAAATATGTGATGTTCAGCATCTTACTGCCGCCCTCCAGGGCCAGGACCTTACGGCCTGCCCTGGATATCTCTGTCTCTATGCCGGAAGCTGCCATATCCCACTTTCCCGCAATCCATTCCTGACTTCCGAAGATCTTCATTTCATACATGGCATTCCGGTCCTGAAACAGGCGCTTCAGGTCTTCGATTCTGCGCATTTGCGGCGTTGTTCCGCTGATAACGGCCTGCAGCCGCCTGGTAGCCGCAAAATTCAGAAACACCATCGGTACCGCCACCAGAAAAATTCCCATTCCAATCCAGGGCGACAGCGATGCATACACACCCAGCAGAAAGAAAACAGACAGCAATGCCTGTACGGTGCAGACACTGGCGCTGAAACAGCTCTTCACATTCTGCCAGGGTTCCCCGCCAATTCTCTGCAGAATCATCTGTATCTCCTTCTGTTCGAAGGCGCTGTATTCTATCCCGTTGAGTTTTTCCATAATATCCGGCGCCATGGAACCGATCAGTCTTATTTCCAGCAATTTATCCTCATACCCCTGCAGCCGTTCCAGTACAAACCAGAAAAACAGAACCGTCACCAGCAGGGTGCCTGTCACTGCCATCATTTCCAGTCCCTGCCCCGTGCCCGCCAGGACCAGTCCCCGGTCTACCAGTTTCTGCACCAGAATAACTCTTATTCCACCAAAAAAGCCCGGAATAAGACATACCAGAACATACAACAGTCCATGTCTGAATGCATATTGAAAAATCAGCTTCACCGCAAGGACACAGTTACGTACGATTTTCATCTTGTTCCTCCCTGCCCCGCCCTCCTGAAAGGAGGGATCCCTCTGCGCATCTCATGTCTCTATCATAGCATATTGTTTTTATCGTGGGAAATTGTTGTAACGATTGACAGAATTTATGTCATTTTCCGGTGCCGTTCCACCTGCCGCCAGATATTCCGGCACATTTACACGCGGCAGACCAGAACCAAAAAGCCGGAGCGTGTTTGATTCCCGCGGGCAATGAGCCAAGCGGATGCGCCAGCATCCATTTGGCGAATGCCGCGAGGGTCACATACCCCGTTGCTTGCAGCGGGGTTGTTGACTTTCAGACACGCTCTGGAAAAGGAAACGAAATAAGATATTTACAAGATGTGCATTCTTACCATGACCTTAAATTCCCCATTGGAATAATCCGTCACCAGCAAGCCTCCATAGCGGTGGGCAATACGTTCCACGCTCCTGAGTCCCAGGCCGTGCCCCACACCGTTCTGACGGTCCTTTTTTCCCGAAACATAACCATCTTTTGCCTCCACCGGCCTGGGCGCCGTATTGCTCACGGTCAGATAATAAAAGTCATCCTCCTGCCTTAAACGCAGTGACATCCTCCGGTTATCCGGCATGCGCCCGCAGGCTTCCAGGGCATTATCCAGCAAATTTCCCAGCACCACACACAGATCCGTCACATCCAGCCGCAGCCCGGACAGGCTGCAGAGCTGCAAAGACATTTCCACATTGTTTTTTCCGGCGCGGTAAAGTTTATCCCCCAGCAGGGCATCCACCGCCGCACATCCGGTTTTCATGGGAATCATGCGGTACTCCACGTCCTTTTTAAAACTGTCCAGATAATCCGTCATATCCCGGAATTTCTCTTCCTTTACCAGAATTTCCAATATGCCGATATGATTTTTCAGGTCATGCCACAATTCCCGGGTACGCTGATACTGGCGGTCAATATTTTTCAGATACTCCATCTGTCTCTGCCGTTGTACACTGTCAGGCGTAATCGTATTATCGGCAGAAAGTCCGTTTTCCCACCGGGACCTGCTGTACTGTCCGTATCTTTTTTCTTTCGCAGACTCCAGCAGAAAAAAGAAAAGAAAATAGAAAAAAAATATGTCGAGACCCCCCTGATGAAGCAATATTACTCCATCAAGGCGGTGCATCCCGATGCGATACTGCTGTTCCGCGTCGGAGACTTTTACGAGACCTTTGGTCAGGATGCCATTAAGGCCAGCGGTATTCTAGGCATCACGCTTACGCGGCGCGCCAACGGATCGGCATCGTATGTCGAGCTGGCCGGATTTCCGTACCATGCCATAGACACCTATATGCCCAAGCTCGTGCGAGCGGGCGAACGCGTGGCGATATGCGAACAGCTCGAAGACCCCAAGCAGGTCAAGGGGCTCGTCAAGCGTGGCGTAATCGAGCTTGTCACACCCGGCGTGATAATGGGAGAAAACCTCCTGGCGAATAAGGAGAACACCTATCTTGCAGCCGTCTACTTCGGCCGCAAGACCACCGGCATAGCCTTCCTCGACGTCTCGACGGGCGAGTTTTACGCCGCCGAGGGCGACGACACGTACATCGACAAACTCATCTCCAACCTCGCACCGAAAGAGATCGTCTACCAGCGCGGCGAGGAGGAGCGGTTCCGCGAGACCTTCGGCTCGAAACACTACACCTACCGTCTCGACGAGTGGGTCTTCTCCGAGCAGATCAACCGCGACAAGCTCTGCAAGCAGTTCGGCACGCAGTCGCTCAAAGGTTTCGGCGTCGACCACATGACGGCAGGCATCTCGGCTGCCGGCTCGATACTATATTACCTCGAATTTACCGAGCACAAACAGACGGCTCACATATCCTCCATAGCGCGTATCGACCGCAACGACTCCGTATGGATCGACAGGTTCACTATCCGCAACCTCGAACTATTCTCGTCCAACTCGTCGATCGACAAGTGCAGCTTCGCCGACGTGATGGACCGCACGCTCTCGGCAATGGGCGGCCGCATGCTGAAACGCTGGATAGCCATGCCGCTGGTCGACATCGAGCGGATTACGCGACGTCAGGAGATCGTCCAACGGCTGGTCGACGATGCCGAGTTGGCCGATGCCATTCGCGAGCACGTATCGCTTATCGGCGACCTCGAACGCATAGCCTCCCGCATTGCCACGCAGCGCGTTACACCGCGCGAGCTGGTGCAGTTGAAGAACTCGCTCTCGTCGGTCGAGATGCTTAAAACGATAATGGAGTCGACCGACCACGACGGACTGCACGACCTTGCCGGAGGTATACAGCCGCTGACCGGGCTGCGCGACAGGCTCGCATCCGACATATATCCCGACCCGCAGAACAACCAGATACAGAAAGGCGGCGTCATCGCCGACGGCGTATCGGCCGAACTGGACGATTTGCGCCGCATAGCTCTGCACGGCAAGGACTATCTGGCGCAGATACAGCATCGCGAAAGCGAGCTTACGGGCATCCCCTCGTTGAAGATCAGCTACAACAACGTCTTCGGCTACTATATCGAGGTGCGCAACGCACACAAGGACAAGGTGCCCGAGACGTGGATACGCAAACAGACTCTCGCCAATGCCGAACGCTACATTACCGAGGAGCTGAAAGAGTACGAACAGAAGATTCTGGGCGCCGAGGAGCGCATCCTGCAAATCGAAGCACAGATATACGCCGATATAATCGCATTCGTCGCCGGCGAGCTTGCAGCCTTGCAGCGCGACGCCCGCGCCGTAGCCAATATCGACTGCCTGCAATCGCTCGCACGGCTGGCCGTCGAACGTCATTATGTACGTCCTACGCTCGACGAGGGTGCACGCATCGAGATCAAGCAGGGACGCCACCCCGTCATCGAAACGCTCATGCCGGTAGGGGAGCAGTATATACCCAACGACATCATGCTCGACGATAGGAGCCAGCAGATAATAGTCATTACCGGCCCCAACATGTCGGGTAAGTCGGCGCTGCTGCGACAGACGGCGCTTATAGTGCTTATGGCGCAAATGGGATCGTTCGTGCCGGCCGAGGCGGCGCATATCGGCATCGTCGACAAGATTTTCACGCGTGTCGGTGCGTCGGACAACCTCTCGCAGGGCGAATCGACATTCATGGTCGAGATGCTCGAATCGGCGAGCATACTCAACAACATATCCGAGCGCAGCATAGTGTTGCTCGACGAGATAGGCCGCGGCACCAGCACCTACGACGGCATATCGATAGCATGGGCCATGGTCGAGTATCTGCACAACAACCCCACGGCGCATGCCCGAACGCTCTTCGCCACGCACTACCACGAGCTGAACGAGATCGAGAATATGCTGCCGCGCGTGAAGAACTACCACGTTACGGTAAAGGAGATCGACAAGACGATAGTCTTTCTTCGCAAGCTCGTGCGCGGCGGCACCGAACACTCGTTCGGTATACACGTCGCACGTATGGCCGGCATGCCGCAGTCGGTGGTAGCCCGCGCCGAATCGATTTTGAAGAATCTTGAACAGGTATACGGTAACAACGAGATAGTTCCCAGCGGAGACTTGAAGCATCGCTCGAAGAAACGACACAATCTCAAAGAGGAGGTCGTCGAAGCCGCCGGCAGCAATATCCAGCTGTCGATGTTCCAGCTCGACGACCCTGTTCTGGTACAGATACGCGACCAGATAAAGGGGCTCGACATAGACTCGCTCACACCGATCGAAGCGCTCAACAAGCTCAACGAGATAAAGAAGATCACAGGACTTTGACGACTATTGACCGTCATATGCGTTTCAAAGAGATCCCCCTGCCGGAGGTTATGCCGGCAGGGGGATCATCTTACGTTTGCTTGTCGCGATATCGGGACTCTACTGCTCCACTATATGGGCGAAGGCTTGTGTAGTGATTCGATCCCCGGCTACTTCGCTCTCGCTTCGCAATACACGCAACGGTAGACGTCAGGCTCGGTCTGCGAGGCATGGAACAGCGGCTCGACAGGCTCGGTATTGGTAATGCAACGAGGATTCGAACATGTATGTCCGGTCGATTGCTCTGCTGCGGGACGCTCGACGAGCGAATCCTTTTCCGCCCATTCCAGCAGGCGCAGCATCAAAGCCATACGCACGAACTTACCGTTCTCGACCTGACGGAAATAGGCGGCACGCGGGTCGTCGTCAACCTCCTGCAAAATCTCGTTGACTCGCGGAAGCGGGTGCAACACAGCCATATCGCTCTTTGCCATAGACATCTTTCGCGCATCCAGCACAAAGCAATCCTTCACTCTTTCGAACTCCTCCTCGTCCACGAAACGCTCCTTCTGCACACGCGTCATATAAAGTACGTCCAATTCGGGCATTACGCTCTCCATGTCGTCGACCTCGCGATAATCCATACCGCAGCGGTCGCACACCTCCGACTTGATATACGACGGCAGGCGCAGCTCCGGCGGAGCGATAAGCACTATGCGGATGTTGTCGTATCGCGACATGGCCTTTATCAGAGAATGCACCGTGCGGCCGAACTTCAAGTCGCCGCAGAAACCTATCGTCAGATTATCCAGACGACCCAATTCGCGCTTGATCGTCAGCAGATCGGTCAGCGTCTGAGTAGGGTGGCTGTGGCTGCCGTCGCCGGCATTGATTACGGGCGTGCGCGATACCTGCGTAGCCGCGAGCGGTGCGCCCTCAATCCAGTGGCGCATAGCGATAATGTCTGCGAAGCAGTTGATTACACGTACCGTATCCTGCACGGTCTCGCCCTTGCTTACCGACGAATTGCGCGCATCCGAAAAACCTATAACGTTGCCTCCCAGCTCCATCATGGCCGAGGTAAAACTAAGTCGCGTCCGCGTGCTCGGCTCGTAGAACAGCGTCGCCAGCTTCTTGCCGCGACAGCGGTCTGCATACCTGTCGCGATGCGCGATTATATCCTCGGCAAGCGCGACTATTTCGTTTGTCTCCTGCACCGACAGATCCGTCGGCTCGATAAGATGTCTCATGTTCGGCAATTGTTTAAGTCTGTCAAATAATCCTTTACTTTATCCAGCTTTCGTCCGACGGGTTGTCCCTGAAAGCCAGTATGCGACCCTTGTCCTCGGCCTTTATATAACCCTCGTCGCATGCAGTTTCGACAAGTGCGTCGAGATTCGAGAGGCTGTGGTTGACGACATTCGCGGCGGCCAGACGCTCCAAGCCGCGCTTCATTCCGTAGGTAAATATGCTGACCACGCCCAACACGTCGGCACCGGCCTCGCGCAGAGCCTCGACGACCTCTATGCAGCTGCCGCCGGTAGATATAAGATCCTCTATAACGACGACCTTCTGCCCGCGCTCCAACCGTCCTTCGATACGGTTCGTCCGGCCGTGGTCTTTGGCGCCGCTGCGCACGTATCCCATAGGCAGGCCGAGTATCGTCGCGGTTATGGCCGCATGTGCAATGCCGGCGGTCGACGTGCCCATAAGCACCTCGCACTCGGGGAAGTGGCGCTTTACCAACTCCGCCAGCCCTCTCTCCACGTCGTCGCGCACAGCGGGTGCCGACAGCGTAAGCCGGTTGTCGCAGTATATCGGGCTTTTGATACCGCTCGCCCATGTGAACGGCTGCTCGGGTCGTAGGAACACGGCTCCTATCGACAGCAGATCCTTTGCAATCAGTCTCTCCATATCAACTTTATGTTTAATCTATTCATACAACGCCTTGCGTAACAACGGCTCTATCTCCTCACGAAATATTCCGCCCTCATGCTCTTTCCGCTCTCCGATATAGAACGTCGGTACATAATAGTAGTCGTATCGGTCGGCGATTTCGGGGTGCTCCGACTCCTCGATCATCTCGATTTCCAATGCGCCGAACTCGGGATGCAACCTCTTCTCGTCCTCTATATACTGCAATGCACGCTTGCAGTAGGGACAATTGCGGAGATAAAATAGTTTTATGGTTTTCATCGTATTACGCCATTTATCCGACAAACTCCTTCAAGCATCTCTCGTATGCCGCAACCGGATCGGCTGCCTGCGTCACGGGACGCCCGACCACGATGTAATCCGACCCGATCTCGCGCGCACGCGCCGGAGTGGTTATGCGCACCTGATCGCCCGCCTCGCCGTCGGCGAAACGCACGCCGGGCGTCACGGTCATGAACTCTTCGCCGCAGGCCTGCTTGACCATAGCCGCTTCCAGAGGAGAGCATACCACGCCGTCCAGACCGGCCTGGCGAGTGTTCAAGGCATACTTCACTATCGTATCGTTAATCGTCGCATCGATAAGCAGCTCGCTGCGCATGCGCTCCTCGCTCGTCGACGTGAGCTGCGTCACGGCGATAAGCAGCGGGCGCGTTCCGTCCTCGCGCGTCAGACCCTCGACGGCCGCACGCATCATATCGATCGTTCCGGCAGCATGCACGTTGCACATGTCGACGTCGAGATTGCGCAGCACCGACATCGCCTTTTTGACCGTATTGGGTATGTCGTGCAGTTTCAGGTCGAGGAATATCTTATGGCCGCGCGCCTTGATCTCGCGCACGATCGACGGTCCCTCGGCATAGAACAGCTCCATGCCTATCTTGACGAAAGGTTTGGTTTCGGTAAACCTATCTAAAAAACCGAGTACCTGCTCCTTGCTGCTGAAATCGCAGGCTATGATAACATCTTTTCCCATATCCGTTTCTATTATTTAACGACTCCTATTATATCTTCGAGACGCTCTATGCCCAGATGCCGCATCCTCGCGGGAAGCTCCTCGACGATACGCATGCAGGCATACGGGTCGCGCAGATTCGCCGCACCCACCTGCACAGCCGTCGCACCGGCCATCATCATCTCTATGACATCGTCGGCGCACGATACGCCGCCGCAACCCATAACCGGCAGGGCGCATGCGCCCGCCACCTGATATACCATACGCAGCGCTATCGGAAATATCGCATCGCCCGAGAAACCGCCCATTTTGTTGGCTATCACCGGCCGCCGGCGCATCGTGTCGATGCGCATGCCGAGCATCGTATTTATCAGGCATATTCCGTCGGCACCGGCATCCTCGCATGCGCGGGCTATCGACACTATGTCGCCCACGTTGGGACTCAGCTTCATGAATACCGGCTTGGTGGTCACGCCCTTTACGGCACGTGTCACGGCTGCCGCCGATGCGGGCGACGTGCCGAAGCTCATGCCGCCGTTGTGAACGTTGGGACACGAGATATTTACCTCGATTATCTCCACCTGTTCTTCATGGTCTATCTTGGCGCAACACTCCTCGTATTCGTCGATCGAGAAGCCGCTGATATTGGCTATTATCGGCTTGTGGAACAATCGTCTGAGCGCAGGCAGCTCCTCGCCTATGACGGCATCGATTCCCGGATTCTGCAATCCTACGGAATTTATCACGCCGCCCCGGCACTCGGCTATGCGCGGCGTCGGATTGCCGAAACGCGCCTCGCGCGTAGTACCCTTGACGGATATGGCGCCGAGGATGTCGAGATCGTAGAAATCGGCGAACTCGCGGCCGAAGCCGAAAGTGCCGCTGGCCGGAATGACGGGGTTGTCTAACCTCACGCCGCACAACTCCACGCCCGTATCGCAAACATTTACCATATTATCTCCTCCCGTTTAAGCACCGGTCCGTCGACGCAGATGCGTTTGTTGCCGTACTTGGTTTTGCAGCTGCACCCCATGCAGGCGCCGAAGCCGCAGCCCATGCGCTCCTCGAAGCTAAACTGTCCCGGCACGTCGTAACGATCGTACAGCGCCCTGAGCATCGGCACGGGACCGCAGGCATAGATGTAATCGAACCCCGCGACCGCGGCATCTATGGCGTCGATAACGAAGCCGCGCACGCCGAACGAGCCGTCGGCCGTCGCGACATGCACGTCGACGCCCAGCTTCTCGAACTTCTCGCGATAGAATATCTCACCGGCCGTATTGAACCCCATAACGACTGTCGGGCGCCTGCCCTCAGCCGTCAGCCGCTTGCAGAGATTATACAGCGGCGGCACGCCTACGCCTCCGCCCACGAGCAGGGGCGACTGCGAGCCGTTATCCGTCGCGAAGCCGTTGCCGAGTCCCGTCAGGCAGTCCAACACGCCTCCCGACGCCATGCGGCTCATGGCCTCGGTGCCCTTGCCCACGACCTTATAGATGATCGTTACGGTCGAATCGTCCCAATCGCATACCGAAATCGGCCGGCGTAGAAACAGTCCGTCGATCGCTATGTCGATGAACTGTCCCGGCCTTACGATATACTGCGTGTCGCCGGCAAGAACCATACGCCATACGGCAGCGGTCAGGGGACGATTCTCTACGATCGTATACAGTCCCTTCTTATACATTCTGTTCAGCATCTATTGTCGACACGCCGAGCGTGATCTCTTCCAGAACGTCGAGCAGCACGCTCACAGTCTCCAACGCCGTGAATATCGTCACATTGTTCTCGACGGCCGCACGACGTATGTCGTATCCGTCGAGCCGTGCGCTGTGCTGGTTGATGTCGATCGTATTTATAACATAGTTGACATGCCCCTTGTGCAGCGACTCGAATATCTCGGTCGAGCCCTCGCTCAGCTTGTGCAGGCAGCGTGTGCGGATGCCGTTCTCGCGCAGAAAGCGCGTCGTACCGCTCGTGGCCTCGATATTGAAGCCGAGGTTGTAGAAGCGGCGTATCAAAGGCAGTGCGCGCGGCTTGTCGGCATCGGCTATCGTAACCAGTATCGTACCGTAGTTGGCAATGGTCATGCCCGACGACTGCAACGACTTGTAGAGTGCGCGCGTGAGCGAATTGTCGTATCCTATCGCCTCGCCCGTAGACTTCATCTCGGGCGACAGGTAAGAGTCCACGCCGCGGATCTTGGCGAACGAGAACGCCGGCGTCTTTACATACCAGCGCTTGCGCTCGGCGGGGTAGACCTCCTCTATGCCCTGCTCGCGCAGCGAGTGTCCGAGTATTACCTTGGTCGCTATGCCGGCCATCTGCACTCCGGTCGACTTCGACAGGAACGGCACCGTTCGCGACGAACGCGGATTGACCTCGATTACAAACACCTTGTCATCCTTATCGGCGATGAACTGTATGTTGTACAGTCCGACGATGCCTATGCGCTTGCCCAGACGCACCGTATAGTCGATTATCGTCCGCTTCACGTTCTCGTTGACGCTGAACGTGGGGTAGACGCTTATGCTGTCGCCCGAGTGTATGCCCGTGCGCTCGACATGCTCCATGATACCCGGTATGAATACATTCTCGCCGTCGCATATCGCATCGACCTCCAACTCCTTGCCCATTATATACTTGTCTACCAGTACGGGCTGGTCTTCGTTGATCTCGACCGCATTTTTCAGGTAGTGGCGCAGCGCCTCCTCGTTAGAGACGATCTGCATCGCGCGGCCTCCCAGCACGTAGCTCGGACGCACCAGCACGGGATAGCCGATCCTCTCGGCCGCTTTAACGCCGGCTTCGATGTCGGTTATGGCCTCGGCCTCGGGCTGAGGTATGCCGGCCTGCCGCATGATACGCTCGAAGCACTTTCTGTCCTCGGCGTTGTTTATTGCCTCGATGCCAGTGCCGATGATCCTCACGCCCAGATCGGCCAGCGGCTTGGCCAGATTGATAGCCGTCTGTCCGCCCAGAGAGACGATCACGCCCTCGGGGCGCTCCAACTCTATGACATTCATCGTATCCTCCACCGTCAGAGGCTCGAAGTAGAGCTTGTCGCTTATGGTGTAGTCGGTCGATACGGTTTCGGGGTTGTTGTTTATGATTATAGCCTCGTAGCCGGCCTCGCGTATTGTCCATATGGCATGCACGGTCGAGTAGTCGAACTCGACGCCCTGACCTATGCGGATCGGGCCCGAGCCCAGCACGACGATCTTCTTCCGGTCGCTCACGATCGACTCGTTCTCCCGCTCGTAGGTCGAGTAGAAGTAGGGCACATACGAGTCGAACTCGCTGGCGCACGTATCGATCATCTTGTATACGGGGAACATGCCCAGACTCTTCCGCAGGCTGAACACCTCCGATTCGGTCATGCCCCACAACATACCTATATACTTGTCGCCGAATCCCATGCGCTTGGCCTCGTACAACACCTCGCTGTCGCCTGCGGCGGCCTTCACGCGGGCCTCCATCTCGACTATGTTCTTGAACTTTTCGAGGAACAGCATGTCGATCTTCGTGTTGTTGTATATGTGCAGCAGGTCGACCCCGCGCCGTATCAGCTCGGCAATGGCATAGAGTCTGTCGTCGGTGCCCTTGCGTATGTAGGCGAGCATGCCGTCGACCGACATGGTGTCGAACTTCTTGTGATATATGTGGCATACGCCCGTCTCCAACGAGCGCACGGCCTTCAACAGGCTCTCCTCGATAGTGCGCCCGATGCTCATTACCTCGCCCGTAGCCTTCATCTGCGTGCCCAGCTCATTGGAGGCGTCGCTGAATTTGTCGAACGGGAATCGCGCGATCTTCGTCACTACATAATCCAGCGTCGGCTCGAAGCTGGCCGGCGTATTGGCGATCATTATCTCGTCGAGTGTCATGCCCACGGCGATCTTGGCGCTTACGCGGGCGATAGGGTAGCCGCTCGCCTTCGACGCCAGAGCCGACGAGCGGCTCACGCGCGGATTGACCTCGATGATATAGTATTTGAACGACAGCGGGTCGAGCGCGAACTGCACGTTGCAGCCGCCCTCGATCTTCAATGCGCGTATAAGCCGCAGCGCGCTGTCGCGCAGCAGCTGGTACTCCTTATTGGTCAGCGTCTGGCTCGGCGCCACGACTATCGAGTCGCCCGTGTGAATACCCACCGGATCGACATTCTCCATGTTGCATATCGTTATGGCCGTGTCGTTGCGGTCGCGCATTACCTCGTATTCGATCTCCTTGTATCCCTTGATGCTCTTCTCTACCAACACCTGATGCGTCGGCGAGAGCATCAGCGCATTGTGCATTATGTCGCACAACTCGTCCCGGTTGTCGGCGAAACCGCCGCCCGTGCCGCCCAGCGTGAATGCCGGCCGGAGCACTACCGGATAGCCGATGCGCACGGCGGCCTCGATCGCCTCCTCGGTCGATCCGACGATCTCCGAAGGCAGTACCGGCTCGCCCAGGCTCAGACACAGATCCTTGAACATCTCTCTGTCCTCGGCCTGCTCTATACTGCGGAACGATGTTCCGAGTATCTCCACCTGACACTCTTCGAGAATACCCTTCTTGGCCAGCTGCACGGCCAGATTCAGCCCCGTCTGACCGCCCAGTCCCGGCACTATCGCATCGGGACGCTCGTAGCGGATTATCTTAGCGACATACTCCAACGTCAGCGGCTCCATGTACACTTTGTCGGCGATATGCGTATCGGTCATTATGGTGGCCGGATTCGAGTTTACCAGAATAACCTGATATCCCTCCTCCTTCAAGGCCAGACAAGCCTGCGTGCCGGCGTAATCGAACTCGGCGGCCTGACCTATGACGATCGGACCCGATCCGATCACCATCACTTTCTTTATATCGGTTCTCTTAGGCATCTCTGTTGTCCTCCATCATTTTAATGAATTTATCGAAAAGATACGAACTGTCCTGCGGTCCGGGCGCACTCTCGGGATGATACTGTATCGAGAATATCTTGTCGGCTGCCGACTCCATGCCCTCGACGGTCGAATCCAGCAGGTTGACATGCGTCACTCTGAGCGGCGTCGAGCGCAGCGACTCCTCGTCGACGGCATAGTTGTGGTTCTGGCTCGTTATCTCTATGCGCCCCGTATCGAGATTCTTGACGGGATGATTGCCGCCCCTGTGGCCGAACTTCATCTTGAATGTGCGTGCGCCGTAGGACAACGCTATGAGCTGATGCCCCAGACATATTCCGAATATCGGCAGTCTGCCTCTCAGCGCCTCTATCGTGCTTCTCACGGCCTTTACATCCTCCGGGTCGCCCGGTCCGTTCGAGAGAAATATGCCGTCTGGGTTGAACGCCATGATCTCCTCCGGTGTCGAATCGTAAGGCACTATCGTCACGTTGCAGCCCTTCTGGTTGAACTGACGTATGATGTTGTACTTTATGCCGCAGTCTATCGCGACGATGTCGTACTTATGGTTGGGCGTGCGCGAGAACCAGCGTTTCTTGCAGCTGACGCGGCTCACGCCGTCGCGCGGAAGCTCCGCCCGGGCGATCATCCGCAGCGCCTCCTCGCGGGGCATGCCGTAGTCGACGATAGCGGCCTTCTGGCAACCCTCGTTGCGTATTATACGCGTAATCATGCGCGTATCCACTCCGCTTATGCCGGGTATGTCGAGCTCCTCCAACACCTCGTCGAGCGTTTTGGTATAGCGGAAGTTGCTCGGCGAGTCGTTGCACTCGCGCATCACCATGCCGCCTATGGTCGGGAACTTGGTCTCGTAGTCCTCGTCGGTTATGCCGTAGTTGCCGATCAGAGGGTAGGTCATCACTACGATCTGGCCGGTATACGACGGATCGGACAGGATCTCCTGATAGCCGACCATCGACGTGTTGAACACCAGCTCGCAGACCGTGTTGCGGTCGGCTCCGACTCCGTATCCCGGAAACTCGGCGCCGCCGGCAAGTACCAGTTTTTTGTCAAACGGTTTCATTGCATCTATCTTTTGTTTATCGTTTCGTCCATGTAAACCACGCGTCCGTCGACCATGGTCATAGCCGCGCGTCCCCTGACACGCATGCCGGCAAATGGGGTAGAACGCCCCAGCGATAAGAATGTCGAGGGGTCGATCTCGTACTCCGTCCGCAAGTCCAGCAGGGTAATGTCCGCCCTCTCGCCCTCGCGCAAGGCGCCGCCTATGCGGAATATCCGGCGGGGATTGCCGCTCATCAGCTCCAACAGGCTATCGAGCGTTATGCGACCCGACTCGACAAGATGCGTGTAGAGCACGCCGAAAGCCGTTTCGAGCCCCACGATGCCCATGGCGCTGCCTTGCAGTCCGCGCGACTTCTCCTCCTCGGAGTGCGGCGCATGATCGGTGGCGATCATGTCGATCGTACCGTCGGCTATGCCTTTCAGAAGCGCCTCGCGGTCGGCAGCCGATCTGAGCGGCGGATTCATCTTCCAGCAACCTTCATCTTGCAGATCCTCGTCGCAGAATACGAGATAGTGGGGCGCCGTCTCGCACGTGACAGCCACGCCGCGCGCCTTGGCACGACGTATTATGTCGACGCTTTGGGCAGTCGATATGTGGCATACGTGGTATCGGCAGCCCGTCTGCTCGGCAAGTCTCACGTCGCGCTCTATCTGGCGCCACTCGCTCTCGGAGCATATACCCTTGTGGCCGTTGCGTGCGGCATATGCGCCGTCGTGAATATATCCTCCGCGCAGCAGCTCGTCCACTTCGCAGTGGGCGGCGATCAGAACGTCGTTCTCGGCCGCCAGCCGCATCGCCCGCAGCATCGTATCGTCGCTCTGCACGCCGCTGCCGTCGTCCGAGAAGGCCGCAGCATGCTCTTTGAGCGCTGCGAAATCAACCGTCTCGACGCCCATACGGCCGAGCGTTATCGAGCAGTAGGGCAGTACCTTGACCACTGCATCCGCAGCTATTATATCCAGTTGGCGCTGCAAGTGTTCAGGCGTGTCGGGCACCGGATCGAGATTGGGCATGGCGCACACGTGGACGTACCCGCCCCTGGCGGCGGAGAGGGTGCCGGTGCGGATGGTCTCCTTATAAGAAAACCCCGGCTCTCGAAGATGAACATGAACATCAACGAAACCGGGAAACACGGCGGCATGATGGAGATCAATGACGGCGGCGCCGGCGGCGTCCAGCCCCCTGGCAACAGAAACAATGCGCCCCTCCGCCGTCAGGAGATCAGCGGGAAGGAAGCCCTCTTTTGTAAACAGAGATCCGTTTTTCAGCAGATACTTCAACACATACGCTCCCTCTGGTTGTAAAAAACCATTTTCACTTATTATATCGGAGGCGGCGGGCCCTGTCAACCAGAAAATTTACCGGCCATACGGGAAAAAAGGTCTTGCTCGTGACGCAGGGTAATGAGGTATACTACCCTCAGGAGGTGTTGAACGTGGACAGATACAGAGCGATCCCCCAGGGATATATGACCGCAGGCGCAGCTGCAAAGAAAATGGGCGTAACCGTCAGAACCTTACAGCATTATGACAGAGAAGGACTGCTCCCGCCGTCGGCGATAAGCGAAGGCGGCCGCAGGCTGTATACGGATAAAGACATTATCAGGCTCCATCAGATACTGTCCCTGAAGCATCTGGGCTTTTCCCTGGACGACATCAGGGACCGGTTGATCCCGCTGGATACGCCGGCGGATGTGGCGCAGGTTCTGTCTGAGCAGGCGGCTGCCGTCCGGGAAAAAATTGCGGATCTGACAGAATCACTCTCAAGGATCGAGGCTCTGAAAGCCGAGGTGCTGGAAATGCAGTCGGTGGATTTCAAGAAGTACGCGGACATCATCGTCAATCTGGAAATGAAGAACAGCTTTTACTGGCTCATCAAGCATTTTGACGGCGAAACGCTGGACCACATCCGCAGCCGGTTCG
>OFHP01000311.1_pt1 | contig 33384 bp, 27 predicted proteins | sample 1521651 | NCBI WGS metagenome assembly OFHP01 (sample SAMEA3504105, study PRJEB24116) | mouse gut metagenome | biome: mouse gut; feature: mouse-associated habitat; material: faeces | place: Denmark | collected 2011 | reverse complement strand
CGTAGCATGGACCAATCAAGCCGGGTCAAGGGGCGGCTCGCCCCTTGCGGGTGCAGGGCGGAGCCCTGCCCGCCGGAGGCACCAACAAATGCGACATTTTTTCGAGGAACTCTACACGGCGGCCTTCGCGTGGCCGCCTACGGTCGCGGGCATGGCCCTGCGCCTGCTGTTCTGGCGGCCGCTCTTCGCGCGCTGCGGCAAGGTCCGTTTCGGGACCGGGCTGACCTTGCAGGGCTGCGCCAACATGCGCCTTGCCGACGGCGTGCGCCTCGGCAAGGGCTGCCACCTCTACGCCGAGGGCGGCACGCTGGAGCTGGGCGAGGACACGGCCCTGAGTCCCGGCGTGACCGTGGACGCCTCGGGCGGCCTCATCCGGCTGGGAAAACAGGTCGCCGTGGGGCCGGGTACGGTTTTGCGCGCTTCTAATCACCGTTTTGATAGCCTTGACCGTCCTATCATGCTACAGGGACATTCGTACGGAGAAATCCTCATCGAGGACGACGTATGGATTGCGGCGAACTGCACCATCACCCCCGGAACGCGCATCGGACGCGGGGCCGTGATCGGGGCCGGAGCCGTAGTCACCCGCGACGTGGAACCTTTCGCCATTGTCGGAGGCGTGCCCGCCCGGGTCATCGGCAGCCGCAAGAAGAACTGATTTCCTCACAACGCCGTCCCGCACGCGCGGAACGCCGCCCTTCACGCAGCAACAAGGATGCTTCGCCATGAAAATCGCCATCACCACTTCTTCTTTCGCCCGCTACAGCGACGAGCCGCTCAAGCTGCTCGACGAGGCGGGCGTGGAGTATGTCCTGAACGACAAGGGGCGCGCCCTGACGGAAGAGGAGGCCATCGAGATACTGGAAGGCTGCGACGGCGTCGCCGCCGGGACCGAGCCCCTCACCAGAAAGGTCATGGACGCCGTGCCCACGCTGAAGGTCATCTCGCGCTGCGGCACGGGCATGGACAGCGTGGATCGCGCCTGCGCCGCCGAAAAGGGCATCGAAGTCCGCAATACGCCCGACGGCCCCACGCTGGCCGTGGCCGAGCTGGCAGTGGGGCTTATCCTCACGCTCATGCGCCACGTGCCCCATCAGGACCGTGAGCTGCGCTCGGGCGTATGGAAAAAGCGCATGGGCAACCTCCTGCACGGCAAGAACGTGGGCATCGTCGGCTTCGGGAAGATAGGCCGGGCCGTGGCGCGCCTGCTGGAGCCCTTCGGCGTGAACGTGGGCTATCACGATCCTTTCGTTGAAGACGCGGCCTATACCCGCCTCGATCTCGACGAGCTCATGGGCTGGGCCGACGTCATCACCCTGCACTGCCCAAAGACCGAAAACGGCCAGCCGCTCCTCGATCTGGGCCGCCTCTCGCTCATGCGGCCCGGCAGCTTCGTCCTCAACGTGGCCCGGGGCGGCCTCATCGACGAAAAGGCTCTCTTCGGCCTGCTCACCGCCGGGCACCTTGCCGGGGCTGCCCTCGACTGCTACGCCAAGGAGCCCTACGACGGCCCGCTGAAGGATATGGACAACGTCATCCTGACCCCGCACATCGGCTCCTACGCCAAGGAAGCCCGGATCATCATGGAGACGGACACCATCAGGAACGTGCTCGCCGTCCTCTGCCCCGGAGACTAGACCGATGGCCCTTTCGCTCCTCGTCTTCGACTGCGACGGCGTCATCCTCGAATCCGTGGACGCCAAGACCAAAGCCTTCGCGCAGGTGGCCGAGCCCTTCGGCGCCGAGGCGCGCGACCGGCTGATCCTCTTTCACACCCTGCACGGGGGGGTGAGCCGCCGGGAAAAGTTCGCGTGGCTCTACCGCGAAGTTCTGGGCCGCGAAATCACCCCCGAGGAAATGGAAACCCTCTGCGCTCGCTTCGTCGCCTGCGCGCTGGACAACGTCCTCAACGCCCCCCTCGTCCCGGGCATCCTCGACGTGCTGGAGCGCTGGCATGGCCGCGTGCCCCTCTACGTCTGCTCGGGCACCCCGCAGGCCGAGCTTGAGTCCGTCCTCGAAAAGCGCGGCCTCGCCCGCTACTTCACCGGCATCTGCGGCACCCCGCCTGCCAAGGCGGAATTGCTCAAGGCCATCGTCCGCAAGGAGCGCGTCGATCCCGCCGAAGCCGTCATGGTCGGGGACGCCACCACGGACAGCGACGCCGCCGAAGCCGCCGAAACGCTTTTCTACGGGCGCGGCCCCTTCTTCGAGAACAGCGCCTGTCCGCACGGCCCCGATCTTTGCGGTCTGAACGACTGGCTGGAAGAGCTGGCGGCAAGAGAGGAATGACGACAATGGGGAGGGGGCAACGTTCTTCAGAAGGGGGGAACACCCCCACGTTGCCCCCCTCCCCAAACGCCGCCCCTTTCCCTTCCAAAATGTTCGACAGGCCGGGAGCTTGCGCGGCGGGAGTTCGTGGCCCGGGTAAGGCTGACCGGAAGAAGGATGCTTTGGAGGCGGGCAGCGCGAAAGCTTGTTTCACGGGGCTTTTCCGGTACGGGAGAAGCGGCGAGCGGTGCCCCCGGCCAAGAGAAGAAACGGAACCGGAAAAGCGGAAAAATCCCCGCAGGAAGCCTTTCCTTCCTGCCGGTGTTAGCAAAAAAGTTGTCTTTCACCGATAAGAGCTTATTGTTAAAAAACATTTCTGCGTCCTCCCGAACGTCTTGCGGCGGGAGCGGCCCTTCCGCAAGGGACGGGTGCGCTCGCCCTGAGGCGGTCCGGGGGAAATTCGACCCAAAGGGCGGCAAAGCCGTGCCCCTTGGGCGAGCTTGCGAGCCTTGCGGGCATCGCACGCAGCGCGATTCCCCCCGGGCAGGGGGGGCAAGGGGGCGTCCCCTTGCCGCCGGAGGCATATCCCTTGATAGACATTTCGACGTTGAACCCGGCCCAGCTTGAGGCCGTGACCGCACCGGACGGCCCTGTTCTGGTCATCGCGGGCGCGGGCAGCGGCAAGACGCGCACCATCGTCCACCGTCTGGCGTGGCTGGCCGAACAGGGCGTTCCGCCAAGTTCCATGCTCCTGTTGACCTTCACCCGCAAGGCCAGCCGGGAAATGCTCCTCCGGGCCGCCGATCTGCTCGGCTACAGCCTCGGCGGGGTGAACGGCGGCACCTTCCACGGTTTCGCCTTCGCCGCGCTGCGCCAGTACCGCCCGGCATGGGCGGAAGGCCCCGTCACGGTCATGGATTCCGCGGACAGCGCCTCCGCCATCCAGCAGTGCAAGGAACGCCTGAAAATCGGCAAGGGGGACCGCTCCTTTCCGAAAATCCAGACCGTCATCGGCCTGCTCAGCAAGGCCCGCAACAAGGAAATCGCCATCGGAGACGTGCTCCAGCGCGAAGCGCCGCACCTGCTCCCCCACGCCGACGCCCTCGCGGAGATCGACGCGGCCTACCGCGCCTACAGGCGCAGGCACGGGCTGCTCGACTACGACGATCTGCTCTTCGAGCTGGAAGACCTGCTGCGCGGCGATCCCGAAACGGGGCGCGAAGGGCTGGCCCCGCTCTTCCGGGAACGCTACCGCTACCTGATGGTCGACGAGTATCAGGACACCAACCGCGTGCAGGCCCGCCTTGTGCGCCTTCTGGCCGGGGAAAACGGCAACGTCATGGCCGTGGGCGACGACGCCCAGTCCATCTACGCCTTCCGGGGCGCGGACGTGCGCAACATCCTCGATTTCCCGAAACTCTTTCCCGATACCCGGATCATCCGGCTGGAAGAGAACTACCGCTCGACCCAGCCGATCCTCGACGTGGCCAACGCGGTGCTGGCCTCCGCTTCGGAGGGCTACCACAAAAACCTTTTCACGCGGAGGGAACGCACGGACGCCACGCCCCGCGTGCGCCTCATGCGGCCCATGAGCGATCTTTCTCAGGCCAACCTTGTGGCCGACCGCGTGGAGGCGCTCCTCGACCGCTATCAGGCCAAGGAAATCGCCGTGCTCTTCCGGGCGGGCTACCAGTCCTACCATCTTGAAGTCGCGCTCTCCAAGCGAGGCGTGAAGTTCCGCAAGTACGGCGGCCTGCGCTACACCGAAGCCGTGCACGTCAAGGACGTGGTGGCCTTCGTGCGGCTGGCGATCAACCCGCTCGACATGCCCTCCTTCGAGCGCGTGGCCGGGCTCTCCAAGGGCGTGGGCACCAAGACGGCCCAGAAAATCTATCAGGTGGCCGCGCAGGGCGATTTCGACGCGCTGCGCAAGGCGTGCGTCAAATACCCGGACCTCTGGTCGGACATGCTGCTCCTCGACAAGCTGCGCCAGCACAACCTGACGCCCGCCGCGCTTATCGAAATGGTCATCGAGCACTACCTCCCCCGGCTTCAGGCCCTTTTCCCGGACGATTGGCCCCGCCGCCAGCAGGGGCTCTCCGAACTGGCGCACATCGCCTCGGCCTATAACGATCTGGAACAGTTCGTCGCAGACCTCTCGCTCGAAACGCCGGAGGACGAAGCCGCCGAATACGACGAGGGCGAACGGGTGGTCCTGTCCACCATCCACTCGGCCAAGGGGCTGGAATGGGACGCTGTCATCGTGCTCGATCTGGTGGAAGAACGCTTCCCCTCACGGCACGCGCTGGTGCGCCCGGAGGATTTCGAGGAGGAACGCCGCCTCATGTACGTGGCCTGTACCCGGGCCCGCGAAGACCTTGAGCTGTCCGTGCCCGCCACGCTCTACAACCGTCAGAACGGCGGCAACGAATCCGCTATTCCGAGTCCTTTCGTGCGGGAACTCCCCTTCGCCGCCCTTGAGGAATGGCAGGAAGGCTATACGGGCCGCCTCTCGCGGCGCAGCGCGTCCTTTGCCGATGATCCGGCCTTCTCCCGGCCCCGGGCGGAAACCCCGCGCGCACTGGTCAACCCCGGTGCCGGGCGGGTCAAGGGCGTCTTTCCGCCTCCCGTCGTCCCGGAAGCCGCCGCATCCGCGCCGCAGGGAGACAAAGGCGGCAAGGGCTGCGGCTATTGCCGCCACAAGGTTTTCGGACGCGGCAAGATCGTGGAGCAGCTTCCACCCGACAAGTGCCGGGTCAACTTCCCCGGCTTTGGCCTCAAGGTCATCCTCACCGCCTTTCTGACTCTGGAGGATTGAATGTCCGATCTCGTTTCCGAAGATCACGTTCTCGCCCGCATCGCCTCGCATTTCCCCAATGAAGGGCCCGACGTGCTCCTCGGGCGCGGCGACGACTGCGCCGTGCTCGGCGTCAGCGGCCCCCTCTGCGTGAGCACGGATATGTTCATGGAAGACGTGCATTTCCGGCGCGCCTACTTCACGCCCGAGGACATCGGCTGGAAAGCGCTGGCGGTCAATCTGAGCGATCTCGCGGCCAGCGGCGCGCGGCCCGCAGGTTTTACCCTGGGCCTCGCCCTGCCGCCCGGGGCGGACATGGCCTTTGTGGACGGCCTCTGCGCGGGCATGGCCGCCCTCGCCGCCGAAGCCAGTGCGCCCCTTGTTGGCGGCGATCTGTCCCGCGCGGAGAAAATCCACCTTTGCGCCACCGTCTTCGGACAGGCGGAAAAGACGCTCCTGCGGGGCGAGGCGCAAGCCGGGGACGTGATCTTTCTCATCGGACGGCTCGGCCTTGCCCGCACGGGGCTCATGCTGCTCGAAGAACGGGGCCGCGACGCGCTGGCGGACTGGCCCGCCCCCTGCAACGCGCCCCTGCGCCCCCTGCCCCGCCTCAAGGAGGGGATGCGCCTCTCCCGTCTGGCGGCGGACCTCATCCGCGAAAGCGATGACCCCGGCGCGGGCCGCCTCGCGCTCATGGACGTGTCGGACGGGCTGGCCCGCGATCTGCCCCGGCTCGTCGGCCCGGGCAAGGGCGCGGACATCCGGCTTCCCCTGCCGCATCCCGACATCCTGCGCTTCATGCGCGAGCGCGGCGAGGCCGATCCGCTGGCCGCCGGAAAACGGCACGCTTTCCTCGGGGGCGAGGACTACGCCCTCATCGGCACCTGCGCGCCCGAGGCCGCCTCGCTGGTCATGGTCGCCAACGCTGAAACCACGCTCCTCGGCACCGTCACGGACGACGGCGTGATCCGCGTGGACGGCGCGCCCGCCTCGGGCGGCTTCGATCACTTCGCGCAATAGCCAGCGCGGGCGAAGGAAGAACCTTTCCGGGAAAAGACGCCGTACCGCCGCAAGGCCCGAAGAAACGCCGAAACACGCACCCCGCCCTGCGGGGCCGCCTCCGTCTCCGGACTTTCCGCAAAGGGAACGGCGGGGAGGCCTCTCATGGGCGGAGAAGCGCCGTCCGGGTGGACACGCGGCCCGCTTTGTAGGAAAATCACTCCTTCCTTTTCGAATCTACGTCCTTTTCATTCCCCTATAAGGATAGGCCATGAGCACCCTGATTCTCCTGAACAACGCGGAGCTTCCCGACGGCGCGGCTTCCGACGCGCTGGTGGCGGTATGGGACAAGGGCAGCGTCCCGGACGGGCGGATTTCCATCCCCGTCGAGCTGAACGAACGGCTGCTGCCCATCCGCGACGAGCTGGCCGCGTGGACCTACGAAACCGGCTGCGTGCGTGTGCAGGGCAAGCTTCTGGAAGAGCATTTGCGGGCCGGGGACAACCTGTCCATGTGGTGGTGCTCCACACTGGTGGAAAAGCACCCCAAAGTGACGCACAACCTTTTCCCGGCCCTGAAACTCCGGGCGCTTGAAAAGCTCATGGAAGAAAGGGGCGTCACCCGTCTGGAAGTCTGCAAGCCCGCCGGGACCGATCCGTGGATGGAGGACGTGCTTTCCCGCTTCTGCAAGGAGACGGGGCGTTCCTTCGTCCTCCACGTCCTCCCGGACGGTGAACCCCAGCCCTCCGGCCTCAAGAACCGCCTCAAGGCCCTCTATTACCGCCTTCCGGCCCCGGCCAAGGCCCTGCTGCGTTTTCCGGCATGGCTGTGGATCGTGCGCCGACGCCTGCCGCGCACGCACGTCCCCCGCCCCGTCCTGCCGGAAGGGACGAAGCCCGCGAGCATCGTTACCTATTTCCCCAACATCGACATGGCCGCGGCCAAAAACGGCCGTTTCCGCTCGCGCTACTGGGAAAAGCTCCACGACGCCCTCGCGCCCGCCGAGGGGGAGGCTCACCGGGTCAACTGGGTCTTCATCTATTTCCCGGCCCCGCAATGCTCCTTCCCGGAGGCCGTGAAGCTGCGCGACCGTTTCCGCGAGAACGGACGGGACGGCGCGTCCTTCCATTTCCTTGAAGAATTTCTTACCGCCGGGGACATCTGGAAAAGCCTCGTCCGCTTCGGCAAGCTCCTCGTCTCCAGCCGGGCCGTGGAGCCGGAAGTCCGGGAACTGTTCCGCTTCCCGGGCTCGCGGATGGACCTCTGGCCCGTGTTGCGCCGCAACTGGGAGGATTCCACGCGGGGTTGGCGCGCGCTGGAGCGCTGCCTTATGCGCGAAGCCTTCCGGCGCTACGCACAATGGGCCGGGCCGCAGGACTGGACCACCTTTCCGCAGGAAAACTGCCCGTGGGAGAGGATGCTGTGCCAGTCCATGCACGACGCCGAAGCCGGACCGGTCTACGGCGCGCAGCACTCGACGGTGCGTCCCACGGACTTCCGTTATTTCGATGATCCGCGCATGATCGACGATCCGGCCTGCCGCCGCGCCATGCCCGAATTGTGGCTGTGCAACGGGACCGGCGCGCGCGACGCCCTGCTCGTCGGGCACATGCCCGAAGAGCGTGCCGCGCTGGTGGAGGCCCTGCGCTATCTCTATCTCGCGCCCAAGGCCGGGGAAGAAGCCGCGCCGGAGGTCAAATCCACGCGCCTGCTCGTGGTCACCAGCTTCTTCGCGGACGAAACCGACGCCCATCTGGCGACGCTGGCCGCCTCGGCCAAGGCCGGGCTGCTGGACGGCTGGGAGGTCATCGTCAAGCCGCATCCTTACCTCCCCGTGGACGGGCGGCTGAAAAACCTCTACGGCAACGCCGAGCCCCCCAAAATCGTGGACGGGGCCATCGGCAACTTCCTGACGCCGGGGACGGCGGTCTGGGCTTCCAACTCCACCACCGTGGCGCTCGAAGCCGCCTTCCGCAGGCTCCCCGTGCTGGTGCAGGCCGCCGAGGACGACGTGGACCTCTGCCCCTTGCAGGGGCTGCCCGGCGTCGTCACCGTGCGCACGCCCGAGGACGTGGCCGCCGCCCTTGCCGCGCCCAAGGCCCCGGATTTGCCCCCGGACTACCTCGCCCTCGATCCGTCGCTTCCCCGCTGGCGGGAACGGCTGGGACTGTAGGCACGCGCGGACAAGGGAAACCACCCGGAGGGCAGAGTCCTTCGGATTTTCCGGCGCCTTTCCCGAGCCGCGCACGACGCCGGGATGAGGGGCGGACGCCCGCCTTTCCCCCGCACGCGGAGGGGTCCCATGCCATCATTCCCGCGACCATTATGGGCAAGTTTCCCCGCACACGGAGGAATCCCGGAAACCGAAATCATGGACGCCAGCGGTCTGTGTGCGTTTCCCGGCACGTGGAGGAACCCCATAACGGCGCGCGGCCATCGCCACAACGCTGCTCACTTTTCCCCGCACGTAGAGGAGCCCCGTTCCTTGCCGAACGAGGCTCCTTTTCTTTGCCGGAGGAAGAGGTCGCGTCACACCCGGCGCAGCGCCATGCTCTCAAAGGGGCAAATCTGCGCGCACAGCCCGCAACCGTCGCAGCGGGCGGTATCTACCACGGGAAAGCCTTCGGCGTCGGCGGCTATGGCCTGATAGCCACCATCCCGGCAGGAAACCACGCACTTCCCGCAGCGGCGGCAGCTCACCCGCTCGACCTCGGCAACGACCTTTACGCCGCGATCAAGGCTGCCGTGTGCGGCAAAGAAGGGCAGCGAGCGCCCCACCAGCTCGGCGGGCGAGGCCATGCCCTTGCGTTCGAGGTAACCCGCAAGGCCGGAGCACAAATCAGCGATGATGCCGTAGCCGTTTTCCATGACCGCGGAACAGACCTGCACGGTGCTCGCACCGAGAAGCATAAATTCCACGGCGTCCCGCCACTCGTAGATGCCGCCGATGCCGGAGACGGGCAGATCAGTGGTCCGGGCTATCTGTGCCACGCAACGCAGCGCCAACGGCTTGATCATCCGACCCGACAGCCCCCCGAAGGCGCTGCAACCGTTGACGTTCAGCAGCGGACGGAAGGTTTCCACGTCCACTCCGGGAATGGAGCTGACCGTATTGATGGCCGAAATGCCGTCCGCGCCCCCGTTCCGGCAGGTCAGGGCCCCCGCGACCACATCACTTACGGGCGGAAGCTTCACATAAACGGGCAGGCTGGTGCTCGCCCGCACCCACCCGAGTACCTCGGCCATGAGATCGGGGTGCGTGCCAATCTCGGCCAGTCCGCCCAACTCCGCACCGCCGTGCGGGCAGGAAAAATTCAGTTCCAGCGCGTCCGCCCCGGCCTGCGCGCACAGCGCGGGAACCTCCCGCCACTGCTTCTCGATGGGAGCCCCCCCGTAAAGAAGGCTCGCGATCAGCACCCGGTCGGGATACTTGCGCTTGATGGCCGCTATCGCCTCCAGCCAGTCGTCCACGGTCTTCCGGGTTCCCAGCTCGATATTCGTAAACCCCATGAGCCTGCCCCGCGACCGCACGCCCTGAATGCGCGGGCTGACGTCACGCAAGCCGTCCGGCTCCTCCTGCGCGAGCGTCTTGATGACCGCGCCGCCCCATCCCGCGTCAAAAGCCCTCTCGATCATCTCGCGGGAAGCGGTAGGAGGCGCCGAAGCCAATACGAAAGGATTGGGATAGCGCACGCCCGCCACAGTCATGGACAGCGTCGTCTGCATACATCGCTCCTTGTACGTGGTTCCAGACTTCGAATCATTCCATTGGATCATGCTTTCTGCATAATGCGCGCCATCATGAACAATATCCCGTTCCAGAAAGTCCCCGTTCCCTCGAAAGGCACGGCTCTGTGAGAACGGAAGCGCCTCCACCGCCCGAAAAAAACGCGGTTCGTCCTGAAACGCACCACAAACCCGCCCTTTTTCCGCCATCGGCAGCCATCCGCATCCCCGCTTTTCCGCAAGTCTCCGCCCGTGGGCAATGCCTGAAAAAAGGCCGACGAAAGCCGGAGGCAGCCCTCCCCTCTCCCTTCGGTACGCCTGACGACAACAATGTTGCCGCCCACAGCCGCCCTCCCTCCAACGCCGGTGGCGGCGTCATCGCCGGATACCAGCCGCTGCACAGCCCTCAAAACGAGGTATTCCCCCGGCGACACAGGTCGACCAGGGGAATGCCGGTTGAAGGGGAGGAGAATATGGCGTTCCCGGTTGGGTCGGGAGCGTCAGGCGTGGGCGCTTAGAAGGGCCAGATCATGGGGATGATCACTACACAGAGAACGAGGCTGATAAGCTGGAGCATCCAGCCCGCCTTGATATAGTCCACGAAGGTGTAACGGCCCGGGGTCATGACGATGGTGTTCGGAGGCGTGGCAATGGGGGTCAGGAAGCAGGCCGAGGCGGACATGGCGATGCCCATCATGAGCGGCAGGGGCGAAACGCCGCCGCCCACGGCGATGGGAAGGGCCAGCGGTGCCATGAGCGCCGCGGTCGCGGTGTTGGACATGAAGTTGGTGATGAGCATGGTCAGGGCGCAGGAGACGAACATCAGCATGTAGGGCCCGGAGACATGGGAAACCACGGTATGGGCCACGAGCGCGGCCGCGCCGGACTTCTGCATGGCGGCGGACATGGACAACATGCCCGCGAAAAGGAAGATGGTCACCCAGTCGACGCAGGCGAAGGCTTCCTTCATGCTCATGCAGCGGGTGATGACGACAAGGCAGGCGCCGAGCACGGCGGCGGTGGTCAGAGGCAGGATGCCCGTCACCATCGCCACGACCACGAAGGCGAAAATACCGATGGACCAGGGCATCTTGTTGGTGCGGCGTTCCTTGAGCTCGGAGCCGAAGAGGTGATCTTCCCCGGCGCGATCCTTGGGCAGAAAACGATGGCCGATAAGGGCGTAGTAGAGGATGCCCGCCGCAAAGAGGATGAGGCCGAACTTGCCGAATTCGAAGAAGCCGAAGGGCTGGATGCCGACCTGCTCCATGACCGAGTTGACGATGCCGTTGGGCGGCGTGCCGACGAGGGTCGCCGTGCCGCCGAGCGAGGAGGCGAAGGCCACAGGGATGAGGATTTTGCTCGGGGCGATCTTGGCCGAGGCGCACATACCCATGATCATGGGCACGGCTACGCAGGTCGTACCGGTGTTCGAGAGCACGGTGGACAGGCCGCCCACGGCGATCATCGAGAAGAGCAGCAGCAAAAGCTCATTGCCTTTGGAGAGCTTCAGCGCGGTATTGCCCACGATGTCCGCGAAACCGGTCACGAAGGTGGATTCGCCCACGATGAACATGGCCATGAACAGGATAACGGTGTTGTCGCCGAAGTAGCTGAACGCCACTTTCGAGGTCAGCACGCCCGTGGCGGAAAGGGCGACGGGCACGAGCAGGGCGGTAACCGGCAGCGGCACCACCTCGGTAAAGAACATGATTGCGGCCACCACCAGAATGCCGAGGGTGATGTAGGCTTTGGTGGGATCGCCGGGAACGGCGGCGCCGGGCGTTCCGGGGTTGGCGGCGAGGCTTTCAAAACCACCCATGAGATAAACCACACATGCGATGAGCCCGCACGCAAAAACACTCCATGCAAACCGTTTCATACAGACACCTCTTCCCTGCTTGCCAAATGAGCAAAAAAAGTTAGTGTATGATGGTCATCACACAGTGGATGACCCCCCTGACGGGACTCCCAAGATATGGCCGAGGTTCCTCCAAACACGCGGCCTTTCCCGAAAGGCGCCCGCCCGCACCGCTGCAACGGAAACGGGCGGGCTTTCTTTTACTTATAGTAGGAAGCGACGAACGGCCGGATACGGTCGTGCGAAGCCTGAACCCGGAGCTGCAACTCGCGGGCGTAGGCGTCAAGGTCGTCGATACGCTTGCGGGCGACGCCCGTCTCCATGGCGGCCTTGGCCACGGCGGGCGTGATGCACGTCAGGATGCGCGGATCGAGCGGCTTGGGGATGATGTAGTCGAAGCCGTAAGAAAGGCTGTCCACATTGTAGGCCGCACAGACCTCGGCGGGGACGGGTTCCTTGGCGAGATCGGCCAGCGCGCGGGCAGCGGCGATCTTCATGGCCTCGTTGATCTCCGTGGCCTCCACATCGAGCGCGCCGCGGAAGATGTAGGGGAAGCCGGACACGTTGTTGATCTGGTTCGGGTAGTCGGAGCGGCCCGTCCCCATGATGCAGTCGGGCCGGGCGGCCTTGGCGTCCTCATAGGAGATTTCGGGATCGGGGTTGGCCATCGCGAAGAGGATGGGCTTGTCGGCCATGGAGCGGACCATGTCCTGCGAAACCAGATTCTTGGTGGAAAGCCCGAGGAAGAGGTCCGCGCCCTTCATACAGTCGGCCAGCGTGCCGAGGTCTTCCTCCTGCGCGAATTCCATCTTGTAGGGGGCGACACCCGCGCGTTTCTTGTGGATAAGGCCCTTGGAATCGAACATGCGGATGTTTTCCCGTTTGACGCCGAGCGCGCAGTAGAAACGCGAACAGGCCATGCCCGCCGCGCCCGCGCCCACGACCACCACGACCGCGTCCTCAATCCTGCGGCCCGTCAGCTCGCAGGCGTTGAGCAGCGCCGCGCCGGAAATGATGGCCGTGCCGTGCTGGTCGTCGTGGAAAACCGGGATGTTCATTTCCTTTTTCAGCGTCTCCTCGATGACGAAGCACTCGGGGGCCTTGATGTCCTCAAGGTTGATGCCGCCGAAGGTGGGCTCCATGGTCTTCACCGCCGCGATGAATTCCTCGGGGCTGCCCGTCTTCAGACAGAGATCAAAAACATCCACGTCCGCGAAATTCTTGAAGAGGACGCCCTTGCCCTCCATGACCGGCTTGGCCGCGTAGGGTCCGATGTTGCCGAGGCCGAGGACGGCGGTGCCGTCGGAAATGACGGCCACGAGGTTGGCGCGGCCCGTGTATTCGGACACCAGCGTCTGATCCTCCGCGATGGCCTTGCACGCCTCGGCCACGCCCGGCGAATAGGCGAGGGAGAGGTCTTTCTGGCTTTCGCAGCGCTTGGTCAGCACCACTTCCGTTTTCCCGTGACGGGGCGTTCTATGATATTCGAGGGCTTCTTCCCGCGTAAACAAGGCCATGTCGCATCATCCTTCTGAAAAAAGTTTGTATCATCACCTGTTGCCATCACCGGGGAACCATCCGGCCAAAGGCCCGAACCCTGCGCCTCCATCCCTCCGGCCTTCCGCAAGCGCTTCATGGCGATTCCGTACCTGTGGGAGAAACGGCGACGCCATTTCTCCCACATCGAGGGGGTTTGGGGGGCATCATGCCCCCCAAGCGGGTCAAGGGCGGCAAGCCCTTGCCGCCGGAGGCATCATCCCCTAGCTGTGGCAGTGCGAGCCGCAGCCCTTGAACTTTTCGTAGAGCGCCTTGGGCAGAATGCCCTTGACCGACTTGAGGGCCAGCATCCGGCGCATGATGCCGAGCTGATCCTGCAAGGGAATCTTCTTCGGGCAGACGTCTTCACAGCCGAGCAGCCCCATGCAGCCGAAAACGCCCTGATCGTTGCCGATCACGTCATAATACTCGTCTTCGGAACGATTGTCGCGCGGATCGATGTAGAAACGGGCCAGACGGTTGATGGTGGCCGCGCCGAGGAAGTCCTTGCGCATCCGGGCCGTGCCGCAGGCGGCGATGCAGCAGCCGCATTCGATGCAGCGGTCAAGCTCGAAAATCTGCTCGGCCAGCTCGTTTTCCATACGCTCCTCTTCGGCGGTCGGATCGAAGGCCTTGTCCTGCGAGTGCACCCACGCCTCGATTTTGCGGCCCACGTCGCGGAACCAGACGCCGGTGTCGACGGACAGGTCCCCGATCAGCCGGAAGATCGGCAGCGGATGCAGGACGATGTGATCGGGCAGGTCCTTCGTCTGCGTGTGGCAGGCGAGGCCGGGGCGACCGTTGATGACCATGCCGCAGGAACCGCAGATGCCGGCGCGACAGCAGAAGTCGAACTGGAGGCTCGGGTCCTGCTGCTCGCGGATGATGTTCAGCGCGATAAAGAGGGTCATCGAGCTGTATTCCTCCACGTAGAAGGACTGCATGTGCGGCACGGAGGCGGGATCAAGCGGATTGTACCGGAACACCTCAATATGCAATTTGCGACTCATTCTAACTCCCAATCAATGGAAAAAGATGTGTTGCCTTCTCCTTCCCCTTTTCCGGCAAGCGGAGACGCTCCGGGCGGGGAGAGGCCGGGGAGGAAAGCCTCCGTTGCGGGACGGCTTCCTCTTCCCCGGAATACGCCCTTACTTGCCGATGACTTCTTCCGCCTCTTCCTTGGTCTTGATCTTGTCGGCGGGAATCTCGGCGGGAATGATCTTGCCGCCGCCGTAGCCGCGTTCGCCCGGAGGCAGTTCAAACCACGGAGAGGCATCTTCGTAGGTGAGGGTGGGCAGGGAGTCGCCTTCCTTCCAGGTGGCGAGCGTCCGATTCAACCATTTGGCGTCGTTACGCTCGGGGTAATCTTCGCGGGTATGCGCGCCGCGGGATTCGGTGCGCTGGAGCGCGCCATAGGCGGTGCACAGGGCCAGCTTGAGCATGCCGGGCACGCGCAGGGCCATGGACAGCTCGGGCGTGAAGCCCTTCACGTTCCCGTGCAGGCCGATGTGCTTCGCGCGTTCGGAGAGTTCCAGCAACGCGTCGACGCCCTTCTGAAGGTCGCCTGCGTTACGGAAAATCCCCACGTCGTCCATCATGATGTCCTGCATGGCATTGCGGATTTCAAAGCAGTTTTCCTTGCCGTTGCGCCCGCTGACGATGTCGTCGATGGTCTTGGCAACGAGCTTGTGGGCGTCGTTGACGGCTTCCGTCTTGAACGAGCTTTCGGTGCCCTTGAGGTACTCGACGAGCTTGCTGCCGATGTAGCGGCCCGCGACCACGGTTTCGGCGAGCGAGTTGCCGCCAAGACGGTTGAAGCCGTGCAGGTCCCAGCAGGCCGCTTCACCCGCGGCGAACAGGCCCTTCAGACCGTAGGCGTGGCCGTCCTTGTTCGTGCGCACGCCGCCCATCGAATAGTGGTGGGTGGGACGCACGGGGATGAGCTGATGAATCGGGTTCACGCCGAGGAAGTGCGTGCAGATATCATAGATTTCACGCAGTTTCGTCGTGATGTGCTTTTCACCCAGATGCCGGATGTCCAACCACAGGTGGTCACCGTAGGGGCTCTTCACGCCGAAGCCCTTGCGCATGTGCTCGGTCATGCGACGGGATACCACGTCGCGGGAGGCAAGCTCGGCCTTTTCGGGCTCATAGTCGGGCATGAAACGGTATTCGTTCACGTCAAGGAGCGTCCCGCCGTCGCCGCGGCAACCTTCGGTCATCAGAATGTCCGTAGGCACGCTGCCGGTGGGGTGGAACTGGATGGCTTCCATGTTGCCGAGAGACACCACGCCCGTGTTGAGGGCGCATATCTGACCGCCGCCGTCGCAGATGACGGCGTTGGTGGTGGCGCGGTAAATGCGGCCATAGCCGCCCGTGGCGATGAGGGTCGCCTTGGCGACGTAGGCGACAAGCTCGCCGTCGCGCAGGGAACGGACAATCGCGCCCATGCAGCGCTCGCCGTCGTGGATCAGGGCTTCGGCCTGCATACGGTCATGGATTTCCACGCCGTACTGGAGGCATTTGCTGTCGAGGGTGTTGAGCACGGAACGGCCCGTACCGTCAGCCGTGTAGCAGGTGCGCCATTTCGCCGTGCCGCCGAAGGCGCGGGCGTGGATAAGGCCGTGCTTGGCGGCGTCCTCTTCGGCCTCGAAGGGCTTGCCGCCCTTATAATAGATGTGCTTGCCCGCGACGACGCGGTTCCACGGCACGCCCCAATGGGCCATTTCGCGCATGACGATGGGGGCGGTGTCGGCGAAGATGCGCGCCACTTCCTGATCGCAGCCCCAGTCCGAACCCTTCACGGTATCGGCAAAATGGATGTCGGGGCTGTCGCCCTTGGCCATCACCGCGTTGCCGAGGCCGGCCTGCATGCCGCCCTGCGCCGCAGAAGAGTGCGAACGGCGGGGAGGAACGACGGAAAGACAGATCGTGTGGAAGCCTTCCATAGCCGCGGCCAGCGCCACGCGCTCCCCGGCAAGCCCCGCACCAATACACAACACATCGGAATAAATCGTTCTCATATGACGCCCTCCCTTAGATAGCCAGCGTGGCGAAGCTGTAGTGGGTTGCCAGACTCAGCAGGGCCAGACCGATCACCAGATAGAGGGCGTACTTGCGCCACTGAAGACGGTTTTCGCGGGTCAGGATGCCGAACTTCACGCCGATGCGGTAGAGCCCGATGGCGATATGCAGGTCCACGGCGGCGAAAAGGAGCAGATAGAAGGGCACCATGCCGCCCTGAATGGCGGCGGCGCTTTTCTGCGCGGAAATAGGCAGGTTGGAGAGGATGTTGATCACGTGGGCGCTGGCCAGCACGAGAATGATGATCGCGGTGACCACCTGCACGAGCCACAGCCACGTGTCGAGGTGGTGCATCATGCGGGCCTGACGCCAGAATTCGCGCAATTCAACCGGGCTGAACGGCATTTTGCGGGCGGCGAGGATAAAGTGCAGCACGATGACGAGCAAAAGGATGGGGCCGCCTATCTGGGCAAGATAGGAGGTTTCAAGGAATCCGGCGATGCCGTTCATCAAATTCGGGCTGAGAATGACGCTCGAAACGAGCAACATGTGCATGAACACGAAGAGGCACAGCAAGACACCGGTGAGCATTTGCACAACATCGGTATATCCCGAAATATTGCTGCGCAATTTGACATGAGACGTAATGTTCGCTTGATCCATTTTTTGATCTCCTCCTCAATGATAAAAAAAAGAACCTGCCCTCTCTGTTTCTAAACCTTCCCAACTCCTTATTCCGACCGATGCTTTTATGCCCCACGCATTATCAGTCGTGTTTGAGGTTTTATGAACTTCCCTAGACTTCAGGTCAGTTTAAAGGATACTTTTTCATTTCTGTCAACCAAGCGTTATTTGTTCAATCGAACAGTTATGGCACTTTGTTCATAAAAGAATTTCTACGTTTATCACCGCTTACACCAAAACACCTTATTGGGAGCTACTTTTATTACAAACAAGTCATGATAATACATGACGTTTTTTGGAAATATTTTCTTCAAAAAAAGCCTTGCGCCCATCGCTCACGATCCGGGCCTCCCGAACGGACGGCCTCAACAATGCGTCACTCTTGATTTTCATTTCCCCGTTTCCCTCCCTTGACTGGGCGGATGATCACCCCTTTTTGCAAAGCGACCCGGCATCCCTTTCAGGGCGCAAGGCCGCCGGCATAAAAAAAGCCCCCCTCTCCGCAGAAAGGGGGGCTTGAAGAGGCGTCACCGCCTATTTCGCGCGCCAGGCGCCATGCTTATTACAGAAAGCGCGGGCAAAGACGACCTTGTCCGCCGGGACGGGGAATTCGGCTACGGGCGTGTCCCCGGCCTTGAAATACTTGCGCAGAACGGTGTCGTCCGCCGTGCGGATTTCGGCCCATTCGATGAGGTGATCGGCTTCCATGCCGTGCAGCTTGGAGCCCACGCTCACCTTGCAGCCGTTTTCGGTGGCTTCCACCACGGGCATGTGGGATTCGCGGGTGCCGACGGGCTCACGGTCGTCAAGCAGTTCCATCGTCTTGCCGCAGCAGATCATGGCGCTGACGCCGTCATGGACGATTTCGGTCACGGTGCCGCAGACGGGGCATTTGTAAAGCTGGTAACGGTACGTCATTGTTTCTTTCCTCCGAAAAAAAAGATAAGACGGTGAAAAAGCGAACCTTCATCGCGTGATTAACGTTATTAATTTCTACTACTATTTATAAAGTCTGTCCAGCAAAAAATGGAGAGCAAGAAGAAAGAAAAAGGGAAAAAGAAAGAGGGGAAGAGAGAAAAAGGAGGGGAGAGGCACATCCCCTCGCCCTCCGGCGCTTTCGCAGCGTGTCTGCGGGAAATACGACGAGGAAAACACACCGAAGGAAGGAAGGAAGGAAGGAAGGAAGGAAGGAAGGAGACCTCCCCGCCTCACCACGAAGAGGGCGGGACGGCGCGCAGAGAAACCGTCATAGACAAACCGCCATTCAGAAAAGGCCACAGGCAAAGAATACCGCCTTCAAGGATGCTGCCTTCAAGGAAAGCGCCAAAAAAAGAAAAACCCCGCCTTTTCAAGCGGGGGTGTGTTCACTCGTCACGCGCCAGCAGCAGCCAGACCTCTCCGGGGCCGTTCAGGTGTCCGGCGATGTACGCGGCCCGCGCGCCCTTGCCGCAGAAGAGATCGACCCGGCGTCCCTTGATCGCCTCCCCGGTATCCTGCGCGAGGCCAAGGCCGCACAGGGGCCGCGTCTTCAGCGGCTGGCCCGAGGCGGCGGGAGAAGCCGGATCGGGGAGGGGGACGTCAAAGGCGATGACCGCGCCGAGGGGGAAGGTCCGGCGATCCACGGCCAGCGTCACCATCGGGCTCAAGGGCGTGCCCATGCTGCCCACCGGCCCGGAGGCGACGCCGCCCGCGGGCGTTTCCGGCCCCTTGCGGAAAAAGATGTAGCGCTCGTTGCGCCGCAGCACGTCGTCGCGCAAAGCCGGATGCTCCCGCAGCCAGCGGCGGATGGACTGCATGCTCACCTCTCCCGGCGGGATGGCCCCCTGATCCTCCAGATAACGGCCAATGCTCACATAGGGCCTGCCGTTGGAGCCCGCGAAGCGTACGGCCATCTCCCGCCCGTCCTCGAAGCGCAGCCGCCCGGAACCCTGCACATGCAGAAAAAAGGCGTCCACGGGATCGGAAAGCCACGCCAGCTCAAGGCCCTTGCCGCGCAGGACGCCCGGCTTGCCGTCCAGCCCGTCGATGTCCGCCCTTGTATAATAAGGTATGGGCTCGCCCTTGCTCAAACGATAGGCGATGCGCTGGCCGATAAGTTCGGTCTGGAAGCGGCCCAGATTCAACTGTCGCAAATCCGGCGGCAGGCGGTAGAGCGGCGTCTCGTAGCCGGGCCGCCGCGTGCGGCTTGCCTTGACGACGGGCTCATAGTATCCCGAAAACGCCGCGCCTTCCCGCAGCCTGATCCAACGGAACTTCTCCGCCAGCAGGCCCGGTTCGGCGTCCAGACGAGGGAGCAGACTTTCCAGCCGTTCCAGCGTCCGCGCCACATCCCCCCACGTCACCGCAAGGTCGCCGTGGGCCACGGCCACCTGTCCGGCTTCGCGCCCGGCGATGTGGGCGCGGCTGGCCCGCAGAGCCGGGGCAAGTTCCGTCCACGAGCGCAGCCCCTGCCCCGCCCGATCCAAACCGGCGGCCAGGGCCGCAGCCCGCTCTTCGCTTTCCGGCACGAGCGTCTCGACCGGAACCTTGCGCTCCACAGGGGGCGAAGGAAGCGGCGCGGCGCACCCCGCCAAAAGGCTGAGGACCAAAGCCGCTGCCGGGCCCCAGCGCCCCGCACCGCGTTTTTGAGGAATTTTCAGCAAAGGATGCCGTTCATGCACGACTTTCCCACTCCCGATGTTTGGCTGGCCCACCGCGTCTCTTATGGGGAGACCGATACGATGGGCTACCTTTATTACGCGGAATATCTGCATCTTTTCGAGCGTTCCCGCAGCGAGTACATCCGCCGCATGGGAATGAGCTATGCGGAGGTCGAACGGCTCGGCATCATGCTCCCGGTCCGGGAAGCCCAATGCCGTTACCGCAAGCCCGCCCGCTATGACGATCTCGTCTACGTCCGCGCCGGGATAGCCGAAGTCGGACGCGCTTCGCTTACCTTTGTGTACAATGTGACTGACGCGGAACGCAAGACCCTCCTCGCCGAAGGCATGACCCAGCACGCCTGCGCCAACCGGGAAGGCCGCCCCGTGCGCCCGCCGGAATGGTTCCTGCGCCTCCTGCGCGGCGAAGGTGCGCCGCAGCCGGAATAACGCCCCGCACGGACGCACCCCCGCACCCTCCAAAACATCGAAGCCTCGCCCCTCCCAATCCATAAAGAGGGGCTCCTTTGCCGCGCAACATGCCGCGCGGCACGCTTCCCGCCCCACTAGCCCGCAGGTACGCCTCAGAAGTGAGGAACCCGATAGGCCGTCGTGAGCCGCCCCCGCGCCTGCAAGACGCCTTTTCGGGACATACGGGCACTTCATAAAAGGGGTACGCCCTCCGTGCCTACGAGGGCGCCGTCCCGAATGCGCCCCTAAAACTCCCTCTCCCTCCTGCCCGCCCTGCGCCGCCCTTTGGGAACGGCACAGGGCGTCTACGGGGCGTGTCTCTACGAGGGAGAACTTCCGGTCTCCTTCTAGCCGCCGCCTTTGCGGACCGTTCCACGCGGAGGCTGGACATCCTCAGAGCACGGGCCATAGCCGTGTACGGATTCGGGTTCGCCCCGCCCCAGAGGGGCTTGGAAAACGAGGACGGAAACCGCGCTTGATCCCGCCCTCTATACCCAAGGAACGCCGCTCCTGCACCTTCGGGCATGGAAAGGCGGACGGCACAAGGCGGCACTTTCACAAGCGCCCGTCTTTGACCGTGCCGATGCCGCTTTTTTGGTGGCAGGCCTGTTGTTTTCAGGAATCAGTCTTATTCTTAAGAAGACGTCAGAAAGCAACTCTAACTCACTGAGCGAACAAACAGCCGCTTTATGCCGCGTATCCCTTCCCTCTTTTGATTTCGTCTGATAGCATGTGAAAGTTCAACTTTGCATAGCCTCGGCAGGAAAACGTTTTTCCTTCCGTGGCGGCGGGATAGTCGGGGCTGCGGACGAAAGAAGGGCGCTCGGACCGCTTTTTTCCAGCCCTGTTGCCCTGTTAGAGTGGATATGTTAGATTTTTCCGCGTGAAGAAGGTCTACCGATCTTTGAACCACTATACTGCCGGGAGAACCATGGAAACAATCAATCTTGAAACCGCTCGCGACGAAGCCTTTCTTCGCGAGGTGGAAGCAGAAAGCGGCCAGAAAGTGACCGCCTGCTACCAGTGCGGCAACTGCACGGCCGGCTGCCCCTGCGGTCCCGAGTATGATCTGCAGGTCAGCCAGGTCATGCGCGCCGTCCAGCTCGGGAACAAAGAGATGGCGCTGTCCAGCCGTTCACTGTGGCTGTGCGTCTCGTGCTCGACCTGCACGTCGCGCTGCCCCAACGACATCGACGTGGCTAAGGTCATGGACGTGCTGCGGCACATGGCCTGGAGGGAAGGCAAGGCGAATTACGCCATGTCCTCCTTCTGGCAGTCCTTCCTGTCCACCGTCCGTCACTTCGGCCGCAGCTACGAGCTGGGCATCATGGCCATGTTCATGGCCCGCACCGGCCGCATCTTCACGGACGTGGACCTCGCGCCCCGCATCCTGCCCAAACAGAAGCTGCCCTTCAAACCCCACACCATCGTCGGCAAGGACGCTGTGGCCCGTATCTTCAAACGTTTTGACGAACAGCGCAGCGCCGAGGGGGACAAGTAAATGAAACTCGCCTATTACCCCGGCTGCTCGGGGCAGGGGACGTCCGCCGAATACGAACGTTCCACCCGCGCCGTCTGCCGCGCGCTTGAAATCGCCCTGAAGGAAATCCCGGACTGGAGCTGTTGCGGCTCCACGCCCGCGCACGCCTGCGATCACGTGCTTTCCGCCGCCCTGTCCGCGCGCAACCTCGCGCTGGCCGCGAAAGACGGCGCCGAGCGCGTGGGCACGCCCTGCCCGAGCTGCCTCGCCAACCTCAAGACCGCCAAGTACCGCATGAAGGACGAGGCGTTCCGCGGCAAGGTCGACGCCCTTCTCGACGAGCCCTGCCCCGAAGAGCTCCCCGACACCGTGTCCATCCTCCAGGTGCTCGTGGAGGACTACGGGCTCGAAGCCATCGCCGAAAAGGTCAAAAAGCCCCTCGAAGGCGTCAAGATCGCCTGTTATTACGGCTGTCTGATGAGCCGTCCTGCAGACATCATGCAGTTTGACAATGCCGAAAACCCGATGGCGATGGACAACATCATGACCGCCCTCGGAGCCGAAGTCGTTCCCTTCCCCCTGAAGACGGAATGCTGCGGCGCGGCCATGGGCATCCCCCGCCGCGACATCACCGCCCGTCTGACGGGCCGCATCCTCGAACGGGCGCAGGCCTTTGGCGCGGACGCCGTGGTCGTCGCCTGTCCCCTGTGTCACATGAACCTCGACCTGCGCCAGCGTCAGGCCGTGGGCGGGAGCATGAAAATGCCGGTCCTGTATTTCACGCAGCTCATGGGCCTGGCCCTCGGCCTGCCGCAGCAGGAACTCGGCTTTGAAAAACTCTGCGTCAGCCCCGACGCGCTTCTGCGGAAGATCGACGCCGCCGCTGCCGCCAAGGCCGCCGCGGCCAAGGCCAATGAAGCCACAGAGGAGGCCAAGGCATGAAAATAGGCGTTTTTATCTGCCACTGCGGGTCGAACATCGCCGGGACCGTCGATTGCGGCAAAGTCGCTGAAATCGCCCGGACCTACCCCGACGTGGCCTTCTCCACCGACACCATGTACACCTGCTCGGAACCCGGGCAGGAAGAGATCGTCGCCGCCATCAAGGAACATCACCTTGACGGCGTGGTCGTCGCCTCCTGTACGCCGCGTATGCACGAGCCCACCTTCCGCCGCACCGTGGAGCGCGCCGGGCTCAACAAATACATGTTCGAGATGGCCAACATCCGCGAACACGTCTCGTGGATCGGCAAGGACAAGGAGGCCAACACCAACAAGGCCGCGGAACTCGTGCGCATCGCCGTTGAAAAGCTGCGCCGCAACAATCCGCTCTTCTCCAAGTCCTTCGAGTCCACCAAGCGCGTGCTCGTCATCGGCGGCGGCGTGGCCGGCATTCAGGCCGCCCTCGACTGCGCCGACGCGGGCCTCGACGTGCTGCTCGTGGAACGCGAAAGCCACATCGGCGGCAAGATGGCGAAGCTCGACAAGACCTTCCCCACCGTCGACTGCTCGAGCTGCATCCTCGGCCCCAAGATGGTGGACGTGGCCCAGCATCCGAAAATCACGCTGATGGCCGCCTCCGAGGTCACCAACGTGGCCGGCTACGTGGGCAACTTCACCGTCACCGTGAAAAAGAAGGCCACCTACGTGGACTGGTCCAAGTGCACGGGCTGCGGCGCGTGCATGGACAAGTGCCCGGCCAAGAAGACCCCGGACAAGTTCAACGAATTTGTCGGCCCCACCACGGCCATCAATATTCCCTTCCCGCAGGCCATTCCCAAGAAGGCGACCATCAATCCCGAGTTCTGCCGCAAGCTGACCTCCGGGAAATGCGGCGTCTGCGCCAAGGTCTGCCCGACCGGGGCCATCAACTATGAGATGAAGGACGAGGAAGTCACGGAAACCGTGGGCGCCATCGTCGCTGCCACCGGCTACGACCTCATGGACTGGACGGTCTACGGCCAGTACGGTGCGGGTCAGTACCCCGACGTCATCACCTCGCTCCAGTACGAGCGCATCATGTCCGCCTCCGGTCCCACCGGCGGCCACATCAAGCGCCCGTCCGACGGCAAGGAACCCAAGAGCGTGGTCTTCATCCAGTGCGTGGGCTCCCGCGACCGCTCCATCGGCCGTCCCTACTGCTCCGGCTTCTGCTGCATGTACACCGCCAAGCAGGCCGTGCTCACCAAGGACCACATCCCCGATTCGCAGTCCTACGTCTTCTACATGGACATCCGCTCCAACGCGAAGCTCTATGACGAGTTCACGCGCCGCGCCATGGAAGAATACGGCACCCAGTACATCCGCGGCCGTGTCTCCGCCATCCAGCCCGACGGCCACGGCCAGTACATCGTGCGCGGGGCGGACACCCTGCTCGGCAAGCCCGTCGAGGTGAAGGCCGACATGGTGGTCCTCGCCGTGGGCATCGAAGGGGCCAAGGGCGCGAACAAGCTCGCGGAAACCCTGCACATCTCCTACGACAACTTCGGTTTCTTCATGGAATCGCACTGCAAGCTGCGCCCCGTGGAGACCAACACCGCCGGTGTCTTCCTCGCGGGCGTCGCCCAAGGCCCGAAGGACATCCCGTCCTCCGTCGCGCAGGGCAGCGGCGCCGCCGCCAAGGTCATCGGCCTGCTCTCGAAACCCCTCCTCGAAAGCGACCCGCAGATTTCCGTCGTGGACATCAAGCGCTGCGTCGGCTGCGGCAAGTGCATCAAGGTGTGCCCCTTCCAGGCCATCGTGGAAAAGGAAATCCGGGGCGAAAAGAAGGCGCAGACCATCGAGGCCGTGTGTCAGGGCTGCGGTCTGTGCACCGCCACCTGTCCGCAGGGCGCCATTCAGCTCTCTCACTTCACCGATAACCAGATCCTTGCGGAGGTAGACGCTCTATGTCGGTTCTGACAGGCAAAGAACTCCGGATCGTAGGCTTCCTCTGCAACTGGTGCTCCTATGGCGGCGCCGACACCGCGGGGGTCGCTCGTTTCACTCAGCCTACGGACCTGCGTATCATCCGCGTCCCCTGTTCGGGCCGCGTCAATCCCCTCTTCCCGCTGAAAGCCCTGCTTTCCGGCGCGGACGGGGTGCTCGTGTCCGGCTGTCACCCGCGTGACTGCCACTACTCGGAAGGCAACTACTACGCCCGCCGCCGCCTCGAAACGCTGAAGGAATTCCTGCCCATCATCGGCATCGATCCCCGGCGCTTCGAGTACACGTGGGTGTCCGCCTCCGAAGGCCAGCGCTGGCAGGCCGTGGTCACCGCGTTCACCGAACGCGTTCACAAGCTCGGACCCGCGCCCAAGTTCGAAGAGGCCAAGCCCCTCTACGTCATGCCCAACCTCGAGCTTCCCGCGCCTCTGCGTCCGCTCGGCTGCGGCGTCAACCCCGCCGCGATGAACGAGCTGAAAGGCCAGATCAAGGCGGCCCTCGAAGCCGGCGAAGTCGAATTCGTCATGGGCTGGCAGCGGGGCTTCGACGGCCTGCACGCCACGCCTCTGTACATGCGCAAGCCCGAAGACGTGGAAAAGCTCATCTGGGGCCCGCTCAACGTGCACTCCCTCGCCACCTACCTGCCCCTCTTCAAGGGCAAGAAGGTCGGCATCGTGGTCAAGGGCTGCGACTCGCGCGGCGTGGTGGAACTCCTGCAGGAGAACCTCATCAACCGTGAGGACGTGGTCGTCTTCGGCATGGGCTGCAACGGCACCGTGGACGTGAGCCGCGTGCTCGCCAAGATCGGCGACGTTTCCGAAGTGGAATCCGTGACCGGCTCCGGCGCGACCCTCAAGGTGCGCGCCGACGGCAAGGACTACGAGTTCGCCATGCAGGATGTGGCGCAGGACAAGTGCCGCGCCTGCACCGTGCCCAACGCCGTCATCCACGATCACTTCGCGGGTTCGCCCACGAACATCCCGGACGGCGCGCAGCCTGCCATGCCCGCGATCATGACCTTCCTCGACGGCCTGAGCCTTGAGGAGCGCATGGGCTTCTGGCGCGGCCACATCGAGCGCTGCGTCCGCTGCTACGCCTGCCGCAACGCCTGCCCCATGTGCGTCTGCCGCGACAACTGCGTGGCCGACAGCCGCGAGCCGCACTGGCTCACGCAGGAGGACACGCCGACCCAGAAGATGTTCTTCCAGCTCATCCACGCGCTGCACCTCGCCGGACGCTGCACCGGCTGCGGCGAATGCAACCGCGCCTGTCCGATGGGCATCCCGGTCGGGGCCCTCAAGCTCCAGATGGGCCGCGTGGTGAAGAAGCTCTTCGAATACGCGCCCGGCATGGACGTGGACGCCGTGCCGCCGCTGCTCGGCTTCCAGCTTGAGGAAAAGAACATCCACGAACACCATATCGAGGGAGCATAAACGCATGAGCGCCATACGATTCCTCGCTGCCGACAAGCTGGCCTCGTGGCTGGCGGAAGTGGCGGCATCCCGGCAGGTGCTGGCCCCTCGTCAGGAGGGCAAAGCGGTTGTGTTCCGGCCTCTCGTCGCCGGAGAAACCCCGTCGCTGGCCCGCGCCACGATATCCCCCAAGACGGCCGTCTTCCCCGCCTGCGAAACGCTGATCCGTTTCACCGGCACCAAGGACCCGGAAAATCCGGCCAAAGTGGACATCAAGCTCGACGACACGCCCGACGCCCCGGCGCGGATGGTCTTCGGCTGCCGTTCCTGCGACGCCCGCGGCTTCGCCGTGCTCGACAAGCCTTTCCTTGAAGGCAAGTTCCAGGACGTCTACTACAAGGCCCGCCGCGACAACCTGCTGGTGGTCACCCGGACCTGCGACAAACCGTGCAGCACCTGTTTCTGCCACTGGACCGGCGGCGGCCCCGCCAAACCCACCGGCTCGGACGTGCTGCTGACGGCGGTGGACGGCGGTTTCGTGCTTGAGGCCGTGTCCGAAAAGGGCGAAGCCTTCCTTTCCGAAGGCAAGCTCCCGGACGGCGCGGACAAGATGGACGAAGCCAAGGCCGCCCGCGCCAAGGCCGAGGCCGCCCTCGCGCCCGCTCCCGATCTGTCCAAGGCGGCCCGCCGCCTCGAACAGCGTTTCACGGACGTGAACTTCTGGACGGAACAGACCGCGAAGTGCCTCTCCTGCGGCGCGTGCACCTACATGTGCCCGACCTGCCAGTGCTTCAACATCTCCGACGAAGGCGACACCCTCGACGGACGCCGCCTGCGCAGCTGGGACAACTGCATGTCTCCCCTGTTCACGCGTGAGGCCAGCGGGCACAACCCCCGCACGGCCAAGGCCCTGCGTATGCGCAACCGCGTCTCGCACAAGTACTGGTACGCTCCCGACTACAGCGACGGGCGTTTCGCCTGCACGGGCTGCGGCCGGTGCATCAAGCAATGCCCGGTGTCGCTGGACATCCGCGAAATTGTCCTCAACGCCATCGCCGACGATGCGGAAGCCAAATAAGGAGACGGAACATGTCTTGCACCTGTGGGAAGCACAGCAATCCCCTTTTGCCTGAAATGGCGACCGTCATCGAAACCGTGCAGGAAACGCACAACATCAAGACGTTCCGCGTCCGGTTCGATGACGAAGAAAAAATGAAGAACTTCACCTTCCAGCCCGGACAGGTGGGGCAGCTCTCCGCCTTCGGCGTGGGCGAGTCGACGTTTGTCATCAACTCTTCCCCCACCCGGATGGACTATCTCCAGTTCTCCGTGATGAAGGCCGGCGAGAACACCGCCGCCCTGCACAAGCTCAACGCCGGGGACAAGATCGGCGTGCGCGCGCCGCTCGGCAACTGGTTCCCCTACGACCAGTGGAAAGGGAAGAACGTCTTCTTCATCGGCGGCGGCATCGGCATGGCCCCCATCCGCACCATCATGGTGTACCTGCTCGATAACCGTAAGGATTACGGCGACATCAGCCTCCTCTACGGCGCGAAGACCCCGGCGGACCTGTCTTTCCAGTCCGACATGCCCGAGTGGTTGGGCCGCAAGGACCTGAATGTCACCCTGACCATCGACAACCCCGCCGACGGCTGGGAGCACAAGGTCGGGCTCATCCCCAACGTGCTCAAGGAAATCGGGCCCAAGCCCGACAACACCATCGCCGTGCTCTGCGGCCCGCCGATCATGATCAAGTTCACCCTCGCGGCCCTCGTCGAACTGGGCTTCCCGGATGATCAGATATACACCACGCTTGAAAAGCGCATGAAGTGCGGCATCGGCATCTGCGGACGCTGCAACATCGGTGGCAAGCTCGTCTGTCTGGACGGCCCCGTCTTCTCCAACAAGCAGCTCAAGGAACTCCCGCCCGAGCTGTAAGACGCTTGAATGGGGGAAGGGAGAGGGAACCTTTCTGAAGAAGGGGGGCAGTCCCCACGGTTCTCTCTCCCCAATCCCGTCACGCGGTACCCGCCTTCTCCCTCCCCAGACGTTGAAGAGGAGACGGGAAAAAATCGACGGAAACGGCATGTTCCTCTTGTGGGAAATGCCGTTTTTTGTTGGATAAAAGTCCCTGCTTCACTCCCAAAGAGACAAAGGCCGCTCCCGGAAAACGCGCTCCTCCTGCCGGGTGTTTCGGCCCGCATTCCGTCCCGGTTCCTGCCCCAACGCGGCGCACCGCCTCCTGAGGCTTTTGAAAACACGGTCCCGGATTGCGAATATCCCGTTTTTTGAGGACACTCGGATGGAAAGGGCGTCTCCGCGCTTCCCGCAGGCGACGCCTTAAAAAGAAAGGGGGCCCGATGCAAGGCGTTCTCGGACTCGCCGTCATCATGGCGTTGGCATGGCTTCTGGGCGAACGGCGGCGGGTGAATTTCCAGCGGATCGCCGTGGGGCTGGGGCTCCAATTCGGGCTGGCCCTTCTCTTCCTGCGCCTGCCGGGGATGTCCGGCGTCTTCCTGTGGCTCAATAAGGTGACGGAAGCCCTCAGCGACGCCACGCTTGCAGGCTGCTCGTTCCTGTTCGGCTATCTCGGCGGCGGCCCGCTGCCTTTCGCACCCGCGCCCGGCGCGTCCACGTGGATTTTCGCCTTCGTCTCCCTGCCCATGATCATCGTTCTGAGCGCGCTTTCCGCCGTATTATTCCATTGGGGCATCCTGCAACACGTGGTACGCGGCTTTTCCTTTCTCCTGCGCAAGAGCATGGGGCTGGGAGGCGCGCTCGGCGTGGGCGTGGCGGCCAACGTCTTCATGGGCATGGTCGAAGCGCCGCTGCTCATCCGTCACTACCTGCGCGGCCTGACGCACAGCGAGCTTTTCGCGCTCATGACCACCGGCATGGCCACCATCGCCGGGACGGTGCTCGTGCTCTACGCCACCGTGCTGGCCCCCGTCCTCGACAACGCGCTCGGCCAGATACTCACCGCCTCGATCATCAGTTGCCCGGCAGCCCTTCTTATCGCGGAGCTGATGGTCCCCGAAAGCGGCCCTCCCTCCGACGGCGGGGAGATCGACGCGCAGTACCGCAGCGGCATGGACGCCCTCAGTGCGGGCACCTCGGAGGGGCTCAAGCTCTATATGAACGTCGCCGCCACCCTGCTGGTCTACGTCGCGCTCACCCATCTCATCAATACGATGGTCGGCGCGCTGCCGGATGTCGAGGGGCAGCCCCTCAGCCTGCAACGCTGCTTCGGCTGGCTTTTCGCGCCGCTGGCGTGGCTGCTCGGGGTCCCGTGGGCCGAATGCCCTGCCGCCGGGCAGCTCCTCGGCACCAAGGCGATCATCAACGAGCTGGTGGCCTACATGGACATGGCCGCCCTCCCGTCCGGCACCTTCTCGCCGCGTAGCATCCTCATCCTGACCTACGCCCTCTGCGGCTTCGCCAATCCCGGAAGCGTCGGGATCATGCTCGGCGGCATCGGCAGCATGGCCCCCGAACGGCGGCAGGAAATCCTTTCCCTCGGCCTGCGCGCCGCCATCGGCGGCCTCCTCGCCTCCTGCATGACCGGGGCGGTTATCGGGATTATCGGGTGAGGGGAAAAATTGGGGAAGGGGAGGGAAACCTTTCTGGAGAAAGGTTTCCCTCCCCCTCCCCAAACCCCTCCCTCTCCCTTCCCAAGACTTTCGTAAGGGTTGATGGAGGGCCGGGTAGAGCGGCGTTTCGTTTCGGAGGCGCACGTCCCCCGGTTTGGCGGAGAAAAGGCGGGAGATGCTTTAAGGGGGGAAGTCCCGGCGGAGAAAGACGGGGCTTGTGGAGAACGTTTGTTTTTCTGCAAGCGCTTGCGTTGAGAAAGGGCGGGTACGTTCGGACGTGCGGGGGAGACCGCAAGGCAAAATCTCTGTTGTCGGGTTTGCCTTGGGCATGTCCGCGTGTGCGGGGAGAGCCGAATGCCGCGCTTGTTCGCGACGGCCCGTTCGCGTGAAGGAGAGCGCGGCGGGGAAACGGCTTCCCCGGTCAGGCGCGCGAAGGCACCGGCGGGGGACAAGGCGTGCATTTCCGCTGGACAAAGAGGGAAATTGGCTGTAGTTATCCACAGATTACGTTTCACTGTGAGGAGTACTGACATGGCCCATAAGAAAATCGAACGCAAGAAGGAACTTGATCGCCGCCGCAAGCGTCGCGCGGAACGCATCAAGGCCCGCATTCACGAAGCTCAGGCCGCCGCGAAGAGCGGCAAGTAAGCCTGAAGGATTTTTGCCGGTATCCGGCGTGAAGCAGCGGATGCGCTCAGGCGTTTCCGCTGTTTCTCCTTTTGTTGTAAATCCGGGGAGCCGTCAGGTTTCCCGGACGGTTTTTGTCCGGCCCGGGCCTTTGCGCCCGCGGCCTTTGAAGAATCTGCTGGAGATCACTGTATGCCGATTTACGAATATCGCTGCCGCACGTGCGGCAAGGTGTTTGAAGAATGGGTAAAGACGTTTGATTCCCCGCAGCTTGAGCCCTGCCCCGACTGTGGGGCGGAGGCCGAGCGCATCGTGTCCCATACCGCGTTCAAGCTGGAGGGCGGCGGTTGGTTCGCCTCCTGCTACGGCGGAAAATCTTCCAAGCCCGAGGGCGATTCCGCCGCGGAGAAGAAGGAGGCGGCTCCGGCGGCCCCTGCCGCTTCCGGTTCGGGCGATGCTTCCAAGGCGGCTACGGCCTGATTGTCGCGGCGTGGGCGTTGGCCCGCGCCGTTATCTGTTTCCGTGAGGAGAAGCCATGATCGAACGTTACACCCGCCCGGAAATGGGCAACATCTGGACCCCCGAAAACCGCTATCAGGCGTGGCTGCGCGTGGAAATGGCCGTGTGCGAGGCATGGAACCGTGTGGGAGAAATCTCCGATGCCGACATGGAAATCCTGCGCCGAGACGCCGATTTTACCGTGGATCGCGCCTTTGTGGACCGTGCCATCGAGATTGAGGAAACCACGCGCCATGACGTCATCGCGTTCCTTACGGCCATTGAGGAAAAGGTGGGCCCTGTTTCCCGTTTCATCCATCTGGGCTGCACCTCGTCGGACATCGTGGATACGGCGGGTTCCCTGCTCATGGTGGAGGCCGGTGAGCTTATCCTCAAAGGCTTCGACCGCCTGCTGGCCGTCCTGAAGAAGCTGGCGCTTGAGCATCAGGGGCTGCTGTGCATGGGCCGCACGCACGGCATCCATGCCGAACCCACCAGCTTCGCGCTCAAGATGGCGGGCTTCTACGCCGAGTTCAAGCGCGACCGTGTGCGTTTCGCACAGGCTCTTGACGACATGCGCGTCGGCAAGCTCTCCGGTGCGGTGGGTACCTACACCGTACTGTCGCCGCAGGTCGAGGCCATCGTCTGCGAGCTGCTCGGCCTCAAGGTGGACGAGGTGTCTACGCAGGTCATTCAGCGGGATCGCCATGCCGCCTACTTCACCGCCCTTGCCGTGACCGCCGGCACCATCGAGCGCATCTGCGTGGAACTGCGCCACCTCCAGCGCACGGAAGTGCGCGAGGTGGAGGAAGGATTCGCCAAGGGGCAGAAGGGTTCCTCGGCCATGCCGCACAAGAAGAATCCCATTTCCGCCGAGAACATGACCGGCCTTTCCCGCCTCATCCGCACCAACGCGCTGGCCGCGCTTGAAAATCAGGCCCTCTGGCACGAACGCGACATCAGCCATTCCTCCGTGGAGCGCGTGATCATGCCCGATTCCACCATCCTCACGGATTACGTGCTGCACCGCCTCTGCCGTCTCCTTGAGGGGCTGCGCATCCTGCCCGAGAACATGGCCCGCAACATGGAATCCTCCTTCGGCCTCTATTTCTCGCAGCGCGTCCTCACCGCTCTCATCGAAACGGGCATTCCGCGTCAGGAAGCCTACGTGATGGTGCAGCGCAACGCCATGAAGAGCTGGGAAACCCGCCAGTCCTTCCCCGAGCTCATCAAGGCCGATCCCGACATCAACAGCCGCCTGAGCCCGGAAACCTTTGCCGAGCTTTTCGACTGCACGTTCTATCTCCGCCACGAGAGCGACATCCTCAATCGCGTGTTCGGGGCGTAGAAAAACCTTCAGGGAAAGGGACCCCTTCCCGGGCCTTTCCCGAGCCTCCCTCTTTCTCCCCAAGACGCACACACGGGGAAAGACGGAGCGCACTCTTTTGACGGAAGTGCCGACTCCTTCCGCGCCGCCTCCCCATCAGTCAAACGTCTTGGGAAGGTGAGGGGAGGGGGTCCGGGGGAGGGGGAGGGAACCGTGGGGGTGCTCCCCCCTTCTCCAGAAAGGTTCCCTCCCCCGGTTCCGTATCCACAACCACGTTCATCCACAGGAGCCGACCATGCGCGAACTCAAAAAACGCCTTGCCAAGATACTGATTGAGCGTTCCTACCGCGAAGGGGATTTTACCCTCGCCTCGGGCCGCAAGAGCGACTACTATTTTGACTGCCGCCAGACGGCGCTGCACCCCGAGGGCTCGTGGCTCATCGGTACGCTGTTCAACGAATTGCTGGCCGATCTGGACATCAAGGGCATCGGAGGCATGACCTTGGGCGCGGACCCGCTCATTTCCGCCACCACCGTCATTTCCCATGAAAAGGGCCGCCCCCTGGCCGGGCTCATCGTGCGCAAGGAATCCAAGGGCCACGGCACCAACCAGTACGTGGAAGGCCTTTCCAACTTCAAGCCCGGCGATCCGGTGGCGATGGTCGAGGACGTGGTCACGACCGGCGGCTCGCTCATGAAAGCCTGCGAGCGCGTGAAGGACGCGGGCCTCAATGTGGTGGCCGTGTGCACGGTACTCGACCGGGGCGAAGGAGGCCGCGAGGCCATCGAAGCCGCCGGGTATCAGTTGCGCGCCCTCTTCACCCGTCCCGAGCTGGTGGCGCTGGCGAAAGAGGACTGATTCCCGCAGAGCTTCTTCAAGGAAGCGTTCCTTTTTTACGATAAAGCCTCCCGGCGTATTTCGGGAGGCTTTTTGCGTTTTCTCTCACCGTGAAAAGAATGGACAAAAAAATTTCCTCTGGTGAGGATGGCCCAAAACGCCGTCTGGAGGGAATATGCCGTTGAAACGGAGTGCAGGAAAGTGGCTCTTGGCCCTTGGTTTGTTGTGCGCGGCGGACGCCCGGGCGTGGGAGGCAAGGGTCCCGGACTCCTCCGAGGCTCCTCTCGTGGCCGTGGACAAATCGCGGCAGCGCCTTGTGCTGGTCAGCCCGGGGACGCCAAGGGATTACGTCTGCTCTACGGGGTGCAAGCCCGGCGACAAGCGCGTGCGGGGCGATCTGAAAACCCCTGAAGGCGTCTATTTTATGACGGGCAAGCGGACTTCGGGATTGGATTTTCAAGAGTACGGCGGCATCGCCTACCCGCTCGATTATCCCAACCCGGTGGACAGGTTGCGCGGCAAGACCGGATCGGGCATCTGGCTGCACAGCCGGGGGCGGCCCGTAACGCCCTATGAAAGCCACGGCTGCGTAGTGGTCGACCTTGACGACATGTCCATCTTGAGCCATCGTCTGAAAACAGGGACGCCCGTGATCATCGCGGAACGCCTCCGCACCGGGAACGGCG
>OFHP01000304.1_pt1 | contig 33921 bp, 30 predicted proteins | sample 1521651 | NCBI WGS metagenome assembly OFHP01 (sample SAMEA3504105, study PRJEB24116) | mouse gut metagenome | biome: mouse gut; feature: mouse-associated habitat; material: faeces | place: Denmark | collected 2011 | reverse complement strand
TGGGGATATTCTTCACGCAAAAGATTCCGTAGAGGATGAAGTGGCTGCAATCGTGAATCAGTCTCAAAGCACAACGCAAAATGATGTGCAGGAAATTAACAGTGTCATTGGTACCAAAGATAATGTGATCAGAATTCAGGCACAGATGCCGGACGTTCCACAGGAAGTGAAAACAATAGTGCTTGGCGAAAATGAGACGCTTACAAAAGACGTTTTAAAAGAGTTTTTAGGAAGTGAAACAGGGAATATTAAGGATTTATCAGAGGAAGCACAAAAGGAAATAGAACAATCTAAGGCAGAAAACGAGCAAGGAGAAGAACGGGCAGTATTTTCGATTTTTGGCAATGCACCTATTTATAAATTGTCGGATCAACAAAAGACAGCAAGTTTTTCATATGGAACAGGTGCATATTATCAGGATGAACTCTTATACGAAAAGTGCGCAACAATTTACAAATCTGCAGATGAAACGGTGTTAGAGGAAGCAGACAGTAAAAATATTTATATGGAAGCAGAAAAAATATTATTAGCAAAGCTTTCTAAAATTGGCATGACAGAAATTGATATTTATAAAATTACCAAGTATCAATACGAAAGCGTCACGTTTTATGAAATTGAGTTTACTCCGTCTTACGATGGGTTAGGGGTTGCACATGAATTTGGCTCTATAGCGTCAGGAGAAATTTTCCTGTTAGGCACAGCATGGATATGTGAAGAAAGTATTGCAACCTTAAGCTTGGATGATTGTCTTGGCAAAGTGGAAACACAGGAAAAATGCGAGACAGTATTGTCATGGGGGCAGATTGAAAAAATTTTGGAGATATATTTGAACAGTGGAAAAATAAATGGAAGCAATCAAGCGGTTCTGACAAAAGCGACATTTTTATATTATCCAATCTATAAAGAAGACGAAAACAAATTAGAATTGGTTCCCGTATGGCATATTTATACGCCGATGTCTGCATGGATGGAGAATGAAGAATTAACGCAAGCATTTGCGGCAAATGGATCTATTTGGAGTATTTGTGTGAATGCGGTATCTGGAGAAATCGTTAGGAGTGAGTAATATGAAAGGGTTCTTTTTACAGGATTTGAAAAGAAGCTTCTTAAACAGAGGGTTTTTTGCAGGTCTCTTGATAGTGACGTCAATTTTAGTGTCAGCAGCATTCCATGTGCCGCTTAACAGGAGCAGAAGCAGTTATTTTATTATGATAGAAGTATTTGCAGCATCAGGATTTACACCGTTTGCGGCTATATTTCCGGGACTTGCTTATTCTTCTGTATTTTGTGAAGAGTATGGCAGTGGATATTTAAAAATGATGTATTCCAGAATGCTGCCGGGAAAATTTGCTCTTACCCGTATTGTTACAGTCGCGCTTTCTGGCGGAACGATGCTGGCGATTCCATTTATCATTGTGTTGAGTATTGTTTACTGCTTCGGTATTCCCGGAATACCAACGGGAAGTGATGAGGGACTTATGGCGGGAACGGCATTGATTTTTTATATAGAAAACTATGGAGAGTGGTATATTTTTCTATGGAAAGTAATATTAGGTTTTCTGTTTGGATGTATATGGGCATTGGCAGGCCTTGCATTTGCAGTATGGATTCCCAATAAGTATGTGGCGTTAATTGCACCATTTGTATTGTATGAGGCTATGTGGCTGGCGTTAGGGAAAATTCCGGTGCTGAATCCGATTTATCTTATGCGAGGGGATGATTTGAATAACTATCCATTGTCTGGGGTTATGGAATGTGTCTATATTTTGCTGGTATCATTTGTGGTCATGCGGGGATTGAAAAGGAGGGGACGAAATGGGTAGGATAAAGCAAATCTTTTACCTGACAAAAACTGCTTTTCTGGAAGAATGGCATAATAAGCGGGTAATCATGGGCTTTCTTTTGGGAATGGCATTGTTTGGATACTGGTTGAATTTGTTTTTGCAGTATGCATTAGATGTCGGGGAGCCAGTTAATATCTTGGAAGCCTTTATTGTAGTGGAGCATCATCACAAAAATATGTTGTTTCTTATTGTTGGCTGGTTATTGATTATATCAGATGCTCCTTTTGTAAAAAGGAATATGTATCTGTCATTATATAGGAGTAGCCGGAAGAAATGGGATGCAGCTATGCTTCAGTATATTATGATTCAGGCGTTTTTATATGTTTTCATCATAGCTGTTGCATCGGTAGCTGTCAGTTCTTTGTGTGGCTTTTTTGGAAACATGTGGAGCAGTCCAGTTTATAATTTGGCGATGGATGACGGGAATCATTTAGGAGTCAAATATAATGTTTCATTTCCGTGGGTGAATGTCATGCGAGCAATGACAGTGCCGCAGGCGTTTGTGATTACTTTTGTATTTCTATTCTTGTATTTGGTCTTGATTGGATTTTTGCTCTATGTGTGCAATCTCTTGTTAAAAGAAATTTATGGAATATTGATCGTATTCGGCATGCAAATTTCAGGATATTTATTACAACAGGAGGGGGTTACGCATTTCTCCTTTATGGCAAAATCAATTCCCGGATATGCCATAGATGGAAAAGGCGGACAATGGAAAGTCGTAGCTTTGTTTTGCGCAACCATATTGATGTTGGCATTAATTTCTTTGTGGCTGATTGGACGGGTAGATTTTAGGGACCAGGTGGAGGAGGAATGAAAATGTCTTTGTTTTTTCGGTTATTTGCAGGCGTTTCTATGAATGAAATGGATGCGTTTCCGCTAGTTCCTTTGGGATGCTGGTTCTTTCCGATAGGGATTTATTTATTGGTAATTGGTTTTAGGCTTGGCATCGATAAGCAGAATAGACGATTTGTCATTGTCCGATGTGGGTGGATGCAGAAGTGGTGGAAACGCTTTTTCTTGAGACATTTGTTAAATGGGGCATTTGCAGCAGTTGGCTTATTGACGCTATTCCAGATGATTGATTTGTTTTTATTCCAGATGTTTGCAGGAAATCTAAAAGAAGTATCAGCGATTTTTGTTTTATGGACGGTTCATGCCATGACTTTATCGGCATTATTTCTTTTTTTAGAAACTTTAAGCATTAAAAAAATGATACCAGCAGGTCTATTGTTGCTAGAGGGCCTAACCTTTGTGAGTGGTTTCTACTTTAGAAAGAGTGCAAGGCTTATGTTTGGAGTATGGGGAATGTATGCACAAAGTAATTTATATGAAGATATGCATGGATTTTCTATTATAAGTGTGATTATTGTGCAAGTTACAATCATTGTCGCTTGTTATTGGCTTGGCAGCTATTTGCTAAGAGGCAAAGAATTGGAAGGAGTTTAAGCTTATGGAAAGCATTATAAAAGTTGATAAGGTAATGAAAAAATTTGGTTCAGATATTGCCCTTGACAATGTCTCCATAGAATTTGAGAGAGGAAGAATTTATGGGATCGTTGGAAGAAACGGCTCTGGAAAAACTGTTTTGTTTAAGACAATCATAGGATTTTTAAAACCTAGCAGCGGCAGAGTCATTGTAGGCGGTAAAGAAATTGGCAAGGATGCTGATTTTGCCGATAATATAGGAATTATCATTGAAACTCCTGGTTTTCTTAGCGCTTATAGTGGATATAAAAATCTTGAGTATCTTGCAAGTATTAAAAATATTATTGCGAAAAAAGAAATAAAGGAGAGCATGGAACGTGTTGGGCTTGATCCAGACAGCAAAAAGAAAGTTGGAAAATATTCTTTGGGGATGCGTCAAAGGCTTGCGATTGCACAGGCTATTATGGAAAATCCAGATATTCTGATTTTGGATGAGCCAATGAACGGTTTGGACAATCAGGGCGTGGTAGATGTCAGAGGAATCCTTCTAAATTTAAAGGATGAAGGGAAATCTATTATTTTGGCAAGTCATAACAAAGAGGATATAGAAGCGCTGTGCGATCAAGCGTACGAGATGGATCATGGAAAGCTGACAGTTTCTAAGTAATTATGCTCCATGCGATGGGGGTTCTTATTTTAACGGAAGTGTAAGAAAAAAAGTAGCCCCTCCGCCTTCTGTATTTTTTACCCCGATATTTGCAGACAAAAATCCTGCCAATTCTTTTGCTATGCTTAGTCCTAGACCAAAATGTGACTTATCGGTATGTGACTTATCGGCACAATAAAAGCGGTCAAAAATGTAAGGTTTGTCCTCGTCAGAAATTCCCCGTCCGTGATCAATAACAGAAATAGTGATAGCCTTGCGTGACAGAGTGGCTTTTATTTGGATTGAAGCTTTCATTTCAGAATGCGAAATGGCATTATCCATGAAAATGCTTAAAATTTGAAAAAGGCATTCCTGGTCTGTGTATAATATGGGAAAGTGGACATCCATAAAATCCGCATCTAAGGGCATTCCTTTTTGGCTGCATACCGGTTCATAAGCTTCATAAAGAGCGATCAGCAAAGTATCAATATTTACCATTGTCTTATTGATCTTGCGTGTTCTGGAATCTGAGGAAGCCAGTAAAAGCATGTCTTTAATCAGCTTTGACATTCGCATTGTTTCTGCATCTATAATATTGGCGGCCTTTTGGATATCAGGTATGCCGTCGCTTAATCTGTTTATTTTGTCATTGTTGGCAAGTATGACTGCAAGCGGCGCCTTTAGCTCGTGGGAGGCAGCGGCGATAAAGCTTTTCTGGCTTTTTAATACTTTTTCGGTTGGCTCTATGGCGTGTTTCAGCAGAAATCGGCTTACAATTATGATACAGAATAAGGAGATAACCCATAGCAGTATATAAAAAGGCAGTTGCTTTGTCATCAGTTCAAAAGTTGTCTTTTGCTGGTACAGCAGGCTCAGATAAAACAGGGTTCCGTTTTTGTCAATGACAATGGCTGGTATTCCCCAATATTTATCATGTGAACTACCGGAAAAAGATAAAACCCCGCCTTGTGTTGTAGCCTTTGTCTGATCCAATGCTGTGACAGATTCAACATTTGCCTTCTCTGTAAATTGACTTAACAAAAAGGTTATATCGGTTGGAAATGAGAGAGGGCTTTGATAAATTACATTTCCCTGCGCATCCTTTAGCACGGCAAAGATGGAATAGTTATCTTCGTAGGGCTTAATAATCATTTGAGGGCTTTTTTCTGGGTTTTCCAGTTCATAAATCATTAACATAGAAAGCCGCTCGAAAAAAATACGGTCGCCCTGTCGTTTATTATCAATGAAATCATTACATAAAATCCCAATAATGACGGTTATGATGGACATAATGGAACTGATAAAAATAAGATGAAGTTTTTTATATAAATGCTCCAGCATTTTTGCCCTCCAATCTATAACCAGATCCGTAGACGGTTTTTATTTCGCAGCCGCTTCCTATCTCACGTAATCGTTTCCTGAGAAACGAAATATAATTATCCACGTTTCCAGGCACGATATCTGTATCGGTTCCCCAGATCTTGTATATCAGTTGCTCTCTGGAGATCAGAGACTGGGGGCGGCTGATGAAAACGGATAATACTTCAGACTCTCTTGCAGTTAAAAGCAGGGAATTTGTACCGCATGACAAGATATGTTCCGTTTGGTTGAAAGACAGATCGCAAAAACTGGTAGATGCATGCTGCCTGATTTCTGCTGGACGCCTGATCAATGCCCTGATGCGCGCAAGTAATTCAGGTATATGAAAAGGCTTTACCAGATAGTCATCTGCACCGTTATCCAGTCCCTCTATCCTGTCATTTAGTTCTGACATCCCCGTGATGATAATGACAGGGATTGTAATTCCTTTGCGGCGCATCGCCTTTATAATTGTCACTCCGTCAATGATGGGGAGCATACGGTCAATGATTGCCAGGTCATAACAGTATTCTATATTTAGTGCATGGATCATGGCAGTTTCCCCGTCATGGCAGCAGTCAACCATATATCTGGCTTTTTGCAGTTCATCCTGTATGGCATTGCAAAGTTCTATATCATCTTCAAGCAATAGTATTTTCATGATATCAAATCCTCTTTCCATGGTGTCACTCCAGATGTTTCTGGAAAGACATTTTTCCATTTGCGGGTTACTCTTTTCCATTTAGTATAGCAGATAATTCTATAAAAATCCTATAAAAAGTGACGCTTAAATCGATTCCGGTTACAAGATTTTTTTAGGGCTTTGCAGTTAAAATGAAAAAACAGAAAGGAAGTTTTAACAATGAAAAAACAGAAAGGAAGCTTTATTATGAAAAAACAAAAAATGTGGCAAGGCTTAGCAATTGGATTGTGCATGTTAGCTCTTACAGGATGTGGCACTGGAACAATTGAAGAGACAAGGGGCGAGGATATGGGTGTAACAAAGTATCAAGGAAGCCAGGAAAACAAAGACGATTCCCTGCCCGATGGGAACGGAACAAGCGGAGTGGACGCCTCGCAGGAGAATCAGAATAATGCTACGGATAATGATACAGATGAGAAAGTGGATGCAGGCAGTCTGTATACGTCAGCGGCTATGAAGGGGAGCGTTGTGGAATTTTCAGATGACAGTTGCTCAGTAAGTGCTGCCATGACTGAAGATGATGGAAAAACTGGCGTAATTGCTGCGCCTGGGTATGAAAGCGAGGATGAAAATGTAATGGTGACATATCAAGAGGGCTGCGTGGTCCAGATTGCAACTATCAATACTTCGACCGGGATTGCAGCATTGGAGCAGGCGTCTGTATCTGACATTAAGAAACAGGCAAGTGTCATTATCTATGGAAGTTTTAAGGATATGCATCATGTATCAGCAAACAAAATTATCATATGTCATTGGACATCCTGAACAGGAGGTATTGATTTTGAAATTTTATCAGCTTGCATTCCGGTATTTATGCCGAAAGAAATCTAAGACATTTACTTTGCTTTTAGTATTGCTATTTATTAACAGCATGATTTTGAGTTCCTACATGATTTTGCATGCCACTGAAAATTCCCGGATTACCATGCAGGAAAAGATGGGAACCAAGGTAGTCATCGAAGTGAAGGAGGGCAGTCAGGTTATTACAGAAAATGAGATTAGAACAATTCGAGATCTGGATGGAGTGATGTTTGTCAACCGCCTGACCAGCAACGCTGTTGATCCTGCTAATTTTAATCCTATTACAAAAAGCGACTCTGGCAAAGAAAATAACTGCAAAGTAACCTTGCTCTCCTGTGATGATCTGGAGCGTGACAGTGCCTTTAGTGATTTAAGATATCGCTTAATGAAAGGAAATATGATTACGGAGGATTCTCAAAAAGGGGCTGTGATCAATTATGTGTTGGGGGATGCGAATGGTCTTGAAATAGGGGATGAGATAAAAGTCAAGATAGAAACTGGCGGTGTAATCAGCGTAAAGATTATAGGTGTCTTCATTGCGGGAAGTGAGAGAAGCCAGATGGATACCCTGCCGGCAGTCAACCGTATTGAAAACCAGATTTTTATTGACAATCAATCCCGCATGGGGGTGTTTGATAATGTGGGGTACCATAAGATAGCGGTATATGCCAAAAATCCGGATCAGATGGATGTTCTGGTACGGCAATTAGAAGAATTTTTAGGCAACAGGGTGGAAATCACAACTTCTGACATGTTATATCGTCAGTTGGAGGTACCGTTGAACAGAATAGTTCGCGTGATGAAACTTATGCTGATATTCACATTGGCTGCAGGGGTAACAATTACTTCACTATTACTCTGTATGTGGATGCGGTCTAGAAAAAAAGAAATTGCTGTCTTTATCAGTATGGGAAAAAGAAAGACAGATATTTTTATGCAGGTTTTTATGGAAACAGCAGTTGTCTTTTGTTTGTCTTTATTTGGTGCCTGTGTGATAGGAAATGCAATGGCAGGAACTATGAAAAAACTGCTCATGGAAGAAAATGCGGCAGTTCCATTGTCAGTTTCCTTACAAGCAAGAGACATGGCAACAATGTTCTTTGCAGGAGGCTGTGTGGCAGTTGTTGCTGTCTGTATTTCGTTGCTGCCCATTTTAAGGACGAATCCAAAAGACGTTTTATCAAAAATGGAGGGATAGCAAATGAATGGTTTTAGTTTAGCGTGGCGTTCGGTTATTAGAAAGCCTGTAAAAAGTGTCCTGTTATTTGTAACGGTATGTATCATCAGCCTGTTACTATTGTCTGCAATGAGTAGCGGCAAGGCAACTATTCAAATGCAGGATAATGCAAGGCAGGCAATCGGGGCAGGGCTTCTGCTGGAGGAAAATGAGGCAGACCGGCACCGAAGGATTGATGAGTTATCAAGGCAGCTTGACCATGAGCAAGGCAGCTTAGGCGGATACCATCAGGAAATAGTAACAATAAACGGAGTAGAAAGCTGGAGAACGTGGACGGATAATTCTTTTGAAACTCTGTTAATGGAGGATATTGAAACAATAGCGGCTACAGAAGGGATTGCTGATTACAATGTTACAACAGTTACAACTGCTGCCAGACCAGTGGATTTTATCCGCATTGAGGATGAGGATGTGGACCAGCATAGTGATCTTGGAGGCGTGTCGCTGATTGGAAACAAAGATATGTCTATGGACTCTAACTTTCTTTCGGGCAATGCCTTTATCACAGACGGCAGAATGATTAAAGAGAGTGAAAAGGATGTCTGTGTCATTTCCTCAGAGCTTGCGGACAAAAATCAATTACAAATTGGATGCAAAATAAGATTTGGAAATTGTCGTGATAAAGAGGATTCTGTGACTTATGAAGCTCAAGTTGTTGGTATTTATCAAGTGAATCAGCCAATAACCCCTTATATGTTTGGAGATACTTACCGATCTGAAAATATTATTTTTACGGATTTGAATTTTCCTGAAAAGGCGGATGGAAAAGCAGGTGATCCATTATATGAGAAAGCATATTTTAAGCTGGCAAATGTGAATGATTATGAAATTGTAAAGAAAAATGTCATGAGGGCAGATATAGCATGGGAACGCTATGATTTGATTGACAATAACGGAAATATGAATACCCTGTCCGCAAATTTTAATGAAATGGAGAAGTACAGCAGAGTTTTAGTCTGGGTAATTTCAGGAGCAAGCCTGGTTATCTTGTTTCTTATTTTTCAGTTTTGGATCAAGAGCCGGAATAGGGAAATTGGAATTATGTTGTCGATGGGAACTTCTAAAATTCAGATTTTAGCTCAGGTTATGACAGAAGCACTTATGATTGCAGTAGTGGCTGTGTTGATTTCTTTTTTGATGGCGCCCAAAGTGTCAGGTCTGACGGCGGATTATCTGGTAGAACAACAGATACAGAGTGTGGAAGAACAGGAGTTATTGGATCAGGGAAAAGTGGCGTTTTCATACGAAAAATCAGAGCAGAACGTGATGGGTGTGCATGTAGAAATTACTTCCAGGATATTAATGCAGGATGCTGCGGGAATTGCCTTGCTTATTACAATATCTGTATGTGTATCAGGTATTGCGATATTGAAAAGGAATCCCAAGGAAATCTTGCAGGATCTATGAACAATTTATATGCGCAGGTATTTGAATATAAGTTAAGGAGGACGGTTGAAATGACATTAGAAGCAAAAAATGTGGAATATACATATAAATCTCAAAAGGAAAGGAAAGTTTTAGACAATATTTCCGTCTGGTTTGAAGAAAAAAAGTTTTATACTATCATTGGAGCTAGCGGAGCCGGAAAAACAACTTTTTTGTCTTTACTGGCAGGGCTTGACAGTCCGACAGGAGGAACTGTACTATATGAAGGAGAAGATATTCTTACAAAAGGTTTGAATAATCACAGAAAGAATCATGTATCTTTAGTATTTCAAGAATATAATCTGATTGATTATCTTACTACGGAGGAAAATGTAAAATTGGGAGGAACGGATAAGCCAGAGGAATTGCTTTCAAAAGTGAATATTCCCAAGGAGGCATGGAAAAGAAATGTAATGAAGCTCTCTGGCGGGCAGCAGCAGCGGGTAGCGATTGCAAGAGCGCTGGCAAGCGATGCAAAAGTTTTATTGGCGGATGAGCCAACTGGGAATCTGGATGAACAGACCGCAGCGGGGATTATTGAGCTATTAAAGCGGACTGCGCACGAGCTGGGGAAATGTGTAATTGTGGTTACGCATAGTAAATATTTAGCAAATGAGGCGGATGAGATTGTGCAGATTACCAATGGAATGATTGATTCATAATATTATAAAATATGTTTAAATTCAAGGCTTGCATCGCTTGTAGAGCGTGCAAGTGTGCGTAACGTAAATTTGGAGGAATAATTAGATGGAAAAAAGGAAGTTGGTAACGCCAGATGACATTACGACTGCTTTAAAGGAAATTGGCGTCCAAAAAGGGCAGGCAATTATGGTGCATACATCATTGAGCAGTCTTGGATATGTGTGTGGTGGCGCACAGTCAGTGATTGAAGCATTGATTGAGAGCGTAGGTCAAGAAGGCACGATTATGATGCCGACACAGTCATGGAAGAATTTAGATCCGTCGGCAGGCGTTTACTGGCAGGAACCGCAGCAATGGTGGCCTGTCATACGTGAATACATACCTGCTTATGACAAACGGATTACGCCGACAAATACAATGGGCGCCGTATCAGAAATGTTCCGGCAGTGGCCGGGGACGCTTAGAAGTGATCATCCTGCAAGGTCGGTAGCGGCATGGGGACATTATGCACGGTATCTTACAGAAAATCATGACCTGTCTGATATTTTTGGGGACAATTCGCCCATTGGCAGGCTGTATGAGCTTGATGGATATGTTTTGTTGGTTGGAGTTGGTTATGACAAGAACACGTCCCTTCATTTGGCAGATGTAAGAGCTGAATATCCAGGCAAGCATATGACTATAGAAAGTAGTGCGATATGGCTTGACGGACAGCGGATATGGAAATCATATCAGACATTAGCTGTAGATGGAGAAGATTTTTCGGCAATTGGAGAGGCGTTTGAACAGACAGGCAAAGTGCGCCATGTACCGCTAGGAAATGCTATTCTTTCGATGATGAGCCAGCGGGCGCTGGTAGATTTTGCTGTGAAATGGATCGGAGAAAACAGAAAATGATCGAAGCATGTGATTGATGAACGTGTTGCCCTTTACAGTAAAGCCAATGAAGCATCGCTAAAAACCATTGGGAATTGATGGGGAGGAAATATCTTCTGGCTATTTATTCCGCCCCATTCACTCCAAGTTTATAATTCCTAGTTGTTCCCCTCGATGCTTATTTTCTTATGCTTTTGCTTTTTTTCGGCTTGCTCCATGCAGAGTAGAGATTTTGTGTCTTGCCGTTTGCTTTTGTCTTTTTGTAGGAGCGAGCCCTGACATAGTAATTCTTTCCATTCTTTAGTTTGGAGAACGTTCCTGATGCAATGTTGTTTTTGGTTATATTTAACGTCTTTACGCCTTTCTTAAAACTCCTGTCCAAGCAGCATTGGATCTGATAACCAGTAGCATTGGCGTCCTTTTTCCATTGGACAGCGAGTTTCTTTCCTTTTACTGTTTTTATAGATTTCACAGTCTGCAAGGCAGGTTTGACTTTTATGGTAATCTTAACGCTTGCGGCTTTGTATTTTGCTGTCGCTTCTGCCTGCACGGTAATCGTTGCAATTCCCGTTCCTTTCACTGTTATCGTTCCATTTGCATTGACAGTGGCGATTTTTGGGGCAGAGCTTTTATAGCTAAGCTTTCCGCTGTCTTTTGCTGTCTGCACTTTCAAAGCAAAGGGAGTGTCGCCGAATGTCTTATTGAAAGTTTTGGTGCATCCGATGATCTGCTCGGCTTTATCATTGGATGGATTTTGTGTTTCGGATTTTTTAATGAGAAACGGCAGTCTTATGGTTCCACGGTATTTTCCAATGCCTGTGATATATACGGTTGCCTTTCCTACAGCGATATTATTTCCGTAGCTTACCTGGTAATCTGTATTTTCTGTTAATGTCACCTTTTGGTCTTTGACGGTAACAGATGGCGTCTTTGCTGTTCCGTCATAAATATAGGAAGCCTGGCTTAACACTGCCGAGCACTGGGTAATGTCTTTTGTGGATTGACCGACAGACTGGAACGGAATGGCGTGTTCCCTTGCGTAAATTTCAGCATAAGAACCTGACTTTCCATAAATGACAAGGGTGTTGGAATGTCCGTAAAACGCCTCTTTTCCAATGCTTGTGATGATTTCTGGGATAGTAATTTTTGTGATATTTTTACAGTTTCGGAAAGCATCTTCCCCAATGCTTGTCGCAGTGGAGGCTATCTCTGCTTCCGTTTTTCCCTGGGGGCAGCAAAAGAGGTTCGTGTCGAGTCTGTTATATAGGATTCCTTCATAAGAACGGAAATAGGCATTATATTTTGACGCGTAGATATCCGTTAAGTTCGTGCAGCCGTCGAACGCCTGGCTGCCAATGGTGTGTACCTTTCTGGGAAGGGTAATGCTTTCAAGTCCCGTACAGTTGCGGAAAGCATAGTTCGCTATCTCATTAAGCCCTCTGACGCCATCGGGAAAAGTAATGCTTTTGAGCCCTGTGCAGCCCTCGAAGGCGGATTGCAATATTTTCATGACGCTATCGGGAAGCGTAATTTCTGAAAGGCTGGTGCAGTTCTTAAATGCATATTTATTTATATATGTAAGTTCTTTTGCAAGATGGATGCTGCTTAGGCTGGTGCAATCTTTAAAGACGGATTCCCCTATAAAGTAGACACTGTCAGGTAGCGTAATATGGGTCAGGCTGGTACAATTCTCAAATGCATAATTCTGAATCAGTTCCGCACTGTCAGGGAGCGTAATGCTTTCCAGACTGGTGCAGTTGTGAAATAAACTACCTCCGATTTCTGTTATCCCCTCGGGAAGTCTGACGTCCGTCAGGCTTGTGCAGCCATAGAAGACGCCCCAGCCTAGTTCTGTGACGCTATCTGGTATGCTGATTTCGGTCAGACTGGTACAGCCAGAAAATACATCATCTTCAATAAGCTCAATCTCAGGTGGAAGTATAATATTGTTGAGGCTGACACAGTCAGTAAAAGCTCCATTCCCTAACACGTAAAGCTCGTCAGGAAGATTGATCTTTTTGAGGTTTTTACAGTCTTCGAATGCATATTCTCCAATCGAGTGACAGCTATTTGGAACGTTGACGCTTGTAATGCTTTGACATCCTGCGAAAGCCCGTTCTTCGATGCTTATTACGCCCTCTGGAATTTCGATATCCCCTCCTGTCCCAGTGTACTTCTGTAGAAATCCATCGTATGTAATTTTAAAATCACTATCGGAATCAAAATCTTTTGTCTCTTTCACATTGGCATCCTGTGCCTGCATCGTCTGCACAGGCAGGCTTAACCCGATAAGCGAAGTTGCCATGAGAATAGAGATCCATTTTTTTGCTTTCATAAAGATAAACCGCCTTTCTGCGTTGTGAGAGACGCCAAGAGAGGGCGTCTGGTTCTTCACTTTGCTTGTTTCATTTTTCATTGTCACATTTTTGAAATCTGGATAGGAATGATGGATGTATTTCATATGTTTTGCAGTAAGCCCAAAGATCGGATAAAAAAATAGCCATAACAAAAATAACATTATTGTTGAAAAAAGTCAACAATATGATATACTTTTAAAGTATGCAACTGCAATCTGTCTTAGAACAGCCGTAAAGATGGAACAGGGGAGAGGATGCTTAGGAGAGACAGAATAAGGGATAGAACTTTTATTCAAAAAATATTTTAAAAAAGTTATAAAAAATAAAACTTTTCTTAAGCGGTTCTCGTTGTAGAAGTGAAAAGCCTGGAAAGGAGATGGATCAAGAGGGATGGAAAAAATAGAAGAAATGCTTCAGGCTGCTAAGGATGGAAGTGCAGAGGCGTTCGGCTGGCTTTATAAAGCAACTTATGACAGAAACTATTATATTGTACTGAAAATGGTAAAGCAGGAGCAGGACGCAATGGATATTTTGCAAGACACTTATGTGAAAGTGTTCCAGAATCTGTCTTCGTTCCGCTACACAGGCAGCAAGAGCTTTGGATCATGGACGGCGAAGATTGCTTCCAACACGGCGCTGGATTTTCTCCGCAGAAGACAGCCGCTCTTATTTTCTGATTGGCAGGCGGATGAGGCAGAAGACGGGATGGAACTGGAATTTATCGATGCGTCAGTTGAGAACCAGCCGGCGCTGGCATTAGATCAGAAGGAAACGTCACGGATTTTGCAGGAGTTGCTGCAATGCCTGTCTGAGGAGCAGAGAATTTGCGTGATATTCCGCTATATCAGGCAGATGAAGATCTCGGAGATTGCCCAGGAATGCAGATGTTCCGAAAATACGGTCAAGAGCCGTTTGAATTATGCGAAAAAGCGGCTGTTTGGCGAGCGGGAAGCTTTGGAACGAAAGGGAATTTGCCTATACAATATGGCGCCGTTCACACTGCTTGTCTATCTGTTGCAGGAAGACATCCAAGCGGTTGCAGCGCCCTTGGAAGCAATAGGGGCGCTTGATGTGATTTTAAATAAGGCGTTTGGCGGGCAGGAGCTCTTTTCAGTTTTGCAACATGGAGCCGGAAAAGTCCCTGCGGGAGTAAAAACAGCGGCGGGACATGGCGTTGGAAAGATTGCGGCTGTGGTTACGGCGTCACTGGTTACAGCGGGGACGGGAGGCTTTCTAATGCATTCTCTAGCAGAGAAAGAAACATTGCAGCCGTATTCTGTGGTGGCAGAAGATGCGGATAGTGAGAAAGAAGCAGCTCAAACGCAGGAAGCTTCCCCAAAAGCGCCAGAATCCAAAGTGCAGCAAGAACCAGGACAGGAAAAAGAGCCGCAGAAAAAGTCGGAAGGAGAGATGTATTATGAATATGTAAATCAGGTTTTGGTTCCCAAATACGGATTGGCTGATTTGCGCCAGGAAGGGACGATGACGATGGATTTTAACAATCCAGATTCACGCATGTCAAAGGAGAATGATTGGTTTGAACCAAAAGGCATCGTGTCGGCGTACATAGACGACCTGGATATGGATGGGCAGAAGGAATTGTTTGTGATTTACTGGGAAAAAAATGCGTCCGAGTGGGAGCATGGGGCGTCTTATGGACTGACAGGAGCAGTCTATGGGATAGAAGGAGAGAGGGTGGCGTTTAAAGATCAAATGAGGCTTTCTGACAGCAGGCATGACTGGGAAAGGCGCCGTGAGTCCACAGGGAATTTCTGTGTTGTCATGATGGAATCAAGAGGAAGCAAATACCTGGTGGTCTATAAGAACCATCTGGTAGGGGGAGTATTTTCCGATGGTTCCGTGGATCAGGCAATGTGGATGGCAGAGTATAAGGATGGAAACATAACAACATTGCAGGAGGCGCGTGTCTCTGAAATTACGAATAATTCCGGGGATGTCCCATATATCGGCATCAGCTATGAAGGAGGAGAGGAAAAAGAAGAATTGCTGTATGCCGGATGGGCGCAGCCGGATCAGGGTCCATATCCAACCCTTGCAGAAGCCTTTTGTGCATTTTTCAAGAGAAAGGGATTGGATGTCAGCGAGATCGTGGAACATCTTGAGGATATGGGAAATCAAGCCATGGGGGAACTGACGCATACCGAGAATGCGGCGACAATCTGTACGCTGAACAGTTTCGTGACAGATGTCAGCAATGATGCAGCAAAGAGCACGGCACGTCTTTTGTTCGAGGGAACAGACTGGACGAATTTGGCAGAACATGTCACGGAGGTTTTTAGGCAATAAAGCTTGTCTTGGTGAAGCGGCTCTTGGAGCAGGCGTTACCAATATCAGTGAAAACGCATTCAAAAATGAAAAGGAGGAACACAAAATGAAAAAAAATATTAGTAAATTAGTTCCGTTTCTGGCAACGGTTCTGGCAATTGCCTTGACGTATTTCCTGCCAGTGCAGGGGACTTTGGCACATGCAGAGGAGGCAGATGCAGGCGGCACAAGGGAAGAGGCAAAAGTGATTGAGTTGGGTAAGACATATTCGGAAACAATAGCCGATGGCGATGATCAAGACTTCTTTCAATTTGTAACTACGGAGCGTGGATATTTTCAAGTAACGCTTGCACACAATGATGCGGACGAAACATCCCTTGGCGATGGCTGGAATATCAATGTGCTCAATAAAGATGGGGAAGTGCTTCTGTCAAGTTCCGACATTCAGGAAAGCTGGACAAGCGTTGCCATGCCTTATAAAAAAGGAACAACTTTTTACATTCAGGTCTCGTCTGATAATGGGTGGTGGGGAGCAGTAGGCTGCATCTATGACCTGACCGTCAGTCAGACGGTGACAGAAGATTGGGAAGTGGAGTCAAATGACACGGAAGTTACAGCAACTGAGATTGCGGTAGATTCTACTTATCATGGCATGCTTTTAAACGGGATAGACACGGATTATTTTCAGTTTACGACGACGACGCATGGATGCTTTCAGATTCAGTTTGCACAGAATGCAGCAGACGATTTAGGCGTTGGCGATGGCTGGAATGTCTCTGTGCTCAATGACAAGGGGGAGACAATTATTTCTGAAGAACGAATTAAAAAGAACTGGACAAGCGTTACGCTCCCCTATGCAGAAGCTGGCAGGAAATTTTATGTTCAAGTTTCGCCCAATAATGGGAATTGGGGGGCGGTATATTGTACATATGACTTGACTGTCAGCCAGACGAAGACATCCATATGGGAATCAGAGCCCAATGATACAAGAAAAGAAGCGACTGCCATCAAAGCAGGAAAGACATATCATGGCATTACTGGAACAAGCAATGACGAGGATTTTTACAAATTGAGCGTGCCTGCATCTGGGAAATTAAAATTCAGGCTCAGTTCTCATAATGCAAATCCATTAGACAGCGTTGGTTATGGATGGGATCTTGTGGTATATGACAAGAAATCCAATTGGATCGCCGAGAAAAGAGGAATAAAGACGGAGGATTCTGTGACTCTTGAGGTGAAAAAGGGGACTTATTATGTAAAGATTACGAGAAGTTATTCCTGGGCGGCGCCGGTAGGATGCAGATACACCTTGTTAGCAGACTATGTAAAAGCGCCTTCTGCGCCCAAGATTTCCGCTGTAAAAGCGGAGAAAAAATCAGCGCTCATAAAATGGAAAAAAGTATCTGGGGCAGATGGTTATTATGTATACCGCAGCACATCCCCAAAGAGCGGATTCCAAAAAGTGCAGACTCTGAAAAAAGCTTCCGCCCTTTCCTGGAAGAACAAGAAGCTGAAATCCGGCAGGAAGTATTATTATAAAGTTGCCTCATATAAGAAAGTCAAGGGGATGATCGCTGTATCTTCTTATTCAGCGGTAAAACCCGTGAAAGTGAAATAGAATATATTTTTGACAAAAAACTTCTCGCAAAGTCAGGAGCAAAGAGGACTCGAGAGATTATAAAAGAATTAAGGAGGACAAAAGAAGTTGAAGATTTTAGGAATTATTGTGAAAGTTATTTTATCAATCATGTTAGGCATGTATATGTTATCTGATAGCGGCGTGATTTATTCCCTTGTCTGGGGAGGAATTATCTATGGAATGTTGTCATTTTGGGCATGGTATCTAAAAAAGAGAGGTTTCTCTTTTCGCATCTGGGTTGGGGAAAAAGGACTGCTTATGACATTGCTTTCAGTGGCGCTTGCCTTGTTTGCCCCATTGATTGTGCTTTCTCTTTTTGCAACAGCATTAAATTCCATCCTGCCAGGAATTGGGATGAACATTGCAGGAATCGTTATAATTATTATATGCATGATATTTATTTTAAAAGACGCAGAAACAATCATTCAGATATTTAACCCCTCGTTTAAAATTTTTAAATCAGAGGATAAATCGGATTTTGAGGAGTAAGGAAGATGAAGAAGAAAATTTATCAAAAATGTAGCATGAAACAGAAATGGATCAAATTAGCAGTGATAACATTCGTGCTTGCTTTGTCATTTGTAAATATGAGCAGTATGCAAGCGAAAGCAGCCAATAATGATTTTACCATTAAAAATGGCGTTTTGGTTTCATACAATGGGAACGGCAAAGATGTTAAAATTCCCAATGGAGTAAAAGAAATTGGGAAGAAGGCTTTTTTCTGCAATAACAAAATAGAAAAGGTGACAATTCCAAAAGGAGTTACAAAAATTGGAGATAGCGCCTTTACCAATTGTTCAAAGCTACATACTGTCACCGTGCCAAAAGGATTGAAAAAGATTGAGGACAGCGCTTTTTGGAATTGTACAAAATTGAAGAATATAACGATTCCAAAAGGGATAAAGGAAATTGGCAAAGGAACTTTTGCTTTTTGCGGATTTAAGAAAATCACTTTGCCAGAAGGGATAAAAAAGATTGGAGATATGGTTTTCTATGGTAGCAAATTGGAAAGTATAACAATTCCCAAGAGCATAAAGAAAATACCTGAAGGTGCATTCAGAGCAGGGAAGCTAAAAAAAATAGTAATAAAAGAAGGATGTACGAAAATTGAACACTGGGCGTTTTATTACTGTCAAAGCCTTACAAGCGTTACCCTCCCCAGCACCCTGAAAATAATAGAAGATGCTGCATTTTATGGCGCCGGAATCAAACAGATCACGATTCCTAAAAATGTCGAAATCATCATGGAGGATGCATTTGGACAATCCCCTCTGGAGAAAATAACGATCCCTAAAAAGACAAAAAGCGCTGATTATGCATTACAGTACTGCTTTGAATTAAAAGAGGTAACAATTCTCAATCCCGACTTAAAAATGACATATCTTTTTGGAAAGCCTGGGCAAAAAATAATTTTTAATAATACATTTGTAGAGTACAGAAAATTATACAATCCTTCTGTAATAAAAGGATATAAGGGCTCAACAGCAGAGAAGTTTGTCAAATATATTAATAATCATAAAAATTATTTTAATCATGAGACAACATTTAAAAAGATATCATAGGTTCTGTTGTTTTAGTATTTTATGGCAATGGGAGCAAAAAAGAAGAAAGAACCATCCATATTAGAGCATAAAGGAGGAAGCGAGAGAATGAGGAAACGAATCATGGCAGTTCTGCTTGCCGTATGCGTGATGGCGGGCGCTGCGCCCTGTGTGGAAGCAGATGTGCAGGCAGAGGAAATGGATACATATGTTGGGCTGGATGCGGAGTACCATACCCAGGATGAAATCAAAGAGTATTACAAAAATCATCCAATTAAAAATATGGAGGCAGAATTTGTCACAGAGCCTTCGGTGACAGCTCCCTATGCTTTGGGGGAACTGACAGAGGAGGCAAAGCAGGACGCCTTGAATGCGCTGAATTTTTATCGGTATATTGCAGGGGTTCCTCTTGTTTCGATTACCGAGGAAGCACAGAATTATGCACAGGCGGCAGCTCTGGTATCTGCAATCAATAGGAACTTACAACATCATCCAGACCGTCCCGAAGGGATGGAGGACGCAATGTTCAGTCAGGCATTTCACGGCGCTGCTTACTCGAATCTGACAAGCATAGACAATATATTGAGCCATTCGATGCTCGGCTGTATGCTGGAAGTAAACGGGAGCCCTACATTTGGTCATAGACGCAAGCTTCTGGATTATTATAATACAGAAGCCGGATTCGGCATGGTAAAGTCTTTTTCTGCAATTTTTGTGGATGCGAATCTTACAGAAGATAAAGCGATCTCTTATCCCGGGCAAAACCAGCCTTTGGAATTTTTTGCGCCAGCGTATGCATGGACGGTAATCATTCCTGAGAGGGTAGATGAGTCAGCGGTAAATATCAGCGTCTCAAATGTGAAGACAGGAGAGGAATGGAATTTTAACAAAAGCGCCAAAAACCTCCGTCTGGCTGCTAGTACCAAAGGTACATGTGCAATATTTGCTCCGTCTACCGATTATCGGGAAGGAGATCAGTACAAGGTTGAGATTACAGGAATTACAAAACCCATTTCTTATGAGGTAAATATGTTTTGGGCGGGTGATCCCGTGCCGCTGGAATCAATCGCTTTTTCTACAGAGACCATTTCTTTCACTGAGGGGGGAACGTCTACTGGGCTAAGAGTAAAATATACGCCAGAAAATGCGTCGAATCAAGTTGTGACATGGACTTCCTCAAATCCAGATGTTGCAGAACCGCTGCGGACAGGCACGGGTATGTGCGACGTAATTGCAAAAAAGCCGGGGACAACGGTTTTTACGGCGACTTCTGATGAAGGCGGGCATACGGCAGAGATTACGGTTGAGGTAATACCAAAGCCGGCAAGCGTAGTGTTGAATGAGACGGAGCTGACAATCGGCGTCGGGCAGTCTTTCATACTAACGGGGACGACATTGCCGGAGGAATCGAACGACAGGTTATCTTTTTATACTGGCGAGAATGATTATGATGGAAATATTATTTCTATTTCTGCTGGATCTTACGGAAATGGGAAGAAGATAACAGGAAAGGCATTGGGCGAGACTTCCATTACAGCCTATGCGTCATATAACAAAGATGCCACGGCCGTTTGCAAGATTCGCGTGGTGGAACCTGTCGACATAACAGATCTATATTTTAAGGAAACAGAAATTGAGCTTATGGTAGGCGATGTGTTTCCACTGAACTTAGTGGCAGAACCAGAGAATACCACATGCCGGGGGTTTGATTGGGTATTAAGTCCGAGCGCTATTGCCGGACTAAAGGATGGAGTAGTAACTGCGGAAAAGAGAGGGGAAGCAAAGATTAAGGTTAAGGCTTTGGATGGCAGTGGCAAAGAAGCGCAGTGTACCGTAAAAGTATATGAGAAATATGAAAAGGCAGATGCGCCCGAGCTAGACTATGCCCTTACCCATGCAATAGCATTGAAAAAAGTCTGGGGATACGAATATTCCATGGACTTAGAAAACTGGCAGAATTTACCAGAATTTACAAATCTTGAGCCAGGCCATGCATATACCTTTTATGCCCGCAAGCAAGACTCGGATAGATATTACTTCAAAGCGGGTGATCCAAGCGAAGGCGTAGTCTTTTGGACAAAGGAGGAAGAGGCCTGCCTGCACACGGACACAGAGATCAGGAATGTGATCCAAGCGTCTTGCCTCGAAGGCGGGTATAGCGGAGATACTTACTGTAAAAACTGCGGAGCCAAGCTGTCTGAGGGAGAAGATACAAAGGCGGAAGGTCATTTGTATGTCGGCGAGGTAACCAAGGAACCGACAGTTACAGAGGAAGGGGTCAAGACTTATACTTGTGCCAAATGTCAGGATTCTTATACAGAGTCTATAAAAAAGCTGCCGTCTTCTGATGTTACTGCAGAAAATATAAGCGGGGCGGTGGTTACGCTTTCTAAGGGCATATGTAATTACACTGGCAAGGCACAAGAGCCAAGAGTAAAAATGGTAAAATTAGGACAGCAGATCTTAGATCCGGACATAGATTATACCGTGATCTATCAGAATAACGTGAATATTGGAACAGCGTCCGTCATCATAACAGGAAAAGGGCATTATACCGGAAGCGTAACAAAGAACTTTTCAATTACTGCAAAAAAGGGCAGCCGTTTTGCCGCAGGCGCCTATAAGTATCAGATTACGGGTGCTTCGGAGGCGGCGTTTGCGGGTTTGAGCAGCGCTAAGACTGCCAAGGTCGCCATTCCTAAGACGGTAAAAATCGGAGGCAGGATATTTAAAGTGACGTCTGTTGCCAAGAACGCTTTAAAGAAAACCAAAATAATCAGCGTGTCGATCGGAGACAATGTAAAGGTCATTGGCGTATCTGCATTTGAAGGCTGTGCGAAGCTTGGCAAGGCAACGCTTGGGAAAGGCGTTACAGAGATCGGAGGATCAGCATTTAAAAACTGTGACAAGCTGAGAACCATAACCATAAAATCCACGAAATTGAGAAAAGTCGGCAAGAATGCTCTCAAAGGGGTAAAGCCCGCGGCAAAGATCAAGGTTCCGGCAAGCAAACTGCCTGCATATAAAAAACTGTTCAAAAACAAAGGGAAAGTGAAATTTTAATTACGAATTGCAAAATAGGGAAACTCAAAGTTTCATGAGACATCTTGACAAACATACCAACAGTATGGTATGGTAAATACATACTATTGGTATGTTGAGGAGGTGAGGAAGCATGGCGCGAAACAAGCATCCAGAAGAAACGGTTCAGTTAATTTTGGACGTTGCTTTTCGCTTATTTATAGAAAAGGGATATGAGCATACGTCCATTCAGGACATTATCGATCATTTAGGCGGTCTTAGCAAAGGCGCGATCTATCATCATTTTAAGTCGAAGGAAGATATTTTAATTGCCGTGACAGACCGGATGACGGCAGAATCAAATCAGATGCTTGCATCGATTCGCGACCGCATGGATCTTTGCGGCAAAGATAAGCTGAAAATGATTTTTAAAGAATCGATCCGTCGTCCCGTGCAGAACGATATCTTTACGGTAGCTCCGGATTTTCATAATAACCCGAAGCTTTTGTTTGGTCTTTTGCACGAAAGCATAGAAGAAGCAGCGCCTGATTATATTCTGCCGATCATCCGGCAGGGGATTTCAGACGGTTCGATCCAAACGGATTATCCGGAACAATTGGCAGAGCTGATTTTGCTTGCCGCAAATGTCTGGATGAATCCGATGATTTTTGACAGCTCTGAAGAAGAATCATATCGAAAGTTTATGGTATTCGGACAGATGCTTCGCGGGTTTGGACTGGATATTGTGGATCAGGAAATCTTAGAACGCTTACGGGAGCTGACAGCGATCTACCAGAAGAATAAATGAGTATCTGCCTGTGAAAACGGGCAGATATATTTTAAAACTTATACATACCGTCATGCGGTATAAAATAAAAAAGAAGAGGTTTGGAGAATGAAAAAAACATTATTTTCAAAGGATTTTACGTTAGTGGTGATCGGGCAGATGATTTCATTGTTTGGGAATGCGGCGATCCGGTTTGCCTTACCGCTGTATCTGTTAAATCTGACGGGTTCGTCGGCGCTTTACGGAACGGTTACGGCGTGCGCTTTTCTTCCGGCCATTCTGCTTTCTCCCATCGGTGGGATATTAGCGGACCGGGTAAATAAAAGAACGATTATGGCGGCATTGGATTTCTTTACGGCGGCGGTTCTTTTGGTGTTTGCGTTGTTCATGGGCGCTGTGAATCTTGTGTTTCTTCTGACCGTTACGTTGATGATTTTGTACGGGATTGCAGGCGCCTATCAGCCGTCCGTGCAGGCAAGTATTCCGGCATTGGTTCATCCGGATTATTTTATGGCGGCCAATTCGATCATTAATACGATAAGTTCGTTTGCATCGCTTGTCGGACCGGTACTTGGCGGCATATTATACAGTGCGTATGGGTTAGAACCTGTATTATGGGTTTGTATGCTCTGTTTTGTTTTATCGGCAGTGATGGAGCTGTTTCTTCAGATTTCTTTTCAGAAACAGGACACAGACGGCGGAATCGTAAAGACGGCAAAAGCTGATTTTGCAAAGAGCATTCGATGGATCCGAAAGGAGAAGCCTATGATCGGAACAGCGCTTCTCGTCGTCTGTGGGATCAATCTGTTTTTGTCGGCAATGATAATCGTTGCATTGCCCTATTTGGTTACGGAGATTTTGGACTTTAAGGCATCACAGGCAAACAGGTTATATGGGTTTGCCCAGGGAGCGTTGGCGGCCGGCGGGCTTTCCGGAGGCATTTGTGCAGGCGTTTTTGCAAATAAACGGACCGTCCGTAACGCAGGAAATCTGCTCATTGCCTGTGCGGTATGTGTGTTTCCGATCGGAGCCGTATTGCGGCTGGACTTGCCCGTGATGATACCATACGGCGTTCTGACCGTATGCTGCTTTTGGATTATGGTATTTTCTACGATGTTTTCCGTACAGATGCTGTCTTTTGTTCAGGCAGAGACGCCGCAGCATTTGATCGGAAAGGTTATTTCCGTGATCCTTACCGTTTCCATGTGTGCCCAGCCGCTTGGCAATGCGTTCTATGGGGTTTTATTTGAAGTGTGTGAAGGCTTTGAATATGCCGTTGTCTTGTTTTCGGGCATTGTTACGCTTATGATCGCCATTGGCACGAGAAAGATTTTTCAAAGATTTTCGGCAGAATAAGCCGGAAGGATGAGAATGCGGGGGAAGAATGGCACGGATGGGATGTGCGTAAAAGAAGAAACGATTTGAAACGCATGGCGCTCCATGGTATAGTGAAAATGTCTAACAATTTGCATCAGGCAGAAGCTGCGGCATGTCTCTTTGTTTCTTGGGATATGCCTTATTTTTAAAGAACAACGGAGGGAAACATGACAAAAAAGAAAGATCAGAACATTGCCGGTGACCTGCAGAAGATACCGGGGATTGGGGCAAATATGGAGACTCACCTTAAGAATATCGGAATTTGCTGTATTGCGGATTTAAAAGGGAAAGATCCAAACGAGCTGTATCAAAAAGACTGTCTGTATAAGGGATTTCAGGACGACCGGTGCGTGCTGTATGTATTTCGGTGCGCGGTATATTATGCAGAACATGAAAGCCATGATCCCGAAAAGCTGAAGTGGTGGTATTGGAAGGATAAAGAGTATCCGGAGGAATAATATATTCGGCGTTTATTTGAAACTTTTCAGAGGTCTCAATCGTATGATTGTTAGGATGGCTTATTACAAGGGAGCAGGAGTGACCCTGATTGACAGGTGAGCCGCAGAACTAAAACGAATTGACCCCAAAAGGAGAATATTGAAAAATGAAAGTAAACGGAATCGGACAGAATTATTATCAGAACAATGTATCAACGAATACGTACAACAGGAGCAGAGCCGGATGGTTCTATCAGCAGAAACAGGCGGCAGAGGAATCCGCGCCCGAAGGTACAAGGCAGAATGCCGATGTGCAGGATATATACGAGGCGCTTAAAAGCAGGCTACCAAATGTTCATGTAAAAGAGCCGGATAGTTGGAACGATGCTGCGGAAACGGATACAGGCGAAGATGAGAAGAAACTTACCACATGGTACGAAGGCAGGTCATTGGACGAATGGGCGTTGACATCACCGAAATATACAGATTCAGCAACAGGTATTTCATGGTATGTTATAGACGGCAGACAACCATATATGACAGGGGAAGATGCCGAAAAATTTTGGAAGATGTGTAAGGAGACGGGAGAATTTCCGGTGAAAAAATTTGCGGAAATGACAGGAATGATACAGTACCTGGATGATCATACGGTTGCTTACGTGGGTGATAACGGCACCGTAATCAAATCAAAGGACGGGAAGGAACTGGAGATTGACACGTCATCCATGACTTATGACATGATCATGGATATGTTTAAGAATCTGCCGAAAAGCGGGAATTACTTTGACAGCTCATATTGGCAGAAGAATTAAAAATCTATTGATACCGTATGTGACGCCACTTATAATAATGGCAGAGAGGTATTCTGATGTCAACGTGGGATAAACTATTAGAAATGACATGTTCTTTGTCAAATGATATGCGTTTTAATGAACTGCGTAAAGTGCTGGAAAGTTACGGTTATGAAATGCACCGGCCGAAAGGAGGCAGCAGCCATTGTACCTTCCGGAAAGAGGGATGCAGGCCGCTTACAATTCCAAAGCATGAGCCGGTAAAGAAAATATATGTGGAAATGGTTAAGGAAGTAATAGAGAGTGAGGTGGATACCGATGACGCTGAATGAATATATGGAACTGCCTTACCGTATGGAGGTTGTGCCTGATAAGGAAGAAGGGGGATATGCGGTGACATTCCCGGAACTGCCGGGGTGCATGACCTGCGGGGCAACCCTTGAATCGGCAGTAAGCAATGCGGAGGACGCAAAAAAGGAATGGCTTTTGGCTGCACTGGAGGAAGGGCAGGAGATTCCGGTACCGGACGGCCTGAATGATTATTCCGGGCAGTTTAAGTTACGGATTCCCAAAAGCCTGCACCGTCAGCTTTCCGAACAATCCAAACGGGAAGGGATCAGCATGAACCAGTATTGCTTATATCTTTTATCAAGAAATGACGCAATACATTCGCAGGGTTAGGGAAATTACAATATAATCCCTTCTTTGACAGTTAGTGAAAGAAAAAATCGCTGTATCCCTTGCCTTTACAAGGTTGCAGCGATTTTTCGTGTTGTTACAAAGTATAGTAATTTATTATCTTCCTTTACTTTGTTTCTGAATTGTTTTATTTTACTTTTGTCTAAAGGGACAAACTTAAATCCAAAATAAGCCTCCGTTTCGGAGGGCTATTTTTCTGCAAGTCTTGGAAAATTGTACTGGTAGATGCACACCCCTCGGAGAGCAACAAAGGCAAAAAACAATAACCGATAAAAAATATAATACCGACATTGAGCCATAAGAACATTTTAGCGGATATTTTTATGGAAGACCATGGTTTCATAGAACTGGAACAAAGGAAGGCATTTCTGATCAAGTTTTGTTTATTATTTTTTTTGAGATTAAAAAATGGGTGTAATAAGTTTCAAACTGGTGTTATAATTAAGAATAAGAAGAAGCAGCTTATGAGGGCTGCTTAAAACAGTGTCTAATTAAAAATAGTTAAAGGAAAGTAAAATGGCAAGTATTAATGATGTTGCAAAGAGGGCGGAAGTGGCTAAAAGTACAGTTTCGCTGGTTTTGAATAATAGTGGATATGTATCAGAAAAAACAAGAGAAAAGGTTGAAAAGGCAATAAAAGAGTTGGATTATATGCCGAGTCAGCTTGCGCGCAATCTGTCAAAGATGCGCACGAATCTGGTAGGTGTCGTGATTCCAGACGCATCGCATCCGTTTTATGGGACTTTTTTAAAATATGCAGAGGAATTTTTATATCGTCATGGATATAAAACGATGCTGTGTGAAACAGTAGAGCGTGAAAATATGGAGGTAGAATTCCTTTCCATGTTAAAAAAGCAGACTATAGATGGTATTATCATGGGGGCACATTCACTTCTTCATGACGAGTATATGAAGATTGGAAAGCCGGTGGTAGCGTTTGACAGATTCCTTGGGGGTAATATACCGATGGTTCGGGCAGACCATGAAAAGGGCGGAATTCTTGCTGCACAAAAATTTATGGAGAAAAGTTGCAGACATATTGTGCAGATCAGTGGAGCACGGGTTGTAAATACACCGGCACATCAATATCATACTGCGTTTGCACAGGAAATAGAAAGAAATGGCATGAAGGCGGCAGATGTTGTGATGCCGCATAATTCATTTTCGGAAATAGATTTCAAAGAGACGGCAAAGTTAGTCTTTGACAAATACCCGGAAGCAGATGGTATATTTGGCGCTGATATGGCAATTTTGGCTTGCCTGAGGGAAGCACAGATTAGAGGGCGGAAAGTGCCGGAGGAATTACATATGCTTGCCTATGATGGTACTTATATTACCAGAATTGGAACATATCAAACGGATGCAGTTGTGCAGCCTGTAAAAGATTTGGCTATGCAGTGTGTAGAGTATATTGATTGTCTGATACGAGAAGAACAGATACAGATAAAGCAAAGAATTTTTCCAGTCAAATATCAGAAAGGAGACACCTTGTGATTGTGCAATGAGCACAAAAATAATGAGGTAAAATTGGATATTATTATAGAAAAAGCAAAAACTTATTGATTTTTAAAAAATAAAATGCTAACATTTGACTATAAAACCGGTTCGACAAATGTCGGACTTAAAAAATACCAATATATAAAACCAGTTCGACAATAGTTAGAAGAGGAGGTAGAAGTGATGGGAGACATTTATACCGGGGCATATGAATGTCTGGAAGTATTTGCAAAATCCCTGGAAGGTAAAAAGGGGAATGTTATTGTGGCAGATAAAAACGGAAATCAGGAAAGTTATCCTACAGGCCGCAGCCATTATCGGCTGCTCAAAATTCCGCTGGAGAAAGAGTCGCGATATGATGTGACATTGGAAAGTTGTGAGGTTAGCGTCTGCTATCTTTCAGAGAGAGAAGACTTCATACAGGAGGGAGTATGTTTCCTTGAATGGGAGCAGGGCAGCTGGGCGGTGATCTCGGATTTGGAAAAATGGTATAAAACACCCGGTCGTGAACAATATCATTTCTGTCCATATAAAAACTGGATGAATGATCCTAACGGATTGTGCTGGTATCAGGGATATTACCATATGTACTATCAGGCAAATCCACACGATCAGAAGTGGGATCAGATGTATTGGGGACATGCGGCCAGCAGGGATTGCGTTCATTGGGTACATTTGCCATATGTTCTTCAGCCACAGGAGGAACTTCTGGATTCAAAAGATGGAAAAGGAGGTGCATTTTCGGGAAGTGCAGTGGCGCTGGAGGACAGAATCCGCTTTTACCTTACCAGACATATCGGACCGTCAGAAGACAGCGAAGAAAAAACCAGACAATATCAGACGATGGTGGAGTCGGCAGACAGTATCCATTTTGGAGAGGAAAAATTGATCATTGAGAAACCGAATAAAGAGTTTTCTTTTAATTTCCGTGATCCAAAGGTAATATGGCTTGAGGGGTGCTGGCAGATGGTGATTGGAACCCGGGTGAATAATATTCCTTCGGTGGCTCTTTATAAGTCTGGTGATGGGGTAAACTGGAACTATCAGGGTATTCTCTTACAGGAAAAAACAGAAGGTGTTTATACTTTTGAATGTCCCGATTTTTTCCCACTGGATGGGGACATGGTAGTAATAGGCGCATGGATGTTTTATTCAGATGATCAGAGGAGATACCAGCCTACATATTATTATATTGGAAACTACCGAAATGGAAAATTTGAGGTAAATCAGACGGGCTTGTATGATTTTGCGGGTAACTTTTATGCGGTACAGTCTTTTGAATATGAAGGAAGGCGGATTGCCATCGGATGGGTTTCAGATTTCTATAATGAGCATTGTCCGGAGATAAACGGCGCCTATGGCAGTATGGCAATACCGAGAGAGCTGCATATCAGAGAAGGAAAATTGTATCAGAGCCCAATCAAAGAGATTTATCAGCTGAAAGGAAAATGTTTCTGTAATGTCAGCAAACAGGACATCAGGCTGAAACATTTAAACCTGAATTCATATTATGCAAATATTGAATTTTCTTGTGACACTGATTTTGAAATTCTTTTGGGTAAGGATGGGGATGCGGAAATCAGGCTGGTACGAAAGGAAAAAGAGCTCAGGCTTGTAACACAAGGAGTAAAGTCTCATTTTGTGAAATGTGTAACAGAGCTGGAGCGCTTAGAAAAATTGGAGATTTTTGTGGACCACAGGCTTGTGGAGATATTTGCGAACGAAGGTGAAAAAGCAGGAACGAAATTATTTTATCATGAGAAGGATGGGATTTTTCAGGCACATTTTGATACTGAGGAATGTGTAGAGGCTGTAGAAATATATGAAATGAAGGGAATATGGTGATAGGTATGGAAAAAAAGAGAAGTTTAAAATTAAGTGAAAGAATATCCTATGCTTGTGGAGATGCCGCCAGTAATGTTGTGTGGGCAGCTTTGGGTGCATTTGTAATGATGTACTATACGGATGTGGCGCACATCAGCCCGGGAGTGATTGGAATGATTATGCTGGTATCCAGATTTTTGGATGGGGCGTCTGACCTGATTATGGGGTTGGTCGTTGATAATACAAAGTCCCGATTTGGTAAGGCGAGGCCGTGGCTTTTAAGAATGGCAATCCCCTTTGCAATTGCCACAACCCTGATGTTCTAGACAGTCCATTTAAACTTGAGTCTTTTCATTGTTTCTTTAAGGGGAAAGTTTTTGAGAATAAAGCAAAAATAATTTATATATTTGTTACATATAACTTTGTTATGACAATGTATACAATGATTAATCTGCCATATGGCTCGCTCAGCACACTGATGACAGATGATCCCTATGAAAGAAGTGTCCTTAATATTTTTCGGCAGATATTTGCCCAGATTACAAGTCTGATCATTACATCTGCAACGCTTCCTCTGATCAAAGTATTTGGAGAAGGACGAATGGCATGGACAATTACATATGGAATTTTTTCAGCGGTGGCAGCAGTGCTATTTCTAATTTGCTTTGCGGGCACAAAAGAAACTGTGGGTATTGCGGCCAAAGAACGTGAAACTGTGCCGATAAAAAAAGCGTTGTTTGCGTTGTTGAAAAATAAATGCTGGGTTATTTCCATGCTGCTCGGAACGGGAACCTGTCTTTTCTTTATGGCAATTTCAACAATAAACAGTTATTTCTGTGTACAGGTTCTGCATAATGACAACATGGTAGGAACCCTTAATGCGGCCTATATTGCACCGATGATTGTATTTTTCTTCTTCATGGCTCCAATTGTAAAGCGAATAGGAAAAAGGAACACAAACTTATTGGGGTGGCTGCTCATTTTGGTAAGCTATGTGCCTCTTTTGATGGCAATGACATCGGTTCCGGTTCTGATTGTAAGCGCTGTAATCAGAGGAATTGGATATGCCTGTGTAATGGGTGTGCAGTTTGCAATTATCGGAGACAGCGTAGAGTATGGAGAATGGAAAACAGGGGTGCGTTCAGAAGGCTTGGTGTTCAGTGCACAAAGTTTTGGCTGTAAAGTAGGAATGGGCTTAGGAAATGCTTTAATTGGAGCATTGCTTTCGTGGGGAGGATATGATGGTGAGCTTGCGGTCCAGCCGGATTCAGCCATTACAGAAATTAAATCGTTTATTGTTAGATAAAGAGGGTGAAGTATGATGAAAAATATTCTGTGTTTTGGTGATTCTAATACGTTTGGATATGATATATTAAAAGATTCTCGGTTTCCTTGGGGAGTTCGCTGGACGAGTATTTTACAGGAAAAATTAGGGAGTGATTATCGTATTATTGAGGAGGGAATGGGAGGCAGGACTACAGTTTGGGAGGATCCTATTGAGAATCTGCAGAGTGGAAACTCTGGCGGTAATGACAAGAGAATATCTACAAAAAAAGCAGAAAAAAGAAGTTTCTGTTCTTATTGTTTCTCCGATTGAAGTAGGCGAAAAGATTGAGGAAAATCCATATGGAATCTATATGGGAGGAAGAACAGCAGTAGAGCGTTCCCGGCAATTTCCCAAGTATTATAAAGAAATTGCAGAAAAGCATGGGTTTGGGTTTATGATAGGCTCTGAGTATGCGGAACCATGTGATGCGGATTCTATACACATGGATGCAGGGAACCATAAGAAACTGGCAGAGGCAGTGAAAGACAAAGTGGTTCAAATGCTTGAGTGAAATGACTTAACGGCAGTAATGCCCTAGAGGTGAGGAGTCAGAAAAATATATTTTACAAATCCCAAAGAGAGGACTATAATTACCACGAACCAGCCGAATGGCAAAGAGGAAAGCAGTTTGAGGAAATGAAGAAATTTTTTGGAGGTATTGTGTATGAATCAGGATCTGACCGTAGGAAAGCCGGAGCTTGTCTTGTGGAAATTCTGCATACCGCTGTTTGGAAGTATTCTGTTCCAGCAGCTTTATAATATTGCAGACAGCTTTGTAGCGGGGAAGTTTATTGGGGAAGAGGCGCTGGCGGCAGTCGGGAACAGTTATGGGATCACCATGATTTTCCTTGCGTTTGCCTTTGGATGTAATATCGGCTGCTCGGTAATCGTCTCGCAGCTTTTCGGGGCAAAAAATTTTAAGGATATGAAAACCGCTGTGTATACTGCAATGATCGCAAGCGGTATATTATGCGCCGTGCTGATGTTTGCCGGGATAATAAGCTGCAGCAGTTTACTGCATCAAATTCGGACGCCGGATGAGATTTTTGGGGATTCTAAATTGTATTTGGATATCTATGTTTGGGGGCTGCCGTTTTTATTCTTTTATAATATTGCGACCGGGATTTTTTCGGCACTCGGGGATTCCAAAACGCCGTTTCTGTTTCTGGCAGCGTCGTCTACGGCAAACATTTTGGTGGATATTTTGTTTGTGTCCTGTTTGGATATGGGGGTCGGCGGCGTGGCGTGGGCGACGTTTCTGTGCCAGGGCGTCAGCTGTGTATTGTCCGTGTGGGTCGTGTGCAGGAGGCTTTCTAAGATACATACAGAAGGGAAGGCCGCGGTTTTTTCTTTTGCTCTGTTTGGGAAAATTGCGGTGATTGCGGTTCCGAGCATTTTACAGCAGAGTTTTATATCGGTCGGGAATATCATCATCCAGGGGGTGATCAACGGGTTCGGTTCGGGTGTAATCGCGGGTTATTCTGCGGCTGTCAAGCTGAACAACCTTGTCGTCACATCCTTTACGACGCTTGGAAACGGCATGTCCAACTATACGGCGCAGAATGTCGGCGCAGGACTGCCGGCGCGGATCAAAGCAGGATTTCTGGCGGGTATAAAAATGGTTTGGATTTTATGTCTGCCAATTGCGGCGTTGTATTATTTTGCAAGCGATGGTTTGATCCGCCTGTTTTTGGACAGTACGGCTTCTAATGCGGCCATTTCTTCCGGCGTATTGTTTTTAAAAATCGTCACGCCCTTTTATTTTATTATTTCTGTCAAATTGATTGCTGACGGCATTTTAAGGGGCGCCGGGCTGATGAAGCAGTTTATGGCGGCGACGTTTACAGATCTTGTGCTGCGCGTCGTTTTGGCGGTTGTTCTTGCCGGGGAATTTGGCTATGCGGGAATCTGGAGTTCCTGGCCGATCGGATGGGGGATTGCAACCGTATTGTCCGTCTGGTTTTACCGGCGCGGTCCGTGGAGAGGGTCGGATGCAGCCGGCACGTAGGGAGAAACGTTTTTTATTTTTCGTTTGTATAATATAGAAACCAGCGGCATATACCAATGGTAAAAGAGTATGAAGAGACCAGGAAAATGTACGGGCGATTCGCGGATCGACGCCCAGCCGATAAGATGTGCGGGTCAAACGTGAGTACGAAAAATCCGGAGAAAACATGAGGTGAGAAAGGTTATGTGTACAGCGGCGGTTTATCAGACAAAGGACGTTTATTTTGGAAGGACATTGGATAACGGAGTTTCTTACGGAGAAGAAATCGTGGTTACGCCACGGAATTATTGTTTTCATTTTACCTGTATGGGAACCGTAAAACATCATTATGCCATGATCGGTACGGCGCATCTGGAAGACGGGTATCCGCTTTATTATGATGCCGTAAACGAAAAAGGGCTTGGCATGGCGGGGTTGAATTTTGTCGGAAACGCGCACTATCAAAAGGAAGAAGAGGGAAAGGAGAATGTAGCGGTATTTGAGCTGATTCCATGGATCCTTGGACAATGCGGTTCTGTGGAGGAAGCGAAGAAGCTGTTTATGCGGATGAATCTTACGGATACCCGTTTTCGCGGCAATCTTCCGGCGGCGCAGCTGCATTGGATGATTTCGGACCGGAACCAGTCTGTTACGATCGAGTCCGTACAAGAGGGAATCCGGATACACGAAAATCCGGTCGGCGTGCTGACCAATAATCCGCCTTTTGAAGAGCAGATGTTCCAATTGAATAATTATATGCATTTGTCACCCAAAGAACCGACCAATCATTTTTCGGATAAGCTGAAACTGCAGGCATACTGCCTTGGCATGGGCGCTTTGGGAATGCCGGGAGATTTATCGTCACAGTCCCGTTTTATCCGGGCTGCTTTTGTGAAAATGAATTCCGTTTCCGGAGATTCGGAAGAAGAGAGTGTCAGCCAGTTTTTTCATATTCTCGGTTCCGTGGATCAGCAGCGCGGCTGCTGTGAAACGAAAGACGGAACGTTTGAAACGACCATTTATACTTCCTGCTGCAATATGAGCAGGGGAGTGTATTATTACACTACGTATGAAAATCATCAGATTACGGCGGTCGATCTGTACAGGGAAAATTTAAACGGCAGGTGTTTGGCATGCTTTCCTCTGATTCGGGAAGAAATGATTCGAAGACAGAATTAATGCGGATGGGAGAGTTTTTTTGTGATGCGTCAGGGTGGCTGGATGTTTTCTTTTCCGGAAATTGCCATCAGAACTTTTGGCGCGCAGTTTCTGCTCATATGTAGAATTTTGTCGTTTGTCAGAATGATATCGTTGTTTTGGATCGTTCGTATTTTTTCTAATGATACGATGCAGCTTTGACTGCATTTAATAAAATGGTAACGGGACAGCA